>Ga0209172_10001184_pt1 | contig 59067 bp, 55 predicted proteins | sample LarsenN4metaG_FD_184113 | JGI IMG/M metagenome (GOLD analysis project Ga0209172, IMG submission 184113) | Hot spring sediment bacterial and archeal communities from British Columbia, Canada, to study Microbial Dark Matter (Phase II) - Larsen... ...
GACGGCAACCATGAGCGTGTTCAGCATCAGCTCGAACTGCCCGGAATCCAGCACGGTGCGGTAGTTGCTCAGGCTGATCAGCTTGAATGCGGCGGCGGTGACGGGCTGGAAGAACGGCAGCAGGGATACCCAGACCAGCATCAGCATCGGCACAAGAAGCAGAAGCACAAAATTGAATATCAGGATGCCGGCCGCAACGTAGCGCAGCCGACCGAGGTCGAATGGACGCGGGCGGAAGCCCTTCCCGGTGATGGTGGCGAAGCGCTCGGCGTGGCGCGACAGGCGTGCGTAGATCGTCAGCAGGACGAAGACGAGCAGCAGCATCAGCACCGACAGCGCCGAGGCGCCGCCGATATCGGGTGGCGCGCGCGCCACCATGTTGGTGTAAATGTCGGTGGTGAGCACCGAGATGCGCCCCGGCAGCCCGACCAGCGCCGGCACCTCGAACGCCTCGATGGCGCGGATGAACACCAGCATCGACAGCGCCATGATCGAGGGCAGCGACAGCCGCATGGTCACGCGCCGGATGGTGGCCCAGACGCCGGCGCCGTGCACGCGCGCCGCCTCCTCCAGTTCCGGATTGGCATTGCGCAGCGTCGCGCTCACCAGCAGGAACGCCAGCGGCGACCACAGGAAACCCTCTACCAGCACCATGCCGAACATCGAATAGATGTTGATGATCACGTCGGTATTGCCGGTGAGCGTGCGATAGAGGTGATTGACCGGCCCGGCCTTGCCGAAGAACAGCAGCCACGCCGTGACGTAGAGGATGTAGGGCGTGCCGAGCGAGATGATCGCGGTGAGGTAGGCGAGCGGCTTGAACGGCGTATTGGTGCGCTCGACGATCCAGGCGGTGACCCAGCCGACCAGGAGCGCCAGCGCGGCGCTCGCCGCCGCAAACACGACCGAGTTGATCGTGGTCGTGACGATGTGCCGCCCGCTCAGCACCGTCACGAAATTGTCGATCCCCCAGGTCGACGTGCTCGGGGTGGGACCGGCAATGGTGAAGCTGCCCTGGACCAGGAAGATGAACGGCGGAACGACCAGCGCCAGCAGGACCATGATCAGGAGCGCCGACAGGATCGCGGTCTGGCGCGCCGACAGGCTGGCCCGCCTCGCAGCCGACCGGCCCGTAGCTCCGACATCCGCAATCCGCACGACGTCCGTGGTCACGAGATCGGGTTCCTCCCTGGGCGTTGGTTGACCGCATTGTGAAGGGACGGAAGCCCGCGGGCCAGCGGATTTTCTCGGCGTCGTGCCTGCGAAAGCGGGCATCCGGCAACCCGGTGATGCGACCGATCGACAGGCCGGGGGCTACTGGATCACCCCCTTTCGCCAACGATGGCAGCCCGGGAGGCAGTCAGAACCCATGCAGCCGCGCGGGATTGTCGACCAGGATGTTCCGAAGCAGCGCCGGGTCGTTGTCGACATAGCGATACAAAAGCTCCACCACCTCGCCGTCGTTCATCATGCGCGGCTTGCGCCATTGCACGTGCGGCCAGTCGCTGCCCCAGATCAGGCGGTCGGGCGCCGCCTCAATGTAGGCGCGCGCAATCGGGACGGCATCGTCCCAGCCCGCGTCCATGGTGGAGAGCCGGTTGCCGTTCGACAGCATCACCCACCAGTTCGGATCGTGCTTGAGCCGGTCGACGATGAAGCGGCAGTTGGGATCGTCCGCCCCGAGCGCCGGATCGGGATAGCCGAGATGATCCACCACGACGGGAATGTCCTTGAGGGCTTTCAATCGCTCGGCGTTTTCGTGAATGGGGTCGCGGAAATGCAACCGCAGATGCCAGCCCAGCCCGCGGACGCGCGCCGCGGTTCGCAGGATGGCGTCCCAGCCCGTCCGCGGCTGATCGTTGCGGAACGCGAACCGCGTCCCGCGGAAGCCGAGCGCGTGCAGCCGCTCGATCTCGGCATCGCCGGTGATGTCGCTGACGCGACCGATGGCGCGGATGTGGCTGCGATCTTTCAGGCTTGCGAGCGCATCGATCGTGACCCGGTGGTCCGGCCCATAGACCGTCGAATGCACGATCACGAAGCGCGTGAAGCCGAGCGTGCGCTCCACCCCGCAGAGGTCGGTGAAGCTCGCCGCCGGCGGCACATAGGCCGCGTCCGGCTGCGTCGGATACGTGCGGACGTCGCCGAAGATGTGGGCCTGGCAGTCGCACGCCTGCTGCGGCGGCAGCGGCACCGGCGGACGGACCGCCCGGTCCCATTCCGGATAGGCGGGCAAAGCGGTCCGGTCCTCAACGGAAGAGTTCATTGAAGACGATGTTCCACTTCGGCATGTTGTGTTCGGTCTGCTCCGGCGTGAAGAAATGCGCACGGAACTTGCCTTCGTCCGGCTTGAGCGTCGGCACGCTTGCCGGCACGGCCGGATGCGCGGGGAGATAGTCGGCGCGCCGGAACACCTCCTGCCCTTCGCGCGAGATGATGAAGTCCATGAGCAGCTTGGCGGCGTTCGGGCGGCGCGCGTCCTTCAGCACCGACAGGGTGGACAGCGTGACCGTCGCCGGCTCCATCGGAATCCAGTCGACCGGGGCGCCCTTCTTGGCGCTGATCACCGCGTGATGGTTGAAGATCTGGAGCGCCATGGAGAATTCGCCGGCAATCACCTGGTCGAGCACCTCACGCGCCGACCCGCGCAGGTTGGCGATCTTCTGTTTCGACAGTTCGCGCAGGAACGCCATGCCCTTGTCCTGCCCCATCTCGGTCAGCACGATGCCGATGAAGCCGCCGCCGCCGGATGAAGTCGGAAAGCCGTTCCAGGCGATCTTGCCGCGCAGCGACGGGTTGAGCAGGTCCTGGTAGGTGCGGGGCTCCTTGCCGCGCGGGATGAGCGAGGTGTTGAAGCCGGGCGTGATCACGAAGAGGTTGTTGGCGATCCAGTAGCCCTGCGGGTCCTTCACCTGGGCGGGATAGTCCTTCGCCGCATCGGGCAGCCATTGCAGCACCAGGTTCTCCGCCTTCAGTGGAACTACGGTCGTGGTTCCATCGAAGATGTCGGCCTGCAACCGTTTGGCCTTGGCTTCGTTGAGAATCTTGACTGCGGTTTCGGTGGCATTGGCGCGCGTCGAACGCACCTTGATGCCGTACTTCTTTTCGAACGCCGCCGTGACGGGACGGACCAATTGGCTGACGATCTGGGTGGTATACCACACCACCTCGCCTTCCTTCTTGGCGGCCGCGATCAGGGCCGCGTCGGCCGCCATGAGCGGGCCGGTGGTTGCCATCAGCGCCACAAGACCGGATACCGCGCTCCGTACCGTCATTGCCATCTCCTCCCGAATTCTGCGCGATCCTGGCATGGTCCATCACCGGCTTGAATAGCCTACGATGTCGCTTTCCGGGATCGCCCGCTTCGCAGGCATCAGGCCTGCGTTTGGTATTGTGCAACGCACCATTCGCGCAGACCTGAAATCATTCCCGCTGGCCGACACAAATTTGCTGTTTCTCTTTAGAATGCTCGCAAGCTAGGGTCGCCCTCAGCGCGCCAAGCGGATCCCACGCGCCGCGCACATTCTTCGCCACGGGAGGAACTCGGACATGATCTCGCTGATGATCAATGGACAAACGCACAACGTCGACGTCGAACCCGATACGCCCCTCTTATGGGCGATTCGGGAGAACGTCGGCCTGACCGGCACCAAATACGGCTGCGGCGTCGCGCAATGCGGCAACTGCACCGTCCATGTCGACGGCGTTGCGATGCGCTCCTGCTCGCTGCCGGTCAGCGCGGCGGTCGGCAAGAAGATCACCACCATCGAAGGTCTCGCCGTCAACGGCACGCTGCACAAGGTGCAGAAGGCCTGGCTCGACCATGAAGTACCGCAGTGCGGCTACTGCCAGAGCGGCATGATCATGGCGGTGGCGGCGCTGCTCGCGGAGAAGCCGAAGCCGACCGACGCCGACATCAACAACACGATCACCAACATCTGCCGCTGCGGCACCTTCCAGCAGGTGCGCGCGGCCATTCACGCCGCTGCGAACGCGTGACCAGGGAGGCAGCCATGAATTACGTCCCGAAGATCGATCGCCGTTCCTTCGTCGTCGGCACCGCCGCCGCCGGAGCCGGCTTCTCGCTCGGCATGGTCCTGCCGATGGGTCAGGCGCATGCACAGGGCACGCCGGAGCTCAACGCCTGGGTCGTGGTGCGTCCCGACGACACGGTCGTCGTGCGCTTCGTGCGTTCCGAAATGGGTCAGGGGAACCTGACCGGTCTCTGCCAGCTGGTCGCCGAGGAGCTCGAGTGCGACTGGTCGAAGGTGACCTGGGAATACGTCGACCCGCGGCAGAACATCGTCCGCAAGCGCATCTACGGCGCGTTCAACGCGACCGGCAGCCGCTCCATCCGCGAGTCGCACGACTACGTCCGGCGCGGCGGTGCTGCCGCTCGGCACATGCTGATCGAGGCGGCGGCCAAGAACTGGAACGTCCCGGCTGCCGAATGCACCGCGGCCAATAGCGTGATCACGCACCGTGCATCGGGCCGCAAGACCACCTACGGCCAGGTGGCGCTCGCCGCCACCAAGGTCACGCCGCCCGATCCGAAGTCTCTCAAGCTCAAGGATCCCAAGGACTGGAAGATCGCCGGCAAGCCGATCAAGCGGCTGGATACCCTGCCCAAGCTCACCGGCGCCCAGAAGTACTCCGTCGATACCCAACTGCCCGGTATGTTGAACGCCGCCATCAAGGCCTGCCCCGTGCGCGGCGGCAAGGTGGTGAGCTTCGACGCATCCAAAGTGAAGGGCATGAAGGGCGTCAAGAATGTCCTGAACGTCGGCGGCACCGCGGTCGCGGTCGTGGCCGATACCTGGTGGCACGCCAAGACGGCGCTCGATGCGCTGCCTGTCGTCTGGGACGAAGGTCCGGGCGCGAAGGCGTCAAGCGCCACCATCGCCGCGATGCTGAAGGAAGGGCTCGAGGCCGAAACCAACCTCATCGGCAACCAGCGGGGCGATATCAACGCCGCGCTTTCCGGCGCCGCGAAGAAGGTGGAGGCGGTCTATTCCTATCCCTACCAGAACCATGCCTGCATGGAGCCGCTGAACGCCACCGCGCGCTACACCGCCGACAAGTGCGAAGTGTGGACCTCGACCCAGAACGCCGAAGCCGTGCTTGCGGCAACGCGCGAAGCGTCGGGCCTGCCCTTCGAAAAGTGCGAAGTGACCGTCGTATCGGCGGGCGGCGGCTTCGGCCGGCGCGCGCGCACCGACTACGTGACCCAGGCGGTGCAGATCGCCAAGCAGATGCCCGGCGTGCCGATCAAGCTTCTGTGGTCGCGCGAAGAGGACATGACCCAGGGCACCTATCATCCGATCACGATGTGCAAGCTCACGGCCGCGTTGGATGCCAACAACAACATGACCGGGTTGCGGGTGCGCATCTCCGGCCAGTCCATTCTGGCAACGCTTGCGCCGGCCCGCCTTGTGAAGGGACGGGACCCGGCGACGTTCCAGGGAATGTACCCGGGCGGAGCCGAAGGCGCGCTCGGCTACGACATCCCGAACATCCTGATCGACCACGCCATGCGCAATCCGCATCTCACGCCGGGCTTCTGGCGCGGCGTGAACAACAACCAGAACGCGATCTACCTCGAATGCTTCATTGACGAGGTCGCGCACGCGGTCGGGCAGGATCCGCTCGAATTCCGGCGCAAGATGATGGGCAAGCATCCCAAGCATCTGGCCGTGCTCAATGCTGCCGCCGAGAAGGCGGGCTGGGGCAAGCCGCTGCCGAAAGGCGTGTTCCGCGGCATCGCGCAGCAGATGGGCTATGGCAGCTATGTCGCGGCGGTCGCCGAAGTCTCGGTCTCCAGCGACGGCTTGCTCACGATCCATCGCATCGTCGGCGCGACCGACTGCGGCCACGCCGTCAACCCGGCATCGATCGAACGGCAGATCTCCGGATCGTTCGTGTTCGGGCTGTCGGCGTCGCTCTACGGCGGCTGCACGGTCAAGGACGGGCGCATCGAGCAGACCAATTTCCACAACTACCCGTCGATGCGCATGGCGGCGATGCCGAAGGTCGAGTCGGTGCTGGTGCCGTCCGGCGGGTTCTGGGGCGGCGTCGGCGAGCCCACCATCTTCGTGGCCACGCCGGCCGTGCTCAATGCGATCTTCGCGGCGACCGGCAAGCGCATTCGCGACTTGCCGATGAAGAATCACGGGATACGCACGGCGTAGCGATTGTGACCGGAGCGGCGGCCGAAAGGCCGCCGCTCCTGCTTTCGGCGGTGCGCAATAACCAAGTCAGAATTGTTGACTTGAAATGGTCATCCGACCGTTCGAATCTCCCGTGCCTCGTTGACGGAGCATCTCGGTCATGAAACGCATCGACGCCGTTGCGGCGATTGCCGTCCTCTGGATATCGGCAGGCACGGCCTGCGCCATCGATGTTGCACCGGCCGGCGCGGCCGCCTGTTCTGGCTGTCACCCGATCAGCCGCTGGGCGGGCACGCCGTTCACGCGGCTGATCGGGCGCAACTCCGCCGAGATCGTCGCCGCCATGCAGGAATTCCGGACCGGCAAGCGGGCTGCGACGGTGATGGACCGGATCGCCAGGGGCTTCACCGACGACGAGGTCAAGGCCATCGCCGCCTGGTATGCGGCCCAGAAGGATTGAGCGCCATGGCACTGCGTCACTGGAGCCGACGCGATTTCCTCCGGCGCACCGCGCTGGGCGCCGCCGCCGCAAGCCTGCCGGCGCCGGCGATCGCGCAGAAGGCCGGCGGCCGCGTGGTCGTCATCGGCGGCGGCTTCGCCGGCGCCACCTGCGCACGCACCCTGAAGCGCATCGACCCGCGCACCACCGTCACGCTGGTGGAGGCGAGCCAGACCTTCACCGCCTGCCCGTTCAGCAATGCGGTGATCGCCGGCCTGCGCGATCTCAAGACGCAGCAGTTCGGCTACAAGCGCATGATCGACACCGACCGCGTCGCCGTCACCTTCGTGCCGGCCACCCAGATCGACGCCGATGCCCGCGCGGTGATGCTCAGCAACGGCGCCCGTCTGCCGTATGACCGGCTGGTGCTGGCGCCGGGAATCGACATCCGCTGGGACGCCCTGCCCGGCTATACCGAGCAGGCGGCAGCGCGCATGCCGCACGCCTGGCGCGCCGGAGAGCAGACGCTGCTGCTGCGCCGGCAGCTCGAGTCCATGGACGACGGCGGCCTCGTGGCCATTGCCGCACCGGCCAATCCGTTCCGCTGCCCGCCGGGACCTTATGAGCGGGCCAGCCTGATCGCGCACTACCTGAAGATGCGGAAGCCGAAGTCCAAGCTGATCATCCTGGATGCCAAGGACGCGTTCTCGAAGCAGGGGTTGTTCCTGGCCGCCTGGAAGGAGCTGTATCCCGACCTGCTCGAATGGGTGCCGTTGTCGAAGGGCGGCAAGGTGACGGCGGTCGACGCCAAGACCAACACGCTGGTCACCGAATTCGGAACCCACAAGGCCGCGGTCGCCAACGTGATCCCGCCGCAGAGGGCGGCGCGCATCGCGGAGATCGCGGGCGTCGCCGATCGCAGCGGCTGGTGCCCGATCGACCCGGTCACCTTCGAGTCGACGCTGCGGCCGAACATCCACGTCGTCGGCGACGCCGCGATTGCCGGCGCCATGCCGAAATCGGCGTTCGCGGCGAACTCCCAGGCCAAGGTCTGCGCCGCCGCGGTCACGAAGCTCCTGGCCGGCGAACCGCCGGAGCAGCCGCGGCTGATCAACACCTGCTACAGCCTGGTGGCGCCGGACTACGGCATCTCGGTCGCCGGCGTCTACGAGCCGCGCGGCGGGCAGCTCGCCGACGTCAAGGGCGCCGGCGGGGTGAGCCCGGCCAAGGCACCGCGCAGCACCCGCGAACTGGAGGCCAATTTCGCCGGCGGCTGGTTCAAGACCATCACCGAGGAAGTGTTTGGCTGAACGTCGGCCATCGGCGGCGCTGGCAGGCGTCCTGGCGGCGCTGACGTGGTGCCTGCCGGCGAGCGCGCAAGCCGAATTGCGCACCTACACGGTTGTCGGCGACGCCATTCCGGCATCGCTGACCGGCCGCAAGGGCGATCCGGTGCGCGGCCGCGCCATTGTTGCGAACCGCCAGGTCGGCCTGTGCCTGCTCTGCCATACCGGCCCCTTCCCCGAGGAGCGGTTCCAGGGCACCTTGGCGCCCGATCTCAAGGGCGCCGGAACCCGCTGGTCGGAAGGACAATTGAGACTGCGGATCGTGGACTCGACGCGCATCAATCCGGCGACCATCATGCCGCCTTATTATCGGATCGACGGTCTCACGCAGGTCGCGCCGGCATTCGCCGGTAAACCGGTGTTGAACGCCGAGCAAATCGAGGACGTGGTAGCCTATCTGACGACCTTGCGAGACTAGCAATGGCTGAACCAATCCCAGTCGAAACAACGCGCCGCCGGTTCCTGATCGGCGCGACCGGCCTCGCCGGCGGGATGGCGCTGGTCACCATGCTGCCGCCCGGCCGCGCCGCCGCCACCCCGGAAGCGACCCGGACCGCGATCAAGGCCGTCGTCGGCAGCGCGCCGCTGCGCAAGGGCCGGATCAAGATGGAGCTGCCGCCGCTGGTGGAGAACGGCAATGCGGTGCCGCTTCAGATCACCGCCGAAAGCCCGATGACCGACGCCGATCACGTCAAGGCGATCCACGTCTTCACCGAAAAGAACCCGCAACCCAACGTGGTGAGCTTCCAGATCGGTCCGCGCGCCGGCACGGTAAACATCTCGACCCGCATGCGGCTCGCCGACACGCAGATCGTCACGGCAATCGCCGAGATGAGCGACGGTACGTTCTGGAGCGACGAGGTGGAGGTGGTCGTGACGCTGGCCGCCTGCCTGGAGGAAATCTGATGGCGGCGCGCGCGCTCATCAACGTTCCGCCGAAGGCCAGGCGCGGCGAGATCATCTCGATCCGTGCGCTGATCTCGCATGAGATGGAGACTGGCTTCCGGCCCAATGCCACCGGGCAATTGATCCCGCGCAACATCATCAAGGAATTCGTCTGCACGTATAACGGTGTCGAGATCTTCCGCGCCGAGCTGTTCCCCGCCGTATCCGCCAATCCCTACATCGCCTTCACGACGCGTGCGACCGAGAGCGGCACCATCACCATGACCTGGACCGGCGACAACGGGTTCTCCGCCACCGAATCGGTCGCCATCGCCGTCGAATGATCCGGGCCTGGCGCATCGCCGCCGTGCTCGCGATCCTGGGCGGCAGCTGCCCTTCGCTGGCCGAAATCCCCGCATCGCAACGCAAGTCCGGCTACGACTTCATGGCGCGCGGGACGCGCGCCATGCAGGACGACGACACCGCCAATCCCGGCATGCTGTCGGTGCTCGACGGCGAGGCGCTATGGAGGCGCAGGGCCGGCGCGGCGGAGAGATCATGCGCCGACTGCCACGGCGATGCGCGCACCAGCATGAAGGGCGTCGCCGCGCGCCATCCCGCCTTCAGTCCGGCGCAAAACCGTCCGGTCACTATCGCGCAGCGCATCAATCTCTGCCGGACCGAGCGCCAGCAGGCGAAGCCGCTTCCTTACGAAAGCAGGGATCTGCTGGCGCTGTCGGCGTATGTCGGCCGGCAGTCGCGCGGCGAACCGATTGCGATCGCGGAGGACGAGAACACGCGGCCATTCATCGCGCGTGGGCGCGCGGCGTTCACGCAGCGGCAGGGCCAGCTCAATCTCTCATGCGCGATGTGTCACGACGACAACTGGAGCGGCCGGCTGGCCGGAAGCCCCGTCACCCAGGGGCACCCGACCGGCTATCCGATCTACCGGCTGGAATGGCAGAGCGCCGGCTCGCTGCACCGGCGCCTGCGCAACTGCCTGACCGGGATGCGCGCGGTGGCGCCGCCGCTCGGCGCGCCCGAGCTGGTCGAGCTCGAACTCTATTTGATGTGGCGCGCCCGCGGCATGCCGCTGGAGACGCCGGCGGTGCGGCCGTAGACTCGCGCAAGCAGCGTGCCTTGCTGCGCCGTCTCCCTGCATGGCAGAAGGGTCAATGGACCCTCACCCGGAGGGCGCAGCAACAGACGCCGCCGCCGTCAATCCTGCTGCCCGACCGCCGGCACGTTGCTGCCGCGGCGATAGTCGGGCAGCGGCGGCAGGCCCCAGATGGTCGACTCGGTCCGCTTCCAGGTCTTCGGCCGCTGCGGCGTGTCGCGGTGCCAGGGCTTGGGATCGAAATAGCCGAGCGCCTCGTCCTTCATCTGGTCGAGCTCGATATACATCTCGACCGTGTGCTCGTCCGGATTGCGGTGATAGGTGGCGACGTTGTGGCCCGGACCGTGCCGCACCGGGCCCCACAGAATCCTGATGTTCTTGGTTGCGAACATCTCGCAGGCGTTCTGCATGTGCGACATGTCCTTCAGCTCGAAGGCGATGTGGTGCAGCTCCGCCACGTCGCCGCGGATGAAATTCACGGTGTGATGGTCGGTGTTGCAGCGCATGAACACGAACCAGTCCTCGATCCAGTCGGAGACCTTGAAACCCAGCACCTTGATGTAAAAGTCCGCCACCGTCTTCACGTCGGGGCAATGGAACGCGATGTGGCCGAGCTTGAGCGGGCCGATGCCCGACACCTGGTGGTGCGAGCCGAGATAGTTCCACTCCTTGAACAGATCGATCGCGGTGCCCTTGTTGTCCTTGAAGGTCAGCACCTTGCCCATGCCGGGGATGGCGTCGTTGCGCAGCTCGCTCTGGACGCCATCCTTGGCCAGTTCCTTCGCCAGCGCGTCGAAGTCCGAGTCGGGCGCCACCTCGAACGACAGCCGGGTGCAGTGATTGCGGTCGGTCTGTTCGAGCGCGATCGACAGGAGCCCGGTCTTGGAGGCCAGGAATGCGCGTTTTTTCTCGCGCTCCGCCAGCACCAGCCCGGCGACCTCGGTCCAGTAGGCGATCTGCCTGTCGATATCCTTCGTCTCGAACGTCGCGTGGCCGACGCGCCGGGGCTTGATCATTGGTCGTCTCCCATGCCGCTGATACTGGTGCTCTTGGCTTCCCGCCGACTATAGCCCACTCTTGCCAACCGCGCATGATCGCGGTTTTGTCGGGACCGCAACCAACGGGGAGTGATCAGAATGGCCGGCTACAAGCTTGCAACCTACCAGACCGCCGACGGACCGCGCGCCGGGCTTGTGGTCGACGACAAGGTATTCGACGCCGCCAAGCTCACCGGCAAGCCGGCCTACGGCACCGTGCTGGGAATCCTCAACGACTGGAGCAAGGCGCAGGGTGTGCTCAAGGCGGCCGCCGCCAAGGCGGGCAAGAGCAAGCTCAAGGGCATTCCGGTCGCCAAGGCCAAGCTGCTCGCGCCGGTGCAGTACCCGTCGGCGATCTTTTGTGCGGGCGCAAACTATCAGGACCACGCCAACGAGATGGCGGCGCGTCATGGCAAGCCGTCGCCGCCCGATCCGCATACCCTCGGGCTCGAATCCTGGCATTTCATCAAGGCCCCGCGCGCCATCACCAATCCCGGCGCCACCGTCAAGATTTCGCATTACTCCAAGCAGATGGACTGGGAGGTCGAGCTGGCCGCAGTCATCGGCAAGCCGGCCAAGAATGTGCCGATGAGCAAGGCGCTGAGCTACGTCGCGGGCTATACCATCGCCAACGACCTGTCGGCCCGCGACCGCGGCCACCGCCCGCACATCCCCGCCGATTCGCCGTTCAAGGCCGATTGGGTGGCGCACAAGAGCTTCGACGGCTCCTGCCCGCTCGGGCCCTGGATCGTGCCGGCGAGCGACATCAAGGACCCGCAGAAGCTCGGCATCAGGCTGTGGGTGAACGGCGTCCTCAAGCAGGACTCCAACACCGGCCAGATGATCTTCAACCTCGCCGAGCAGATCGCGCACCTGTCGTCGCGGCTGACGCTGCATCCCGGCGACCTGATCCTAACCGGGACCCCGGCCGGGGTGGGCGCCGGCCGCGGCGAGTTCCTCAAGGCCGGGGACACCGTGAAGCTCTGGATCGAGAATATCGGCGAGATCAGCAACAGGATGGCGTGAGCCAGATAACGCCGTCATTCCGGGGCGCGGCGACGGCGCGGGCGCGGAATCCATGGCCACACCCGCTGCGATTCCCGATGGTCGCTTCGGGCTTCCGGAAATGACGCCTGCCTTGCAGCCGTCGCGCGCGTTTTCGCGCCCTGCCCATGCAGTTCCGCGGTGGCAGTCCGCCGGGGGCTGATTGCGTTCCTTCCTTAGAAAAGGCATATATTTGGCCGGCCGCCGGCCCGCAGAGCCGGCCGTTTACAAGCACACGGCGGAACGCCCCCAAGAGCAGGATCATCAGGCATGGCCGAACAGTTCGTCGGTAAACTCGCGGAATTCAAGGACGGCGACCGCCGTATCATCTTCGTCGGCGACAACGAGATCGGCGTGTTCCGGCACGAGGGCAAGTTCTACGCCTATTCCAACTACTGCCTGCACCAGGGCGGCCCCGCCTGCGAGGGCCTGACCATCGCCAAGGTCGAGGAGCGGCTGCGGCCGGACAAGACCTCCGAAGGGCTGTTCTTCTCCGACACCGAGATGCACTTCGTCTGCCCGTGGCACGGCTACGAGTACGACATGAAGACCGGCGAATGCGTCTCCGACCGCAAGCTGAAGCTGCGCAGCTACAAGGTCGTCGAGAAAGGGGACGAGGTTTATGTCCTCGCCTAAGCGCGCTGCCGCGAAGTCGACACCGAAACCCAAGGCGCCGCCCTCGGCACGGCTGGTGCCGCCCAAGGCCGCGGCCAAGCCCGCCAGGCCTGCGCCCGCCAAGTCTGCGGCCAGGCCGGCCGCCAAGCCGGCAAACGGCAGCGCCACCTCGCTCGACGCAACGCGGCTCGCTGCCGAAATCGAGCGCGCGCTCGCGAGCGGCAAGCTCGACACGCTCACGCCCCAGGCGCTGCATGCGCTGATGAGCGCCTGCTGCAAGACCTACGCGACCCGCGTCGAGGCGGGTGAGGATCTGCTCCCGCTGGCGCAGCGTTCGACCGTCAGTCCGACCGAAGTGATGGTGACGGCGAGCGGGCTGTTGCGCGCCGCCAATCTGGCCGTGTTCGAGCTCGGCATGTGGCAGAGCTGGACCGGTCGCTGAGAACCGACCCGCCGAGAACAGAACAAGAGATCCGATAGGAGACGAACCATGGACCTCATCGCCGATCGTGGCCGACGTGTCACCGTCGAGGAACTCAACACCACGCGGCTCCTGGCGCATGCGCGCAAGCAGGCGGTGCAGCGCAAGTTCGACGACGTGCTGATCGTCGACGTCGACGCGCACCACTACGAGAACGAGCACATGCCCGAGATTCTCCCGTTCATGGAGAACGAGGTGCTCAAGCAGATCACCATGGGCGGCCGCGCCACCACCCGACGCAGCATCCTGCCGTCGCAGGCGGGCTTCACCCAGGACATGGGCGGGCGCGTGACGCGCTATCCCATGCGCGGTTCGGAGAAGACCGAGCCGGGCCGGCACCGCGACATCCAGCTCGGCGAGCGCTGGATGGACGCCATGAGCGTCGACTATTCCTGCCTGTTCCCGACCGGCATGCTCAACATCGGCATGCATCCGCAGAAGGAAATGGAGTCGGATCTCTGCTGGGCCTATAATCGCTGGCTGACCGAGAAGGTGCTGCCGGAGTCCAACAACCGCTTCTTCTCGATGTTGTGCATCCCGTTCTCCGACCCCGAGCAGTCGCTGCGCCACGTCGAAACGTTCGGCCACCGCAAGGGGGTCGGGGGATTCATGGTCACGACGGTGCGCCACCTTCAGGTCAACGACAACGCCTACATGAAGGTCTACCGCGCCATGGAAGAACGGGGCCTGGTGCTCTCGTTCCACTCCGGCCCGAGCTGGAACGAGCCGGTTTTCCGCGCCTGCAACCGCTTCCTGTCGGTGCACGCGCTCGGCTTCTCGTTCTACAACATCCTGCACTGCACCAACTGGGTCATCAACGGCATGGGCGAGCGCTTCCCGAAGCTGCCGGTGGTGTGGATCGAGTCGGGGCTGGCCTGGGTGCCGTTCCTGATGCAGCGGCTGGACCACGAATACATGATGCGCCCGTCCGAAGCGCCGGTGCTGAAGAAGAAGCCTTCGGAATACATGCGCGACATGTACTACTCCTCGCAGCCGATGGAGATCCAGGACTACGCGGCGATGGAGCAGACCTTCCGCATGATCAACGCGGAGACGCAGCTTCTGTATTCATCCGACTACCCGCACTGGGACTTCGACCTGCCCTCGACGATCTGGGACCTGCCGTTCCTGTCGGAGAAGGCCAAGCACAACATCCTGGGCGGCACCGCGGCGCGGCTGTTCAAGCTGCCGCCGCGCAACGAGGCGCAGAAGGCGAATTTGCAGAAGTTCGGCAACTACGTCGCCGCCGCGGCGTAAGCGAAAAGCAAGATCAAGTCGCAGAATCAGGAGCCGCCTCCCGACATGTCGGGAGGCGGCTTTGGTTTGAGTGTCATCCTCCGACCTCATCCCGAGGGCTCCTCGGCGTTTCGCCGAGGAGCGTCTCGAAGGATGGCGGCAGGTTCACACGTTTGGCCATGGTTCGAGACGCCTGCCTTCGCTTTGCGAAGACAGGCTCCTCACCATGAGGGCCGATCGAGCTTCTACCGCCCGAGCGTCTGCGCCATGATCTCTTCGCAGCGCTTGCCGGCTTCCGGGTCGGCCACGCTGGTGTCGCCGGACGACGCCGCCTTGAAGCGGTTGGACGGCATGCCGGCCATGCCCCAGCGGCAGGGGCGCATCGGGAAGTTGCGCCAGTAGTCGGCGTCGCGCGCCTGATAGGTCGCCTCATCCACCTGCTCGACCTCGGCGGTGTATTCCACCACGAAGCCGTTGGGCTCGACGAAATAGCCGAACACGTTGTTGCCCGGTCCGTGCCGGCCGATGCCCCACTCGACATTGAAGCCGTGCTTCTTCATGCGGCCGGCGCCGCGCATCAGGCCGTCGATGCTCTCGACTTCGAAGGCGCAGTGGTTGAGCGACGGGCCGTTGCCGCGCGCCATGGCGATCGAATGGTGATCGGCGGAGCAGCGCACGAAATCCATCATGTCGGTCTTGTCGCTGAGCTTGAACCCGAGCATGTCGATGAAGAACGAGGTCTGCTGGTCGATCTTGGCGGTGTTGAGCACCACATGGGAGAGCTTGTTTGGCACGGAACTGTCGGCGTTGAGATTCTGGTGGCGTGCCACGTCGGAGGAAATGTTGAGGATGTGACCCTCCGGCGTCCTGAACTGGAAGCCGTAGCCGCCGCCGGCGCTGCGCGGCAGCTCGGCGGGAGCGGCGGCGACGTCGACGCCCGACGCCTTGGCGCGGGCATGCAGCGCATCGACCGCCTCGCGGTTCATGGCGGCGAAGTGGACCCCGAGAAGGCTTGCGGTCGGTCGTTCGCGCAGCGTCACCGCGTGGTGCTCGGTGCCGTTGCCCCGCAGATGGATGGTCTCGCCGTCTGATACCACCGGCTCAAGCCCCCAGACCCTCGAATAGAAGGCGGCCGACTGGGTGAGGTCGGTGACGCCCAGCTCGACACTGCGCAATCCGGTGACACGTGCGTTGATCATGGGGGAGTCCTCGTTGTGGTCAGTGCTTTGCAGCCACTCTAGCACGTGTCCAAGGCGCGACGCAGCACCCAGTAATGCGCTGTGCCGCGTGCGGGACACCGGAGACTACGACGGCAGCGCCACGCATTTTAGCGGCGAAATCCCGACGTGCACGGCCTGGCCGATGCTGAAATCGAGCTCCGGCTTGGCGCGCACCCGCAATTCACCCTCACCGGTGTCGACGAGATAGTCCACCACCTCGCCCAGGAAGACCCGGTGGGCGACCTTTCCGGACAGCGCATTGAGGCCGTCGCCGGGCGGCCGGTCCGACAGCTGAAGGTCTTCGGGCCGGGCGCTGATCAGCACGTCCTGGCCGGGCGAGACCGCCTGACCGAAAATGCAGCGGAACAGGCCGTGCCGGGTCTCGACCATGGCGACGTTCTCGGCCGCCCGCGTCTCCTGGACCTTGCCGTTGAGGAAATTGGCGGAGCCGATGAAGTCGGCGACGAACTGGGTCTTGGGCTGGCGGTAGACCTCCTGCGGGGTGCCGCGCTGCATGATCCTGCCGAAGTTGAACACCGCGATCTCGTCGGACAGCGCCAGCGCTTCGGACTGGTCGTGGGTGACGTAGACGGTGGTGATGCCGAGCCGCTTCTGGAGCAGCTTGAGCTCGACCCGCATCTGCTCGCGCAGCTTGGCATCGAGATTGGACAACGGCTCATCGAGCAGGAGAATCTGCGGCTCGCGCACCAGCCCGCGTGCGAAGGCCAGTCGCTGCTGCTGACCGCCGGAGAGCTGCGTTGCCGGCCGGCTCTCGTATCCGCTCATGCGCACCATGTCGAGCGAGCGCTGCACCCGATCCTTGATCTCGGCGGCGGAGTACTTGCGGTCGCGCGCGACCTTGAGCGGGAAGGCGACGTTCTCGAACACCGTCATGTGCGGCCAGATCGCGTAGGACTGGAACACCATGCCGATGCCGCGGTCGGACGGCGGCACGAAGATGCCCTTGTCGGTATCGCACACGGTCTCGTCGGCGATCACGATCCTGCCCGCCTCCGGGCGTTCGAGACCGGCGAGGCAGCGTAGCGTCGTGGTTTTGCCGCAGCCCGACGGGCCGAGCAGCGTAATCAGCTTGCCGGTGCCGACGCCGAGCGAGATGCCGTCGACCGCGTTCACCACCACATTGCCGGGCGCGATGAAGGTCTTGCGGAGATTTTCAATGGCGAACATGGAGCAATCAATTCCTCACGCTCGAATTCCGTGGCGCTTGTGGCAAAGCGGTGCTGCAACGGAGGTCTGCTCCCTCTCCCCGGAGGGGAGAGGGGTGGGGTGAGGGGGTTCGAATCCATCGAGAGAGCTGGCCCCCCTCACCCCCACCCTCTCCCCGTTGGGGAGCGTGAGCCACCGAGCGCGTTGCACCGTCTTACATCCACATAGCCGAGTGAAGTTCCTACCCGCCCGTCTGCACTTTGGCGGTGGCAGCTTCGCTTCTTCGCTGCACCCGCAGCTCCAGCCAGCGCAGACCGGCGACGATCATGATCAGGGGCACGATCTGGAGCACGCCGAGCGCGGAGACCGCACCGTAGCTGCCGCCTTCCTCCCACATCGTCAGGCTGATGGTGCCGAGCACATGCGTACCGGGGCCGATCAGGAATACCGAGGCGCCAAGCTCGCGCACCGACAGCACGAAGATGTAGATCCACGCCGCCAGCAGCACCGGAGCCAGCAGCGGCAACAGGATCCAGATGAATACCTGCCGAGTCCGCGCACCGGAAACCTCAGCGGACTCCTCGAGCTCCTTGTGAATCTGCGTGAGGCCCGAGGAGGTGAACCGCATGCCGTAGGGTATGTAGAGCGAGACATAGGCGATGAGCAGTATCCAGATCGTGTTGTAGACCGGGATCGGCAGCATGAGATAGGCGAACAGCACGGCCGCGCCCACCAGCACGTGCGGCATGGCGATCGGCGTGAAGGCGATGGAGTCGAGCACCCATCCCGCCTTCGGCACCGCGCGCATCGCAATCCAGGCCATCACGAAGGTGAGCAGCACCACAATGGTCGCCGACATGGCGGCGAGCGAGACGCTCGTCTTCACCGCGTCCAGAAAGATCGGGTAATGCAGGATGAACTCGTAGTTCTCCCAGGTGAACGGCCCGGTGGAGCCGACGAAGGGCTGCGCCAGATTGCGGAAGAACGACTGCCACACCAGCGTGAGCAGCGGCAGGCCGAGCGCCACGAAGAACATGAACAGGATGCCGAGCGCCACCGGCCAGCGCCAGTGCCGCAGCTTGATGCGGGTCGGCATGTAGCCCTTGCCGGTGATGGTCGCAAACGCCTCGGCGTTGCGGGTTGACTGCCGGTAGAGGAACACGGCGACCACGCAGATGATCAACAGGGTCATGCCGAGCGCGGAGGCGGTGCCGAACTCGGGCGGCGCGTTCTGTACCGCGGCCTGGATTTCGGTGGTGAACACGTCGATCCGCGCCGGCCGGCCGATCAGCCGGGGCACCTCGTAGGACGACATGCCGAGCATGAACAGGAGCACCAGCGTGGAGAGGATCGCGGGCCGCAGCAGCGGAAGCGTGATCTTGGGCAGCACCTGCCAGTACTTGGCTCCCGACACCAGCGCCGCCTCCTCCAGCCGCACGTCGAGCACGCGCAGCGTGGGGCCGAGCATCAGATAGGCGAGCGGGAAATAGTGGCTCGACAGCGCCCAGATCATGCCGCCCATGGAGTAGATGCTGAGCGGCGCCTCCGCGAGGCCGAACCAGGACTTGAGCAGCGCATTCACCCAGCCGATATTGGGGCTGAGCACGAAGATCCACGCCATCGAGGTCAGCAGGCCGGGTATGGCGAACGACAGCAATGCCAGTGCGTGGAACAGCGGGCCGAGCGGCGCGTCGGTGCGCTCGACCACGAACGCGACCAGCGCGCCCATGACCAGCGTCGCGATGGCGGTTCCGACCGCAAACACGAGCGAATTGCCGAACAACTGGACGATGTGCCAGTTCGAATAGGCGTTGATGAAATTGCCGAGCGACAGCGGACCCGGGCCGAAGCCGGTGTCCTCGGTGAAGGCGGTGTAGAACAGCGCCGCCAGCGGCACGAACACCAGCCAGCCGGCGATCACGACGCAGGCGATGAGCGCAAGATTGCGCGGGCGCAGGATGAGCGCGCCAGCGCGCACCAGCGCAGCGCCGACGCCGGAGTCCATGCGTGCCTGTGCGAGGCTCACGGCCCTGTCCTTCCGATGCGCGGCACTGTCATCGCCGCTTGAAGATCTGGTCGAAGGTGCTGCTCCAACGCTTCTCCTCGCCCCCGGACATCAGCACGGTAATGATCTTGCGTTTGCGGATGCCGTCCAGCGAGTCGGGCGGGTTCGGCTTCACGTCGGTGCGCGTCGGCGGCCGTCCGAACCTGGTATAGAACTGCTGGAGCTCCTGGCTGAGCATGAAATTTGCGGCCAGCCGCGCGGCATTCGGATGCGGCGCCCGGGAATTGACGGCGACCGACCCGAAGAACTGCGTCACGGGATCGAGCGCGAACGATTCGATCGGCGCGCCGCCGAGTTTCACGTTCAGGTCGAGATTGGTGTAGTTGTTGATCGACATCGCATACTCGCCCGACCCGACCGAGCGGGACAGCGCCAGATGCCCGACGGTGAGCACGGGATCGAGATTGGCCGCAAGCGCGCGCGCGATCGCGAGGCCCTTCTGCTCGCCGTAATGGATCACCAGGCCCCGCAGCCATTCGCTGTCGGTGCCATCGATGGCGATCTTGCCACGGAACTGCTTGAGCTTTGCCATGTCCTCGTAGCTCTGCGGGACCTCGTCCGGCTTCACCAGCTTGGTGTTGTAGGCAGGCGTGTTGTAGACGGCATAGACGCCGTACCAGCGCCGATCGGGATCGCGCGCGCTGGCGGGAAGGCTCTTGGCCTCGGGCGGCTCGTACTGCGCCAGCATCTGCGGCGGCATCCGGTTGATCGCGGTCATATGCACGATGTCGTAGGAGTTCTTGCCGCCCCTGAACTCGATCATCATGCGCGAGGTGAGGATGCTGTCGGCGGCGCGCACATACTGGACCTTGATCCCGGTTGCCGCCTCGAACAACTTGAACATTGCCAGCCCCTCGCGCTCGTTGGTCGAGGAGTAGACGACCAGCGAGCCCTCCTTCTGGGCGGCGGCCAGCAGCGTCGGATCGAGCCAGGGTCGCGCCTGCTCGCCCGCGGCAGGCGTCAGACCCAGCGCCAGCACAACCGCGGCGAGCGTCAGGCGACCGCTATGACCAAGAAATCCCACCATGTCCTCCCGGCAAGGCTGTTCGGTGCAGCATAACAAACGCCGCCCCGATGACAAACCGGTCACTTCGCCGCTCGCAGGGGCTAGCGTTTGCGCAGCAGTTCCGCGAATGCCTGGCGCAGGCGCTTTTCCTCGGCCTGCGAGAACTGGGTGCGGAGCACCTTGCGGACGGCCACCTGCTTGACGATCCCGGGCGGATTGGTCTCGACATCGGTCCGCGTCGGCAGCCGTCCGAACTTGGTGTAGAACACCTGGCAATCCCGGCTGAGCATGAAATTGGCGGCGAGCCGCGCGGCATTCGGGTTCGGCGCCGATGCGCTGACCGCGACCTGGGCGAAGAACAGCGGCACCGGATCGAGCGGGAAGAATTCGATCGGCCCGCCGGCCAGCTTCACGTTGAGCGTGAGATTGACGAAATTGTTGAGCGCGAACAGATACTCGCCGGCGGCCACCGCGCGCGCCATGGCGAGCCGGCCGTCGGTGAGGACGGGCTGGAGATTCTGCGCGATCCGGCGCACCAGCGCGGTGCCCTTGGCTTCACCGTAGAACTGCATCATCCCGCGCAGCCATTCGATATCGGTGTGGTCGATGGCGACCTTGCCGGCCCACTCCTTGTGGTCGGCGAACTCCTCGAAACTCTTGGGCAGCTGCGCGGGCTTGATCAACTTGGTGTTGTAGGCGGGCGTCGTATAGACGGTGTAGACGCCGTACCAGCGCCGGTTGGGATCGCGCGCCTCCGGGACGATATGCTTCGCCTCCGACGGGTCGAATTGCGCCAGCAGCTGCTGCGGCATCTTATGGGCGTTCGACATGTGCACGATGTCGAACGACGGCTGCTTCGCCCGCGTCTCGATTGCGATGCGCGACATCAGCGAAGCGTCATTGCCGCGGATGTAGTTGAACTTGATGCCGGTCGCCCCCTCGAAGATCCGGAACAGCGGCAGCCCTTCCTGCTCGTTGGTCGAGGAGTAGACGGTGAGCGGCCCTTCCTTCTTCGCGGCGGCGAGCAGCTTCGGGTCGAGCCAGGATCGCGACGGCTCCGCCCGCGCGGGGAGGCCGGAGGCCACGGCAAGGCTGCCAAGACCGGCGGCGAATGCGCGACGTGATACCGATCGATTCACGGGTGCCTCCATGTTCACCGCTTGCGAAACAGCGACGCGAACAGTTTCTGCCACTTCCGCTCGTCCTCGGTCCGGATCATGGTGGGGACCACCGTGCGCGCATGCAGCCGCTCGACGATGCCGGGCGGGTTGGATGCGACGTCCTTGCGGGTCGGCAGGCGTCCGAACTTCGCCAGATGCGCCTGGCTGTCCCGGCTGAGCATGAAGTTGGCGGCGAGCCGCGCCGCATTCGGATGCTTGGACTTGGCATTCACGCCCACGCCCGCAAAGAACAGCACCACGGGGTCAAGCGGAAATATCTCGATCGGGCCGCCGGCGAGCTTCACGTTGCTCGACAGCATCACGTAGTTGTTCAGCGACAGCCAGTATTCGCCGGCGCCGACCGAGCGCGCCAGCGCGAGGTGGCCGTCGGTAATCACCGGATTGAGCGCGGCCACGATATTCCTGATGAGCTCCGTGGCCTTGGCGTCGCCATGGTGCTGGAAGAATCCCTTCAGCCAGTCGAAATCGGTGCCGTCGATGGCGACCTTGCCGGCCCATTCCTTGCGCTGGGCGAACTCCGCATAGCTCTTCGGAAGCTGGTCCGGCTTGATCTGCCTGGTGTTGTAGGCGGGCGTATTGTAGTTGGCATAGACGCCGTGCCAGCGCCGGTCCGGATCGCGCGCATCGGGCAGGATGCTCGCCGCCTCCGGCGGCACGTATTGCGCCAGCATCTGCGGCGGCACCTTGTGGGCGGCGGACGAGAACAAAATGTCGAACGAGCTCTGCCCGGCTCGGAACTCGATCGCCGTCCGCGACATCAGCATGGAATCGCCGGCGCGCACGTAGTGCACCTTGATCCCGGTCGCGTCCTCGAAGATCTTGAACAGCGGCAGCCCTTCGCGTTCGTTGGTCGAGGTGTAGACCACCACCGAACCTTCGCGCCTGGCCGCCTCCAGCAGCGTCGGGTCGAGCCAGGAGCGCGCCTGCTGTGCGGCAGCCGACGAGAGGCCGGCTGCGACCGTCAGCGCGGGCAGCACGGCAAGGCGTCCTGCAACGATCGATAAGCCAGGCACGGCGTCCTCCCGATTTTGTTCTCCCGCCAGCATAGCCTGGGCGGAAGGTCGGACAACGGCCATAGTGCCGCTGCTCGGGTTGCGAAGGCCGTGCCTTGCCGACTATCTATGCGGCAACGCCGGTGACCGGCGCGTGCAGGAGACGTCGACACCGTGGACAGCGTGACGGCCACCTCGAAGGAAGCGGCGCTGGCGGCGGCCGCCGCGCCCGATGCCCTGATCGAGGTCCGCCTCACCGCGATCCGTTTCGCGGCGCGCGACACCGCCATGTTCGAGTTCCGGAGCGTCGACGGCGCACCGCTGCCCGCCTACCAGCCGGGCGCCCATATCGACCTGCACCTGCCGAGCGGGCATGTGCGCAACTATTCGCTCACCGTCGCCGAGCCGGAGCCTTCGACCTACACGCTCGGCATCAAGCGCGACCCGGCTAGCCGCGGCGGCTCCCGCTACATCCATGACGAGCTGCACGTGGGGACGGTGTTGAAGATCAGCGCCCCGCGCAACAATTTCCGCCTGCACGAGGAGGCGGCCCACACCGTGCTGATCGCCGGCGGCATCGGCATCACGCCGATCTGGTGCATGGTGCAGCGGCTGAACGCGCTCGGCCGCGCGTGGCAGCTGCACTATGCCTGCCGCTCGCGCCCCGACATGGCGTTCCGGGAGGAATTGCAGCGCATGCCGCAGGCGACGCTGCATTTCGACGACGAGAGCGGCGGGCAGTTTCTCGACGTCGCCGCGATCGTCAAACAGGCGCCGGCGGACGCGCATCTGTATTGCTGTGGTCCCGCCCCGATGCTGAAGGCCTTCGAGGCGGCGACCGCGGGGCTGCCGTCCGCACGGGTGCATGTCGAGTACTTCACCGCCAAAGAAATCGCGCCCGCGCGCCAGGGCGGCTTCACAGTCGAGCTCGCCCGCTCCGGCGGGGAGTACTTCATCCCGGAGGGTGAAACCATCCTCAACATCCTGCTCGATGCCGGCGTTGACGTCGACTACTCCTGCGAGCTCGGCATCTGCGGCGCCTGCGAACAGCGCGTCATCTCCGGCATCCCGGAGCATCGCGACTCCATCCTCTCGGAGGAGGAGCAGGCCGAGAACAAGCGGGTGATGATCTGCTGCGCCGGCTGCAAGAGCGAGCGGCTGGTACTGGACCTGTGAGCGGCGGACGGCGGCGGCGCTCCGCCCGTCACACCTTGCGCCGGTGCAGGTCGGGGTTCGTCCGCCGATGCTTCGAGCGTGCCGGGCTCCCCGGCAGCCCCGCAGGAGCGGCCGTCAGAATATCCTGGGCTCCAGACGCGCCGCCGTCCAATGCCGGGCAGCGTCCCGGCTCTGGATCGCGTCGGCGAGCGCGGCGGCCGCGGGCGAAGCGGATTTGGCCGTGACGGCGACGTCATAGAGCGTGTAGCCCTGCAACGGCGGCGGCACGAAGCCGACGAACTTCAAATAGCTGCGGACCTCGCTCGCATTCATCAACCCGAGTTCCAGGTCGCCGGCCGCGATCATCTTCTGTCCCGGATCGAGCCCGACGACCTTCAGCTTGGGGCGAAGCTGATCGTGGATGCCGGAGGCGGACAGGACCTTCAGGATGACGATGCCGCTGCCGTTCGGCGTCGCCGGGTCGCCGACACCGATCGATTTCGCCGCCAGCAGCGCCTTCCTGAACGCGTCGGGTGTGGAGATATCGGGCGCCGCAGCGTTCGCAGCCACCGCCAGCCCGATGCCGCCGCGCGCCACCGCCTTGCGGCTGCCGGCTTTGAGGCCACCGGCCTTGGCGACGTCATCCATGGCCGGCACCGACTGCACGATCACGTCGAACGATTCAGCGGCGATCCGCTTGGGCAGCACGGCGGGGCTTCCCGCCACATAAGTGACCTTGTGGCCGGTGGACTTGGAGAATTCGGCGACGATCGGATCGAGCGCGCCCTTGACGCCGCCGACGCTAATCAATCGGATTTCGTCGGCTACGGCTGCGCCGACCGACACGAGTGCGGCCAATGCGGCAACGCAAGTCCTTGCAACGAATGTGCGCATGGATCCCTCCCGGTCTGCTTTCTTGATTGCAGGCATGGTACCAGTTGATGTCGCCCGCGCCAACCGCCGCAGCCGAGGCACCGACGCGCGCCCGCTTCGCCTATGCGATGCGTTCGTTGCCCTTGATCTGGCTGCGATGCATCACGCGGCGCGTCTTCGGATCGAACGGGTCGCGCCGGTGCAGGACCGAAAGGTTGTTCCACATCAGCAGGTCGCCGACTTTCCATTGGTGGCACATGGCAAACCGCGGTTGCGTGGCGTGCGCCCACAGGGCGTCGAGTAGCGCCTCGCTCTCGGCAACCTCCAGGCCCAGCACATAGGCATTCGGCCGCCGGCCGAGGAACAGCGCCTTGCGGCCGGTCGCCGGGTCGGTGCGCACGAGCGGATGGTGCGCGCCCACGGTCTGTCGAACGTCCGTGACCTCGCGGTAGCCCTTGCGCAGCAGGCCGGCGGAATTGCGCGAGGCGTCGTGCACCGCGATCTTGCCTTCGATCGCCTTCTTCAGCTCCTCCGGCAGCGTCTCGTAGGCCGCGAACATGTTGGCAAAATGGGTATTGCCGCCGGCTTCCGGCGGCGGCACTTCGAGCGCATGCAGCATCGCCGCCTTGGGCGGGACGTCGATATAGGTCATGTCGGCATGCCACACGGCCTCGCCGTCGCCGAGATTGCCGATCGGCTTGCCGTCCTGCACGACGTTGGAGATGACGTTGAGCTCGGGATGATCCTTGAGAAACGGCTCGCCGTAGGGGTTCGGGCCGGGCGGGTCGAGCTCGCCGAAATTTTTTGAGAAGGCGATGAGCTGCGGGTCGGTAAGGTTCTGATCGTGCATCACCACGACCAGCCGCTCGCGCCACGCCGCCTCGATGGCGTCGATATCGGCCTGCGGCAGCGGCTTCGACACGTCGACGCCGGAGACTTCGGCCCCGAGCGGAGCGTCGAGATTGCGGATCGACAGGGTCATCGGAACCTCGTTTGGCGAGAGTAACAGCCAGCAGACGGTGAGAAAAGGCGATGGCCCGCCGCGGACACGCATCTTGCTCCGCCCTCCTGAGGCGCGAAGGCCGGGGGCCGAGCGTCTCGGACGATGGCGGCAGGCGCCGGACTCGCGGCCAACCTTCGCCCCTTCGCTCGGGCTCCTCAGGATGAGGGTAAGCTGCTCCACACAGCAACGCGGCCCGGCATCGCCGCCGGGCCGTTCGTCTTGACCTTGCACCTACCGCGCGGCGGCGCGGCGCTGCGGGATCACTTCGAGGATGCGGTTGGTGGCGGTCTGGTGGATCAGGATCGTCCCCTGCCGCGTCACCCGCCCGTTGCGCCAGATGCCGGCATAGATGTCGCCGGACGGGATCGGCCAGCTTTGGAACGTTTCGCTCGCGATATCGAATCGGACCAGCGTATCCGGCCGCATGCCGGATTCGTTGTACCAGAACGCCCCGTCCAGCCACACGACCCCATAGGGATGCGAACGCGGGCCCGACGGCGACTGCCACTCCTTGAACTCGCCGGTCTTCAGATTGTACCGGCCGATGCCGCCGCGGTTGGAATTGGCAAACCAGAGCATGCCGTCGGGTGCGAAGGCAAACCGCCGCGTCGAGCCGCCCAGGGGGAACGGAATCTCGGTGACCTCCATGGTCGCCGGATTGACCTTGAGGAAGCAGCCGCGGGCGTTGCACGACACCCAGACGTTGCCGTCGGGTCCGACCTTGACGTCATAGGGCTGCGACCTCGGATTCGGCGCGCTGACGACCTTGATCTCGCCGGTTTGCGGATTGAGCCGTCCGATCAGGTTCGACGCCTGGAAGCTGAAGAACGCCGTGCCGTCCTGGGTGAACGCGATGGTGTGCGGGTCCGACTTCGGATCCGGCATGTTCCAGACCTTGCTCTGTCCGGTCGCCGGATCAAAGAGGCCGATCGAGCCGTTCTTGTTGCCGGTGAACCAGGGCCGACCCTTGTGATCGAGTTGCAGCGTGTGCGGCTTAGCATTCGCCGGCAGCGGCCATTCCTGCGCTTTTCCGGTGGCCGGATCGAGCCGCCCGATGATGTTGCCGTACTGGCCCACATACCAGATCGAGCCGTCGGGATGCTGCATCGGATCGCGCACGCGCGAGCCCAGCATCGGCAGCACCCATTCCTTGAAGGTGACCTGCATGCTGCCCGATACCAGGGTGGGCTTGCGCCGGTCGTTGGGCGGGAAATGCTGCGCGAGGTAATCGAGAATTTCGTCGCGCTGCGCCGGTGCCGGCGACAGGTCGATCATCGTGGCGATCAGCTTCTGCCAGTGGTCGCGGGTGTAGCCCATGCTGGCGTTGATCAAGCCGGTGACGTGGCAGCCGGCGCAGACCGCTGCCACGGTGTCCTTGCCCTTGCCTTCCGGGAGCGGCGGCGGACCTTTCTTCTGCGCCAGGGCGCCGACCGGTGAAAACGCGTAAGCGGCCGCGACAATAGATAATGCTGCGAAGAGTCTGAGCATTTCCCACCCTTTCCAGTCAGGTTGGTTATGGGCGGCACTCTATCAAACGCGCCGCCCCGGCGATACCAGCGAGATCAACCCCATGGCGCCGCGGGCGCGGGCGGGTGCCCCGTATTCGTCCACGGCTCAACGTGACGGCCCGGCGCGAGGCCGGGCCGTCAAGGAACCGTCCGCTATTGCGCCAGCAGCGGGATCGACTTGGGATCGGCCGGTTGCGGAAGCGACGTCAGATAGGCGTGAATTTCCGCCAGATCCGCATTCGACAACACCGCCTCGCGATAGGGCGGCATCGCGCGGCTGGAATTGCGCACGAAATTGCTCATCGCTTCGAGTGGCATAACCTTCGGCACGAGCGCGGGGCCGGCAATGCCGCCCTGACCGACGAAGCCGTGGCACTGCCAGCAGCCGTGCTTGACGTAGAGCTGCTTGCCCTTTTCGGAGGCGACCGAGCCGGACATCGACCCGAGCACGAGGCCGGCGGCAATTGCCGCCAGCCACAGGTGACTACGAACCATACGCATGGACACATCCCCCTCAGCGCGGTTGCGTCCATACGTCGACCAGCGCGGGCTCGCCCGCACGAACGACCTGCACGGCCTTCTTGAGCACGGAGCCGAGCTCGGCCGGATCCTTGAGCGGACCCGCCGACCACCAGCCCATCGACTTCGCAAGGCCGGCGTAGTCGACGTCCGGCGCCTCGATCGAGGTGCCGATCGGACCCATGGTCTTGCCGAGCGAGGCGACGCGATTGCGGCGGTTCGAGAGCCGCTGCACGTGCATGACCTCCTGGTGGTAGCCGCGGTTGTTATGCATCACCATGAGCAGCGGGATATTGTGGTGCGTGGCCGTCCACAGCGAGCTCGGCGTATACATGAGATCGCCATCCGACTGGATGATCACCGAGAACCGGCCGAACTCCTTGTTGCCGTGAGCGGCGCCGATCGCGGCCGGAGCACTGTAGCCGAGGCCGGCAGCGCCGGACTCGCCGATCCACTGATAGTGCTTGGTCATGTCGAACAGGCGATGGTGCCAGCCGCTCATACCGTTGCGGGAGCCGACCAGCGCCCAGTCCAGGTTCCTCACTGCACCATAGACTTCCGCCGCAAGCCGGGCGGTGCTGACGGGACCGGCGTCCCAGCCAAGCGCGGCCGCTTGCCTGGTGCGTTGCCGGGCCCGAGCGAAGGCCTTGCGCAAGGCGGCGCCGCGCTGTTCGAACGCCGTGCGGCGTTCGCTGGTGATCGCGGACTTCACGTACTCGATCAGCAGCGGGAGCGATGCTTCCGCATCCGCCGGCATCAGGATGTCGACCGGCTGATAACGCTGGAAGTCCTGGAGGTTCGCCTTGGTGTTAAGCTCGACGCTGTTGATGTGGATCAGCTTGGCGTCGTTGCGCATCCGGGTCTCGTTCATCCCGTGACCATCGTTGTCGCCGTTGTCGACCCAGCCGTTCACCGTGGCCCAGAAGTCGGTGAGCTGGAGTCCCAGAATCACGTCGGCGTTGCGGATCGCCGCGGCGGTGGCCCGCAGATGGTGGGTATTCGGGAAATTCAGCCGGTTGTTCTGGTTGACCACCGGCGCCTGGATCAGCTCGGCGAGCTCCACGAGTCGATCGATGCCGGCCTGGGTGCGTGCGCAACGGTCGGCGACGATTACCGGGTTCCGGGCATTGACCAGGAGCTTCGCCGTCTCGCGCAGCGCTCCCGGGTCGGCATGTGGTGGCGTCGGCGGGATGTAGCGCGGCGTGTAGAGGCTCTTGGCGTCCTTCTCCTTGATGCCCTCCTGCTGGATGCCGGCATCGAGCGCGATCATCACCGGACCGTAGGGCGGGGTCATCGCGTATTTGTAGGCGCGCACGAACGACTGCGCGAAATGCTGGAGCGATACCGGCTGGTCGTCCCACTTGGTGAAATCGCGCACCAGCGCGTTGATGTCCTGGCCGGAGTGGACGGTCGGCACGCCCGGCGGCCGCTTGGAGGCGTCGAGGTCGTTGCCGCCGACGAGGATGATCGGCACGCGATCGGCCCAGGCATTGTAGACCGCCATGCAGGCGTGCTGGAGGCCGACCGTGCCGTGCATCAGCGCCATCTGCGGCTTGCCGGTGGCCTTGAAGTAGCCGTGGCACATCGCGACCGAGTGCTCCTCGTGCATGCACGTGATGAACTCCGGCGCCTTGTTGCGACCGTAGTTGATCATCGATTCGTGCAGCGCCCGGAAGCTGGAGGCCGGATTCGAATAGCAGTAGTCGATCTTCAGCGACTTGATGACGTCGAGCATGAAGTCGGAGGCGGGCCGGCCCGCGATCTGCGTCGTGCGCTCGCGCAACGCGCCGGTCTCGATACTGATCTGATATGCCGTCGGCATTGCCGCCGATGGCAGCCGCTTGTCGGCCGCCGCGCCCGGGCTTGCCGCCTGCGCGCCATTGGTCGCGGCTGCGGTCGAAGCGCCTGCGACGGCGACACCTGCGAGGAATTTTCGACGGCTCAAATCGGTACGCGCGTCTTTGCGTGCCATTCCAGACCTCCCTGTGAATGCCGCCCGGCTTTGATGCGCCGGGTGACTCGGTGGCGCAATCTTAGACCCCGCCGGAAAGGCTGGAAAGGCCCGGCGCCCTGCAAGTGCGGAAAGGCGTCGCGTGGAATGCCAGCCCCCCAAAAAGTTGCCCCCGTGACGCTGCGACCTATGGCAGGCGTAATCCGTTGGCTGCATAGTGCGGAAAAATGGGTGATCAAGCATGCTGATCCGGTTGTCCCGTCACCTCGCTCTCACCGCGGCCGCGCTGCTTGCTCTCTGTGCAGTCTCGCCGGCGCAGGACTCCGTCGAGCAGTTTTTCCGCGGCAAGGTCATCAATGTCTATGTCGGCTCCTCCGCCGGTGGCGGCTACGACACCTATGCGCGGCTGCTGGCCCGACACCTCGGAAAGCGCATCCCCGGACAGCCGTCGATCGTTGTGCAGAACATGCCCGGCGCCGGCTCCAACAAGGCCGCGGGCTACATCTACGCCGTGGCGCCGAAGGACGGCACCGCCATCGGCGCGATCTTCCCCGGCGCCGTCCTCCAGCCGCTGCTCGGCGATGCCGCCGTCCAGCATGAGCCGAACAAGTTCGTCTATCTCGGCAGCGCCAATTCCGACGTCTATCACTGCTTCGTGCGCGCCGACGCACCGGTGAAGAGCTTCCGCGACGCCCTGAAGACGGAAACGATCGTCGGCGCCAGCAACGAAGGCGGCACCACGCGCGACCTGCCGGCCATGATGAACAACCTCGCCGGCGCCAGATTCCGCATCGTGACCGGCTACGCCGGCAGCAAGGAGATCGGGCTCGCGGTCGAGCGCAACGAGGTGCACGGCGCCTGCGGCATCGGCTGGACCGGCTTCACCACTCTCTACGCCCCGTGGTTCGAGAAAAAGCTCGTGACCATGATGCTTCAGCTCTCGGTGCAGGGCCATCCCGAGCTCAACGCAATGGGCGTGCCGCTGGCCACCGAGTTCGCACGCCCCGGCGAGGACCGGCAGGCGATGGAGCTGGTGCTCAGCCAGGGTCTGTTCGGTCGCCCGTACGTGCTGCCGCCGGGGGTGCCGACGGATCGCGCGGAAGCGCTGCGCACGGCGTTCAGTGCCGCCATGACCGATCCGGCGCTGATCGCCGATGCAAAGAAGGCGCGCCTCGATCTCGCGGCGATCTCCGGCGCCGACCTCCAGAAGAAAATCGCGCAGCTTTATTCGCTGCCCGCAAGCGTGGTGCAGCGCGCCAAGCAGTCGATGATCTACAAACCGGGACGGTAGCGCCAAACGGGAGAGCCGGTCATGCAATGGTGGACGCGCGTCACACTTGCCGCGGTCGCAGTCGCGCCGCTCGCAGGCTCGGCCTTTGCGCAGGGGGCCGCGGAGCAGTTCTACCGCGGCAAGACCATCACCATGATCGCCGGTGGCGCGGCCGGCGGCGGCTACGATGCCTATGCCCGCGCGCTCGGGCGTCATATGGGCAAGTACATCCCCGGCAATCCCTCCATCGTGGTGCAGAACATGCCGGGCGCCGGCGGCAACAAGGCGGCGGGCTACATGTATACGGTCGCGCCCAAGGACGGGACCGCGCTGGCCCTGGTGTTCCCCGGATCGATCCTTGCGCCGCTGCTCGGCGACACGCCGATCCAGCACGATCCGGCGAAGTTCGTCTTCGTCGGCAGCGCCAACAGCGACGTCTATACCTGCGTGGTGCGCAACGATGCGCCGGTCACGAGCTTCAAGGACGTATTCACGCAGGAAGTCATCATCGGCGCCAGCAACGAAGGCGGCACCACGCGTGACATGCCGACGCTGTCGAACAACGTGCTCGGCACCAAATTCCGCATCGTCACCGGCTATTCCGGCACCCGCGAGATCACGCTGGCGGTGGAGCGCAAGGAAATCCAGGGCCTGTGCGGCTTCGGCTATACCAGCCTGCTCTCGACCCGGCCGCAATGGGTGGCCGACAAGACCGTGCGCATCATCGCGCAGGAGAACGCCAAGGGCACGCCCGCGCTGAACAAGCAGGGCGTGCCGCGTACCGTCGACTTCGCCAGGACGCCGGAGGACCGGCAGGTGATGGAGCTGGTCTACAGCCAGGCGGTGATCGGACGCCCCTTCGTGCTGCCGCCCGGCGTGCCGGCCGACCGGGTGGCCGCGCTGCGCAAGGCCTTCATGGCGGCGCTCGCCGACCCGGCGCTGCTCGCGGAGGCCGGCAAGATGAAGCTCGACGTCGAGGCGATGTCGGGCGATGACGTGCAGACCATGGTCGGGCAACTGTTCGCGATGCCGAAGCGGATCGTCGACCGCGCCAAGCAGGCGCTGGTGTACAAGCCGCCGGCGCGGTGAGTGAGGCTGCGGCCCCCTCGCCGCGCAGACGGGGACCCGCAGGCGTTCCCGCCGCTCAATCGGCATACCAGGCAAATTCAGTGTTTACTGCATCATCCGCTTTCGCGGATGATGGCGCCGAACACGAGGCACCGCTCATGCCGGGCAATCCCGACGCCGTCCAACTGTACTGCTGGCACTTCATGGCCTATCCGCACCTGCCGGCGGACTTCGACCGGACATACGACACCGGCTGGGTGACGGTGCCGAATTCGCTGTGGGACGCAAAGAAGAGCCGCGGGCTCTACCAGCAATACATCGACCAGCTCGCCTATGCCGACGAACTGGGCTTCGACGGCATGGTGCTCAACGAGCACCACCAGAACATCTACGGGCTGATGCCGTCGCCCAACCTGATCGCCGCCGCGCTGACGCAGCGCACCAGGCGCGGCAAGATCGTCATCCTCGGCAATCTCCTGCCGCTGCACCTCAATCCGCTGCGGGTCGCGGAAGAATACGCGATGCTCGACAACATGTCGGACGGGCGGCTGATCGCGGGTTTCGCGCCCGGTTCGGGACCCGAGACCTTCAACTACAATGTGCCGTCGGCGCCCACACGCGGCCAGTTCTGGGAGGCGGTCGATTTCATCCAGCGCGCCTGGACCGAGCCGGGGCCGTTCGCGCATGAGGGCCGGCACTACCCGATGCGCTATGTCAACCCGTGGCCGCAGCCGACCCAGAAGCCGCACCCGCCGATCTGGATTCCCGGCTCGCGCTCGCGCGACACGCTGGTCGAGATCGCAAAGCGCGGCTACTGCTACTTCCTGTCGTCGCGCAGCCACGGCAAGGAGACCGCGCGCTCGCAGGAAATGTTCGCCAGGATTCTCGAAGAGCACGGCGACCGTTACCGGCCCTCGCGCATGGGCATCCTGATGTCCGCCTACGTGGCGGAGACCGACGCCCAGGCGCAGGCCGAGGCCAGGGAGGGCGTCTGGTACTTCCTGAAGAACTGCCTCAAGGGCCATCTGCGGCGCGAGGGCCGCCAGCTCACCTTCGGGCCGGGCATCCCCTACATCCCGCCTGAGGAATACGGGCGCTTCCTGCAGACCGATCCCACCACCCCGCTGCTCGGCGATGCCGAGAGCTGGGACGACCTGCAACAATCGGCGTCGATCATCGTGGGCAGCGCGGACACGGTCTATCGCCGGATCATGGACATTCTCACCCATTCCAAGGTCGGCAATCTCCTGATCCAGTTCCACCTTGGCAACATGCAGGACGCGCTCGCGCGCAAGAGCATGCGGCTGTTCGCAACCGAGGTGGCGCCGCGCCTGCGCCAGGACTCCGCCACGCTGTTCGCGCGCGAGTTTCCGGACCCTATCCGCACGCCGGAGATGGCGAAGTGATTTCACGTGTCCACATTCTTTGTATTGTGAAGGCCATCGCCACAACGTCCCCTCTCCCGCTTGCGGGAGAGGGACAGGGAGAGGGCACACAAGCACGGTCGTGCAAATCCACCCTCTCCCCACCGCTCCCCCGCAAGCGGGGGAGCGGGCATGCAGCGCTCGCCGCATCGCGTTGCTTCATATCTGCGACACACCGCAAAGGTGTCGAGGTGCGCGCATGACCGTCCGCACCGTCGACGTCCGCGGGCGCAAGGTTGCGGTCGCAGAGGCGGGCAAGGGCAAGCCGCTGGTCTATCTGCACGGCTTTGCCGACGTGCATGGCGTCGCGGGCGAGTTTACGCCGTTCCATCAGCGCCTGACGCAGGGTGCCCATGTGATCGCGCCCGCCCATCCCGGCTGCAACGGCTCCGACGAGCTCGACTCCTGCTCGATCGACGACGCCGTGTTCGCCTGTCTGGAATTCCTGGATGCCGAATTCCTGACCCGCTTCGATCTGGTCGGCCACTGCGTCGGCGGCTGGATCGCCGCCGAGCTGGCCGTGCGGCATCCGGAGCGGGTGTCGCGGCTGATGCTGATCGGCGCCAGCGGGCTGTTCGTACCGGGCGAGCCGATCGGCGACGTCTTCATGCACGCCCAGCCCGAGCGCGGCACCGATCTGCGTTCGCTGCGCTCGCTCCTGTTCGCGGAGCCCGACGGCGCGCAGGCCTGGCGCTGGTATCCCGACGGCCGCGGCGACCTGGACGAGGAGATGCGCCGCTACAGGATGCTGCGCTTCGGCTCGTTCATCGGCTTCAAGCCGCCCTACTTCTATCATCGCGAATTGCGCGAGCGGCTCTATCGCGCCTCGATGCCGTCGCTGGTGATCTGGGGCGGCAGCGACCGCATGGTGCCGCCGGCGCACGGCGCCGCCTATGCCGACGGCTTGCCGCGGGTCTCCGCGCTTGCGGTGATCGACGGCGCAGGCCACGCTGTACATCTGGAGCAGCCGGACCGCGTGGCCGACATGATCCTGGAATTCCGCGACCGCCATCCGGACGAATTCGACGCGATCGAAACGCCGTAGACGCACGAAGGGGATCGACCATGGCCTGCCTGGGAATCGTCAGGACCGCGCTGGCGGCGGCCGCCGCCATGCTGATCGCACCGCTGGTGCACGCGCAACCGGCGGAGCCGTTCTATGCCCGCAAGACCATCACCATCTCGATCGGCTACACCGCAGGTGGCAGCTACGACCTGTACGGCCGCCTGGTCGCACGCCATCTTGGCAAGCACATCCCGGGCAACCCGACCGTGGTCGCGCAGAACATGCCGGGCGCCGGCAGCATGAAGGCGGCGAACTACGTCTACGAGGTCGCGCCGCGCGACGGCACCGCACTCGGCGTGATCGTGGAATCGGCGGCGCTGGAACAGGTGCTCGGCAACAAGGCCGCGCAATACGACGCCGCGCGATTCACCTATATCGGCCGGGTCGCCACCTCGAACAACATCTTCATGCAGTGGCACACGTCCAAGACGCAGTCGATCGCCGATGCGCAGAAGCGCGAGACCATTCTCGCCGGCACCGGACCCGGCTCGATCGCCGAGACCGTGCCGCGGCTGCTCAACGCGCTGATCGGAACCCGATTCAAGCTGATCTCGGGATTCCCCGCCTCCACCGAGGCGATGCTGGCGATGGAGCGCGGCGAGGTCGAGGGCGCAGGCTCGTCCTGGGCCGCCGTAAGCGTCGGCAAGCAGTCGTGGCTGAAGGAGAAGAAGATCAGGATCATCCTCCAGACCCAGCCGGAACGCCACGTCGACCTCCCCGACGCGCCGAGCCTCACCGAATACGGCAGCACTCCCGGCGACCGGCAGGTGACGGCGCTCTATGCCAGCGGCTCCGGCGTCGGACGCAGCGTGCTGGGTCCGCCCGGAATTCCGGCGGATCGGGTGAAGGTCCTGCGCGATGCCTTCAACGCCATGGTCAAGGATCCCGACTTCGTGGCCGACATCAGGAAGCTGAAGGTGGAACTCGATCCGTTGCCCGGCGAGCGCCTGCAAGACCTGATCGCCAAGACGCTGGCGGTCCCGGCGTCGGTGCGCGAACGGGCCAAGGTCGCGTTCGGGCGGTGATGTTCCGCAGCCGAGCGTTCTCGTTCCGGCTTCGGCCCGCACAGGCGGGACAAGCCCGGCCATGACGACGTAGTCTTCCTCCCCCCGACGGCGCATCGCGCCGCCAAGGGCGAACAACGAGGGAGGAATCACCATGTCGCTGCTGCTGAAATCGATCGCCGCGCTTGCTGCCGCCACCGTGCTGTCATCGGCAGCGTCCGCCCAGGCCGTGGTCACGCAACGCGAACTGTCGCTGGCCGCCGCCACCCTGATGGCACAGACTGCGGTTGAGCACTGCCGCAAGGGCGGCTTCCGCATCGCCGTCACCATCGTCGATTCGAGCGGCCAGATTCGCCTGTTCCACAAGGACGACGGCGCCAACCCGCACACGGTCGACGCGAGCTTCCGCAAGGCCTACACCGCGCGCACCTATCGCGTGTCGAGCGCCGACTTCATGAAGCGCACCGAAGTGGGCGGGCCGCGGCCGGGCCTGCGGGCGATCAACCACACCATCGGCGTTCCCGGCGGTCTGCCGATCAAGATCGGCAACGAGACCATCGGCGGGATCGGCATCGCCGGCGCGCCCGGCGACAAGGGCGACGAAGCCTGTGCTGCCGCCGCGATCGCGCGCGTGCAGGATCAGCTGAAATAGCTGTGCGTGTCGCAGAAGACCCCGGGCTCGAGCCCGGGGTCTTGCCACCGGCAGCGCCGGCGGTCGCGTGCGTCAGTCGTCGATGTCGGGACGATCACGCATCAGATCGTTGCGGATGAACGGGTCCGGATCCGAGCTGATGTAGTTGCCCTGGGTGTCGTAGGCGTCGTGCGCCGGATTGGTCGAGTGCACACGGCCGTCCGGGTTCTGCGCCCGCGCCAGGTTGCGTTGCTGCTGAGGCGCCAGCGGCGATTGGGCAAACGCCCCGAGCGCCGGATCATTCCATCGATCGCCGAAGATCTGCGCCGAGGTCGGAGAAGATGCCAGAACGAGCGCGGCAAGCGCCGCGGTGGCGAGACGAGCTTTCATGATCTGCCTCCGTCACTTCCATGAGGTTCTTTCTGTCGCCCTCCACCGTCTCACGACCCGCACTAACGCTGACGCGTGCGACAAAATTGGCGCAGGCCCGAGGCCGCGAAGACAACTTCTCGTGAATGCTTCAATTGTTCCGCAAACTGTCGGAGACGATGACGCGCAATTTATTCTCTTGGCGCAAGCATCGGCCCGCGGTCGGCGCTGCATACGGCGCTGCACGTGGCATGGGATCGATGCGCGCGGCAGGTTCCAACTTTAGGACGAATGTTGCGGTGCGCGATGCGGAGCGTCATGCGGCGCAATCTCGCGGGACGTTTCGCGGTCCGGCGCGACTCAGGGATGGTCGTCCAGCCCGGCGTCCATCTGAATCATCGAGCGCACGTTCGGATCGGGGTCCCAGCCCAGACAGCCGGCCCAGGTTCGCGCGGCGCACGGAGCCGGGCGCCGGACCGCAACTTTGGCCCGCTTGGCGCGTTGAGACGCGTATTTCTGCGGCGTGGCGCTCTTTGCCGTCGACGTCCTGCTCTGCGCCTCGCCGGCCACCGGCCACGCCAGCACCATGGCGACCGCAATCGCCGCTGCCAGGAATTTCATCAATACCTCCATGGTCGTACGGGCGCGATCGTTGCGACCCTAATCGTCGCCGCCGACGTCGCGCGCGAGCATGTCGCGAATGCCCGCGTCGGGATCCCAGCCGGTGCATCCCCACCAGGCGTGTCCGGCGCAGGGCGAGCCGCTCCTGACGGCCGCCTTCGCACGCCGGGGAACATATTTCTGCTGGGTCGTCTGCGCGCTGCGCGCTTTCGACTTCTTGCTCTGAGCCTCGCCGGCGGCAGGCCATGCAAGAGCGACAGCAAGCACCATCGCCGGCACTAAAATCTTCATAAACGTCCTCCATCGCAGCGCGGGCCGGGCGCGACCCCGTCCGCCACAGCGCGAATTTCAGCGCCGCCGAAGGAAGAACACCGCTACCCCCGTCATGCGTCCGTCGCCGCCGGTAGCGGCGTACGGTGGCGGATCATGTCGGAGGCCTTCTCCGCCATCATGATGACGCAGGCATTGATATGTGCCGAGACGAGGTCGGGCATGGCCGAGGCATCGACCACGCGCAGACCTTCGATGCCGCGCACGCGCATCTCCGGATCGAGCACCGCGGCCGGCGTCGTGCCCATCTGACAGGTTCCCGCGGGATGATGCGCGGTGATCAGCGTATTGCGCAGCCACATCTCGATATCGGTATCGGTCTGCACCTTCTGGCCGGGCCCCAGTTCCTCGCCGCGATAGGGATCGAGCGCGCGGTGATAGGCCAGTTCGCGCGCCAGCTTGAAGCCCTGGCGCAGCGTCGCAAGGTCGTTGGGAGCGGAAAGGAAGTTGTAGCAGATGCGCGGCGGATCGCGCGGATCGGCGGAGCGCAGCAGCAGCTCGCCGCGGCTGTCGGGATGCAGCAGCGTCGGCCGGATCCCGTAGCCGTCGGTGTAGGCCGGGTAGATGCCGGGGAACCACAGATGCGGATGGTGCGAGGTGCCGCGGAACATGAACTCGATGTCCGGCACCGCAAGCTCCGGCCGCGTCTTGACGAAGGCGTGCAGGCCGCCGGGCACCACGGTGGCGGGACCGGTGCCGTGGAAATAGGCCATCAGCATGCTCAACGCCATGCGGTCGAAGCGCATCTCGCCGTGGAACACGCCGGGACTCTTGCGCGTATAGGTCATGTACGAGCCGATGTGGTCCTGGAGGTTCCTGCCGACCGGCAGGTCGGCCACGCAGGCGATTCCCATCTCGCGCAGATGGGCGGCGGGGCCGATGCCGGACAGCATCAGCAGTTGCGGCGAGTTGAACGTGCCGCTGGCGACGATCACCTCGCGCGCCTCGGCGCGCTTCTGGTCGCCGGAGCTCTTGACGTATTCGACGCCGGTCGCGCGCGTGCCCTGCAACGCGATGCGCGTCGCGTGCGCACCGGTTTCGACCGTGAGGTTGGGCCGCTTCCGCGCGGGCCGCAGATAGGCGCGCGCGGTCGATGAGCGGCGACCGTCGCGGATGGTGTACTGGCCGCGCCCGAATCCTTCCTGCTGCTTGCCGTTGTAGTCCTCGGTGAACGGGTAGCCCGACTCGCGTGCCGCTTCGAGCCAGGCGTCGAAGATCGGATCGGGCGTCTTGGCGTATTGCGTGCCGAGCGGGCCGCCGCCGCCGCGCCAGGTGTTCGCGCCCTTCTCCCAGGTCTCGGCGCGGTTGAAGTACGGCAGCACGTCGGCGTAGGACCAGCCGCGCGCGCCCTTCTGGGCCCAGCGGTCGTAGTCGCCGCGATTGCCGCGCGTATAGGCCATCACGTTGATCGAGGATGAGCCGCCCAGCACCTTGCCGCGCATCGCCTCGATCCGTCGGCCGTTGAGATTGGGCTCGGGCTCGGTCTCGTAGCCCCAGTCGAACATGGCCTTGTCGTGCATGCGACCCATGCCGAGCGGAATCGAGATGTAGGGGTGCGTGTCGCGCGGCCCGGCTTCCAGGAGAAGCACCGTGGCGCCCTCATCTTCGGTGAGCCGGTTGGCGAGCACGCAGCCGGCGGAGCCCGCCCCCACGATGATGTAGTCGTAGCCGTTTGTCACAGGCGTCCCTCTTTAACTTTGCGGCGAGGATTGATTGCCGCGTGCGCTTCTCTTCTCTAGTGTGGTTTCGGTCCGATCCGGCGGAAGCTTACGATACAAGCGCCGAGGGAGAAAAGCATGTCCAGCGCTCGTACCATCGCGTCTGCCCTGTCGCTGGCGGCGTTGATATTCGCTGCGCCGGCACGCGCCCAGGAGAACGTCGCCGCCTGGCGGGTGGAATGTACCGGCGATGGAAAGATGCTGGATTGCCGCGCCGTGCAGCAACTGTTCCAGCGCATCCCCAACCAGGGCGACCGGCTGTTGATCGCCGTACTGGTGCGCCGGCCGGCCGACGCGAAGCTCGCGCAGATGGCGGTCCAGCTTCCGCTCGGCCTCAACCTGACCGAGGCGATCGTGATCAAGGTCGACAACGGATTGAGCGAGAGCCAGCCGATCCAGACCTGCACCAATATCGGCTGCTTCGTTTCGATGACGATCAACGACAAATTCCTCGCCGCCATGCGCAACGGCAAGGAGCTGAAGATCACCATGCAGGACGCCGCCCGGAAGCCGATTGAGCTGTCGCTCCCGCTGCTCGGCTTCGGGCTGGCCTATGACAAGGTGCGGTAGGGCGCCTTCCCCTCAGGAGGCGGTGCCCTGCGCGGTCAACGTCGACCGCGTCCGGCCCGGCGTTCCTGCATCATTTGCCGCACGACCCAGCGGTCCATGACGCGCGCGATGTCGTCGGAGTTCTTCTCCGGCGACGACGACGGCGACGCGCAGCCCGGTTCGGATCGTCGATTGCATGGCGTTCTTCGTTGTCATCCTGCCTGCGGCTCGAAACGATAGTTCGCGCCCGATCGCACGATAGTGCCGATACCCGGAAAGTCGAGATGCGCGCCGGCAACGGTCAGACGGTCGGCCGCCACCATGTCGAAGGTGCGCTTGCGGGTGTCGCGCGCGGCCTGCGGGTCGACGTCGTATTCGAACGCCGCCTCCGGCCGCGCCACCTGGATGGCCGGGATGTGCACGACGTCACCCCAGATCAACAGCGCGTCCCTGCCGGCGTGCACGATCCAGCCGGTGTGCCCGGGCGTATGTCCCGGCAGCAGCATTGCCGACAGGCCCGGCAGCGCCTCGCCGTCAGGGACGGTGCGCATGCGCGCGCGATAGGGCGCGGTGGCGTGGCGTGCCTTGCCGATGTTGCGGCGGATGCGCTCGGTCGCGGCGGAGGCCGGATCGCACCCGAGCCAGAAGTTCGCCTCAGCCTCATGCACGATCAGCTCCGCATTGGGGAAGACCGCGGCGCCCGCCGCATCGACCAGGCCCATGGCGTGGTCGGGATGGATGTGCGTGAGAATGACGACATCGATCTGTTCCGGCGGGACGCCGGCCTCGCGCAACCGCGCCGGCAACTGCCCGAGCTGCGGTCCGACGGTCGGCCCGCAGCCGGTGTCGATCAGCGTCCATCGGCCGCCGAGCTTGAACAGATAGCTGTTCACCGGCAGGAAGAACGGCGTGCCCGCCGGCTTGCCCAGGAGCCGCTGCGCCTCGTCACGGTCGAACGCGATCAAAGTGTCGAGCGTGGCCGGGAACGGCCCGTCGCTCAGCGCCGTGACTTCGATATCGCCGACCTTCAGCCGCACCGACCGGATTCGCAAGTTGGATACCGACCCATCGCTCAGGTCCGCGCGCGCTCCACGGCCTAGATCTTCTTGATCTTGGCGTCGGTAATGACCTTGCGCCATTTGGCGACTTCGGCGCGCACATACGCCGCGAAATCGGCCTGCGAGTTGCCGTCCGCCTCGATCCCGGCCTGGAGCAGCCTGGCCTTGATGGCGGGCTCGTTCACGATCGCGGCAATCTCGCGCTGGAGCAGATCGACGATCGGCTTCGGCGTGCCGGCCGGCACGAACACGCCGGTCATCGTCTCGGCCTCCTGATCGCGGATGCCGACATCTTCCAGGGTCGGCACGTCCGGGAACAGCGCGGAACGCTTCTTGGTGGTAACCGCGAGCGCGCGCAGCTTGCCCTGCGTGATCAGGTTCGCGTAGTTGCCGAGCGCCGAACAGACGATCGGCGTATGACCGCCCAGCAGCGACGTCGTCATCGGGCCGCCGCCGGCGAACGGCACGGTGATGAAGTCGAGCTTGAGCGCGAGCTTCATCATGTCGATCGACAGCGACGGCGTGGTGCCGGTGCCGGGCGAGCCCACGCTGTGCTTGCCGGGCTCGCGTTTGATCAGGTCGATCAGGTCCTTCATGGTCTTGGCGGCAAAGCTCGCGTTGACCACCCAGGAGTTCGGCGTGCCGCCGGCCTTGGTGACCGGGATGAAGTCCTTGTCGATGTCGTAGGTGATCTTGTTGTAGAGGCTCGGATTCACCACGATGCTGGAGGACGCGAACAGGATGGTATGGCCGTCGCCCGGCGCCTTGGCGGCCTGGCCCATGCCGAGATTGCCGCCCGCGCCGGCGATATTCTCGACGAAGAACTGCTGCTTGAGCCGCTCGGACAGCTTCTGCGCGATCAGCCGCGTCGCGATGTCGGTGACACCGCCCGGCGGAAACGGCACGATCACCCGCACCGGCTTCGAGGGATATTGCTGGGCGTAGGCGGAGCCTGCAAACGCCAGCACGATCAGCGCCAGCAGACTGCGGACGACGGCTTTCATGGCATCCTCCCTGACATTCTCGTGATGCTATCATCGCGCCCATGCGCTAGTGAGTAAATGGGCCAAACGGCCTCACCTACGGCACCGGGAGCGACCATGTCCAAGAGGAAACTGACGCGGCAGGACCTGCGCGATGCGGCGGAGAAATACAAGAACTGGGGCAAGTGGGGTCCGGACGACGAGATCGGCACGCTCAACTATACGAGCGCGGACGACATCATCGCCGCCGCGAAGCTCGTCAAGAAGGGCAAGGTGATCTCGCTCGCCCTCAACTTCGACCACACCGGACCGCAGGGCGCCAAGAGCAAGTACCCGGCCATGGGCCGCACCAACCCGATCCACACCATGCTGCGCACCGGCACCGACGCCTATTCCGGCGTGCTCGACAAGCGCGGCATCCGCGCCGCCGACGACATGGTGACCATGCCGTTGCAATGCGGAACGCAATGGGACGGGCTCGGCCACGTGTTCTATGAGCAGTGGATGTGGAACGGCTACGACTGCCGCGAAGTCACGAGCGCCGGCGCGCAGAAGTGCGGCATCGAGAAGACCAAGAACAAGATGGTCGGCCGCGGCGTGCTGCTCGACGTGGCGCGCTACAAGGGCGTCGATTCGCTCGACGACGGCTACGGCATCAGCAACGATGACCTCTACGCGACGGCGAAGAAGCAGAACGTGGCGCTCAAGCGCGGCGACTACGTCATCGTGCGAACCGGCATGATGGAGCGCTGCCAGAAGGCCGGTAGCTGGGACGGCTATCCCGGCGGTGACGCGCCCGGCTTCGCCTTCGAGACCCTCGATTTCGTGAAGGACACCGAGCTTGCCGCGCTCGCCAGCGACACCTGGGGCTGCGAGGTACGCCCCAATCAAGTGGCTGAGGGCGAGACCATCAACCAGCCCTGGCACTGGATCACCATCCCGATCATGGGCATGACCATGGGCGAAATCTTCCAGCTCAAGGAGCTGGCCGACGATTGCGAGGCCGACAAGGTCTATGAGTTCCTGTTCGTGGCGCCCGCGATCCCGATCACCGGCGCGGTGGGCTCGCCGGTCAATCCGCTGGCGATTAAGTAATGCCGGCAAATCCTGTTCAGGGATGATTCACGTCCGCATATTGTCCGGGATAACAGCGGGCTTGGTGCCTTCGCCAACACGATTCCACGAGCGATAACGCCACGGCTGTACCATTTCCAACGGTGTTATTCGCGGCTGATAGCTCAGCTCCTCACCTGCTCGGATTTGCTCAAATCGCTTGAGCAAAAGCGATACCAGATCTTCGGGGACAAATAACCATGGACGAATTGGCCAATTATTCGGTACCAAGCTGTCCCGCACCAATGCCTTGCAGAGTATCTGCCAATTCTCATGCCACTGCTTCAAGCGCTTCGCGAGCTCGGTGAGCTGCTTGCCGTAAGATATTTCACAGAGGAAGATACATTGTTCCCGAAAATCCACCGCAACCGCGTCGCAATACCAATGTGGTCCGCTGTTGTCGGGATTTTCGGCATGATTGAGCTGGATACAGCATTCGGTGTTTACAAAAATGGCACGATCTGCCCTTAGGTAGTCGATAACCACGCTTTCATAGTAGTTCATCTGGTGCCCGGCTAAGGACTACACATCTCGTTGCGGATCGAGCGGCGTCCCGCGATACAGGTCGACGACGCAGCAGTGCAGACCGAACTCCGGCATGTCGATCGCCTCGTTGGGCTCTGTCAGCTTGACCGGCTGCCAATTGCCGCGCTTCGCGTAAATCTCGACCAGCAATTTGCGTGAATCGATGACGACAGCGTAAAGATTGTCGGGCGCCTCGCAGTAGCGACTCAACTTGAGATCGATCTCCCGGCGCGCGTTCGAGGGCGACATGACCTCCGCAGCGAGCAGATAGCGCTCCGAGTAGAGGTCGTAACCCGCAATGCCTGTCACAACCGTCACATCCGGCAATGGCTGAAAATTCCTGAGACTTGGGTTACGGACGCCGACGTTGACATAGGCAAATGCGTCGACGCGCTTCAAGGCGAGAGCATTGTTGAGGAGACTGGCAAGGTTCTGGCATATCCTTTGATGCGCATAGCTTGCCGGCGCCATCATCACGGCCACCCCCTCGATCAGCTCCCAGCGTTCCCCGTGCGGTCGGGTCTCCAGAAAGGCCATAAACTGGTCAACGTCCATGGTTCCTGAAGACGGTGGGGCGGGTGCGTTCACATTCATCATGCGCGGCTCCTCGATCCCTTATTTAGCATGACGCGGCAGTATACCATAGGGTTTCCCAAACGCGTGTTGCTCCAAGTTGAGTAGGATCGGTCAAAGATGCTCGGCCACAATCGCAAAATGACCGGCGCGGAATGCCTCGCCGACATGCTCAAGGACTACGGCGTCACCCACGTGTTCATGGTGCCGGCCGTCCTGCGGCGCACGTTCTTCGAGATGGAGCGGCGCGCGACCGGGATTGCGCGCATCCACACCCACGGCGAGAAGTCGGCCGCCTACATGGCCGACGGCTATGCGCGCGCCAGCGGAAAACCCGGCATCTGCATGGCGCAAGTGATCGGCGCGCTCAATCTCGCGGCCGGCCTGCGCGACGCCTGGCTTGCGCACGCGCCGGTGATCGCCATGACCGGCGGGCGCGACGCCAAGACCAAGTTCCGCAAGGTCTACCAGGAGATCGACGACGTGCCGGCATTCGAGCCGGTGACCAAGTTCAACGCCACCGTCGACGATGTGGCGCGCTTTCCCGACATGGTGCGGCAGGCGTTTCGTGTCGCCACGACGGGCACGCCCGGGCCGGTGCACCTGCAATTCCGCGGCAACGAAGGCCAGGTCGACGCCGAGGAGGCCGAGATGGAGCCGCTGGTCGAGCCGCGCTTTGCGCGGGTGCCGCCGTTCCGTCCCGCACCCGACGAGGCGAGCGTGCGCGCGGCGCTGCATTGCCTGGAAACCGCCGAGCGGCCGGTGATCGTCGCCGGCGGCGGCGTGCGCGCCTCGGGCGCCCAGGCGGAGCTGGTGGCGCTGGCCGAGGCCTTGCAGATCCCGGTCGCGACCTCCCTCAACGGCAAGGACTCGATCCCGGGCAACCATCCGCTGTCGGTCGGCGTGGTCGGTAGCTATTCGCGCGAGAGCGCCAATCGCGTGGTCAACAAGGCCGACCTCGTCTGCTTCGTCGGGACCGAGACCGGCGGCATGACCACGCACTTCTGGGCGGTGCCGCCGATCGGCACGCCGGCGGTGCAGATCGACATCAACGCGGAGGCCTTGGGCCGCAACTACCCTTTGCAGGCCTGCGTCAACGGCGACGCGAGAGTATCGCTCGCCGGCATGCTGGAATTCGCCGACCGCGCCAGCGCCGCGCGGCGCAAGCCATGGATCGCGCAGGTTCAGGCGATCTGCCAGGAATGGTACGCGAAATACCGGCCCGTGCTCGAATCCGGCGCGGTGCCGATCCGTCCCGAGCGCATCTGCCACGAGCTGACGCGCCACGTGCCCGACGACGCCATCGTGGTGGTCGACACCGGCCACGGCGGCATGTGGATGGGCGGATTCTTCGACCTCACCGCGCCGAAGCAGAGCTACATCCGCAGCGCCGGCCATCTCGGCTGGGCGTTCTCGGCCGGGCTTGGCGCCAAATGCGCCTGCCCGAAGCGCCCGGTGGTGACGTTCACCGGCGATGCCGGCTTCTGGTACCACATCGCGGAAATCGAGACCGCCGTGCGCTGGAGAATGAATTCGGTGACGGTGGTCAACAACAATTCCAGCGGCAACCAGTCCAAGCGCGGCTTCGACCGCGTCTACGGCGGCAAGCAGACCGAGCAGGCACTGGAGCTGTGGACCTATTCCAAGGTGAACTTCGCGAAGATCGCCGAGGACATGGGCGCGGTCGGCATCCGGGTCGAGCAGCCGGACGAGATCGGACCGGCGATCCGGCGCGCGCTGAAAGCCGACCGGCCCGTCATCATCGACGTCGTTACCGACATCGAGGCGCTGGCGCCGCTGGCGGTGTCATGAACGCGCCTGTCGTCCCCGCATGCGGCGGGGACGACAGGCTGGGGACTACGAGAACAGGAAGTCGCTTGCGCTCAGGTTTGCGGCATTGACGTTCTGGAGCGTGATGCTGTTGTCGGCGTCGTAGACGATGACGACATCGGCGCCGATTTGGAACATGCTCGCCTGCACCGCCGCGAAGTTGGCGAATATCCCGCTGTCGATGCTGATCAGGTCCTGACCGTCCGTGAAATCGGCAATCACATCGTTGCCGATATCCACCGGGCCGGCGCCGTCGAGGTTGAACACGAAGGTGTCATTCTCGGTGCCGCCGGTCAGGATGTCATCGCCGGCACCGCCGGTGATGAGGTCCTTTCCAGCCCCGCCGTCGATCATGTCGTTGCCGCCCCAGCCGTAGAGCCGGTCGCCGCCGCCGTTGCCCCACAGCATGTTGTCGCCGTTGCTGCCGTGGATCTGGTCCGACTTGCCGGACCCGTACACGTTCTCGACATTGACGATATTGTCGGGCGTGCCGGGCGGCACGGGCTGGTATTGGATGCCCGCATTGTAGCGCCCCATTCCGAGGTTGACGTAGACGCCGGTCTGCGATTCCGCAAAGTTTGCGGTGTCGTTGCCGGTGCCGCCGTCGAGCAGGTCGCCATAGCCGTCGCTGTTGAGGAGATCGTCGCCGGCGCCGCCGTAGAGCTTGTCGGCCCCGCCGCCGCCCTTGAGGACGTCGTTGCCGCCTTCGCCGTACAGCGCGTTGGCGTTCGCATCGCCCGCCAGCGTATCGTCGTAGGACGAACCGCCGACGTTTTCGATTTCGAACAGCCTGTCGCCTTGCGCCGTACCGCCCGAGCCGCCGCCCGCCGCGAGACTGACGATCACGCCCTCACCGCTGTCGCTGTAGTCGGCGGTATCGATGCCTTCGCCACCATAGAGCGTGTCGGCGCCGCCGCCGCCCTTGAGCACGTCGTTGCCGCCGTTGCCGAACAGGTGGTCCTTGGCATACCCGCCGAAAATGACGTCGGCGCCTTCGGTGCCATACAGGCTGGCCGGTCCGGGGTAATTGCTCTTGATGATCGCCATGATGGTCTCCTGACTTGTTTGTGAGCAGGGCCATCCACAGCCCGACTGGCTCATTAGTCGGAACCCGCGGGATCACGTTCACCGCGGCACCATCGATCGTGTTGCTTTGATGTTGCGTCCCCGGCCGCGTCGGCGCCGCGCGCAAAGGTCCCCAGCTCCTGCGATCCCTTGCAAAGCCTTGTGCAGCATGGGGATTTTCATCCGACGGCGGAGGCTTCGGCAGCCGGGGCATGGCGCGTCGGCGACGTGCCGGAACGTCGGATTCGCAAAAAATGTGACGGAGATCACATTCTGAAAATGCCGAACCGCGTCGGCCCCGGCCTGGGCGCGTTCAGGCCGACCGCAAGCGCGTGGCCCAGCACCGCGCGCGTGTCGACCGGATCGATCACGCCGTCGTCCCACAGCCGCGCGGTGGCGTAGTACGCGTTGCCCTGCTGCTCATACTGCGCGCGGATCGGCGCCTTGAACGCTTCCGCATCCTCGGCCGTCCATGCTTCGCCCTTCGCTTCCGCCGCCTCCTGGCGGATGATCGCAAGCACGGTGGCGGCCTGCTCGCCGCCCATCACCGAGATGCGCGCGTTCGGCCACATCCAGAGGAAGCGCGGGTTGTAGGCGCGGCCGGCCATGCCGTAGTTGCCGGCGCCGTAGCTGCCGCCGATGATGACGGTGTATTTCGGCACGCTGGTGGTCGCGACCGCGGTGACCAGCTTGGCGCCGTCCTTGGCGATGCCCTGCGCCTCCACCTTGCTGCCCACCATGAAGCCGGTGACGTTCTGCAGGAACAGAAGCGGGATGCTGCGCTGGCTGGCGAGCTCGATGAAATGCGCGCCCTTCAGCGCGCTCTCCGAGAACAGCACGCCGTTGTTGGCGAGGACGCCGATCGGGAAGCCGTGAATGTGCGCGAAGCCGCACACCAGCGTCGGCCCATAGAGCTGCTTGAACTCCTCGAACTCGGAGCCGTCGACCAGGCGGCCGATGATCTCACGCACGTCGTATTGCATGCGCGGGTTCGCCGGTACGATGCCGTAGATGTCGCTCGGCGGATGCAGCGGCTCGCGCACCGGGCGCAGCTCCTGCCACAGGTGCCGCACGCGGTTGAGATTGCCCACCAGCCGCCGCACGATCTCGATCGCGTGGGCATCAGAGTCGGCCATGTAGTCGGTGACGCCGGACTGGCGCGAGTGCACCTCGGCGCCGCCCAGTTCCTCGGCGGTGACGACCTCGCCGATCGCGGCTTTCACCAATGGCGGGCCACCGAGGAAGATCGTGCCCTGGTTCTTCACGATCACCGCCTCGTCCGACATCGCCGGCACATAGGCGCCGCCGGCGGTGCAGGAGCCCATGACGGCGGCGATCTGCGGAATGCCCAAGGCCGACATCTGCGCCTGGTTATAGAAGATGCGGCCGAAATGCTCGCGGTCCGGGAAGATCTCGTCCTGCAACGGCAGGAAGGCGCCGCCGGAGTCGACCAGGTAGAGGCACGGCAGGTGGTTGTCGCGTGCGATCTCCTGGGCGCGCAGGTGCTTTTTCACCGTGATCGGGTAATACGTGCCGCCCTTGATGGTGGCGTCGTTGGCGACGATGACGCAGTCGCGGCCGCTCACCGTACCAATGCCCGTGACGATGCCGGCGGACGCGACATCGCCGCCGTACATGCCGTGGGCGGCGAGCGGCGACAGTTCCAGGAACGGACTGCCGGGATCGAGCAGCGCGGCGATGCGGTCGCGCACCAGAAGCTTGCCGCGCCTGGTGTGGCGCGCCCTCGCCTCGTCGGTACCGCCGCGGGTTACTTTTGCAAGCTTGTCGCGCAGGTCGTCGGCCGCGCGCCGCAGGGCCTCGGCATTGCGCGCGAAGTCGGGGGATTTCGGATCGATGCTGGAGCGGAGGACAGTCATGAGGCACGCGAGATGAAAGCCATCGTCACCCCTTGTTGAACAATTCGCGGCCGATCAGCATGCGGCGGATTTCGCTGGTGCCGGCACCGATCTCGTAGAGTTTTGCATCGCGCAGGAAGCGCCCGGTCGGGTTCTCGTTCACATAGCCCGAGCCGCCGAGCAGTTGGATCGCATCGAGCGCGACGCGGGTGGCGTTCTCGGCCGCATAAAGGATCGCGCCGGCGGCGTCCTCGCGCGTGGTCTGGCCGCGGTCGCAGGCTTTCGCGACCGAATACACATAGGCGCGGCTCGCATTGGTCGCGACATACATGTCGGCGAGCTTGCCCTGCACCAGCTCGAACTCGCCGATCGGCTTGCCGAACTGCTTGCGCTCGCGGACATACGGTACAACCACATCGAGGCAGGCCTGCATGATGCCGAGCGGGCCTGCGGCCAGCACCACGCGCTCGTAGTCGAGTCCGGACATCAGGATGCCGACCCCGCCGCCGACGGCGCCCAGCACGTTCTCCTCGGGCACCTCGCAGTCGCTGAACACCAGCTCGGACGTATCGGAGCCGCGCATGCCGAGTTTGTCGAGCTTCTGGGCGCTGGAGAATCCCTTGAATCCGCGTTCGATCAGGAACGCAGTGATCCCGCGCGCGCCGGCCGACGGATCGGTCTTGGCATAGACCACCAGCGTATCGGCGTGCGGCCCGTTGGTGATCCACATCTTCGAACCGTTGAGGACGTATCGGTCGCCCTTCCTGTCGGCGCGCGTGGTCATGGACACCACGTCGGAGCCGGCGCCGACTTCCGACATCGCAAGCGCTCCGACGTGCTCGCCGGAGATCAGCTTCGGCAGATACTTGCGCTTCTGCGCGTCGGTGCCGTGGCGGCGGATCTGGTTGACGCAGAGGTTGGAATGCGCGCCGTACGAGAGCCCAACCGCGCCCGAGGCGCGCGAAATCTCTTCCATCGCGACGCAATGCTCGAGATAGCCGAGCCCGGCGCCGCCCCAGTCCTCCTCGACCGTGATGCCGTGCACGCCAAGCGTGCCGAGCTCCGGCCACAGCGCCCGCGGAAACGTGTTGCTGCGGTCGATCTCGTCGGCGCGCGGGGCGATCCGGTCGGCCGCAAAGGCGCGCACGCTGGCCCGCAGCAGGTCGGCGGTCTCGCCGAGGTCGAAATCGAGGCCGGTGTTGCTGCGCATTGCTGGACCTGCGAGCGATTTGCCGCGATATGATATGACAGGACATCAACAACGGACAGCAGCAATGAGCGAGGCAGGCACCCTGCGAATCGTTTCCGGCGTCGGCGCCAAGGGACCCGCCTGCTTCATCCTGGAGGTGCAGGGCAAGCGGCTGATGCTCGACCTCGGTTACGGGCCGCAGCCGGGGCTGTGGCCGAACCTGGACGACGCCGGCAGGGTCGATGCGCTGGTTCTCACCCACAGCCACCGGGACCACATCGGCGGACTCTCACTGCTGCCGAAGGTTGGCATTCCGCCGATCTACTGCACCGAGATCACCGCGAAGAAGCTGCCGGCCGGCACGCCGTTCAAGCCACTGCCGCTGGGCGTCCGCAGCAAGATCGAGGGCATCGACGTCGAGACCGGCCGCAACGGCCACGCGCCCGGCGGCGTCTGGCTGCGCTTCCATAGCGGAACGGGCTTCCTCTATACCGGCGACTATTCGACGGAGTCGGCGCTCTACGCCTACGACCCGCCGCCGAAGTCGCGCACCATGCTGTTCGACTGCTCCTATGGCGAGGACGACACGCCGATGGCCGAGCGGCAGCAGGCGCTCGCGCCGCATCTTGCCGGCGACGTGCTGCTGCCGGCGCCGGCCGACGGCCGCGGGCCGGATATTGCGCTGCATCTGCACCGCAGCGGCAAGACCATTCGTTTCGACGATGCCACGCGCGACGCCGTGCGCGACCTGACGGGGTTGGCGCGCGGCTATCTGCGGGGCGGCGTTGAACGGGAACTGGCGGAGCTCATGGACCAGGCGCTGCCGCCCGGCGAGCCGGCGGGCGCCACCGTTGCAACGCCGGCAACCTGCGACGGCGGTACGGCGGCGAAGCTCGTCGAGCAATGGGAGCAGGCGCCAGAGCCGGCGATCGTCTTCACCGGGTACATCCCGCCCGGCACGCCGGCGGACCGCCTCGTGAAATCCGGCCGGGCGAAATTCCTGCGCTGGAACGTGCATCCCCGCCTCTCCGACAACATCGCATTGGCGCGCGCGACCGGCGTGAAGCTGGCAATTCCCGCGTTCTGCGACCGCAAATTCCTGCCCGCGCTGCAGGCCGCGTTCAAGCCGGCGGACGTGACCATGGATGCGACGGTGCCACTGGTCTGAGCTGGGCCTTTGCCGGCAGCGGAATGTGCGCCATCCTGCGCGCCTTGACATTGCGGTCGCTCAGGAGAGAGCCCATGAATACGACGTACAAGATGACGATAGCCGTCCTCGTGGGCGCCGTGCTCGGCGCAGCGGCATCACAGGTCCTTCACGCGCAGGCGAAACCGCCGGCCTACATGATCACCGAAACCACCGTCATTGACGGGGCGGCACTCAAGGAGCTGTTGCCGAAGCTCGGGAAGACGATCGACGCCGCCGGCGGCAAGTTCTTGACCCGCGGCAGCCGCATCGTCGCGTTCGAGGGCGAAGCACCAAAGTTCTTCAGCATCGTCATGTTCCCCAACCTGGACGCAGCTCAAGCCTGGCGCGATTCGGCGGCGCTCAAGGAACTCAACCCGCTGGTCGCCAAGGCGGCCAAAGTCCGGCAATTCGCTGCCGAAGGAATTGCGAACTAACCGCTGCCAGCCCGTAGTGCCGCGGTCGCAACCGCGTCGATCGTGAACGTCTCCGGATCGACCACCACCCCGTAGTGTTCGCGCGCGACCTCGGCCGACACGTAACCCTGCCGCACATCTTCGGCGACCAGCGTCGCCGGCCGCTCATGCGGATCGCCGTAGCCGCCGCCGCCGCCGGAACGGATGCGGTAGGCGTCGCCGGGACGGAGCGGCGTGGTGAACACCTTGCCGTTGGGATAGTCGGTCTTCCAGACGCCGTCGCGGCGCAGGCCGACCGAGTTGCCGGTGCCTTCGAGACCGCCCTCCAGGCCCCACGGCCGGCAATGGGCGCGCTCGATCTGCGTGTTGAACACCATGTTGGTGCGCGCGCGCACCACGCGCTCGACGCCAAGCCCGCCCCGGTAGCGGCCGGCGCCGCCGGAATCCGGCACCAGCGCATAGCGCTCCACCACCAGCGGGAACTTCACTTCCGACTGCTCGTTGGGCGAATTGTGGGTGTCGCCGTCGTTCATCGACACCGTGCCGCCGACGCCGTCTTCGCTCCTCTTGGCACCCCAGCCGCCGCCGAGCGGGCCGAAATTGGCGATGAAGAACTCATTCGTGCGCGGATTGATCCCGTGCAGCGACGACAGCACGAGGTCGGCGTGATGGCCGGCGATGACGCGGTCCGGGATCGCCTTCGACAGCGCTTTGAACACGGTGTCGATGATGGTCATCGGATAGGTCATCCAGTAGCGCATCGGCGCCGGCCGCGTCGCACTCACCACGCGGCCGGGCGGCACGATCACCTTCAGGCTGCGGAAGGAGCCGTCGTTGATCGGATAGTCGGTCGGGGACGTGAGGCACTTGTAGGCGACCTGCGAACAGGCGTGCCCGGTGGTGATGCCCGAATTGTAGAACCCCCTCACCTGCTTCGAGACCTCCGACAGGTCGATGGTCATCTCGTCGCCCTTGACGATGACCTTCACCTTGATCGGCACCGGCTTGCCGATCTCCACGCCGTCGTCGTCCATGTAGGACTCCGCCTCGTAGACGCCGTCCGGGATCGAGCGCGTGCGTTCGCGCGCCATCGCCTCGGCATTGTCCATGATGGCGGCAATGGAAGCCGCGACGGCGTCACGCCCGTAACGATTGACCAGTTCGAGGAAGCGCCGCTCTCCGGTCTTGACCGCGGTGACCTGGGCGCGCAGGTCGCCCATGGCGCGCGTGGGGATGCGCACATTCTGGCGGATGATGGCGGTGAGCGTCTCGTTCACCGTGCCGCGGTCGTGCAGCTTCATGATCGGGATCTGCAGGCCTTCCTGGTAGATCTCCGTCGACATGCCGCCGAGCTGGCCGCCGATGTCGAGCCAGTGCGCCATGCAGCAGGAGAAGGCGACCAGTTCGCCCTTGTGAAAGATCGGCAAAGTCAGCGTGACGTGGTTCAGGTGGCTGCCGGTGAGATAGGCGTCGTTGGTGACGTAGATGTCGCCCGGCTTCATGGCCTTCAGGCCGAAATGCCTGATCTTGGCCTTCACCGTCTCCGCCATGCCGCGGATGAACATCGGCAGCCCGATGCCGATGGAGATGGTCTCGCCCTTGGTGGTGAACAGGCCGGTGGTGAAATCGAGCGCCTCGTAGATGATGATGTTGTAGGCGGTGCGCATGAGGTTGGTCTTCATTTCCTCGGTCACCGCGATGACGCCGTTGCGCACGATCTCCGTCACCACGGGATCGGGCTTGCGCCTGCGTGAAGACCTGCGCGATTTGGATTTCGGCCTTGACGTCTTTTTCATCGCTTGCCTGCTGCCTGTTTGGCGTTTGTAGCTTGCGATGAGCGAGCCGCGGGCTCGACCTCTCCCCGCAAGCGGGGAGAGGTGACTCGTGGCTCGGCTTCAGCAAGCCCGCCAAAACTATTCCGCGGCCGCGGCCTGCGGCACATCGGGATCGAGCGCCGCGAGGCGGGGCGCGACCTCGGCCATGAAGCGCTCCATCGAGCGGCAGCGCTGTTCCAGCGTGGCCCAGTCCTTGCCGTAGATCAGCAACAGCGTGCCGAAACCGCCGACCTCGTCGTAGAGGTTCTTGATGTGGTCGTAGACCGTGTCGGGATCGCCGCAGAAGAAGAAGCCGGAATCGATCAGCCGCTCGAAGCTGATGAAGTCCGCCGGATTGGCCCCCTTCGGGACGAAATGCGGCATACGGCTGTAGGCATGCACCAGATCGGAATCGCGCAGGTGGCGCTTGGCCTCGGCCACCGAGTCGCACACATAGACGACGCGGCCGACGCGGGCGCGGCTGCGCGCCGGCGCGGGCCCGCGCTTGTGCTCGGACGACATATAGATGTTGAGCATCTGGCGCACCTGCGCCACCGTCGGCGTCCAGCTCATCAGCGGCAGGAAGCCCTTCTCGGCGGTCAGCTCGAGCGTGGTGTCGCTGCGGCTGCACGCGATGCCGACGTCGAGGTTGGTCAGCGGCTTCGGGATGATGTGCCATTGCTCGCCTTGCCAGACGGTGCCGTTCCAGTCGAACGGCTCCGGCGCCTCCCAGGCCTTCAGGATGAGGTCCACGGCCTCGCGGAACATGACGCGCGGATCGTGCATGAGCGTGCCGCGCTGCTTGTTGTTCTGGGCATTGATGCCGACGCCGAAGCCCGCGATGTAGCGGCCGTCGGTGAGATGATCGGCGACCGCGCAGTCGGTCGCGACCTGGAGCGGATGAAAGAACGGCAGCGGACGGATGCCGGGCCCCATCCTGATCTGCCTGGTCAGCGCGGCCGCCTTGCAGATGAACAGGTCGGCGGACGGAAGCTGGTCGGGCCGCTGCCACGCCAGGAAGGTGCCGTGCTCGCTGATCCAGGCTTCCGAAATTCCAAGCCGATCGGCTAGGATGATCTCATGCAGGTCTTCGTCATAGCTGGTCTTGGCCAGCGCATTGTTGCGGTTGCCGTTCGAGAACAGGCCGATCTGCATCATCCGCTCCTACCTGGTTTGCAATCATCGGCGTCCGGCCTCAACGCTGTCAAGGAGGCCCGACCGTGGGCGTGATCGGCGATCTTGCTGCTTTTGTCACCCATGCTTCGGCAGCGGCGTTGCCCGATTCCGAGCGCGCGATCCTGCGCCGGCACGTGGCCGACACGCTGGTGGCGGCGGTGGCGGGCGCGCAGACCACGGAAGGCCGGGCGCTGCGCAAGGTGCTGCCGCGGGCGAGCGTCGCCGACGCCGCCGGAATGATGGCGGCGGTGATCCGGCACACCGAGATCGACGACATCCACACCCGCTCCTGCACCACGCCCTCGTCGGTGACGGTGCCGGCGGCGCTGGCGCTGGCGCACGAGCACGCCGAATACGATGCCGACACGGTGGCAAGCGCGATCTGGATCGGCACCGAGCTGATGACCCGGCTCGGCACCGCCATCGACGGCGCCCGCGTGCTCTATCGCGGGCTGTGGCCGACCTATTTCACGGCACCGCTCGGCACCGCCGCCATCGCATCGCGCCTGCTGCACCTGAGCGAGGGTCAGACCGCGCATGCCCTGTCGCTGGCGCTGATGCTGTCGGCCGGACGCTCCGGCCGCTTCCACGGCGCGCTGCCCGGCCGCTCGGTGATCCTGGCGATGGCGGCGGCGAACGGCATCCGCGCCGCGCAGGCGGCCAAGGACGGCGTCGGCGGCGATCCCGCGCTGCTCGACGGGCCGTGGCTGCGCGACGCGCACGGCATCGACGCGAAGCTCGACGCCCTGACCGCGGGTCTCGGCCGGGACAGCATCTATCGCGAGATGACGCTCAAGCCGTTCTGCTCCGCCAAGCAGGCGATCGCCGCCGTCGAAGGACTAATGACCATCATCGACGAAGGCGTGTTGCCGGACACGATCGACAAGGTCATCGTGCGGGTGCCGCCGCCCTATTCCCGCATGATCGCGACCAGGGCCGAAGCCGGCGCGCGCGCCTCCACCATCGTCAGCGCCGCGTTCCAGATGGGGCTCGCCGCATACAACCGCCGGCGGCTCTACGACATCGAGCGCGCCGACGCGATGGCAGAAACCGCCGCGCTCGCCTTCGCGAGCAAGGTCGAGATTCTTGCGGACGAACCGCTGCTGGAATTCTTCCCCGGGACGTTCCCGGCCGAGGTCGAGGTCGTCGCCGGCGGCAGGACGGTGCGCAAGCGCGTGACGTCGGCCAACGGCGATCCCGGCCGCGCGCTCGACGACACAGCGCTCGCAGACAAGGCGAAGGCGATCCTCGGCGAGGCGCAGACGGTGCGGACCGGCCTGGCCGGGATCGACAGCGGCGCCGGCTGCACGGCGCTCGCCGACACCCTGTGGAACACGTGCATGACATGACGCGATTGACGGGGCCGGACGTTCGGCAGAAAACAGTGACGGATTTCGGAATGACCTCGGGGAGGGTTGCGTGGCGAAGCGTGCGAAGGCGGCGGGGCGGACGCGTGCAGGCGGCAGAAGCGGTGCAGCCTCGGCCAACGCCGCCCTGAAGGCGGTGATCGAGGACCTCGTCGCCGGCAACCGCATCCTCTACAACGAGGGCGTGGTCGACGGCTTCGGCCACCTCAGCGCCCGCGATCCGCGCGACCCGAACCGCTTCCTGCTGTCGCGGGCGCGGGCGCCGGGCCTCGTCGTCGCCGCCGACATCATGACGTTCGACATGGATGCGAACGTGGTCGGCAAGGACGACCGGCCGGTCTATTCCGAGCGCTTCATCCATTCCGAGATCTACAAGGCACGGCCGGACGTGAACTCGGTGGTGCACACCCACTCGCCGACCGTGGTGCCGTTCAGCGTCACCGACGAGCCGCTGCGGCCGATCCGCGCCGGCTTCTTCTATCCCGCGGTGCCGGTGTTCGACACCCGCGATGCCGCCGGCTGGACCGACCTGCTCATTTCCAACGCCGCGCTCGGCCGGGCGCTGGCGGAGAAGCTCGGCAACAATTCGGTGGTGCTCCTGCGCGGCCACGGCAACGCCGTGGTGGGGCCGACCGTGCGGGTCGCGGTCTATCGCGCGTTCTATACCGAGGCCAATGCCAAGCTGCTGCTCCAGGCCAAGCTCCTCGGCGGCCCGATCAAGTATCTGGCGCCCGAGGAAGCCGCGATCATGGAAGCGAACCGTGCGCGCAACCGGCCGATGCATGGCTCCGACCGCATCTGGGAGCTGATGCGGGCCGAAGCCATGGGCGGCTCCGGCAAACGCAGGCGCTGACATGGCCACCGTTTCCGACATCGTGGCAAAGACGCTGGTCGCCTACGACACGAAGTATTTCTTCTGCATGATGGGCGGCGACCACGAGCTGTGGTTCTCGCTCGCCGATGCCGGCATCAAGCTGATCAACTGCCGCAGCGAAAGCGGGGCGGTCTATATGGCCGACGGCTATGCCCGCGTCACCGGCAAGCCGGGTTTCGTCTACGGCCAGCGCGGGCCGGGCGTGTCGAACGTCGCCGGCGCGCTCGCCGATGCGCTGTGGGCATCGAGCCCGGTGATCTCGCTCACCTCCGCGCTGGCGATGACGTCGCGCGACCGGTTCGAGTACCAGGACGTCGACGGCCTGCCGCTGCACCAGGGCGTCACCCGCTGGAACAAGACCGTGTCCTCGCCCGATCGCGCCGCGGCGATGGTGCGCGCCGCGATCCGGATCGCCACCGGCACGCCGCCGGGACCGGTGCATCTGGAAATCCCCGCCAACATGTTCCGTGCCGAGGCCAAGGACTCCGACGTCTACCGCGAGCCGGGCGTCGGCCACGTCAACGACCGCCGCGTCGTTCCCGACCGCGCGCAGGTCGAGCAACTGGTGCGGCTCCTGCTGCAAGGCGAGCGGCCGCTGATCGTCGCCGGCGGCGGCGTCATCACCTCCGAAGCATGGGACGCGCTCACGCAGTTGGCCGAAGCGCTCAGCATCCCGGTCGCCACCACGCTCGGCGGCAAGGGCGCGATCGATTCCGCCCATGAGCTCTCGGTCGGCGTGATCGGCCGCAACTCGTCGAAGGTCGGCAACGACGCCGTGCGCGATGCCGACATGATCCTCGCCATCGGCACCCGGCTGGGCGGACTCGCCACCCATCGCTGGACGCTGCCGTTCGGGGAGAAGCGGCTGTTCCAGATCGATTCCGATCCGCAGATCATCGGCCACAACTATCCGAACGAGCTGGGCGTCATCGGCGATGCCAAGCTCACGCTGGAGGCGGCGCTGTCGGTGGTCGACGAGAACAGGCTGCGCCGCCCGCGCACCGCATGGGCCAAGGAGATCGCCGGGCGCGTGGAGACCTGGCGCGGACACGCCGCCGCGCTCGCCGGACAGCGGCCGAACGACGGCATCCATCCCGCCGACGTGATCGCGCGGCTGCGCGAAGTGATGGCGCCGCAGGACCTGATCGCGGCCGACACCGGCGCGCATGGCGGCTGGGTCGGCGGGCTGTTCCCGGTCAAGGCCGGCCGCAGCATGGTGCGCGCCAACGGCTCGCTCGGCTGGGTGTTTCCGGGCGCCATGGGCGCGGTGCTGGGGGCGCCGGAACGCCGCACCGTCGCCGTCACCGGCGACGGCGGCATGCTCTATCACGTCGCCGAGTTCGAGACCGCGCTGCGCTGCGACATCCCGGTGGTCGCCGTGGTGCTCAACAATGCGAGTCTCGCGTCCGAGCGCCACCACCAGGAAAGCCACTACAAGCGCGTCATCACCGAGGTCTGCGATTATCGCGACGTGGACTTCGCGGCGGTGGCGCGCGCCTTCGGCGCCCACGGCACGCGGGTCGAGGATCGCGCCGACGTCGCCGACGCGGTGCGCGATGCGCTCAAGTCCAACATGCCGGCGCTGGTGGACGTGCGGGTGAGCCGCGACGCGCACGCGCCGTCGGCCAATCAGGACAGGACGCGGCTGGTGTAGGGCGAAGGCGCCGAAGGGGAAACGGGAACGTCACATGTACAAGTGCAAATTCGCGTGGCCGAACGGGGCCAACATCGCCGTCGTCTTCAACATGTCGTGGGAGACCTGGGAGCGGCGGCTTGGTACCAACCAGAACAACCAGGTGACCTCCGAGCGGGTGCCGGCCGACGCCAAGTACGGCCGCGGCATGCGCTGGATCTACGAGCACGCCTTCGCCGAAACCGGCGGCATGCAGCGGCTGCTCGACCTGTGGAAGCGCCATGACATCAGGGCGAGCTGTTACGCCGACGGCCACACCGTGACGCTGTTCCCCGAGCTTGCGAAGCAGGCGCAGGCCGAGGGGCACGAGTTCCTGGTGCAGGGCTGGGAGCACAACTACTTCTACGACATGACGGTGGAGGAGCAGGCGAAGTCGCTCGACGACACCATCGCGGCGTTCAACCGGCTTGGCCTGAAGTTCACCGGCTTCTCGAGCCCCGGCGGGCACGTCACCGCCGAGACCTTCCCGATGTGCGCGGAGCGCGGGTTCAAATACGTCGTCGGCCTGCGCAACGCCGACGTGCCGTTCATCATCCGCTACGGCAACCGCAAGGTGGTCGGCATGACGAGCTACGCGATCTCGGACTTTTCCACCTACAAGGGCGCCAACACGCCGCGCGACGTCGCCGGCATGTGGCGCGACTGCTTCGACGCGCTCTATGACGAGGGCGAGCGCGGATACCCGAAGATGCTGGCCTATGGCACGCACCCGATCATCGCCCACGGCCACCGCACGCGGCCGGTCGAGGACCTGATCCGCTACGTCAAGAGCCGGCCCAAGGTCTGGATCACCACCCGCGGCGAGATCGCCGACTGGGTGCTCCAGAACTATCCCGAGCACGATCTCGCGGCGTTCTATCCGGAAGCGGTGAACTCGGACCGATATTACGGCCTCCAGATCGGGCTGGGCGGCGAGGAAGCCGAGAAGGAAGCGCTGAGCTATCGGAAGAAGTAGCCCCGCGGCCTGCGTCAGGTCGTTCCTGCGAAAACGGGACTAAAACCGATTTCGTTCTGGTATCATCACGATCCCCGCCTGTGCGGGACGACAGGGAGCCGGACGCGGATGCGCACGACTACGTCAATCGCCGCATTGCTGCTGGTTGCAGTCTCCTCGGCCGCCCACGCCCAGGATTCCGTCGCCGACTTCTATCGCGGCAAGACCGTCATCCTCCAGATCGGGTCGGAGCCGGGCGGCGGCTACGATGTGGTCGGCCGCACGGTCGCGAGCCATATCGGCAGGCACATCCCGGGCCGGCCGAACGTCATCGTGCAGCACGTGCCGGGCGGCGGCA
>Ga0209172_10001187_pt1 | contig 58905 bp, 43 predicted proteins | sample LarsenN4metaG_FD_184113 | JGI IMG/M metagenome (GOLD analysis project Ga0209172, IMG submission 184113) | Hot spring sediment bacterial and archeal communities from British Columbia, Canada, to study Microbial Dark Matter (Phase II) - Larsen... ...
CCCGGGGCGATGACAACGAACTGCCCGCCCGGCTGCACGTTGAGCTGCACGCCGGAGAGGTTCAGGCCACTGTACGTGGTCAGGCGGCCGCCGACCACGATCTGCGCGTTGGAGTTGGCCGTGAGGCCCGCGAACGCGCTGAGCTGCGCGTTCGCGCCCTGCAGCTCCAGGCGCGCACCGTTGCCGCCCACGAGCAGCGGGCTGAAGGCGCTCAGGTTGCCGCTGTCCTTGACCTGCAGCAGCCCGTTGATCGACGTGGCACCGTTGAACGAGGCCAGGCCGCCGACCGACACCTCGGCCAGCGGCTCCACCGTCAGCCCGCCCGAGATCCACTGGCTGCCGGCGAAGGTCTCCACGCGCCCGGCCACGTTGAGCAGGGCCAGGTTGTCCAGCCGCCCGCTCGCGCTGATGCGCGCCACCGGCGCGACATGCCCGCCCTGCTGCAGGCTGGCCCGGCCTCCGGCAGCCACCGCCAGCGTGCCGGCGGTGACGTGGCGCGTCTCGGCGCGCAGCGTGCCGCGCACGTCGAGCACGTGCTGCTGCGTGAACTCGGCACCGCGCGTGTAGGCGGTGCAGGCGGCGCGGATGGTCGTGTCCTTGGTCAGCGGGGCCAGCTCGTATTCGTTGCAGCCGGCCGAGCCGAGCGTGAACATGTAGGTGCCCACGAGGTTGCCGAACTCGTTCTCCTCGCGCACCGGCGAGGTCCAGGTCAGTTCGGTGAAGGTGCCGCGGAAGCGGATCACGCCGCTGGACTCGGTGCCGAACAGCGACTTCGGGTCGCCCGGCATGGTGAAGAAGTTCGTGAACTGGCCGCCCGCGTAGTAGTTGGGCCCGTTGGACAGCACCTCGAAGGGCTGGTCGAAGAACATCGCGGTCTGGATGTTCACGCTGCGGCTGGCGTTGGTCAGGCCGAGCGAGGCGATGGCGAGCACCGGGTCGATCACGGCCTGCGAGAAGCTGAGCTTCATCTGGCCCGCGCCGCCGGCGATGACGAGGACGTCGCGGTTGGGCGGCGGGTTGGCCAGCTTCGTGCCGGTGTAGGTGGTGGACGGGCCCCAGTAGGGCTCGGGCAGCGCGTCGAGGAAGGCGTTGAACAGCGGGCCGCTGAAGGTGACGGCGGCCGTCTCGCCGCCGCCGATGAGCAGCGAGCCGGTGACGCCGGCCGGGCCCTGGCTGGTCCAGTCGGTCCAGTCCACGCCGGTGCGGGTCTGGGAGTGCACCGGTGGCGTGCCGGGCATCAGCGCCAGCAGCGCGGCCAGCGCGAGCGCGTGGCGTTGCGGGGGGGACTTCATTGCGACGGACTCCGCGGCGTTGGCGACGACGACGCATTTATGCCAGCCCGCGCGTTATGCCGGCGTGATGCCCGGCAACTTCCGAGGCCCCACCCCGCAGTCGCGGGGTGCCGGATCAGGCCCGCAGCACCGCGGTCAGTCCACCTTCGCGCCGCTCGCCTTCACCACCTGCGCCCACTTCCTCGTCTCGGCCTCGATGAAGCGGGCGAACTCGGCGCTCGTGTTGCCGCTCGGGATGGCGCCCTGCGCGACCAGGCGCTCCTTCATCGCCGGCGTGGCCAGCGCCTTGGCCGACTCGGCCTGCACGCGGTTGACGATGTCCATCGGCGTGCCCGCCGGCGCCAGCAGCCCGAACCAGCTGCTCGCCTCGAAGCCCTTGAGCGCCGGGCCGCCGGCCTCGGCCACCGTGGGCAGGTCGGGCAGCGCGGCCGAGCGCACCGCGCTCGTCACGGCCAGCGCCTTGAGCTTGCCGCTGCGAATGTGCGGCAGCGCCGAGGGCAGGTTGTCGAACATGATGTCCATGTTGCCGCCCATCAAGTCGATGAGCGCCGGGCCCGAGCCGCGGTACGGGATGTGGACCATGAAAGTGCCGGTCATGGTCTTGAACAGCTCGCCCGACAGGTGGATCGAGGTGCCGTTGCCCGAGCTGGCCATGTTCAGCCGCCCCGGGTTGGCCTTGAGCGCCTTGACGAGCGCGGCGATCGAATCGACGCCGTACTTCTGCGCGCTGGCCGGGTTCATCACCACCACGTTGGGCACGCCGGCCACCAGGGTGACGGGGACGAAGTCCTTGGCCGCGTCGTACGGCATCTTCGGGTAGAGCGACGGGTTGATGGCCTGCGTGCCCACCGTGCCCATGAGCAGCGTATAGCCGTCGGGCGCCGCCTTGGCCACCTCGGCGGCGCCGCTGTTGCCGCCGGCGCCCGGCTTGTTGTCGACGACGAAGGGCTGGCCGAAGGCGCGCTGCAGTTCGGGGGCGAGCGCGCGCGCCAGGATGTCGGTGGTGCCGCCGGCGGCGAAGGGCACGACGATGCGCACCGGCTTGGCCGGCCAGGCCTGGGCGAGCGATAGCGTCGGGGCGAGGGCCGGCGCGGCGGCGGCCAGCAGGACCTGGCGACGGGTCGGATGACGAGTGATCGGGCGGGTGTGGGAGCGGATGATCTTCATGCCGCGCAGTGTGCCGCGACGCCCGCGCGGCACCAGCGGGGCATCCCTACAGCTTGAGCTCCAGCCGCAGCTGCCAGTTCACCTCGCTCGGCCCGGTGCTGCGCGAGGTCTCCCGCAGCGGCGGGCCGGCGGGGTCGAGGCGGAAGTCGATCTGGTTGACGGTCTCGCTGTCGCGCGGATCGAGGTTGCTCACGAGCAGGCGCAGCCCGGCCGCCGGGTTGAGGGTCCAGAGCACGAAGGCGTCGATCACGCGCTTGTCGTTGACCGTCACCGCGCGGTCGGCTGCCAGCTGGGTGCGGTAGCCGGGCACCCAGTTGACGTTGCCGCCCAAGGTGAGCGGCAGCCCGCGCAGGCGGTAGTCGGCGCCGAGGTTGGCGCTCAGCTTGGCCTGCTGGTCGAGACGGTTGTCGGGGCCCGGGATGCCGTCGACGCGCGAGCGGTACAGCGCCAGGTTGTGGCGCAGCTCGATCCGCGGCGCCGCGTCGATCAGCTGGTCGAGCCGGTACTTGGCCTCGAGTTCGATGCCCTGCGTCACCGCGTCGCCGATGTTCTCCGGCCGCGTCACGTAGCGCGGCACGCCGTTGACCGGCGCGCGGATCAGCACGTTGCGGATGAGGTTGCCGATGTCGCGGCGGAACAGGTTGGCCGAGAGCACGCCGCCGCCCTCGAGGTAGCGCTCGAAGGCCAGGTCGACGCCGCGCGCCAGCTCGGGCGCGAGCGCGGGGTTGCCGGTGGAGTCGGGGCTGATCGGCTCGTTGGGCACGCCGATCGGGGCGCGGCTGGACACCGAGTAGCGGCCGATCAGCTGCTGCGTGGTCGGGCTCTTGTAGCTGCGCGTGAGCGACAGGCGCAGCTGGTCGCGCCTGGCCGGGTCGGGCTTCCACAGCACGTGCACGAGCGGCGTCCACACGCTGCTGCGGTTGCTCGGCCGTTCGCCGGTGACGGCGTCGCCGGCGTCGCCGCGCGTGTGGATGCCCTCCCAGCGCAGGCCGGCGTGCAGCGCCCACTTCGGGTCGAGGTTCCACTCGTCCTGCGCGTAGGCGGCCGTGCGCAGCGTGCTGGCCTCGAAGGTGTCGCCCTGGTCGGCGAGCAGCGGCACGCCGTTGTCGCTCTGCGTGCGCGACTCGCGGCGCCGCACCGCCTCGACCTCGGCGCCGGCGACCAGGCTGTGCTCGCGGCCGGGCGCGCCGGGCGCGCCGGGCGCGTCAGCGGCGGCGCCACCGCCGGCGATGCCGCTCAGTTTGGCCGTCAGGTTGAGCGATCGTTCCTGCGTGCGCGCCAGGTCGTCGCTGCGGCGCGACGGCACGCCGGCCACGAACTCGTTGCGCAGCGTGTCGCTCGCGCTCGTCCAGCCGCCGGCGTTGCCGTTCAGCTCCAGGCGCGGGCCGCCGCCGAGCCCGGCCAGGCGCTGGCGCCAGTTGAGGTTGAGCCGCGCGTTGGTGAAGCGGCTGTCGGTGTCGCTGGTCGCGCGGTCGTAGAGCGGCGGCGTGGTGCCGGTGGTCTGCGCCAGCGTGAACACGCGCTCGGTGCGGCCTTCGCTGTGGAAGACGCTCGGCGTCAGCACCAGCGCGTCGCCGCTGTCGCCCAACCGCCACTGCAGCCGCGTGTTCAGCGCCACGCCGGTGCGGCGCTCCTCGCTGAGCGAGGTGGCGAACTCCTCCTTGACGAGCGCGCCGCTGTCGAGGTCCTCGATCGTGGTGCGGTTCGCGCCGCTGGACAGCCGATCGGGCCTGAACACCGACAGCGAGACGTTGTAGACGAAGTTGTCGATGCTGTCGTTGCGCGTCCAGCTGAGGCCCGGCGTGAAGCGCCCGTTCTCGTAGCCGCTGCCCAGGCGCAGCTCGTTGAGGCGGCGCCTGAAGCCCTCGCGCGTGATGATGTTGATGGTGCCGGCGATGGCGCGCGCGCCGGTCTCGGCGGTGGGCGCGCGCAGGATCTCGATGCGCTCGACCTGCTCGGGCGAGATCGACTCCAGGCTGAAGCCCGGCGGCAGGCGCTGCCCGTCGACCAGCAGTTGCGTGTAGCCGCCGCCGAGGCCGCGCATGCGCGGCGGGCCGCCGCGGCCGGGTGCACCGGGCGTCACCACGCCGGGCAGGCGGCGCAGCACCTCGCCGAGCGTGGCATCGCCGAACTTGTCGATGTCCTCGCGGCCGATGACGATCTTGGCGGCGGTGGAGCGGCGGCGCTGTTCGGTGTCGGAGTCGCGGCCGCCGGTGATTTCCACGCGCGGCGTGGTGGTAGGTGTCGTGGCGGCCGGCGTGGCGGCCGGTGCCGCGGCCGGTGCCGACGCGGCTGCCGCCGGCGCGCGCGCGGCGGCGGGCGGCGGCGGGTTCTGCGCGGCGACCTGCGCGGCCACCGGCGCGGCCGCGCCGAGCGCAAGAACGGCGCAGGCCACCCCGGCACGGGCGCCAGCGCCGCGTGCTGTTGTTGGCATCGGCATGCGGCTGATTGTCCGGCGCGGGCCGGCGCGTCCCCGCCCGGCGCGCGGGTTCTTTGCCAAACTTCACCGTGGCGCGGCCCGCCGGGGTACGGGGAAGAGCCGGCCCGCCAAAGGGGAGTCGCAGAGCGTTGAGATCCGATCCGTCGCCACGACCGGCGCCACAACCGGCGCTACAACCGGCGTCACAACCGGCGTCACAACCGGCGCCGTTGCTGCACGCGCGGCGCTTCGACGCGCCGCGCGTGCAGCGCGAGCTGACCTCCATCGCCGCCGCCGGGCTGGTGCTGTTCGCGGCCTCGTTCGGCGGCTTCATGACTGCCGCCGCGCTGGCCGAGATGCTGCTGCGCGGCGCCGCGGGCCTGGCCGTCGACCGCCTCGTGCTCGCCCTCGTCATCGCTGGCGCGGCATTCGGCGGCTGGGCGCTGCAGCGCGCCGGACACCCGCGCACCGCGGTGCTGGTGATGGTGCTGCCGATCACGCTGGGCATCGCCTACCACGGCTGGGCCATCGGCCTCGGCCTGTACACCACGGCGCTGGCCGGCATCTGCCTGGTGGTGGCGGTGCTCGGCATGCTGATGGGCCTGCGCGCGGCCGTGGCCTTGACCGCGCTGTACGCGCTCATCGTCGGCGCGCTGGCCTGGGCCGAACACGCCGGCCTGACCGCCGGCCGCGCCGCGCTGGCCGAGCTGCCCCTGTACAACCGCGTGCTCGCGCATGTCCTGCTCGGCGCGGCCGGCTTCCTCGCCGCCTGGCTGCTCAACCGGCTGGTCGGCCGCGTCATCGTCAAGGCGGTGGCCGAGCAGGAGCGGCTGACCAGCCTGCTCGCCATCGGCGTCGACTGGAGCTGGGAGATGGACGCCGACGCGAACGTCACCTACCTGTCGCCGTCGTTCGAGAGCGCCACCGGGCGCCGCATCGACGAGTTCATGCGGCTCGGCCAGCCCGGCGGCCCGCAGGTCGTGCACGACGAGCAGTGGGAGCTGCTGCGCCGCGAGCTGCGCGAGCACCGCCCCTACCGCGACCGCGAGATCACCATGCGCTGCAGCGACGGCACCCTGCTCGTGGTGCGCGGCAACGGCCAGCCGGTGTTCGACGCCGAGGGCCGCTTCACGCACTGGATGGGCGTCAGCCGCAACATCACCGCCGAGCGCCTGGCCGAGCGCGAGCGCACGCGCATGCGCGCCATGCTCGACCGCATGGTGCAGATGAGCCCCGACGCGATCTGCGTGGCCGACGCCGACGGCCGCATGCTGCTGGTCAACGCCGGCTTCGCGCGCCTGGTCGGCCTGAGCGACGACGAGCTGGTGGGCCGCCGCGCGGTCGACCTGGGCCTGTGGGACGAGGCCGAGTCGCAGCGCCTGCGCGACGCCATCGCGCGCCACCAGGTGCTGTCGGACCACCGCAGCGAGATCGTGCTGCCCGACGGGCGGCGCCGGCTGATGGCGATGTCGGCCGGCGCCTTCGAGTGGAACGGCCAGCCGGTGGCCGTGATCACGGCGCGCGACGTCACCGAGTTCGAGCAGGCCAAGCGCCAGGCCGAGGAGGCCAACCGCGCCAAGAGCGCCTTTCTGGCGACCATGAGCCACGAGATCCGCACGCCGCTCAACGGCGTGCTCGGCCTGGCGCAGCTGCTGCAGGATCCGGAGCTGCCGCCGGCGCGGCGCAGCGAGTACCTGAAGCTGCTGGTCGGCTCGGCGACCCAGCTCTCGGGCATCGTGTCCGACGTGCTCGACCTGTCCAAGATCGAGGCCGGCCGGCTGCAGCTCGAGCAGATCGGCTTCGACCTGCACGAGCTGCTCGAGTCGGCCTTCGACACCTTCGCCTCGCTCGGCCGCGAGCGCGGCTTGAGCATGCAGCTGGCGATCGGCGCCGGCGTGCCGCGCCGCGTGCGCGGCGATCCGCTGCGCGTGCGCCAGATCCTCGCCAACTACCTGAGCAACGCGCTGAAGTTCACGAGCCGCGGCGGCATCGTGGTCAGCGCCGCGGCGCGCGACGGCGCGCGCGTGCACCTGGCCGTGAAGGACAGCGGCATCGGCATCGACGCGGCGCTGCGCGAGCGCCTGTTCAGCCCCTTCGCGCAGGCCGACAGCTCGACCACGCGGCGCTTCGGCGGCACCGGACTCGGCCTGTCGATCTGCCGCGAGCTGGCCGCGCAGATGGGCGGCGCGGTCGGCTGCGACAGCACGCCCGGCAGCGGCAGCACCTTCTGGGCCGAGCTGCCGTTGCCGGCCGAGCACGCGCCGGTGGTCGCCGCCCCGGCGCCCGCGCCCGGCGGTCCGCTGGCCGGACTGCGCGTGCTGGTGGCCGAGGACAACCCGGTCAACCTGCTGATCCTGCGCGCCCTGCTCGAACGCCTGGGCGCCGAGGTGCTCGAGGCCGAGCATGGCGAGCAGGCGCTCGAGGTGGTGCGCGACGAACTCGCGGCCGACCCGCCGCGCCTGCACGCCGTGCTGATGGACCTGCACATGCCGCTGCTCGACGGCCTGGCGGCCACGCGCGCACTGCGCGCCGATGCGCGCAGTGCGGCGCTGCCCGTGTTCGCCATCTCCGCCGCGGTGCTCGAGCACGAGCGGCGCGCCGCCGAGGCGGCCGGCATGGACGGCTTCCTGGCCAAGCCGGTGGTCGAGGCGGAACTGCTGCGCGCGCTCGCGCCGCTGATGCGGCGCGCCGCGTCGTGAGCCGCTGATGCGGCGCGCCGCGTCGTGACCCGGCCGGCCGCGCTCAGGTCACCGCGATCGGACCGCCCGCCGAACCGGTGGCGCCCTTGATCGGCATCGGCGAGAAGATGTAGACGAACTGGTACTTCTTGTCCTTGATCAGTTCGTCGAAGTTCATGTTCTCGTGGTTGAAGATGCCGTTCTTGGTGATCAGCTCGGCGTGCACCGGGAACGCGAGGCGCTTGTCGGGGTTGGGCACCGCCTCGTTGGCCCAGTTGTCGGCGCCGGTCACCGCGACCTGGCGCTCGATCAGCCAGCGCGCCACCTCCATGCCGATGCCGGGCTCGCCGCTGTTGAAGCGGTCGTTGGCCTTCATCCACAGCGCGCCCCAGCCGGTGTTGAAGAACACGCCGTCGCCGGGCTTGATGTCGCTCTCCTTCATCTTCTGGCGCTCGAGCGCGGCGCGCACGTCGGCCATCTTCACTTCCTGGCCCACGTCCCAGGCCTTGCCGACGGCCACGTCGATCAGGTGGCCGCGCGTGAAGAAGGGCTTGACCTTCTCGGTGCCGAGCTTGGCCAGGCCGTAGGCGCCGTTGATCTCCTGCGACGTGAAGCCGTTGTAGAAGCGCATCTCGTTCTTGTCGCCATCCTTGCCGAGCTGGATGCCGATGTGGCCGAGGCCGTCGAACTGGGTGCCGATCTGGCCGATCTCGGTGGCCAGGAACTCGTCGTTGTAGACGAGCTTGTTCTCGCCGAACGGGCCGCCGGTGGGGCCGCCCGGGATGCGCAGCGACCACTGGCGCGCGCCGAAGGTGGGCATGCCGGCCTCGTAGACGCGGCCGATGCGGTAGATGCGGCCTTCCTTGATCCACTTGACCGCGTCGAGCACCTTCTCGGGCGTGATCCAGTTGGAGGCGCCGGCCTCGTCGTCCTTGCCCCAGCGCGACGGCCACCAGTTGGGGCCGCCCTGCGCGCGCGCCTCGGAGATGATCGGCGCCAGGCCGTACTTGCCGTGCAGCGCGCCCGCCAGCGCGGCGACGCCGGCGCCGACCGCGGCGGCTTTGAAGAAGTCGCGGCGCTCGCTGTCTTCGCCGGCAGCGTCGTCCTGCGGGCGGACGGCGGGGTCTTCTCTCATGCGCATCTCCTCGTGGTTGTCGGGGCGGCTACTATGCGGCACCGCCTGCACACTGTCCACAATTCGCTTGAGCCCGCCGAGCCTGTTCGCCACCGCCGACGCCCGCGCGCGCACGCCGGTGTTCGTGCTCACCGGCTTCCTCGGCAGCGGCAAGACCACGCTGCTCAACCGGCTGCTCAGGCAGCCGGCGTTCGGCGACACCGCGGTCATCGTCAACGAGCTCGGTGACGTCGCGCTCGACCACCTGCTCGTCGAGCGCCTGCAAGGCGAGGTGGCGCTGCTGCGCTCGGGCTGCATCTGCTGCGCCGTGCGCGGCGACTTCGAGGACACGCTGCGCGAGCTGCTGGCGCGGCGCGACGAGGGCAGCCTGCCGCCTTTTGCGCGCGTCGTCATCGAGACCACCGGCCTCGCCGACCCGGCACCGCTGGTGCAGGCGGTGGACACCAACCCGCTGCTCGCCAGCTTCGTGCACCTGGGCGCCGTGCTGACCACGGTGGACGCGGTCAACGCGCCGGCCCAGCTCGAGCGCCAGTGGGAGGCGCGCAAGCAGGTCGCGCTGGCCGACTGGCTGCTGCTCACCAAGACCGACCTGCATGCCGACACCGCGGCGCTCGAGGCCGGGCTGCGCGCGCTCAACCCGCAGGCCGAGCGGCAGCGCGTGCACGCCGGCACGGCGCTCGAGCCGCTGCTCGTGCCGCGGCCCGTGCACGCCGCGGTCCGCGACGCGGTGGGCCTGCTCGCCGGCCGGCCGATGAAGTCGCTGCACGACGACGTGACGAGCTTCGTGCTCGAGGCCGAGGTGCCGCTCGACTGGCCGCGCCTGCAGGCCTGGCTGGCCGAGGTGCGCGCGCGCCACGGCGAGCGGCTGCTGCGGCTGAAGGGCATCGTGCACGTGGCGGGCGAAGACGCGCCGCTCGTGCTGCACGGCGTGCACCACCTGTTCCACCCGCCGCTGGCGGTGCCGGGCCTCGCCTGGCGAGCCGGGCGCTCGGCGCTCGTCTTCATCGTGCGCGGTCTGGACGAGGCCGCGCTGCGCGCGGGCTTCGCCGGCTGCCTGACAGAATCCCCGCCAGACGTCCAGAAGGAGACCCGATGAACGGCCAGATGATGTCGATGCCGCTCCTGATCAGCTCGCTGCTCGTGCACGCCGAGCGCCACCACGGCGAGCGCGAGATCGTGTCGCGGCGCGTCGAGGGCGACATCCACCGCACCACCTACAAGGAACTCGCGGCGCGCTCGCGCCGCATGGCCAAGGCGCTGGGCACGCTGGGCGTGCGCGCCGGCGACCGCGTGGCCACGCTGGCCTGGAACGGCTACCGCCACATGGAGCTGTACTACGCGGTCAGCGGCTCCGGCGCGATCCTGCACACGCTCAACCCGCGCCTGCACCCCGACCAGGTCGTCTACATCGCCGACCACGCCGAGGACCAGGTGCTGTTCTTCGACCTCACCTTCCTGCCGCTGGTGGCCGCGGTGGCTTCGCGCACGAAGACCGTCAAGCACTGGGTCGTGATGACCGACCGCGCCCACCTGCCCGCCGACGCCGCCGCGAAGATCCCCAACCTGCTGGTCTACGAGGACCTGCTCGAGCGCGAGAACGACCACTACGCCTGGCCGAGCTTCGACGAGAACACCGCCAGCTCGCTGTGCTACACCTCGGGCACCACCGGCAACCCCAAGGGCGTGCTGTACAGCCACCGCAGCACCGTTCTGCACGCCTACGCGGCGGCGATGCCCGACGCGCTGAACTGCTCGGCCACCGACGCCATCCTGCCGGTGGTGCCGATGTTCCACGTCAACGCCTGGAGCCTGCCCTACGTGGGCTGCATGGTCGGCGCCAAGCTGGTGTTCCCGGGCGCGGGGCTGGACGGCAAGAGCCTGTACGAGCTGTTCGAGAGCGAAGGCGTCACGCTGTCGGCCGGCGTGCCCACGGTGTGGCAGGGGCTGCTCGCGCACATGGAGGCCCACAAGCTGCGCTTCTCGACGATGAAGCGCACCGTGATCGGCGGCTCGGCCTGCCCGCCGGCGATGATCCGCGCCTTCGGCGACAACTACGGCGTGCACGTGCTGCACGCCTGGGGCATGACCGAGATGAGCCCGCTCGGCACGGTGTGCTCGTTCAAGGCCAGGCACCTGCGCATGGCCAGCGACGAGGCCTACGCCGTGATGGCCAAGCAGGGCCGCGCGATCTACGGCGTGGACATGAAGGTGGTGGACGAGAACGGCCACGAGATCCCGTTCGGCAGCGAGCAGACCGGCGACCTGCTGGTGCGCGGCCCGTGGATCCTCGACCGCTACTTCAAGGGCGAAGGCGGCGACCCCCTGCGCGACGGCTGGTTCCCCACCGGCGACGTGGCGCGCATCGATGCCGACGGCTACATGCAGATCACCGACCGCAGCAAGGACGTCATCAAGTCCGGCGGCGAGTGGATCGGCTCGATCGACCTCGAGAACATCGCGATGGCACACCCGGCGGTGGCGATGGCGGCCTGCATCGCGGCGAAGCACCCGAAGTGGGACGAGCGCCCGCTGCTCGTGGTGGTGAAGAAGCCGGGCGCCGAGGTCACGCGCGAGCAGATCCTCGCCTTCTACGAGAACAAGGTGGCCAAGTGGTGGATGCCCGACGACGTGGTCTTCGTCGACGCGATCCCGCTCGGCGCCACCGGCAAGATGCAGAAGAACAAGCTGCGCGAGCAGTTCAAGGACTACAAGCTGCCCACGGCCTGACGTGAGGCGGCGCGCCGCGTTGCGCTACCCGGCGGCCCTCAGCCGCCCTCGCGGTACCAGTCGTGGATCGCCGCGAGGCTGAGGTCCCAACCGGAGATTTCGGCCACCAGGCTGCGACCCACCGCGTTGACGGAGGGCCGGTAGGCCCGTCGCATTGCAGCTGCCATCGTTTCGGCGCGCGCAATGCTGCATTCGTGCCGTGCGTCTTGGTCGCGCGGCAGCCGCTGCATAGAGTCACCGCCATCGAAGAGTCGATCGGCACGGAGCGATTCAACGAGGCCGCCGCAGCCCGAGCGATTCAAGTCGAAGGCCATGGTGACCCATCCCACCCGCACCGTGCAGCCCCCGCAATCCGGAGTCATTGATCATGTTCAGCAAAGCCCTCGTGTTGGCCGCCACCGCCGGCATCGCCCTGTTCGGCGCCGGCGGCGCCCTCGCCGACGACATCACCGAAGCGCCCGAGATGGCGCAGTTCAAGTCCGGCAAGACGCGCGCCGAAGTCGCCGCCGAGACGATCGAAGCCGCGCAGCGCGGCCTCATCGCGCGCAACGACGCCGACCTGCAGCGCATCGCCGGCATGGGCTTCGCGCCGTCGAAGTCGCGTGCTCAGGTCGCCGCCGAAACGCGCGAAGCCACGCGCCTGGGCCTCACCCGCTACGGCGAAGGCGAGGTGCCGGCGGCCACCGCCGAGCAACTCGAGCTGATCCACCTGGCCGGCCAGCGCGCGCTGCAGAGCAGCAGCGTCGTGGTCATGAAGTAAGTCTTCGACACCCACCTGCGGACCGCCGGCGCCAGCGCGCCGGCGGTTTCTTTTTTCGGGGCTCGTGCGGCCACCAGGCTGCAGCCCCTGTCGAGGTGCAGCCGAAAGAAGAACGGGTCAGGCCGTTTCGCGGCGCCGGCAGCGCGTGGATGCGCAGCCTGGCCGGGTCGGCCGGTCCGCCTCGCCGCGCGGCGGGGGCTCAGTGGTCGAGGTACGCGTTCAGCGCCTGCAGGTCGCCCAGCTCGAGTTCGCCCGCGGCGGCCGCCAGGCGAAGGCGGCCCAGCAGGTAGTCGGTGCGCGCCTGCGCCAGGTCGAGTTGCGCGGCGAACAGGCGCTGCTGCGCATCGAGCACGTCGAGCTCGGTGCGGGTGCCGACGTCGCGGCCCAGCGTCGTCGCTTGCAGCGCCGTCTCGGCCGAGCGCACCTGCTGCACCAGGGCATTGATGCGGGCCACGCCGGTCTTCACCGCGAGGAAGGTGTCCTGAACCGAGCGTCGGGCGCGACTGGAGTTTCCACTTCGAGGTCTCGGCCTCGGCGATGGCGAGCTCCACCTGCTTGAGCTGCACACGGCTGTTCGCCGCCAGCCCCTTGTCCTGCCAGGCCTCCAGGCTGTCCGGGGCCGGCGCGGCCGGTTCGAAGCTAGGCGCCAGCGGGCGCAGACCCTGGCCCGGCAGGCCGGTGAGCTCGGCGTACTGGGCGCGGCGCTGCACGAGCGTGCTCTGCGCGGAGACCTCGCGCGTCAGCACGCCGTCGTAGCGCGCCTGCGCTTCCTGCACTTCGGTGATGCGGCCGCGGCCGACATCGAAGCGCGCCTGAGCGCGATCGCGCTGCATCTGCACCGCGGCCTTTTCGGCCTGCACGACGCGCAGCGTCTCCTCGGCCAGCAGCACGGCGAGGTAGGTCTCGCCGACGCGCCGGATGAGGTCCTGCGCGGCCTGGCGGTGCTGCACCTCGGCCAGGCCGCTTTGCTGGATGAGCTGTTCGCGCTCGGCGCGCGACTTGGCGTTGTACAAGGGTTGCGTCATCTGCAACGCCACCTGGTGCGATTGGCCGGATCGTTCGTTCGGCGCCAGCGCGGCCAGCGCCGCCGGCAGGCTCGACGAACTGCGTTCGTCGAGGCGCGTGAGGCTCGCTGACAACCCCACCTGCGGGCGCAGCAGCGCGCGGCCCTGCTCGGCCTTCTCGCGGCCGGCGGCGAGCGCTTCGTCGGCGGCGCGCATGCGCGGGTCGAACCGCAGCGCCTGCTGGTACGAGGCGATGAGGTCGATGCCCGCCGCGCTGCCGTGCAGGCTGGCCGATGGGGACGTGGGCTCGGCGGCGAGGGCGCCGCCGGCGAGCAGCAGCCATGCGGCGGCCAGAACCGGCGTTGCCGCCGGCAGCTTGATCTTCATGGAAAGTCTCCTCGGTGCTGCCGTCAGGCCACGGCGAGCGGCGGCTGCAACACGGCTGCGGGATCGGTGGCCTGCGGCTCGCGCCGCACGCCGTACCAGCTGGCATAGAGCGCGGGCAGGAACAGCAGCGTCAACAGGGTGGCCACGGCGAGCCCGCCCATGATCGCCCAGGCCATCGGGCCCCAGAACACCGAGCGCGTGAGCGGGATCATCGCGAGGATCGCCGCCAGCGCCGTGAGCACGATGGGCCGCATGCGCCGCACGGTGGACTCGACGATGGCGTGCCACAGCGTCGCGCCGCTCTTCACGTCGTGGTCGATCTGCACGACCAGGATCACCGAGTTGCGGATGATCATGCCGGCCAGCGCGATCACGCCCAGCATCGCGACGAAGCCGAAGGGGATGCGGAAGACCGCCAGCACCACCGAGACGCCGATCAGCCCGAGCGGCGCCGTCAGCAGCACCAGCGCCATCTTCTTCATGTCCTGCAGCTGCAGCATCAACAGCAGCAGCACCACGGTGAACATCAGCGGCATCACGGCGAAGATCGACGCCTGCGCCTTGGCACTCGATTCGGCCGCGCCGCCGACCTCGATGCCGTAGCCGAGCGGCAGGTCCTGCGCGATCGCGTCGATGCGCTCCTTCAGCGCCAGCGTGATGTCGGGCGCCTCCGCGCCGATGACGTCGGCGCGCACCGTGAGCGTGGGCACCCGGTTGCGCCGCCACAGCACGCTGGGCTCGCTGTCGATGCTCAGCTGCGCCAGCTGCGACAGCGCCACGAACTTGCCGTCGCGCAGGTAGATCCTGGCGTCCTTCAGGTTGGCCAGGTCGCTGCGCTCGGGCTCGACGAGGCGCGCCACGACGTCCAGGCTGTCGTCGCCCTCGCGGTACTGGGTGATCCGGGTGCCCGACAGCGAACCCTGCAGCGCTTCCTTGATCTGGCGCGAGCTGATGCCCAGGGCACGCGCCTTGTCCTGATCGACATCGACACGCAGTCGCTTGAGCGGTTCGCCCCAGTCCTGGTTGACGCGCTGCACGTGCGGGTCGGCCCGCATCACCGCGGCCACCCGGTCGGCCACGGCCTGCACCTTGGCCTGGTCGGCACCGAACACGCGGTACTGCAGCGGATAGCCCACCGGCGGGCCGTTCTCGAGCCGGTTGACGCGGCCGCGCACGTTGGGGAAGTCGGTGTCGAAGAGGTGCTGGATCTTCGCCAGCACGCGTTCGCGCGCTTCGCCGCCCTGGGTCATCACCATCAGCTCGCCGAGGTTGAGGTTGGGCGTCTGCACGTCCAGCGGCAGGTAAAAGCGCGGGCTGCCGTTGCCGACGTAGCTCGTCACGGCGACGACATCCGGGTCGGCCTTCAGCCTGGCTTCGAGCGCCATCACCTCCTTCTCGCTCGCCTCCAGCGTGGCGGCCTGCGGCAGCCACAGGTCGACGATCAGCTCGGGCCGGTCGGAGGCCGGGAAGAACTGCTGCGGCACGAGGCCGAAGAGCGCGACAGAGCCGATGAACGCGGCCACCGTGGTGCCGATCACCCAGCGCCGGCGCAGCAGGCACCACTGCACGACACGGCGGAAGCCCGCGTACATGCCGCGCGCGTAGACCGCGTCCTCGTGGGCCTGCGCATGCACCACCGAAGCGCCCGCCTGTTCCTTCAGCAGCTTGAAGCCGAGGTAGGGCGTGAAGATGACGGCGACGATCCACGACAGCATCAGCGAGATGCCGACGACCTGGAAGAGCGAGAAGACGTATTCGCCCGAGCCCGACTTCGCCAGCCCCACCGGGAGGAAGCCGGCGGCGGTGATGAGGGTGCCCGTGAGCATCGGGAACGCCGTGGCCGTGTAGGCGAACGTGGCGGCGCGGAAGCGGTCGTAGCCCTGCTCGAGCTTGAGCGCCATCATCTCCACGGCGATGATCGCGTCGTCGACCAGCAGGCCCAGCGAGATGATCAACGCACCCAGCGAGATGCGCTGCAGCTCGATGCCGAGCACGTACATCGCGAGGAAGGTCAGCGCCAGCACGAGCGGGATCGACAGCGCCACGACGAGCCCGGTGCGCAGCCCGAGCGAGAAGAAGCTGACCACGAGCACGATGACCACCGCCTCGCCGAGGCTCTTCTTGAACTCGTGCACCGATTCCTTCACGACGCGCGGCTGGTCGGAGACGGCGGCCACCGTCACGCCGAGCGGCAGCTTGGACTGCACGCGCGCCACGGTGGCGTTGAGCTCCGCGCCGAGGCGGATGACGTCGCCGCCCTTGCGCATGCTCACCGCCAGGCCCACGGCCTCGTCGCCCTGGTGGCGCATCTTCGCGCTCGCCGGGTCGACGAAGCCGCGCTTGACGTCGGCGATGTCGCCGAGGCGGAACTGGCGCACGCCGTCCGGACCCGGCGCGCTGGACGCGAGGATGCCGATGTTGCGGATCGCGTCCACCGAGTCGAACTCGCCGCTCACCGTCAGCCGCACCTGCTCGCCGCCGGCGAGCACGGTGCCGGCCGACTCCACCGTGTTGGTGGCGGCCAGTTGCGCGGCGATCAACGAGGGGTCCAGGCCGAGCGAGGCCAGCTTGGCGTTGGAGGTCTCGATGTAGATGCGCTCGTCCTGCACGCCGATCAGGTCCACCTTGTTGACGTCGGCCACGCGCAGGAACTCGTTGCGCGCGGCCTCGGCGAATTCGCGCAGTTCCGCGGGCGAGAAGCCCGGGCCGGTGATCGCATACAGGTTGCCGAAGGTGTCGCCGAACTCGTCGTTGAAGAACGGCCCGCGCAGGCCCTGCGGCAGCTCGTGCTGGATGTCGCCGAGCTTCTTGCGCACCTGGTACCACACCTGCGGCACGGCGGCGGCCGGCGTGGCTTCGCGCAGCGTGATCACGATCTGCGTCACGCCGGGCTTGGCGTAGCTCGTCGTGTAATCGATCTCGGCCACTTCCTGCAGCTTCTTCTCGAGCCGGTCGGTCACCTGGTCGGCCATCTGCTGCGCCGAGCTGCCGGGCCAGTAGGCCTGCACCAGCATCGCCTTCACCGTGAACTCCGGGTCCTCCTTCTGGCCCAGGCGGCCGTAGGACCACAGGCCCGCGAAGGACAGCAGCAGCAGCAGGAAGAGCACCATCTGCGGGTGCTTGAGCGCCCACTCGCTGAGGTTGAGGTTTCCGCTCGTCGACTTCATGGCTTGGCCCCTTCGGTCTTTGCGGGTGCGCGAACGGCGGCGGCGCCGGCGTGCGCGACGGCCGGCGCCGCAGCGGGCGCGACCGCCTGCCCTTCGTGCAGCAGATGGGCCCCCGCGGTGACGACCTCCTCGCCGTCCACCAGACCGCCGGCGACGAGCACGCCGTCCTGCGTGGCACGGGCCAGCGTCACCGGCCGCGCGCTGACCTTGTGGTCGCGCACCACCCACACGAGCGGCTGACCGTCGCGGTTGTGGATCGCCGACAGCGGCAGCTGGATCGCCTGCGTGCGCCCGGCATCGGCTGCGTGCACCGAGGCGGTCATGCCCAGCATCAGCGCCGCATCGGGGTCCTTGACGCTGACGCGCGCGGAGTAGGTGCGCGTGACGCTGTCGGCATCGGGTGCGAGCTCGCGCAGGCTGCCGCCGTAGCGCTGGCCGGGGCGCGCCCAGATCGAGACCTGCAAGGCCTTGGCTTCGCGCAGCTCGTGCACGCGCGACTCGGGCACGCTGATGAGCACCTCGCGTTCGCCGTCGGCGGCCACCACCACCACCGTCTGGCCTGGCGAGACCACCTGGCCGGCCTCGGCGTGAATGGCGGTGACGATGCCGTCGCGGTCGGCGCGCAGCTCGGTGTAGCCGCGCTGGTTGGAGCGAATCTCGCGCTGGGCGCGCGCCGAGTCCAGTTGGGATTGCGCCTCGGCGAGCGCGGTGCGCTGTCGGTCCAGCTCGGCCTGCGAGGCGAACTGGCGCGCCAGCAGTTGCTCGGTGCGCGCGATGTCGATGCGCAGTTCGTCGACGCGGCTCTGCGCGCCGCTGACCTGCGCATCGGCGGCGCTCAGGTGCAGCGTCTCCTGCGCCGGGTCCAGTCGCATCAACGGCTGCCCCCGCTTGACGCGGCTGCCCACTTCGACAAGGCGTGCCACCACCCGGCCCGAGGTCTGGAAGCCGAGCTTGCTCTCGTAGCGCGCCAGCACCTGCCCGGCATAGGTGGCGCCGGTGGTGGCATCGGCGGCCTGCACGATGGTGCTGCGCACCGGGCGCACCTCGGGCGCGGCCGGTGCCGGCTTGTCGCCGCAGCCCAGCAGCGTGCCCCATGGCAGCAGCGCGGCGGCGGCGAGGGTGATGGGCGACTTCCTCATGGTCCTTCTCCGTGGTGGATGGCACGCCGGCTTGCCGGCGCAGGCGCCAGACAGCACGGTGAGTGCAGCCAGTGCGGGCCACGCGAGGCCGGCCGGGCGCCTGCCATCGGGGGTCAAGCGGGAGTTCATGGCAGCTTGCCTTGTTCGGGGTGGTCGGGGTGGCAGGGCGAGGCCTCGGCCGCCTGGCGCAGCGCGGCCGCGTGCCGCGCCAGGCCGGCGATCAGCGACTCGCCATCGGCGAAGTCGAAGCCCTCGCCGCTGGCGATGTGCTCGATGCGGCCGCGCAGCCGGCCCTCGTGGGGCAGGGCGTCGCGGTGCAGCTTGAGCACGTAGCTCGCAAGGCTCGGGTAGGTGGGCAGCGGGTTCAGCGTCATGGCCCCGCCAGTGTCGAAAAGGCGGCGCCGCAAGTCGTTGGCAAAGCGTCGGCGTTCGGTCGGGATCGACGCCGCCCGCAGCGGCCCCCCGGTGCGGCCACCGCTTGGCAATCCGCGCTGGCTGGCTACAGTGGCCACCCATGAGCAAGACTCCGGCGGTGCGGGCGCAGTTCGGCGCCTTCCACCTCGACGAGGCCAATGCTTTGTTGAAGCGCGCCGGCCGCGCGGCGGAGCTGCAGCCCAAGGAGTTCGCGGTGCTGTGCGAGCTGGCGCGGCGGCCCGGGCAGCTCGTCACCAAGGACCAGCTGCTCGATGCGGTGTGGGGCCACCAGCATGTCAGCGAGTCGGTGCTGAAGACCATCGTCAGCCACCTGCGCGCCGCCCTCGACGACGATGCACGCCAGCCGCGCTGCATCGAGACGGTGTCGCGGCGCGGCTACCGTTTCGTGGCGGCGTTGGCGCCGCTCGCGGACGGCGGCGCGGCGGCGGCCGGCGGGCCCGCCACCGCGACGCCGGCACCTTGGGCGGCGGCGGCACCGCTGGTCGGCCGCGACGCCGCCCTCGCGCGGCTGCAAGGCGCGCTGCAGGCCGCCCTCGCACGGCGCCGGCAGCTGGTGCTGGTGGCCGGCGAGGCCGGCATCGGCAAGACCATGCTCATCGATGCCTTCAGCGCCCGGGCCGCGGCGGCCGGCGCGGCGCTGGCGCGCGGGCAATGTGTCGAGCACTACGGGGCCGGCGAGCCCTACATGCCGGTGCTGGAAGCGATCGACCTGCTGCTGCGCGCCGACGGCGAATCGCTGGCCCTGCTCGAACGCGTGGCGCCTTCGTGGCTGGTGCAGATGCCGTGGCACCTCGAGGAACACAAGCGGCGCGAGCTGCAGCGCGAGGTGGCCGGTGCGACGCAGGAGCGCATGCTGCGCGAGATGGGCGAGCTGCTCGACCGCGCCGCCGAGCGCCGCCCGCTCGTGCTGGTGCTGGAAGACCTGCACTGGAGCGACCACGCGACCGTGCGCCTGCTCGGCTATCTGGCGCGCCGGCGCACGCCGGCGGCGCTGCTGGTGCTGGCCAGCCTGAGGCCGGTGGAGGTGATTGCCGAGCAGCACCCGCTGGCCCACCTGCGCCACGAACTGCGTCTGCAGCGCCTGTGCGACGAGATCGACCTGGAGGCGTTCTCCGAGGCCGAGGTCGGCGAGTTCGTGCACCACGAACTCGCGGTGCGCGGCGGCGACGCGGGCCCGGTGCCGGAAGCGTTCGTGCAGGCGCTGCACCAGCACACCGGGGGCCTGCCGCTCTTCGTGGTCAACATGCTCGACGAGTTGACGGCGAGCCAAGTGCTGCGGCGTGCCGCCGATGCCGCAGCGGCCCGCTGGCACTTTCCCGACGCGGCCGCGCTGACCGTGCCTTCACGCATCGCCGACGTGCTGCAGATGCGCCTGGCGCGGCTGCCCGCGCCGGTGCAGCGTGCGCTCGCCGCGGCCAGCGTGGCCGGCGCCGAGTTCGTTGATCTGCCGCTGGCGATGGCGATGCAGGCCGAGCCCGAGGCCCTGCGCCAGTTGCTCGATGCCGAGGCGGCGCGCGGCCCATGGCTGCGCGCGGCCGGCGTGGTGACGCTGCCCGGCGCGCGCGTGGCCGCGCGTTATGCCTTCCGCCATGCGCTCTACCAGCACGTGCTCTACCGCGGCGTGCCGGCGGCCGAGCGCATCGGCTGGCATCGCGCCTGGGGCCGGGCGCTGCTCGCGCTGCACGGCGAGCAGGCCGCCGAGGTGGCCGGCGAGCTGGCGCTGCACTTCGAGCGCGGCGAGATGCCGCTGGCGGCGATGCAGCAGTTCATCGGGGTGGCGCGGCGATCGCTCGGGCGCAGCGCCGCGCACGAAGCGCTGCGCGCCGCGCGCCAGGGCCTGGCGTTGGTCGAACGCGCTTCAGGCGCCGCACGAGCAGGCGCCACGGCCGGCGACGCCGTTGCCGCGCAGGAAGCCGAACTCGACCTGCGCGTGCTCGAAGGCGTGGCGCTCAGCCGCATTCACGTGCTGGTGGAGCCCGAAGTGGCGCAGGCCTTCGAGCGAACCAAGGCCTTGTGTGCGCGTGCACCGGCCAGCCCGGCGCGGGCGCGCGCGCAGCATGGCCTGTGGTGGGTGAGCTTCGGGCGTGGCGAGCTGCGCGAGGCCGAGCGCCTGGCGCAGGAGCTGCTGGACGCCGCGGCGGCCAGCGGTGAAGCCAGCCTGCAACTGGTGGGCGCCAGCACGATGGGGCTCACCTTGTCGATGCGCGGCGAGCTGGCCGCCGCACGCCGCCAATTGAACGAAGCGCTGGCGCGCAGCGAGGCGCTCGGCGATGCGTTGCCGCCGGGCATGTTCCTGCAGGACCCCGGCGTCGAGGCGCGGGCCCATCTGGCGGTGGTGGACTGGTGGCGGGGCGAGCCGGCCGCGGCGCGCCAGCTTGCCGCCGATGCGGTGCAGCGCGCATTCGCCATCCGTCATCGCATCAGCCAGCTCATCGCGCTGCACATGTCGGCGGCGCTCCACAGTTTTGCCGGCGAGCTGGCGCAGGCGCGCGAATGCACGGCCCGGCTGCTCGAGGTCATCCACGAGCACGATCTGCCCAGGATGCCGGGCACGTTCTCGTGGCTGCACGGGCGCGCGATGGCGGCCGCCGGCGAGGTGGACGCCGGCCTGGCGCTGATGCGCGATGCCGAAGCGAGCTGCCGTGCGCTCGGCCTGCTGGTCGGCATCACCGGCTACCACTATCACTTTGCCGAGGCCTGCCTGGCGGCCGGCCGGCACGACGAGGCACTGGCCAGCGCCGACCAAGGGCTTGCGCTCGCCACGGCCGGGCCCGAGCGCTACGCGCTTGCGCCGCTGCACCGCGTGCGTGCCGAGCTGCTGCACGCCCGCGGCGCACACGAGGCGGCGGCGCAGGCGCTGGGCGCGGCGCTGGCCGTGGCGCACGAGCAGCAGGCCGCGTTCTTCGAGCTGGCCGCACTGACCAGCGGCCTGCGCCTGGCGCTGCTGCCGGCGGCGCCGGCACGTGCACGCCTGCAATCGCTGCTGCCCGCCTACGCGGGCGAAGGGTTCGCCCTCGTGCGCGAGGCGCGCACCTTGCTCGGCGCCTGAGGCGGGCCAACACCTCGGCCACGGCGTACGTCGCGCGAGTCGCTCCGGCGAGCGGCTCACTTCACCGTGTAGCCGCGGCCCTCCATGCACGCGGCCATCGCGCGCTCGTAGGTCGAGCGCTGCTGGCGGGCCGCCTGCTGCTGCTGCTGCACCGCCAAGGCCTGCTGCTGCATCTGTTGCTGCGTGCCCGGCGCCTGCGCCGCCTGCTGCTGGCGGATGCGCTGCGCGAGGCCGCCGCCCAGGGCGCCGACGGCGGCGGCGCGGCCGGCGTCGTGGTGCGTCAGCTCGGCCAACGCCGCCGCGCCCATCGCGCCGGCGGCCATGCCCGCGGCGGAGGAGCCGCCCGGCTTCGCGGCCGCCGTGGCTCCTGGCGTCGGCGGGCTTGCCGTCGGCATGGCGGGTGCCGTCGCCATGGCGGGCGCCGGCTGCGACGGGTCGAAGCCGGACTGCCCGCGCGCCCAGTCGTGACACTCGTAGCGGTCACGGTCCTGCTGCTGGGCACTCTGGCCCTTCGCGGGGTAGACGAGGGGCTGCGCCCACGCCGGCGCGGTGGCGACTGCGAAGGTCATGAGGGCGAGGGTGATGCTGATCGTGATGACCAGCGCGCGCGGGGCGCGGCGGGACGACGGGAGGAAGGGGGGCATGGTGATTCTCCGGGTTGGACCTGGCTCAGCGCTTGAAGCCGGCGAACACCTCGGCCACCGCACGCTCGATCGCCGGCCCCGGCTCGTTGGCATCGGCGTCGTCGATCGCGCCTTCGGCCACGCCGCGCCAGACGAGCGCATTGCGCCTGGCGTCGACGAGATCGATGACGAGGATGCCCTTGCGCACCTCGACCGAGTCGATCTGCGCGCCGCCCCAGCCGCCCGCGAAACCGCGGTAGCCGCCAAAGCGGGCGCCCGGCGTGCTGTGCAGCTCCTGCTGCTTGGCCACCTTCATCGTCAGGTGCACGCGCAGGTCGGGGTCGTGGCTCACCGGCGTGAAGCCTTGCTTCTCGAGCTGCTGGCGCGTGGCCTGCGCGAGGCGGGCTTCGTGCAGGGTGGTGTAGCCGGCCTGCGGGCCCTGGCCGCCCAGGCGCACCGGGCCGGCGGCCAGGGCCGGCGTGGCGTGCGCATCCTGGATGGCAAAGGTCTTGTAGGCCTGCAGGTCGGCGCCGGGGTCGCGGTCGGTGCGCACCTCGGGCTTGCTGGCGCAGCCCACAGCGAGCGTGGCGATCGTGAGGGCCGGCAACGACATCAGCGCGAACAAGGAGCGGCGCTTGATCGCGAACTGTCGAGTTGGAGACGTCTGCATGGATTGAACCTTTCGAAGGTGGGGGCTGTCGATCGATGGCAGCGCGGTCAGTGGCAGGGGTGGGTCGCTGCCGTGCCGCCGGGGTGAGGGATCCAGGGGTCGCGGTCCCGGCCGCCGAACTCGGCCACCAGGAAGTCCATCAGCGCGCGCGTGCTCGCCGGCACATGCCGGCGGCTGGGCATGCAGGCCCAGATGGACAGATCGGCCAGCCGCCAGCCGGGCAACACATGCTCCAGGCTCCTGGCGCGCAGCGCTTCGTCGGCGGCAAACGAAGGCAGGCCGGCGATGCCGATGCCGGCCAGCGCGCCGGCGTGGTGCAGGTCGGGGCTGGTGCTGTGCAGCAGCGGACGCGCCGGTGCCACGGTGATGCGTTCGGCGTCGTGGCCGGCGGCGTCGAGGTCGGCGCCGAGGGCGTCGTCGTCGCTGCCGGCACGCACGAAAGTCAGGCCCTTCTGCAGCGGCGGCAGCAGCAGCTGGTGTTCGCTCAGCTCGGCCGGGTGGACCGGGCGGCCATGGCGCTCGAGATAGGCCGGTGCCGCGCAGGCAATGACCTCGGAGCGCGCCAGGCGCCGCGCGATGAACTCGCCTTGCAGCGCCGGCTGCTTGACGACGATGCTGATGTCGTGTTCCGCGCCCGGCGCTTCCACCGGCCCGCTGGCCGTGACGTCCACCGTGATGCGAGGGTGCAGTGCGTGGAAGCGCGGCAGCCGGCGCGCCAGCTGGTGCGCCGCGAAGGCCGGCGGCGCGAGCACGCGCACCGCGCCTTCGGGCGCCGTCTGTTCCTGGCGCACGAGGGCCGTGGCCTCGTCCACCTCGTGCAGGATGCGGCGCACGCGGCCGAGGTAACGCTCGCCGACCTGGGTGAGCGCCGTACGGCGGGTGGTGCGCGTCAGCAGGCGCGCGCCCAGGTGCTGCTCGAGGTCGGCCACGATGCGCGTCACCGCGGCGGGTGCCACGTCGAGCGCGCGCGATGCGCCGACGAAGCTGCCGTTGTCGACGACCTGCGCGAAGGTGCGCATGGCCTTGAGTTCGTCCATGGTGGTGGGGCTCAGTGGCGCGCGGCGCTTGCGTCGGGCGTGCCCACCACGGTGGGGTGGGCGAACTCGCGGCCGATCACGGCGCGGGCGTAGAAGTAGTTGCAGCGGGCGCGCTCGCTCAGGCCGTCGAGGTCGACATGGCCGGTGGGGTCGCAGGGGAAGGCGAGCGCGCGGCCCGGTTGGAAGAGGGCCTCGAAACGCAGCTCGAAGCCGCCCGGGCGAGCGGCGCAGGCGGCAGTGAGGAAGGGTGCGGTCGAGGGGATCATCGTCGGCTCCTTGGCCGCCGGGGTGGCCTGCCCCGGGGCGGGACAGGCACATCGCGGCATGGGTAAGGAGCGTAGGGACCGCCGCGCGCGAAGTCGTTGCGAGAGCGTCGGGAATGGGTCGGGAATCGGTGGTGCGCGCGCCGTCGCCTGCGCGGTGGGCCGCCCGAGGCCGGCCTGGCGCTACCGCAAGCCACGTGGCGCGATACTTCCGGCGCGCCGCTCCGCCGCGCGCAGCCCGCTGCTAGAGTCGCCCGCCATTCGAGCCAGCCGGAGGGACCGGGCGAATCCATGCAGATCATCCTGATCGTCGTCGGCGCGCTCGCCGGCGCGCTGGCGGGCGAGGAAGCGGGCGCGCTGCTCGGCGCGGTGATGGGCTGGCTGGTCGGGCGCAGCCTCAGGCAGCAGCGCGAGATCGATGCCTTGCGGCAGGCGCTGCAGTCCGCACCGACGCCGCAGTCGCTGGCCCGCACGGCGGAAGCGGCGGGCACGCCCCTGGCGCAGGATGACGATCGCGCAACGATCGCCGCGCGCACCGAATTGCAGGCGGCCGAATCCGCGGCCACCGCGCCACGCGCCGCACCCGCGGCCGCGGCCGAGCTTGCGCCCTCGACCTTGCCGCCCCCGACCTCGCCGCCCCGACCCGGCGTGCTCGACAAGGCGATCGGCGCCGCGCGCAGCTGGCTCTTCGGCGGCAACACCGTCGTCAAGGCCGGCGTCGGCATCCTCTTCATCGGCCTGGCCTTCCTCGCGAAGTACGCGAGCGAGCACGTGCAGCTGCCGGTGGAGCTGCGCCTGGCGGGCATCGGCGCGGTGGCCATCGTGCTGCTCGGGCTGGGCTGGCGGCTGCGCGAGCGGCGCGCCGGCTACGCGCAGGTGCTGCAGGGCGGCGCGATCGCGGTGCTCTACCTCACGCTGTTCTCGGCCTTCAAGTTCTACGGCCTGCTCGGATCGGGGCCGGTCTTCGCGCTGATGGCGCTGGTGGCCGCGCTCGCCGCGGCGCTGGCGGTGCTGCAGAACGCGCCGGCGCTCGCCGTCATCGGTGCGCTCGGCGGCTTTGCCACGCCGCTGCTGCTGTCCACCGGCGGCGGCAGCCACATCGGCCTCTTCAGCTACTACCTGCTGCTCGACCTGGGCATCGCGGCGGTGGCCTGGTTCCGCACCTGGCGCGCGCTCAACCTCGTCGGCTTCGTTTTCAGCTTCGGCGTGGCGGCGCTGTGGGGGCTGTTCAAGTACACCGACGAGCATTACCTGTCGGCGCAGCTCTTCCTCGTCGCCTTCTTCGTCGTGTTCGTCATCGTGCTGCTGCTGCCGGCGCGGCGCCTCGCTGCCGAGGCCGATGCAGCCCCGCACCGGAGCGACCGCTGGGTCAACGGCAGCCTGCTGTTCGGCCTGCCGGTCATCGCCTTCGGCCTGCAGTACGGCCTGGTGCACGACACGCGCTACGGCGTGGCGCTGTCGGCGCTGGTGCTGGCGGCGTTCTACGTCGCGCTGGCGGCCCTGCTGCGCACGCGGCCGCGTCTGGCGCTCGCGTTCGAGGGCAGCCTCGCGGTTGGCACGGTATTCCTCACGCTCGTGATCCCGTTCGCGCTCGACGCGCGCAGCACCGCGGGTGCCTGGGCGCTGGAGGGCGCGGGGCTGGTGTGGCTGGGCTGGCGCCAGCACCGCTGGCTGGCGCGCGCCTTCGGCTACGCGCTGATCCTTGTCGCGGGTGGTCTGCTGCTGAATGCGGTGAACTGGGGCGCGCCGCTCACGCAATGGCTGAACGCCACGCTGATGAGCGGGCTCATGCTCACGGCGGGTTCGCTGCTGGCCGCGCTCTTCGTGTTCCGCCACGCGCCGCCGGCGGCCGCGGCCGGTGGAGGTGGACTCGCGACCGCCGAACGCTGGGCCGAGCGCTGGGCCGAGCCGCTGCTGATCGGCTGGGCTGTTCTCGCTTCGCTCGGCACGCTGGCGCTGCACGTCGATGCGCTCGTCGACGGACCCTGGCAGCTCGCGGCGCTCGTCACCGGCGGCGCGTTGATCGCGCTGCTGCACACGCTGCTCGCGCGCCGCCTGGCCTGGCCGAACGTGGCGCTGCCGCTGCTCGGCTACGCGCCGGCGCTGCTGCTCGCGGCCTGGGCGAGCGCGGCGCTCGAGGTGCACCCCTTCGTGCACGGCGGCGCCTGGGCCTGGCCGCTTGCGCTGGTGGTGCACCTGATCGCGCTGCGCTGGGCGGCGCCCTCGTGGCCCGCGACGGGCCGGCATGCCATGCACGCCGTCGGCGCCCTGGTGCTCGCCACGCTCGGCATGGCGGCGGGGCGCGGTCTTGTCGAGGGCTGGGGCGACGCCGGGTCGGCCTGGCCCTGGCTCGGCTGGCTCGCGGTGCCGGCCTTGCTGCTGCTCGTGCTGCCGCGGCCGTCGCTCGCCGCGCGCTGGCCGGTGGCCGACGAGCCCGCGGCCTACCAGCGCAGCGCCAGCCTCGTGCTCGCCGCCGGCCTGCTGCTGTGGACGCTGCTGGCCAACACGGCGAGCAACGGCGCGGCACGGCCGCTGCCCTACGTGCCGGTGATCAACCCGCTCGACCTGGGCGTGGCGCTCGCGCTGTTCGCGGCCTGGCGCTGGTTCACGAGCGAGCCCGGCCGTTCGCTGCTCGCGCGTTCATCCGCCGGGCCGTGGCTGCCCGCCGCGCTGATCGGCGCCTGCGGCTTCGCCTGGCTCAACGCGATGCTGGTGCGCGCCTTCCACCACCTGGCCGACGTGCCCTTCCATCTGCACGCCTGGAGCCGCTCGCTGGCCGTGCAGACCGGCCTCACGCTGCTGTGGACGGCCACCGCGCTGCCGCTGATGTGGTGGTCGGCCCGGCGCGGGCTGCGCGCGCCGTGGATGGTGGGCGCGGCGCTGCTCGGCGCGGTCGTGCTCAAGCTGCTGCTCGTCGATCTTTCGGCCACCGGCACCGTCACGCGCATCGTGTCGTTCATCGGCGCGGGCGTGCTCATGCTCGTCATCGGCTACGTGGCGCCGCTGCCTTCGAAGGAGGCTTCGCATGCCAAGGCTTGAGAACGCGGGGCGGTCGCTGCTGTTGCTCGTGGCCGTGGGTGCGGCGAGTGCGGCGGGCGCGGCGGGTACGGTCAGCTCGGCCGGTGCGGCGGGAACCGCGGACGACACGGCGCTGCTGCGCCACCGCGCGCCCATCGTCATCGAGCAGCCCGCGGCGCTGGTGCGCCTGCCGCTGCCGATCGAGGCCTACGCGCGCAGCCTGAAGGGGCCGCTCGCCGACCTGCGCGTGGTGGACGCCCGCGACCGTCGCGTGCCCTTCGCGCTGCTCGAGCCGCGTGCCGACGAGGTGACGACGAGCGAGCGCTGGCACGACGCGCGCCTGTACCCGCTGCCGCCGCGCCCCGCAGGCGGCACGTGGGCCGCGCCGGTGGACCTCAAGGTCGACCCGGACGGCCGCGTCACGCTGCGCACGCGCGGCGGCAAGCCGGCCGACACCGCGCGATCGCCCGGCTGGCTCGTGGACCTGGGCGAGCGGAAGAAGGGCGAAGCGGCCCCAGCGAAGCTGCAGCTCGCCTGGAGCGGCCCGGCCGAGTTCAGCGCGGCGTACACGCTGGAGCAGAGCGCCGACCTGCGCCAGTGGCGAAGCGCGGGCGGCGGCCAGCTGCTGGCGCTCGCGTCGAGCGGCGGCGCGCTCGTGCAGCCCGACGTGCCGCTGCCAGCGAACGTGGAGCGCTTCGTGCGCCTCGTGTGGGTGGCGCCGGCGCCGCATCCGCAGGTCAGCGGCGCGCGCGCCGCGACGCCGGTGCAACGCAGCACGAGCGTCGATCCGCCGCGCGAGATCACGCTGGAGGCCGGCCCCGAGCCCGCAAGTACGCATGGCGGCGAGGAGGCGAAGCGCGCGCTGCACTTCGACCTCGGCGCGCTGGTGCCGATCGTCAGGCTCGAAGCGCGCTGGAGCAGCGGCAACCGCGTGCTGCCGGTGCGCGTGCAGGTGCGCGAGCGCAGCGACGCACGCTGGTCCGACGTGGCCGGCACCGTCTTCTACCGCCTCGAAGGGCCGCAGGGCGAGGTGCAGCTACCGCCGCCGCTGGCGCTGTACGCGACCGCGCGTTACCTGCGACTGGTGCCCGACGTGCGCGCCGGCAGCGTGCCGGCCGACGGGCTGCGCCTCGTGGTGCACGCGCCGCTCGCCAGCCTGGTGTTCGCGGCGCAGGGCGAGGCGCCGTACGCGCTGCTCGTCGGCGCGCGCGAGGCCGAGCCGGGCGCGCTGCCGCTGGCCACCCTGGTGCCTGACCTCGAACGCGAGCGCGAGCGCTTCGGCCGCGCCACGCTCGGCGACTTCGCCGAAGTGAGCGAAGCCGCCGAGCGGGCGCGCCGCGCCGAACAGCGCGCCGCCCTCAGGCCCTGGCTGCTGTGGGGCGTGCTGGTGGCCGGCGTGGCCGTGCTCGCGCTGATGGTGTGGCGGCTGGCGCGTGGTGCGCCGCCCGCCGCGACACCCTCGGCCTGATCAGCCGCCCCGCTGTTGCCGGCGCACCAGCCAGGCCAGCGCCGGCAGCACCAGCCAGGCCGTGGCCGGCAGCGGCACCGTGCCGCCGCCGCCGCCCGCCGGGCGCAGGGTGTAGGTGCCGGTGGCGTCGAGGTAGCTGTACGCGGTGCCGCCCGGGAAGCCGTAGGCGAAGCCGACCAGGCCCGACAACAGGTCCATCGTCGGGCTGAGTTGCGCCCACAGGCCCCAGAAGTCGCCGCCGCTGGCGGTGGCCGGCCCGCTGCCCTGCACCTGGAACTGGTACCAGAGCACTTCGTCGGCGCCGGGGTCGTAGGAGTAGCTGAAGAGCTGCGCGTCGCTCAGCACGTAGCTGTCGCCGCCGATGCTGACGCTGCCGCTGACCGTCTGGCTGGCGGCGCCGAAGACATTGCCGCTCGACGGGCGGACGCTCTTGAACGCGTCGTCGAAGGTGAACGACCAGGACACCGCGGTGCCGGCCGGGTGGTCGGCCAACGCCTGCCCGGAACCGCCGGTCACGGTGGTGACGTTGCCGCTGAAGCTGGCGGTCAGCAGCGCGGCCTGCGTGCCGCTGGCGGCCAGGGCCAGCAGGGCGGCCGCGGCGAGGGTGGAGAGTGGGTTCGGTGTGCGCATGGAGCCTCCGGTTGCATGACGGGGCCATGGTCACAAAGCGGGCGTTATGGCCTCGTTATAGGAGGCCGGGGCGGCGGCCTCGCGGGTCCCCTGGATTGAGGGGGATCGAGGCAGCTCGAGGCAGATCGAAGGGCCGCGCGCCCGGCGACGCGCTCTAGGCGAACTGCGACTGCCGCCACCACTCGTCGGCGAAGCGCCCCTTGAGCCAGTCGACGAAGCCGCTCACCTTGGCCGGCACGAGCCGCGGCGACGGGAACACGGCGTGCATCTCCTGCGCCGGCAGCGTCCAGCGCTCGAGCAGCGGCGCGAGCGTGCCCTGGTCGAGCGAGGTCTGCGCCACGTAGCGCGGCAGGATCGCCAGCCCCATGCCGGCCAGCGTGGCGGCGAGCAGCGCCGAGAGGTTGTTGCTGCGCAGCGGGCCCTGCACGTCCACGCTCACCGTGCGCCCGCCGGCGCCGGTGAAGTGCCAGCGGTCGTCGCCCTGCACGGTGCTGTAGATCAGCGCCGCGTGGCGCGCCAGCTCGGCCGGCGCGTGCGGCACGCCGGCGCGCGCCAGGTAGGCCGGCGCGGCCGCCAGCACCCAGGGGTTGAGGCCGAGGTAACGCGCGCCGAGCTGCGAGTCCGCCAGCCGCCCCATGCGCACGGCCACGTCGATGCCCTGCTCCACCAGGTTGACGTAGCGGTCGTCGAAACCGAGGTCGATCTGCACGCCGGGGTGCTCGCGCATGAAGCGCAGCACCAGCGGCGTGAGCACGCGCCGGCCGAAGGCCACCGAGCTGTTGATGCGCAGGCGGCCCTGCAGGCGGCTCTGCAGCAGCGCGGCGAGGTTGTCGGCCTCCTCGAGCTCGCGCACGAGGGCGCGGCAGCGCTCGTAGTAGGCCTCGCCCACCTCGGTGGGCGTGACGCCGCGCGTGCTGCGGTGGAAGAGCCGCGCACCCAGGCGCCGCTCGAGCGCCGCCACGTGCTTGGTGGCGGTGGGCTGGGTGATGCCGAGGTCGGCGCTGGCCTTGCTGAAGCTGCCGGTCTCGACGACGCGGATGAAGAGCGAGAGGCCGAAGACGCGGTCCATGGCGCGATGCTGCGCCCGGCCATTCCACCGTGGAATAGCTGATATCCCGCGGCTGCGCTTCCGCGCCGGCGCCGCCGCCCCGAGCATCGCGATCGAACAAAGCAATCACAGCCAAGGAGACTTGCATGGCGAAGATGAAGGCCGCGATGGCCGCGGTGCTGGTGATGGAGAAGGAAGGCGTGAGCCAGGCCTTCGGCGTGCCGGGCGCGGCGATCAACCCGCTGTACGCGGCGCTGCGCGAACGCCAGACCATCGCCCACGTGCTGGCGCGCCACGTCGAGGGCGCCTCGCACATGGCCGAGGGCTACACGCGGGCCAAGGCCGGCAACATCGGCGTGTGCATCGGCACCAGCGGCCCGGCCGGCACCGACATGATCACCGGCCTCTACTCGGCCGGCGCCGACTCCACGCCCATCCTGTGCATCACCGGCCAGGCGCCGCGCGCAAGGCTGCACAAGGAGGACTTCCAGGCGGTGGACATCGCCTCGATCGCCAAGCCGGTGACCAAGTGGGCCACCACCGTGCTCGAGCCGGCGCAGGTGCCGCGCGCCTTCCAGCAGGCCTTCCACCTGATGCGCTCGGGGCGGCCGGGGCCGGTGCTGATCGACCTGCCGTTCGACGTGCAGATGGCCGAGATCGAGTTCGACATCGACACCTACGAGCCGCTGCCGGTGTACAAGCCCGCTGCCTCGCGCAAGCAGATCGAGAAGGCGCTGCAGATGCTCGACGCCGCGGAGCGCCCGCTCATCGTGGCCGGCGGCGGCATCATCAACGCCGACGCGAGCGATCTGCTCGTGCAGTTCGCCGAGATCGCCGGCATCCCCGTCATCCCCACGCTGATGGGCTGGGGCACGATCCCCGACGACCACCCGCTGATGGCCGGCATGGTGGGCCTGCAGACCAGCCACCGCTACGGCAACGCCAGCTTCCTGGCCAGCGACTTCGTGCTCGGCATCGGCAACCGCTGGGCCAACCGGCACACCGGCAGCCCCGAGGTCTACTGCAAGGGCCGCAAGTTCATCCACGTGGACATCGAGCCCACGCAGATCGGCCGCGTGTTCGCGCCCGACTACGGCATCGTCAGCGACGCCAAGGCGGCGCTGGCAATGTTCGTGGAGGTGGCGCGCGAGTGGAAGGCGGCCGGCCGGCTGCGCGACCGCTCGGCCTGGGCCGGCGAGTGCCTGGCGCGCAAGCAGGACATCGCCTACCTGCGCAAGACCAACTTCGACAGCGTGCCGATGAAGCCACAGCGCGTGTACCAGTGCCTGAACCGCGCCTTCGACGATCGCGACACGACCTACGTGACGACGATCGGCCTCTCCCAGATCGCGGCGGCGCAGTTCCTGCACGTCTACGCGCCGCGCCAGTGGATCAACTGCGGCCAGGCCGGGCCGCTGGGCTGGACCGTGCCGGCCGCGCTCGGCGTGCGCGCGGCCGACCCGCAGCGGCGCATCGTGGCCCTCTCGGGCGACTACGACTTCCAGTTCATGCTCGAGGAGCTGGCGGTGGGCGCGCAGTTCAAGCTGCCCTACATCCACCTGGTGGTCAACAACAGCTACCTCGGGCTGATCCGCCAGAGCCAGCGCGGCTTCTCGATGGACTACTGCGTGCAGCTCGGCTTCGACAACATCAACACGCCCTCCGGCGAGCCGGCCGCGGCCTACGGCGTCGACCACGTCAAGGTGGTCGAGGGCCTGGGCTGCAAGGCGATCCGCGTTCACGAGCCGGGCGAGTTCGCGCCCGCGGTGCGCCAGGCCGAGGCCTGGATGGCCGAGTTCCAGGTGCCGGTGGTGATCGAGGTCATGCTCGAGCGCGTGACCAACATCGCGATGGGCACCGAGATCGACAACGTGGTTGAATTCGAGGACCTCGCGGCCAGCCGTGCCGACGTGCCCACGGCGGTGGCCGCCAACCTGGACTGAGAGAACGAGGCCCCCCATGCCGCGATTCGCCGCCAACCTCTCGATGCTCTTCACCGAGGCGCCGCTGCTCGAGCGCTTCGAGCGCGCCGCGCGCGCCGGCTTCAAGCTCGTGGAGATGCAGTTCCCGTACGAGGCCCCGGCCGCCGCGATCCGCGAGCGCCTGGTCGCCAACGACCTGAAGATGGTGCTGCACAACCTGCCGGCCGGCGACTGGGCCGGCGGCGACCGCGGCATCGCCTGCCAGCCTGCACGCGTGGACGAGTTCCGCGCCGGCGTGACCAAGGCCATCGAGTACGCCACCATGCTCGGCGTGCCGCAGCTCAACTGCCTGTCGGGCAAGGCGCCGGCCGGCGTGGACGACGCCACCGTGCGCGCCACCTTCGTGGCCAACCTGCGCTTCGCCGCGGCCGAGCTGAAGAGGGCCGGGCTCAAGCTGCTGGTCGAGCCGATCAACAACTTCGACGTGCCCGGCTTCTGGCTCAACGGCACGGCCAAGGCGATCTCGGTGCTCGACGAGGTCGGCGCCGACAACGCCTTCGTGCAGTACGACATCTACCACGCGCAGCGCTACGAGGGCGAGCTGGCGGCCACGATCAGCAAGCACCTGGCGCGCATCGGCCACGTGCAGTTCGCCGACAACCCGGGTCGCAACGAGCCGGGCACCGGCGAGATCAACCTGCCGTTCCTGTTTGCCCACCTCGACCGCATCGGCTATACCGGCACCGTGGGTGCCGAGTACAAGCCGCTCACCACCACGGAAGCGGGTCTCGGCTGGTTCAAGGAGGGCATGCGATGAAGCTCGGATTCGTCGGCCTGGGCATCATGGGCACGCCCATGGCCGGCCACCTGCGCGCCGGCGGGCACGACCTGTACGTGGCCACGCGCAGCAAGGTGCCCGGCGCGCTGCTCGAAGCCGGCGCGGTGGCCTGCGCCAACGCGCAGGAGGTGGCGCGCCACGCCGACGTGATCTTCACGATGGTGCCCGACACGCCCGACGTGGAGGCGGTGCTGTTCGGCCACCACGGCGTGGCCGACGGGCTCTCGGCCGGCAAGACGGTGGTCGACATGAGCAGCATCTCGCCCATCGCGACCAAGGACTTCGCCGCGCGCATCCAGGCGCTCGGCTGCGACTACCTCGACGCGCCGGTCTCCGGCGGCGAGGTCGGCGCCAAGGCGGCCACGCTGACCATCATGGTCGGCGGCAGCGAGGCGGTCTTCGAGCGCGTCAAGCCGTTCTTCGCGCTGATGGGCAAGAACATCACCCACGTGGGCGCGGTGGGCGACGGCCAGACCACCAAGGTGGCCAACCAGATCATCGTGGCGCTGAACATCGCCGCGGTGAGCGAGGCGCTGGTCTTCGCCAGCAAGGCCGGCGCCGACCCGGCCAAGGTGCGCCAGGCCTTGATGGGCGGCTTCGCCGCGAGCCGCATCCTCGAGGTGCACGGCGAGCGCATGATCAAGCGCACCTTCCAGCCGGGCTTTCGCATCGCGCTGCACCAGAAGGACCTGAACCTCGCGCTGCAGGGCGCCAAGGCGCTCGGCGTGAGCCTGCCGCAGACGGCCGGCGCGGCGCAGCTGATGCAGGCCTGCGCGGCGCACGGCATGGACCAGCTCGACCACTCGGCGCTCGTCAAGGCGCTCGAGTTGCTGGCCGACCACCCGGTGATGCCGGGCTGAGGCCGGCGGCCGCGCGCTTCGATCGTGGGGCGGCAGCCCATGCCGCGAAGCACATCCTGCTTCGTGCCGACGACCACCCCATGAAGCCCGATTGACACCCCGCAGGCCGGCATCGATAGTCCCTGGCCTTCCCCGCCCGAGCGCCGACCCGCCCGCATGCCCAACCCGGCCGCGAACCCAGCACCCGCCCCGTTGTCGGTGCCCGTCGGCGTCTCGAAGGTCTTCCTGAGTTCCACCGTCGAGGACCTGGACCCGCTGCGCAAGGAGGTGCTCGACGTCGCGCAGCGCGAGGGCCGGACGTTCTGCTGGCTCAGCGACGTGAGCGGCAGCAGCGGCTACGAGCCCACCGAGGCCTACTGCCGGCGGGAGCTGCTCGACTCGCACGGCTACCTGCTCATCACCGCCCACTTCTACGGTTCGATCCCACCCGGCGAGCCGAAGGGTCGATCGATCACGCACCTCGAGTTCGAGTGGGCCTGCGAGCGCTGGCTCGGGCGGCCGGTCAGCCAGATGGCGGTGCTGATGCCCAAGCTCGGCAGCGCCATGGACCTCAAGCTCCAGGAGAAGGCCGAGCGCATCGTCGCCAAGCGCCGTCTCGATCCGGACGCACACCGCAGCAAGCTCGAGGCGTTCCATACGCAGGTCAAGGGCACCGACACCGTCTGGCACAAGGTCAACAGCTTCGGCTCGGTGCGTGAACTGCGCGACTGGGCCCAGAAGGCCTTCATCCAGATCCGCGAGGGCCTGCTCATCGGCATGGCACAGGCGTCGGGTGCGGCGCCGGCGCCCCGGCCTGCCGTCGAGCGCATCGGCGACGCCGAGCTCGGCGCGCTCGGCCGCAGCGCGCAAGTGGCCTCGATGCTGCGTGCCGTCGCCGCGCTCAACGCCGGCAGCCACCCGGCGCTGGCGGTGCTGGTGCACGGCGACAAGAACGCCGGCCACGGCATCTTCGTCGACCACCTGTTCAGCGAGAAGCACAAGGACCACCTGGCCGACTTCCGCCCGCTCGAGCGCAAGAACCAGCTCCCCACCATGGCGGCCGGGCTGACCGCGTTGTGTGCCTGGATCGCGCGCTCGCTGCGCCTGCCGCCGGGCAGCGACACGCCCGAGGGCGTGGCCGAGCGCTGCCACGGCCAGCTGGCGCAGCGCTCGCTCGGGCTGCTGATCGACGGCGTGGGCAACTTCCCGGGCGGCGTGGTCGCCTTCCACGCGCAGTTCTGGCGTCCGTTCTTCGCCCGCCTGTCCGCGCTGGCCGCGCTGCAACCCGGGCCGCACCGGCTGCTGGTGATCCTCAGCACGCGCGCCAGCGACGCCGGCGCCTGGGCGGCCCTGGCCCGCGACACCGCGGAGGACGCCGACGAGCCGGCCGACGGTGCGCTGCTGTGGCCGCTGCCACGCCTGGGTCCGATCAAGCCCGAGCACCTCGAGCACTGGTTCAACGAGGTGAAGGTCGCCAAGGACCCGCAGCGCCGGCGCGAGCTCATCGCGCAGCTGCTCAACGACGAAGGCGAGAGCGACCCGGTGCCGCACAACGTGGTCCTGCGTCTGCGCCGCCTGCTCGATGCCGGCGCGATCCCGTTCCAGGAGGAGCCCTGATGTCCCCAGACCGCCTCTACCACGGCGACAAGACCGACTTCTATCTGGCGAGCAAGACCAACGCCGACGTCGTGAACCTGGCCATCGACCTCGGGCGTCCGCTGCTCGTGGAAGGCGAGCCCGGCTGCGGCAAGACCCAGCTCGCCTACTCGATCGCCGCCGAACTCGGCCTGGGCGAGGTGGTCAAGATCAGCGTCAAGAGCGGCACCAAGGCGCAGGACCTGCTCTGGCGCACCAACGCGCTGGCGCGCCTGCAGGACGCGCAGCGCCAGGACGAGCGCGCGCGCCATGTCTACCCGTACATCTCGCTCGGCCTGCTCGGCGCGGTGCTGCACGGCGGCGAGCGGCGCGTGGTGCTGATCGACGAGATCGACAAGGCCGACATCGACTTCCCCAACGACCTGCTCGAGGTGCTGGACACCTTCAGCTTCCAGATCGACGACCTGCCGCCCGACGAGGAGGCGGCGAGCCGGCGCGAGAAGGGCTTCGGCCGCACGGTGCAGGGCGACCGGCGCACGCCGCCGGTGGTGGTGCTCACCAGCAATCGCGAGAAGCGCCTGCCCGAGCCCTTCCTGCGCCGCTGCCTGTACGTGCGCGTGAGCTTCCCGCAGACGGCCGAGGAGCTGCGCGAGATCGTTCGCCGCAACACCCGCGAGTCGCTGCCCGAGCTGGTGGACAGCGTGCTCAACGCGGCGGTCAAGGCCTTCCTCGACGTGCGCCACCTCGCGGTGGGCCAAACCCAGAAGCCGCCCACCACGAGCGAACTGATCGACTGGGTGCGCATCCTGCACAAGCGCGGCGCCACGCCCGAGCAGCTGGCCGCCGACGCCTACACGCCGCCCTACTGGCACACGCTGTTCAAGACGATGGGCGACCTGGACGCCTACCGCGCGCTGGCCGCCGAGCGCGCCAAGGTGGCGCGTTAGACCGGCGATCCCGATGCCGGCTGCGACCGCCCCCGACGACGCGCTCCCGCTGGAGAGCCTGTACCTGCACCTGGTGCGAACGGGCTTCCCGCTGTCCGCGCGCGACTACGGCGACGCGCTGCGCGCGCTGCGCGCCGGCCACGGCGTGGGGCGGCGGCAGGACCTGCACGCGCTGCTGCGCCACCTGTGGGCGCGCGGCGACGAAGACCTCGTTCGCCTGGACGAGGTGTTCCGTCGCTTCCTGCCGCCCGACGACGACGAGGTGGCCATGCTCACCGGCGCCGCCGAGCGCGAGCAGACCCTGCGCGACGCCGGCCTGCCGCTGGCGCTGCCGCGCGGCACGAGCGGCGACGACGCGGCCGGTGGCGAGGCAGCCCCCTCCGCCGTGGGCGCCGACGCGCCACGGGCCGAGTTCGCGGCGTCCGGCGAGGCCGGCATCGGCCTGCCGAGCGTACGCGCGCCGCGTCGCGCCGCCCGGCCGCACGTGTTCGAGCCGCGCCTGCCGCTGGCCGAACGTGGCCTCGTGATCGCCTGGCGCCGCCTGCGCCGCGTGCAGCGCGAAGGCCCGCCCGTCGAGCTGGACGTGGAGGCCAGCGTGGCCGCGCAGTGCCGCAACGGCTGGATGCTCGAGCCGGTGCTGGTGCCGGCGCGGCGCAATCGCACGCGCCTGACGGTGCTGGCCGATGCCAGTCCGAGCATGCTGCCCTGGCGCGGCCTGCACGAGCCGCTCGCCGAGTCGCTGCGCCAGAGCCGCCTGGCCTCCACCACGCTGCTGTTCTTCGACAACGATCCACGCGATGGCCTGTACGGCACGCCGCGCCTGGAGGGCCGCCGCGACTGCGCAGACCTGCTGCAGGGTCTGGGCGACGAAGACCTGCTGCTCGTGATCGGCGACGCCGGCTGCGCGCGCGGCCGCGGCAACCGCGCGCGTCTGGCCGGCACGCGCGACCTCGTCGCCGACGTGCGCCGCCGCTGCCGCGCGCTGGCCTGGATCAACCCGCTGCCGGCCGCGCGCTGGGGCCCGGCCGCCGCGGCGCTGCGCCCGGGCGGCGCGATGTTCGAGCTGTCCGAAGACGGGCTGACGCAGGCGGTGGACCACCTGCGCGGCCTGCAAGGCCCGGTGCGGCGCTGATCCGCCGCGCGCGCCCGGATCGAGCCGATGGACGACGACCTCGACGCCGAAGGCCTGTCGCCGCTGCAGGCCTACGATGCGCTGCGCGGCTTCGCCGAGCGCGCCGGCGCGCTGCCGCTGCGCCTGGCGTTGCACGCCGCGCTGCCGCAGGTCCTGCATGCCGACCTGCTGCACCTGCTGCGCCTGAACTTCGTCGACGACGGGCGCGCCAATCCGGTCGCCGAGGCCGACGTGCTGTTCGCCGATTTCTGCAGCGACCTCGGCCACGGCTACTTCCGCTTCGATCCGCACGCCCGCACCCAGCTGCTGGCCGAACTCGATGCCAGCCACCCGGGCGAGCAGCCGCCGCGCTCGCAGCAGGTGGCCGGCTTCCTGCTCGACTACCTCGAACGCGAGCGCGCCGGCGACCGTGGCGCCGCCGACGCGATGCACCGCAGCTGGATCGAGGTGGAACGCTGGAACGCGCTCGCCTTCGCCGACCCCGAGGCCGCCGCCGAACAGCTGGCGCAGGCACTGCAATCTGCCACCGAGCCGGGCCAGGCCGCGGCGCGGCTTCGCGTGGGCACGCTGGCGAGTTCGCTGGCCATGCCGCTGGTGCGTCATCAGAAGCTGCTGGCCTACGCCGCCGGCGTGCAGGCCATGCAGGCGGGCGCCGGCGACGAGGCGGCCGCGCTGCTGCGCCGGCTGGGCGACGAGGCGCCACGCTTCGGGGCCGTGCAGTTGCCGGCGGCGACCGAGGTGCTGCGCAGGTTGCGCCCGGTGCCGCCCCCGGCAAAGCCTTCCACGGCGCCCACCACGGCGCCCACCGCAGCGCCCGGCGCAGCCGCGTCCGGTGCGCGGCCCGGCGGCTCTCCCATCCCGTCTGCATCGCCCCGGCCCGACCCCGAACCGTGTGACGTCTACATCGCCGCAGCGGCGGACGACCGCGGATGGGCCCTGCAGATCGCCGCGGAGCTGCGCGACCTGGCGGTGTACTTCGCCGACCTCGCGCAGCCCGACGCCGACGGCGGCGCGCGCAAGACGCGGGCCCTGGAGTCGAGTTCGCTGCTGGTGTTCCTGTGGTCCAAGCCTGCGCAGCAGTCGGCGGAGGTGTTCGCCGACCTGGTGCAGTTCACCTCGACGCGCGGACCGCAGACCGGCGTCGATGGACGCCAGATGCTGATGGTGCTGCTGGACGAGACCCGGAACCCCTTCCCGGGTTACCCGCAGCACCGCAATGTGGCCCTGCAGAAGGACTACGCCGCGGCGCGGCTTTCCGCAAGCGCAGGCAGGGGCGTCGCCGAACGCATTCGCCACATGCTGGCCGCTCGGGCCGCGGTGGGCCCGTCCCGTCGGCCGCCGACGCCGACGCCGGCGCCCACCGTGCGCCCGGCGCCACTCCCCGCCGCCAACGACAGCGAGTACACCGCCTACATCAGCTACGCGCATGCCGACGACCAGGCCTACTACGGCTGGGTAGGCTTGTTCCGCCGCGAGCTCGAGCGCGGCCTGGCGGCCATGCTGCGCGGCGTGCGGCTGCCGCCGTTGCACCTGTCCGGCGACAACGGCCCGGTGGCCGGCGTGCTCGCCGAGCAACTGCGCGAGCGCCTCGCCCGCTCCTTCGCACTCATCGTCGTCGTTCACGACAACTACGTGTTGTCGGAGTGGTGCTTCAAGGAGGTCGAGCAGTTCCGCGCCCTGTTCGGCGAGGCCGCGATGCGCGAACGGCTGTACATCGTGGCCCTGTCCGAGCCGGCGATGCGGCGGCTGGAGGGCATGGAGCGCTGGCGGCACCTGTTCGGGGGCGAGTTGCCGCCGTGGCTGCCGTTCTTCGACGCCGAGCAACGCGACCGGCCGCTCGACATCTTCATCAGCCCCGAGATCGTGTCGCCCGCGTTCCGCGCCCGCTTCGAGGGCCTGCGCTCCGACCTGGCGGGCAAGCTCAAGCAGGCGATCCGGCCGCAGCAGCCGCGGCAGCAGTCGCCGGACACGCGCCGCGACGCGCGCCTGTACATCGAGTCCAACCGCCACGAGCGGAATCTGTGGGAGGTCATCGGTGCGGACCTGACGAGGCGCTGGGAAGCCCTGGCCACCCGGATGAACGTCGCCGCGCCGCGCCTGCGCTGCCGCGGCCTGCCGATCGACCAGATCGATGCCCACCCCAGCCTCGACGACGCCGACGGCGTGGTGCTGCTGTGGGGCAAGAAGAGCAGCGAGGCGCTGGTCGCGCAGATCGACAAGGTGGAGAACAAGATGTCGAGCGGGCTCGACGCAGCCCCCGGTATGGTTCTCTACCTGATGCCGCCGCAGTTCTCCGCCGAACCCGTGCCGGCGTGGGGCTGGGAGGTGCTGCGCTACCGGCTCGACGATCAAGGCGACGTCGGTGTGGTCGACGACGAGAGCGGCGAGCTCGACCGCTTCCTGCGCGGTGTCCTGGAGCACGCGTTGCGGCGCGCCGACGATGAAGCGCCTGGTGGCGCTGCGCCCGGTGCGCCCGGGCGGCCTGCCTGAAGTCGATGGACGCACGCCTGCGCCTGCCGCGCCAGCCCTACCCGGGGCTGCGTCCGTACATCGATTTCGAGGCCGCGCTGCTGTTCGGCCGCGAGCGCCAGGTGCGCGAGATCGTGGAGCGGCTCGCCAACACCCAGTTCGTGGCCGTGCTGGGCGGCTCGGGCTCGGGGAAGTCCTCGCTCGTCATCGCCGGCGTGATGCCCGAACTGCGCAGCTACGGCATCCCGGGCGCCGGCGATCTGTGGCTGCCGATGACGTTCACGCCCGGCACCAACGCCGGCGCCGGCAACGGTGCCCTCGCCGCGCCCCGCAGCAGCCCGATCACGCGGCTGGCGCAGCGCTTCGCGGCGCAGCTGAAGAGCCGCGGCAGCGCCGAGGCCGACGCCCGCCGCGTGACCGAGATCGCCGAGGTCTTCCGCCAGGAGGCCGGCTTCGCGCGCCTGCTCGACGCCTACGGCGCGGAACTCGACCTGCCCACGGGGCCCGAGCCGACCGAGGCGCGCGTGCTGTTCGTGCTCGACCAGTTCGAGGAGGTGTTCCACCCCACCAACCGCGGCCTGGCCGACGTCGGCCTTCTGGTGGAGCGCGTGCTCGACCACTTCTTCAACCCGCACCCTCGCTGCTACGTCGTGCTGACGATGCGCAGCGAGTACCTCAACCAGTGCGCGGCCTACCTCGAGCTGCCGGACGCGATCAACAAGTCGTCCTACCTCGTGCGCCGGCTCGACGACGGCGAGCTGCGCGAGGCCATCACGGCCCCGGCCCAGCGCTTCCTGCGGCTGGCCCAGCGGCTGGACACCACGCGCCGCCTGCCGCGCGAGGTGCGCTTCGACCCCGCGGTGGTCGAGCGCGTGCTGCGCGACACGCGCGCCATCTCGCACGACCCTGACCACCTGCCGCTGCTGCAGCACCTGCTGGCGCGCGTGTGGCAGGCGGCGCTCGAGCGCGAGGAGCTCGACGCCGCGGTGCCGAGCCAGATCACCGAGATCGACCTCGTGCGGGCCGTCAACGCCGCCACCGGCGGCGACGAGTCGCCGCTGCCCGATTCGGTCAACGTGCTGCGCGAGTGCCTGAACCGCTGGCCCGAACGCGTCTACCAGTGGCACGAGCCGCCGCAGCGCGCCGCGCTCGATGCGCTGTTCGGCCGGCTGGCGCTGCGCGACCCGAACACCGGCCAGTACGCGCAGCAGCGTCTCGCCGTGGACGAGGCGGCCGCGCTGCTCGGGCCAGGCCGCACGGCCGCCGACCTGCGCGCCTTGCTGGTCGAAGGCTTCCTCGGCAGCGTGGAGTACCTCTTCTGGGACGACGAGGATCCGTCGCGCGCCACGCTGAAGGTCTCGCACGAGGCCTTCATCCGCGGCTGGACGCGCTTTCGCGAGCTCGTCGACCGGCAGGCGGGCCGCTTCGAGGAGTTCGCCGCCCTGCTGCGGCGCTGCGCGGATTGGTTGGACCAGGGGCGCGACGACGACTGGCTGCTCGGCTCCGGCGAGGTGCGCCGCCTGCTCGGCGAAGAGCAGCGCAACTGGCTGGCCGACGGCGCCGAGCGCGCCGTCGCCGCGCACCTGCTGCCGCTCGTCGAGCGCGACGCCGCCCGCCTGGAGCACGCGCTGCCGGAGCTCGACGACTTCGTCGCGCGCTCGATGCGGCGCCAGCGGCAGCGCAGGCGCGTGCAACAGGCGCTGACGGCAGCGACGATCGCCATGCTCTTCTTCGCCGTCGTGCCGGTGGCGCTGTTCTCGGTCTTCGTGCAGGGGCCCACCTGGCGCAGGCTGGAGCTGCTGTTCGACGGCGCCAACCTGGCCAACGCCGCGCGCACTTCCGCGAGCGATGAAGCCACCTCGGCCGCCGAGAGCCAGCTCGAGCCCCTGCTGCGCGCGGCCGAGAGCGTGAACACCGCGCTGACCGCATCGGGCGGCACGGCGACGATGGGCATCTCGCGCTGGGTGATCGATCGCTTCGGCTGGGTGGCGCCGGTGCAGCGGCAGGCCGAGCTGCTGGGCGCGCTGGGCGCGCAGAGCGAGACCCTCGTCAACAACCGGCTGCGCAGCCTGCTGGGCAGCGCCGTCTGGCGCTCGGTGACGCCGGCTCCGCGCAGGACCGAGCCGGCACCGCAGCGCCTGAGCGCGACGTGCCAGGCCCCGCCGGGGGCCACGCTGACGGGAACCGTGTATGCCCGCCCCCCGGCAGGCGGCGTCGCGACCGGACCGCGCCGCGCCGTGTTCTTGCAGCAGCCCGACGCAGACCGCAGCCTGGTCCTGTATGCCGCGGCGATCGACGCGAACGGGCAGTGCCGCCTGGGGCCGGCCATTCTTGCGCTGCCTGACGCGCTCGACGCACGGGTCGTGTTCGACGCCGGGCTGCGCCACTTCGCGTACAGCCTGCTGGAAGGCGCGCTGCGCCGTCCCTCGGTTCTGGTGCAGGAGGTGGACTGGGACCTGGACAGCGGCGCGGCGCCGGTGTTCCTGCGCCGGCGCGGCGTGACCATGCTGCCCGACCCGGGCAGCTTCGATCGCGTGCGTGCCCTGGCCGGCGCGCAGCGCGCCGTGCCGGTACCCAGCTGGCCCGAGCCCGGCGGCAGCGCCCTGTCGGTGGGCGAGAGCACCTGGCGCTTCGTGTGGCCCTCGGCCAGCCTGATGCCGGCCGGCGCCGACACCCGGCAGTTTCAGCCGCTGCTGCCGGCGCCGCGCGATTCGGTGTGCGCCCGGCTGGCCGATCTGCTGCCCCTGCCGCCCGGGCGGCGGGTCCAGGGCTATGAGGTCGGCGAGCGGCACTGTCTGGTGGTGCAGCGCCAGCCGCTTGCCGAGGAGGCCGGCGGCTCCACGTCGCCGCTCGCCGCGGCGCTGCCCGGGCCCGCCGAGGTGGGCGTTTCGCTGTTCGCCGCGCCGCGCGCGGCCGAGCTCGATCGGCTGGCCGCGAACCCGCCGGCCCCGATCGCCTGGCTGCCCGAATTCACGCGCCTGCCGGCCGACGCCGAAGACGGCGCACTCAACTGGCTGTTCGGCACCAGCGGGCCGCTGCGCGGCTGGCTCGCCCTCGAAGTGCGCCGCGTCGTCAAGGCGGCTGTGCTCACGCCGACTCCGGCCCCGCCCGAGCGCATCGGCGTGCCGCTGACCACCTGCGCGCTCTGGCGCCTGGGCACGACGCTCGCGCCGCAACGTCCCGAGTCCCTGGGCGGCGGCTGCGACGCGCCCTGAGCAGGTGGCGCGCGGGTATATTGGTCCGGCCCGGCCGCTGGCCGCCCAGCCCCGCCGACTTTCGGTGACCCCGCACCTGCCCCGCCTCCTCGTCCCGCCCTGGCGCCTGTCGGGCGTGGTGGTCGGCGCGGCGTTGAACGATCCGCGCACGCTGGCATCGCTCGGCGCGGCGGTCGATGCACCGCCGTACAAGGGCGCGCCGAAGTCGCCGGTGCTCTACGTCAAGCCGCGCCACACGCTGGCCGAGGCCGGCGCGCCGATGGTCCTGCCGCGCGGCGTGCCGGCGCTCGAAGCGGGCGCCACCGTCGGCATCGTGATCGGGCGCAGCGCCTGCCGCGTGAGCGCCGAGCGCGCGCACGGGCACATCGCCGCCTACGTGCTCGCGCTCGACCTCGCTGCGCCGGTGCAGAGCCTGTACCGGCCGGGCGCCCGCGCACGGGCGCTCGATGGCTCCTGCCGCATCGGCGTGCCGGTGGCTTCGTCGGAGTTCGATGCCGAACCGGCGTTCGAGCTGCGCGTGTCGGTCGACGGCCGGCTCGCGCAGGGCTCCGGCACGGCGGGCTTCGTGCGCGCACCCGCGCAGTTGCTCGCCGACGTCTCCGAATTCATGACGCTCGCCCCCGGCGACGTGCTGCTGCTCGGCGTGCCGCACGGCGCGCCCCTGGTGCGCGCCGGGCAGCGCGTGCGCGTAGAGGGCGACGGCGAAGGCGTGGGCCTCGGCGCGATCGAGCTCGACGTCGTGGCCGAGGCGGCATGAAGACCGCACGCGTGGCCTACGCCGGCGCGCTGCACGAGGCGGTGCCGCATGCGCGCGGCCTGCAGCTCGCCGACGGGCGCGTGCTGGCCGAGGGCGACGTCGTCTGGCTGCCACCGTTCGACGTCGGCACGGTGATCGCGCTCGGTCTGAACTACGCCGAGCATGCGCAGGAGTTGTCGAAGGAGTTGTCGCGCGAGACTTCGCCAGGTGCGGCGCGCGCGGCCGGCGCCGGCGCCGCCACCGCCGAAGAACCGCTCGTCTTCTTCAAGACCCCGGGCGCCCTGCTCGGCCACCGCGGCCGCACGCGCCGGCCGCGCGCGGTGACGTTCATGCACTACGAGTGCGAGCTCGCGGTGATCATCGGCCGCGGCGGCAGGCACATCGCCGCCGCCCGCGCGATGGACCACGTCGCCGGCTACACCATCGCCAACGACTACGCGGTGCGCGACCACCTCGAGAACTGGCTGCGCCCCAACCTGCGCGCCAAGAACCGCGACGGCGCCACCGTGCTCGGCCCCTGGTTCACGAGCGCCGACGAGGTGGAGGACCCGCACGCGCTGGCCCTCGCCACCTTCGTCAACGGCCGGCTCGTGCAGCAGGGCCACACCTCGCGCATGGTGCACCGCATCCCGGCGCTGATCGAACACCTCAGCGGCTTCATGACGCTGGCGCCGGGCGACGTGATCCTCACCGGCACGCCCGAGGGCGTGAGCAACGTGGTCGCCGGCGACGAGGTGGCGTGCGAGATCGAGGGCCTCGGGCGCCTCGTCAACACGCTCGCCGGTGACGACGAGTTCGAACGTTAGGAGGAGCACCCGCCCATGCACATCCGCCACCTGATCGCCGGCAAGGCGGTCGACAGCCGCGAGCAGTTCGAGACCGTCAACCCGGCCACCCAGGAGGTGCTGGCCGAGGTGGCGCGCGGCGGCGAGGCCGAGGTGCGCGACGCGGTGGCCGCCGCCAAGGCCGCGTTCCCGCTCTGGGCCGCCACGCCGGCGGCCGAGCGCGCGCGGCTGCTGCACAAGCTCGCCGACCTGATCACCGCCTACGTGCCCGACCTGGCGCGCACCGAGACCGAGGACACCGGCCAGCCGATCGCGCAGACCGGCCGCCAGCTGATCCCGCGCGCGGCCGACAACTTCCACTACTTCGCCGAGATGTGCACGCGGGTGGACGGCCACACCTACCCGACGCCGACGCACCTGAACTACACCTTGTGGCACCCGGTGGGCGTGTGCGCGCTGGTGAGCCCGTGGAACGTGCCCTTCATGACCGCGACCTGGAAGGTGGCGCCCTGCCTGGCCTTCGGCAACACCGCGGTGCTGAAGATGAGCGAGCTCTCGCCGCTCACCGCGGCCCGCCTGGGCGAGCTGGCGCTCGAGGCCGGCATCCCGAGCGGCGTGCTCAACATCGTGCACGGCTTCGGCCGCGAGGTCGGCGAGCCGCTGGTGCGCCACCCCGACGTGCGCGCCGTCTCGTTCACCGGCAGCACCGTCACCGGCCGGCGCATCATGCAGACCGCCGGGCTCAAGAAGTACAGCATGGAGCTCGGCGGCAAGAGCCCGTTCGTGATCTTCGAGGACGCGCACGCCGAGCGCGCCATCGACGCGGCGCTGTTCATGATCTTCTCCAACAACGGCGAGCGCTGCACCGCGGGCAGCCGCATCCTCGTTCAGCGCAGCGTGTACGGCGAGTTCGCGCAGCACTTCGTCGAGCGCACGCGCCGGCTGGTGGTGGGCGACCCGATGGACGAGCGCACGGTCATCGGCCCGATGGTCAGCCGCGCCCACCTGGCCAAGGTGCGCAGCTACATCACCTTCGGCCTCGAGGAGGGCGCCACGCTGCTCACCGGCGGCCTGGACGCGCCGGCGCTGCCCGCGGCGCTGGCGCGCGGCAACTTCGTGCAGCCCACGGTGTTCGCCGACGTCGACAACCGCATGAAGATCGCGCAGGACGAGATCTTCGGCCCGGTGGCCTGCCTGATCCCGTTCGACGACGAGGCGCACGCGGTGGCGCTGGCCAACGACGTGGAGTACGGCCTCGCCAGCTACGTCTTCAGCGAGAACCTCGGCCGCGCGCACCGCGTGGCGGCGGCCATCGAGGCCGGCATGTGCTTCGTCAACAGCCAGAACGTGCGCGACCTGCGCCAGCCCTTCGGCGGCACCAAGGCCAGCGGCGTCGGGCGCGAGGGCGGCACCTGGAGCCACGAGGTCTTCCTCGAGCCGAAGAACGTGTGCGTGTCGCTCGGCACGCACGCCATCCCGCGCTGGGGCAGCGAGGACGGCGGGCACTGAGATGGGCACGCTCGCGCTGGCCGCCAAGATCACGCACGTGCCGTCGATGTACCTGTCGGAGTTCGAGGGCCCGCACCATGGCTGCCGCGCGGCGGCCATCGAGGGCCACCGCGAGATCGACCGCCGCTGCCGCGCCCTCGGCGTGGACACGCTGGTGGTGCTCGACGTGCATTGGCAGGTCAACAGCGAGTACCACCTCAACTGCGCGCCGCGCTTCGCCGGCACCTACACGAGCAACGAGCTGCCGCACTTCATCAAGAACCTGCCTTACGACCACGCCGGCAACCCGGCGCTCGGCCAGGCGATCGCCGAGATGGCCAACACGATGGGCGTGAAGAGCCGCGCGCACGCCGACACCACGCTCGCGCTGCAGTACGGCACCCTGGTGCCGCTGCGCTACATGAACGCCGACGGGCACTACAAGGTCGTCAGCGTCGCCGCCTGGTGCGACTGGCACGACCTGGCCGAGAGCGGCCGCTTCGGCCTGGCGCTGCGCCGTGCCGTCGAGCAGCGCTACGACGGCCGCGTGGCCCTGCTGGCCAGCGGATCGCTCTCGCACCGCTTCGCCGACAACGGCCGCGCGCCGGAGTTCATGCACAAGGTCTGGGACCCGTTCCTCGAGCAGGTGGACCACCGCGTGCTGCAGCTGTGGCAGGCCGGCGACTGGCCCACCTTCATCGCCATGCTGCCGATGTACGCCGAGACCTGTTTCGGCGAAGGCGACATGCACGACACCGCGATGCTGCTCGGTGCGCTCGGCTGGAGCGACTACCGCACGCCGGTGGAGATCGTCACGCCGTACTTCGGCAGCTCGGGCACCGGGCAGGTCAACGCCATCTTCCCCGTGACGCCGCTTTGAACGAGCGCAAAGCCATGCCGCACCTCGTGATCCTCTACACCCGCAACCTCGACGCCGAGACCGACATGGAGGCGCTGTGCCGGCACCTGGCCGACACGATGCTCGCGCAGCGCGACGACGCAGGAGCGCCGGTCTTCCCCACCGGCGGCACGCGCGTGCTCGCCTACCCGGCGGCACACAGCGCGGTGGCCGACGGCACGCGCGACTACGCCTTCCTCTACCTCAACCTGCGCATGGCGCGCGGGCGCAGCGAGGCGGTGACGCGGCGCGTCGGCGAAGCGCTCGCCGCCGCCGCGCGCACGCAGCTCGCGCCGCTCTTCGAGCGCCGCTACATCGGCCTGACGGTGCAGGTGGACGAAGGCCACGAGGTCTTCGACGCCAAGGCGAGCACCATCCACCCGCTGTTCGCCAGGCCCTGAGCGGACATCGGGCCGCGATGCGGTTGACGCGCGCCTTCAGGCCGCGATGCCGTAGACGCGCGCCGCGTTGCCGTGCAGGAAGGCCGCGCGCGTGGCCTCGTCGAGCGCCAGCGCGTCGAGCCCGGTCAGGCACTCCGCCAGCCCGAGCATCGGGAAGTTGGTGCCGAACAGCACCTTGCGCCGCCCCGGGCCGCGCAGGTAGTCCACCAGCTCGGCCGGGTAGCGGCTCGCCTTGTAGGCCGAGGTGTCGATGTGGACGTTGGGGTTCTTCATCGCCAGCGACAGCATCTCGGCCAGCCACGGCACGCCGACATGCCCGCCCACGATCACGAGCTCGGGGAACTCGTGCGCCACCACGTCGAGATAAGGAATGGGCCGCCCCGGCTCCGAGGGTCGCATCGGCCCGGCATGGCCGACCTGCGTGCAGAACGGGATGCCCAGCTCGCAGCACTCGGCGTACAGCGGGTAGTAGCGGCGGTCGTCGGGCGGCAGGCCCCACAGCCAGGGCAGCAGGCGCAAGCCCTTGAGGCCGAGCACATTGACGGCGCGGCGCAGCTCGCGCACCGCGTCCATCGGCCGGTAGAGATCCACCGAGGCGATGCCGGTCACGCGGTCGGGATGCGCACGCACGATCGCGGCCAGCTCGTCGTTGCCGAACATCGGCCCCTGCGGCCCCCACCAGGCGTTCGCCACCACGTGCACCGCGCCCTCGCCCTGCAGCTCGGCCAGCGCCTCGTGCGGCGCGACGTCGGCCTGCGCCTCGACCATGCGGCGCCAGCGCGTCGGCCAGCGGCGCAGCGCGTCGAACATCGGGTCGGCGAGGAAGCTGCGCTTGGGGAACTGCATCCAGGCGTCGATGATGCGGTCTTGCGGCATGCACCGATGATTCCACAGGCGGCGCAGCGCATGCGCGGGCGCGGCCCGCCGCGCGCGCCTAGCGCCCCTCGAACCGGAACACCGCCACGCTGGCCAGCAGGTTGGGCCAGCGCCGCACCACCTGCCCGCCGTGCAGGCCGAAGCTGTCGGTCACGACGAGGCCGCTCTTGCGCGCCAGGCCCTCGAAGTCGGCGAAGGTGCCGACGCGGATGTTCGGCGTGTCGTACCACTGGTAGGGCAGCGTGCGCGTCACCGGCATGCGGCCGCGCAGGATCGACAGCCGGTTGGGCCAGTGCGCGAAGTTCGGGAAGCTCACGATGCCGATGCGGCCCACACGCGCCGTCTCGGCGAGCATGCGCTCGGTGTTGCGCAGGTGCTGCAGGGTGTCGAGCTGCAGCACGACGTCGAAGCTGCGGTCGTCGAAGAGCGCCAGGCCCTCCTCGAGGTTGAGCTGGATCACGTTGACGCCGCGCTCGACCGCGGCGTGCACGTTGCGGTCGTCGATCTCGATGCCGTAGCCCGTGCAGCCCTTGCTGCGCATCAGCAGCGCCAGCAGCTCGCCGTTGGCGCAGCCGAGGTCGAGCACGCGGCTGCCCGCGGGAACCAGCTCGGCGATGACCTCGAGGTCGCGCCGCTCGCTCATCGGGCCGGCCTCCGGCTCATCGGCCCTCCCGCGCGATGCGCTCGAAGTAAGCGCGCAGCACCGCGTGGTAGCGCGCGTCGTCGAGCAGGAAGGCGTCGTGGCCGTGCGGGGCGTCGATCTCGGCGTAGCTGGCGTCGATGCGGTTGTCGAGCAGCGCCTTGACGATCTCGCGCGAGCGCGCCGGCGGAAAGCGCCAGTCGGTGGTGAAGCTCACCAGCAGGAAGCGGTTGTCGCGCGCCGGCTCGAAGGCACGCGCCAGGCTGCCGCCGCAGGCGCGCGCGGGGTCGAAGTAGTCGAGCGCGCGCGTGATCAGCAGGTAGGTGTTGGCGTCGAAGTACTCGCTGAACTTGTCGCCCTGGTGGCGCAGGTAGCTCTCGATCTGGAACTCGATGTCCTGCGTGGTGTAGCCGAACCCGCCCGCCTTCAGCTCGCGGCCGAAGCGGCTTTCCATCACGTCGCCGGCCAGGTAGGTGATGTGGCCGATCATGCGCGCCACGCGCAGCCCGCGCTTGGGCACCACGCCGTGCTCGTAGAAGTGGCCGCCGTGGAAGTCGGGGTCGGTGATGATGGCGCGCCGCGCCACCTCGTTGAAGGCGATGTTCTGCGCCGAGAGACTGGGCGCCGTGGCCACCGCGACGCAGTGGCGCACGCGCTGCGGATGCCGCATCGTCCAGGCCAGCGCCTGCATGCCGCCCAGGCTGCCGCCGATCACCGCGGCGAGCCGCTCGATGCCCAGGCGCCCGACCAGCCGCGCCTGCGCGTCGACCCAGTCTTCCACCGTCACCACCGGGAAGTCGGCGCCCCAGGCGCGGCCGCTCGCCGGGTTGGCGTGCATCGGCCCGGTGGAGCCGAAGCACGAGCCCGGGTTGTTGACGCCGATGACGAAGAAGCGGTTGGTGTCGAGCGGCTTGCCCGGGCCGACGAGGTTGTCCCACCAGCCCTCGCGGCCCTGCTCGTCGAAGCCGGCCACGTGGGCGCCGGCGTTGAGCGCGTGGCACACCAGCACGGCGTTGCTGCGTTCGGCGTTCAGGCGGCCGTAGGTCTCGTAGACCAGCGTGTAGTCGGCCAGGCGCGCGCCGCTGGCCAGCGCCAGGGGCTCGGCAAAATGCATCTGCTGGGCGGTGACGGTGCCGATCGATACCATGGATGACCAAAACAAAACCCGGCGCCGCGATCAACGGCCACCGGGTGGTCTGGCCTGTTTAGCGGCATTTGTAGAGCGCCCGCAAGCTGGAGCAAATCGGCGCTGGGCGGCAGTATAGCCACGGAAGCGAGGAGAACGCGGTGGGCTGGTTCGAAGGATTCCGCAGCGACAGGCTGCGCGCAGGCGAGGTGCACCTGCAGGTGCGCCAGGGTGGACGCGAGGGCGCGCCGCCGCTGCTGCTGCTGCACGGCTACCCCGAGACGGGCGCGATGTGGCACCGCGTGGCGCGCGAGCTCGCGCCGCACTACCGCCTCGTGATGCCCGACCTGCGCGGCTACGGCGCGAGCGACAAGCCGCCGAGCGACGCCGATCACGCGCCGTACAGCAAGCGCACGATGGCCGCCGACATGGCCGCGCTGATGCACGCGCTCGGCCATGAGCGCTACTTCGTCGCCGGACACGACCGCGGCGGCCGCGTGGCGCACCGCCTAGCGCTCGACCATGCCGCTGCGGTGCGGCGCCTCGCCGTGCTCGACATCGCGCCCACGCTGGACATGTACGGCGCCACCGACATGCGCTTCGCGCGCGCCTACTACCACTGGTTCTTCTTCATCCAGCCCTCGCCGCACCCCGAGCGGCTGATCGGCGCCGACCCGAGCTACTACCTGCGCAGCAAGCTCGGCGGCTGGGGCTCCACGCTGGCTGCCTACGAGAGCGAGGCGGTGGCCGAGTACGAGGCGGCGTTCGCGCGCCCCGAGACGATCCACGCGATGTGCGAGGACTACCGCGCCAGCGCCGGCATCGACCTCGAGCACGACCGCGCCTCGCGCGCCGCCGGCCAGCAGATCGCCTGCGACATGCTCGTGCTGTGGGGCGTACGCGGCGTCGTGCACGCGCTCTTCGATCCGCTGGCGCTGTGGCGCGCGCAGTGCAGCGGCCGCGTCGAGGGCGCGGCGCTGCCCTGCGGCCACTTCATCCCCGAAGAGCTGCCCGAAGAGACGGCGCGCCGCCTGCACGCCTTCTTCGGCGCCGAGGAAGCCTGATGCACGACTGGATCGAGCACCTCAACCGGGTCTTCCCGGTGCGCTACTTCGCCTGGCTGGCCAGCGGCATCGGGCTGCTGCTGTTCACCTTCACGCATGTCGCTTTCCAGATCGGCGGCGGCTGGGCGCTGCTGTGCCTGTTCCTGGTGGCGCTGGGCTGGCGCGACGTGCGCCAGTCGCGCCACGCCGTGCTGCGCAACTACCCCGTCATCGGGCACCTGCGCTTCCTCTTCGAGTACATCCGCCCCGAGATGCGGCAGTACTTCATCGAGAGCGACAACGAGGCGGCGCCGTTCTCGCGCCAGCAGCGCAGCCTGGTCTACCAGCGCGCCAAGGGCCAGAGCGACAAGCGGCCCTTCGGCAGCCAGCTGGACATGCACGCCCAGGGCTACGAGTGGATCAACCACTCGATGGCGCCCACCGCGCTCGCCTCGCACGACTTCCGCGTGACGATCGGCGACGGCGGCAGCTCGTGCACGCAGCCGTACTCGGCGAGCCTGTTCAACATCTCGGCGATGAGCTTCGGCGCGCTGTCGGCGCACGCCATCCTCGCGCTCAACGCCGGCGCCAAGAAAGGCGGCTTCGCGCACGACACCGGCGAGGGCTCGATCAGCGCGCACCACCGCGTGCACGGCGGCGACCTGATCTGGGAGATCGGCAGCGGCTACTTCGGCTGCCGCGACGCCGCGGGCCGCTTCAACGACGAGCGCTTCGTGGCCAACGCCACCGAGCCTCAGGTGAAGATGATCGAGATCAAGCTCAGCCAGGGCGCCAAGCCCGGCCACGGCGGCGTGCTGCCGGGCGCCAAGGTGACGAGCGAGATCGCCGCGGCGCGCGGCGTGCCGGTGGGCGTGGACTGCGTGAGCCCGGCGCGCCACTCGGCGTTCGACACGCCGGCCGGGATGATGCGCTTCATCGAGCACCTGCGCGCGCTCTCGGGCGGCAAGCCGGTCGGCTTCAAGCTGTGCATCGGCCACCCGTGGGAGTGGTTCGCCTTGTGCAAGGCGATGCTCGAGACCGGCCTGCTGCCCGACTTCATCGTCGTCGACGGATCCGAAGGCGGCACCGGCGCGGCGCCGCTCGAGTTCACCGACCATGTCGGCGCGCCGCTGCAGGAAGGGCTGCTGCTGGTGCACAACACGCTCGTCGGCCTGAACCTGCGCCGGCGCATCCGCATCGGCTGCGCCGGCAAGGTGGTGAGCGCGTTCGACATCGCGCGCTGCATCGCGCTCGGCGCCGACTGGTGCAACTCGGCGCGCGGCTTCATGTTCGCTTTGGGCTGCATCCAGAGCCAGAGCTGCCACACCGGCGCCTGCCCGACCGGCGTGGCCACGCAGGACCCGCTGCGCCAGCAGGCGCTCGTCGTCACCGACAAGAGCGAGCGCGTGCGGCGCTTCCACGCGCAGACGATGGAGGCGCTCAAGGAGCTGACGCAGGCCGCCGGGCTCGAGCATCCGCGCCAGATCACCGCCAGCCACATCGTGCGCCGCGCCTCCGACCACGACGTGCGCCTGCTCGCCAACCAGCTGCCCTTCCTGAAGCCGGGCGCACTGCTCGACGCCATCGAAGGCCGCGCCGACTGGCCGCACAACGTGTTCAGGCTGTACTGGCCGCGGGCGCGGGCGGACAGCTTCCAGCCCCTGGCGCAGGAGATGGCGGCCTGATCGCCTCACACGGCGCCGCGCACGTTCACATGCAGGGCGTACAACGAATGGCTCGCCGCCATGAACAGCCGGTTGCGCCGCGCCCCGCCGAAGCACAGGTTGGCGCAGCGCTCGGGCAGGTGGACGTGGGCGAGCGCGCGGCCCTGCGGGTCGTAGACGCGAACGCCGTCGAGCTCCTCGGGCCGCGCCTCGCGCGAGCCGTCGCTGCCGAGGCCGCACCAGACGTTGCCCGACGCGTCCACCGCGATGCCGTCGAATGCGCCCGGGCCCTGCGCGCTGACGAAGAGGCGCTTGTTCACGAGCTGGTCGCCGGCCACGTCGTAGGCCCAGATCAGGCGGTGCGGCCGGGCGCGGCTCTCCACCACGTAGAGCACGCGCTCGTCGGGTGAGAAGGCCAAGCCGTTGGGGCCGGCCAGGTCGTCGAGCACGCAGGCGAGTTCGCCGCTCGCCGGGTCGATGCGGTACACGCCGTGCGGCAGCTCGGGCTCGGCGGGCTCGCCCTCCCACCAGCCCATGATGCCGAACGGTGGGTCGGTGAACCACACCGCGCCGCGGCCCGCGCCGTGCATCTGGCAGACGATGTCGTTGGGCGAGTTCAGGCGCTTGCCGCGGTAACGATCGGCCAGCACGGTGACGCTGCCGTCGTACTCGGTGCGCGTGACGCGCCGCGTGCCGTGCTCGCAGGCGAGCAGCCGGCCCTGGGCGTCGCGCGCCAGGCCGTTGGCGTGGTGCGAGGGCTTGCGCCACTCGGCCAGCGCGCCCGAGGCGTCGTCCCAGCGCAGGATGCGGTCGTTCGGGATGTCGGAGAACAGCAGGTAGCGCCCGTCGCCGAACCACACCGGCCCCTCGGCCCAGTAGAAGCCGCTGGCCAGCTGCTCGACGGTGCCCGAGAGCAGGCGCAGCGCGGCGAAGCGCTCGTCGAGCATCTCGATGCGTGCATCGGGCAGCGTCTGGCTCGGCGTGAAGGGGAAGCTCGGTCCCTGGTCCATGTTCTCTGTCTCCTGCGCGGCCGGCGCTGCGGGCGCTGCGTTATCTAGAACGGCCCCTGCTTGACGAAACCGCCGCCCTGGAACACCGCCGCGGGGTCGGCGAGGTCGATCACCGGCTGCGCCGCCTCGAGCCGCTCGCGGAAGGGCTCGGAGCTGTCCTGCGGCCGGTAGCCGACATGGCGTGCGCTCGTGTTGTCCCACCAGGTCAGCCGGTTGTCGCTCATGCCGTAGATGACCGTGTGGCCGACCACCGGCGCGCCGAGCGCGGCGCGCACCAGGCGTTCGAGGTCGTCGTGGCTCAGCCAGGTGGCGAGCATGCGGCGGTCCTTCGGCTCGGGAAAGGCCGAGCCGATGCGCAGGCTCACGGTCTCGATGCCGTGGCGGTCCCAGTACAGCTGGGCCAGGTTCTCGCCGAAGGCCTTGGACAGGCCGTAGTAGCCGTCGGGCCGCACCGGCACCTGCGGGCCGATCGTCTCGCTCTGCCTGTAGAAGCCGGTGACGTGGTTGGAGCTCGCGAACACGATGCGCCGCGTGCGTGCCAGCCGCGCGCCTTCGTAGAGGTTGAAGGCGCCCACGATGTTGGCCGGCAGCACCTCGTCGAACGGCCGCTCGACCGACACGCCGCCCAGGTGCACCACGGCGCCCACGCCTTCGAGCAGCGCGCGCATCGCGGCGCGGTCGGCCAGATCGGCGGGGCGCACTTCCTCGCCCGGCGCGGCGGGCCCGAGGTCGGCCAGGTCGCTCACGCGCAGCACCTCGCAGGCCGCCTTCAGGCGCGGGCGCAGCACGCGGCCGAGCGCGCCGGCGGCGCCGGTGAGCAGCAGGCGGGGCCACGGACGGGACGGCAAGCGAGGCGGGGGCTGGTTCATCGCGCCGGCAGTGTGGGCCAGTCTACGATCGTGCCTCCCCCGGAGGAACCAGGATGAGCCTCGCCCCACCCTCGCCGCGGCAGGACCCGCGCGGCTTCCTGCGTGCGCTGTACGACGCGGCGGTGGAGCGCGCGCTGCCCGCCCACACGCTGGCCGCGCACCTGCCGCCGCCGCCGCGCGGGCGCACGCTGGTGCTCGGTGCCGGCAAGGCCGGCGGCGCGATGGCCGCCGCGCTCGACGCCGCGTGGCCCGCCGACGCCGCGCTGTCGGGCCTGGTGGTCACGCGCTACGGCCACGTGCCGCCGGCGTACCTGGCGAGGCCCGGCCGCATCGAGGTCGTGCAGGCCGCGCACCCGGTGCCCGACGCCGCCGGCCAGGCCGCGGCCGAACGCATCGTCGCGCTGGCGCGCGGGCTCACCGCCGACGACCTGGTGATCGCGCTCGTCTCCGGCGGCGGCTCGGCGCTGCTCGCGCTGCCCGCGCCCGGCCTGACGCTCGACGACAAGCGCGCCATCAACCGCGCGCTGCTCACGAGCGGCGCCGCCATCGACGAGATGAACTGCGTGCGCAAGCACCTGTCGGCCATCAAGGGCGGACGCCTGGCGGCGCTGTGCGCGCCGGCCCCGGTGGTCACGCTGCTGATCAGCGACGTGCCGGGCGACGCGCCCGAGGTCATCGCCAGCGGCCCCACGGTGCCCGACGCGAGCACCTGCGCCGACGCGCTGGCGATCTGCGCGCGCTACGGCATCACGCTGCCGCCGGCGGCACGCGCCGGGCTGGAGAGCGGCGCCTTCGAGACGCCCAAGCCGGGAGATGCGGTCTTCGCGCGCCACACGGTGCGCCTGGTGGCCACGCCGCAGCAGAGCCTGGAGGCGGCGGCCGCGCTGGCGCGGCGCGCCGGCATCGACGCCCACGTGCTGAGCGACGAGATCGAAGGCGAGAGCCGCGAGGTGGGCAAGGTGCACGCCGCGCTGGCCCGCGCCGTGGCGCGGCGCGGCACGCCGTTCGCGCGGCCCTGCGTGCTGCTCTCGGGCGGCGAGACCACGGTGACGGTGAAGACGTCGGCAACGTCCGGGCAGCCGCCCGGCCGCGGCGGCCGCGCCACCGAGTTCCTGCTCGGCTGCGCGATCGCGCTGCAGGGCCAGGGCGGCGTGCACGTGATCGCCGCCGACACCGACGGCATCGACGGCGTGGAGGACAACGCCGGCGCCATCGTCATGCCCGACACGCTGGCGCGCGCCGCCGCGCGCGGCCTCAAGGCGCAGGACTTCCTCGACCGCAACGACGCCTACAGCTTCTTCGCCGCGCTCGGCGACCTGGTCTCGCCGGGGCCGACCTTCACCAACGTCAACGACTTCCGCGCGCTCTTGGTAACGTAGGGTGACCTAGGGCGACGCAGGCCTCACCACTTGCAGCCGTCCTTGCGCACGGCGTCCACCGCCAGCGGCACCACCGCCAGCGGCCCCATGGTTTGGTAGGCGGTGCGGCAGTCGGCCTTGCCGGCCTTCTCGATCTCGCCGGCGAGCTTGTCCTTCACCTCGGGCGGGCGCGGCACGACCGCCAGCGCGCCGGGCGAGCGCAGGCCCGACAGCGGCCCGCCGCGCATGCGCGGCAGCTCCAGGTTCAGGCGCGGCGCGCTGGGCGGCGTGGAAGGCGGCGTGGCGACGTCGTGGCCGATTCGCGAGCCGGCGTCGGGGCGGCCTGCGGGCAGGGGTGGGCGCGGGGCGGGCGCTTCGGGTGCGGGCGCGGGCGCGGCCTGCGCCTCGGCCGGCGCCGGCGTGGCGGCTGGCGCGGGGGTCGACGGGGCGGCGGGTGCGATGGCAGCGGGCGGCGGCGCAGGCACTTCCACCGGCGCGAGGTCCGGCAGCCGCGTCACGCCTTCGATGCGTCGCGGCGCCTCGATCAGCCGCGGCCGCTCCAGCGCCGGCGCGTCCGGTGCTTCGGCGGCACGCGGCGGCGTCAGCACGCGTTCGACGGGTGCGGGTGCAGGTGCAGGTGCAGGTGCAGGTGCCGGCGCAGGTGCAGGCGCGGGCACGGGTGCGGGCGTCACGGCCGGCGCGGCCAACGCCGGCAGGTTGGGCAGCGCCGGCAAGGGCGCTGCGGCCGTCGCGGGCGCCGCGCCCGGCAACGCCGTGCGCTCGCGCTGCAAGGGCTCGGGCGCAGCCAGCGTGCGGTGCTCCACTGCGCGCGCGTCAGGCAGCGCCACGGCGGGCGGCAGGTCGGTCGAAGGCACCGGCAGCGTGGCCGGCGGCGGCAGCGCGTCGGCACCGGACAGGGGCGCGGGCAGCGCCGAGAAGCGGCCTTCGCGCTCGGCCCCCGGCTGCTCGGCCGGCGGCGGCGCCGCCTCGCGCACCGCGCCGCCGCTGCGCGGCGCCGCCGCCTCGCCGACCGGGCCCTGCTCCACCGGCGGTGCCGGCGCCGGTGGTTGCACGCGCGCCGGTGGCGCGTTGCCGCGCAGCGTGACGTTGATCGCCCCCCACACGCCCTCGCCGGGCCGCGCCGTGCCGCCGGGCACGCTGCCGAGCAGCACGACGGCCAGCAGGTGCACCAGCAGCGCCAGCACCAGGCAGCGCGCCAGCGTCGTGCCCGCCGGGCCGGGCGGCGGCCAGGTGCCGGGATCGGGCAGCGACAGCGACAGCACCGCCCGATTGTCGAGCCGCATGAAAGCGGCACGAAATGCGCGGGAGACCCTCTCCTTGCCCCGCGCGCCGCACGCTCGGGTCTAATCCCGCCTTCTTCCCCTGCTGCATCACCCCCGCCGATGACCCGCTGCGACCGCACCGAGGCCTGGGCCGCCCTGGCCGGCCACTTCGAGGCCCATGGCCGCGACTTCGACCTGCGCGAGGCCTTCGCGCGCGACCCCGGGCGGGCCGCCGCGCTCGCCTTCGACGCGCCCGAGGTGCACGCCGACCTGTCCAAGAACCTGCTCGACACGGCCACGCTGCGCTTCCTGCTCGACCTGGCGCACGAATGCGGCGTCGCCGAGCGGCGCGACGCCATGCTGCGCGGCGAGCCGATCAACCGCACCGAGGGCCGCGCCGTGCTGCACACGGCGCTGCGCGCGCCGCGTGGTGCCGCCGGCCCAGTCGCCGCAGCGCACGGCGACGCCGTGCACGCCGTGCTCGACGCGATGCTCGCCTTCGCCGACCAGGCGCGCACGCGCTACACCGACGTCGTCAACATCGGCATCGGCGGCAGCGACCTCGGCCCCGCGATGGCGGTGCCCGCGCTCGACGCCTTCGCCGACGGCGGGCCGCGCCTGCACTTCGTGAGCAACGTCGACGGCCACGACATCGCGCCCGTGCTCCGCCGGCTCGACGCACACCGCACGCTGTTCGTGATCGCCAGCAAGACCTTCACGACGCAGGAGACGATGGCCAACGCCGCGGTGGCACTGCAGTGGTTCGACGAGCGCACCGGCGGCGCCGGCGCGCGCAGCGAACACTTCGTCGGCGTGACCACCAACCTCGAGGCGGCGGCGCGCCTGGGCATCACGCGCACCTTCGGCTTCTGGGACTGGGTGGGCGGGCGCTACTCGATGTGGAGCGCGATCGGCCTGCCCATCGCCATCGCGGTGGGCAGCGCGCACTTCCGCGACTTCCTCGCCGGCGCGCACGCCATGGACCGCCACTTCGCCGAGGCGCCGCCGGCGCGCAACGTGCCGCTGCTGCTCGGCCTGCTCGACGTCTGGTACCGCAACTTCCACCGCTTCACGAGCCGCTCGATCGCGCCCTACCACCAGGGCCTCAAGCGCCTGCCGGCCTACCTGCAGCAGCTCGAGATGGAGAGCAACGGCAAGCGCGTCGACGAGACCGGCGACGCCCTGCCCATCGCCACCAGCCCGGTGGTGTGGGGCGAGCCCGGCACCAACGGCCAGCACGCCTACTTCCAGATGCTGCACCAGGGCAGCGACGTGGTGCCGGTGGAGTTCATCGCGGTGCGCCGGCCGGCGCACGGCCACGCCGACCTGCACCGCAAGCTGCTCGCCAACTGCCTGGCGCAGAGCCAGGCCCTGATGCTCGGCAAGAGCGAGGCCGAGGCGCTGGCCGAGAGCGCGCCCACCGCGGCGCCGGATCTGCCGCGCGAGGTGCTGGCGCGCCACCGCAGCTTCCCCGGCAACCGGCCGAGCACCACGCTCGTGCTGGAGGCGCTGACGCCGCGCTCGCTGGGTGCGCTGATCGCGCTGTACGAGCACCGCGTGTTCACGAGCGGCGCCGTCTGGGGCCTCAACAGCTTCGACCAGTGGGGCGTGGAGCTCGGCAAGGCGCTGGCCA
>Ga0209172_10001188_pt1 | contig 58895 bp, 54 predicted proteins | sample LarsenN4metaG_FD_184113 | JGI IMG/M metagenome (GOLD analysis project Ga0209172, IMG submission 184113) | Hot spring sediment bacterial and archeal communities from British Columbia, Canada, to study Microbial Dark Matter (Phase II) - Larsen... ...
TCGAAGCCCCGTTAATTTTTGTGTTAACGTTTTGTGCGGATTGATCGCTTATTGTCATCTACCTCAGAAGCCTAGCCTCCATCTGGACTGGCTTTTACCTTCTTATCTTTAACCCGAACTCAGGTTAAGTAACCACAATAAGAGATCGCCCCAGCCAGACACCTGAACCGCAACAGGCGATCACTTTTCTTTTATATGTCTGTGGTGGTATATGTGATTTATATTTGGAGGTTAGAAAATGGGTGCATCAAAACCTAGTATTCCTATCCAAGTTCAAATACAAAAGATAGTAACTGAAAGCCAAAAAGAAATTTTACAAATCTCTGATGACGATAAAAATAAAGTACTTAATTTTTAGAAAGATATTTATGATACTGCTTACGAAAAGCATAAAACATATACAACCTTAGTAGGGGCGAAAGTGGTATCTCGGTGGCTACCATAGTTGCATAATTCCCATAAACTACTCCGATAGTTACTTAGTGATTGTAAGGGGAAGCTAACTTCCGAGAGCAATCACTAAGTAACAAAAAACAAAAACCATTTGTAAAGAAAAGTTTATGTCTACTCAAAATATGTTGACTCAATCACCTGTAAACTACACTGAACATTTGCTGGAACGAGCCATTGTCGATGCAGAGTTCAGACACGCACTCAAATAGCCAGTAAACCATTGAGATCAGCACAACGAACACAAAAGATAAGTAATCTTTCAAGCTTTCAATCATGACACTGCCATCACCAAATAAAGTCGATGAATTATTTTCTCAATGGGATAAACCAGGCTCTCCTGGTTTCGCTTTAGCCATCATCAAAGATGGTGAGACTGTCTATAAGCGTGGCTATGGTATGGCTGACTTAGAACACAACGAAACGATTTCTCCAAATTCGGTCTTTGATATTGCCTCAACGTCCAAGCAGTTTACAGCGATGTGCATTGCTTTACTTGCAAGAAAGGGGGAACTTTCTTTAGATGACGAGATCCAAATCTACATTTCAGAGATACCCAGATATGAGTATTCCATTACTGTGCGGCATCTGATTCACCACACAAGCGGCATTCGTGATTACCTAACCCTCATGGGGTTGGCAGGAATGCGATGTGAGAATGAGTATCCTGAGAACGAAATCATTGGTTTAATAGCTCGTCAAAAAGAATTGAACTTCAAGCCAGGAGAGGAGCATTTGTACAGCAACTCAGGATATTTTCTTTTGGCAGAAATTGTAAAACGTGTCTCCGGAGAATCTCTTGCGGTTTTTGCTGATAAGCATATTTTCAGTCCCCTTGGGATGAAGACAACTCACTTTCACGATGATTTCACAAGGATTGTCAAGAATAGAGCGATTGGCTACTCTGTGAGGGACGAAAGTAGCTTTCGGATTGATATGTCTATTTTTGATGTCGTGGGTGACGGTGGTATTTATACTACAGTTGAGGATCTATGTATCTGGGATGAGAATTTTTACCAAAACAAATTAGGAGGATATGGGCAAGACCTGATCGAAGAAATCATTACACCTGGAAGATTGAATAGCGGCGAAGGGATAGATTATGCCTTTGGTTTAGTTATAGGGCATTACCGAGGATTAGAAACCATCAGCCACAGTGGTGGATGGATGGGTTACAGATCACAGATGCTTCGATTCCCCAAACAGAGATTCTCTGTAATTTGCTTGTCAAATTTGGGCAGCACTGAACCGCCAGAACTTGCCAGAAAAGTCGCAGATATCTACTTAGTTGATGACTTTACTGAGCAAAGCATAGAATCTGTAAGCCGCCAAACCCAAATAAGAGAAATTCCATCGGTTGATTTAGACAGCAAGACTGGCTTTTATCAAAACCTAAAAACAGGAACCGTTTGGGAGTTATTGGTAAAGGATGGAAAATTAATCGTGGAATTTGCTGGAATGAGCTTTACACTTGCTCCTGTGAGTTCAAGTCATTTTGTCATAATGGATCTTCCTTATAATGCCGATGTTGAATTTGAAGAGTCAGGTTTAGATGAACCCTCCCATCTTTACGTTTGTGTGGATGGCAAACCACGGGACGTTTTCCAACGGCTGGACTTTGCTCCTCCTGATTCTGAACAGTTGATGGATTTTACAGGAGAGTATTATTGCCAAGAGTTAGATGTCACCTACAGAATCAGTATAGAAGACGGAGAGTTGCTGTTAAATCGAAGAAATTCTCTTCGAGAAACCCTCAAGCCAATTAACAAGGATTTACTGAAAGGGATGGACATCACTTTGCAGTTTTTCCGTGATGGCTTACATCAAGTTACTGAATTCAATATGAGCGCAGGATATGGAGGTGTCAGAAACATTCAATTTGTGAAATAAAAAGACGCGCCCAACAATCTCGTTGCGGTTAAAACAGTGTTGCAAGAGATTAAAACCTCACTTACTGACCATGATTATATCTTAGCCATTAAAGCTTATCAATAACGTTTACCGATTCACTGCACAGGTGATTTAGTTAAAGTTGATAATCATTTCGTTCTGAGAAAATCTCAAAATTTTCAAATCGACAATATCTAACTCTTATATTTAGTAAATCAAGAAAAATTTATGAAAAATATACAAGTTATTGATAGAGCAATGAATTGTGCATATGACATTTTTGCTGCTACAGATGAAGAATTTAAGTTAATCTTCCCAGATGAAGGGCAAGATATACAATTTGCAGAAGATATTTATTCAAATGAAGAAGCACAAATGGTTTTGTCAAGAATTTGGCAACGTCGTACTTCTAAAAAAAATGTAAATGGAATACATGGTACTTTGTTTTATCAACTTGAATATAAAAAACAGTTTTATCCTAACTTTAGAGAAGAAGATTTAACTATAAATAAAGGGAGAGCTTGATTATGGGGTCATCGTGGTCGGGAGCTGATCAGGAACGTTTACCAATTTGCTGCACAGGCGATAAGCGTCAAAGTAGACAATCATTTTATTCTGAGAAATCCTCAGAATTTTCAAATTGACATTCCTAAATAACTTTTGATATTGAATCACTCATCTGCTGAGGGCAAACGCTGGCGATGATCATCATATTTCAAAACCGTCTGCACTTGGGCTAGTCTGGTGATTTATCAACTGGCTTGCCTCACTGCTGCACCACATCCCCCACTTTTAGCTATCAATTTTGCTATCAAAGCCGGAAATTACAGACGCAGCATGACTAATTAACACCTGTCCACTTCCGCAAGGCGTATTTTGCTTTTACAGGTTGTAAACATTTATGCCGTCACCTACCGAGGTATGATGAACGTTATTGGAAACGCGCAATCCATAGATCCGCATCTATCTATACAGTTGCGTCAAATGTCCCAAAAAATAGAATCATAGACTTGCGTTTATGTCAATCACTAAAAATTCCTCTAAAATCTAATATTTACTCCTTTGAGGCAATACTGAGCAAGAAGATTGCTCTGTCGTGGTTAGGACAATCACTTACAAGGTTCAACCTCGCAATAGAGATACTCAGTCGCACTTGCTGTAATCCTTGGAAAATCTGGGTTTTTTCTCCAGAAAGTAAGAAACTGCCGTAACTTGCTTCTTAATTCCTAAATTTCTGACTCAAGCTATTAGCTTCTTGACGTATTGAGCCAGGAAATAATTTAACCATTCAGCTAGCAAATTTTGAACTGTGGTGTCTTTTTCCCGTGCTAGTTGCTCTAAATATTTGAATGTAGCTATGACAAAATGACAAGCAATCGCCTTTTTGCCAGCAGCTTATACTAGGTCAATATGATCGCTAACAACATAATCTTTATTCACTCAGCAAAGCTAAAAATCTGCGAATTAGTCCAACTGTTACTGCTGGTAATTCTAACTGTGGTGTTAATCCCACATCTTCTAATGGTTGAAAAACGCGGATGGCTTGTGGATTTTTCTCTGCTAGACGGCGACCAATCTCTGGGCCGGTGAATTGGGACTTTTGACCCCAAATGATAGCAGTAGGAGTCAGCAACTGTTGAATATAAAGGGATAAATCAAAACACAAATCACCCCTGACAAAAGACAATGCTGCATACTCAGCATTATGTTGTTGAGCAGATTTGAGATAAGCTTCTACAATTTCTTCATAGATGCGGTTAGGTTGGGCAAATTGGCGTTGCTCTAAAAAACTCCGAATACCGCCGCTAGTGGCGATACCCGTACTGTATAGCAAGCGGTCAATAATAGGAACACTGACAATTTGAGCGAACAAGCTGCGGGAGTAGTCTTCGCCAAAATCCGACAATCCAGCTGGTGTGACTAGAATTAGAGATTTAAATAAATTGGGATGAGTAATCGCCACTCGGATTGTAAAAGCGGCTGTAAGAGAAGAAGCGATCGCTGTAACCGGACCTGTACAAGTCTGCTCAAAAAATTCCCTAATCGTCGTTAAATAGTCGTCAATCGTGTAATTCCTAGCTGGATGCTCAGATTGACCCCACCCGATCAAATCGGGGGCGAGAATCCGATATTCAGCAGCAAACGCTGGGTAAACTTTTGACCACTCATAAGCAGAAGAGCCACCACCAAAACCGTGTAGAAACACTAATGTTTCTCGTTCGGTAGGTGTGGTTGTATTTTCTTGCCAAAGTGATCCTGTTGCTGTGTAATATACAATCTTACCTAGCGAAGTAATGATCGAACGTTGCTCAAATCCCTGTGGTTGCATCATAAGTTTTGGGTAGTTATTCATTAGGGTATGGGGCATCGGGAAGGCAGTGCGTTGGGCGGGGAATACCCGACTTATAGCAACTGCCGTCATGGGATTTTTCTTCCCCTGCCGTCCTTAATCACAAATCTCCTTATTATCCTCGAAACTAGCATTTTCAAACCTCTGGCCAACGTCAGATTAAGTAGATGTAAAATCACTGAATTACTTATAAAGATTCAGTAATTTTTTTTGAGGTACGAAACTTGATTTTGCCTGTAAATACTGTATGGTAAGGTTTCGTTAGTTTTAATTTTATTAACTGCTATCACTTAGACAACGCTTTGCAATGGGTTTTTTGTGATAGTCTACAGAAAACTTACGGATAGTTTTGTTTTTCTTGAGAGAGTCAAAGCATTCGTTAAGGCTGGCTGTGCATCATCAGCATGAATATTAAAAGTAGTAGCTGTTGGTGTAGTTAATTATTTAGTGTTTCTCTGGGTAATGGTAGGTGGGATATTGTGGGCAAGCAAGCTACTCTTCAATCAGATCAAGTATCAAGACTTGAACCTGATACATCTATACTCGAACAGTTCGATGTGCAGAACCAAATCATAGCTTCAGCTAGACGCAGTCAGTTAGAAGAAGTGACTGAAAGCTTTATAGTAGATGTACCCACCTGCATATGTTTAAACTTAGAAGATTTGAAATGCTTTGAAGTTGTAGAGCGTCAGTATGAACAATGGGGTGTGATTTTTCAGAACTCCCTAGCAATACAACCATCCAATCCAGCATTTCCTATCAAGTTGGGGTCAACAGTATTAATGGGTTCACCCAAAAGCGGATTTTTAGAAGCTAAGTTCTTGCATCCTGTCAACTGGGTGAGTGCTTGTGTCACTAGCTCACAGCGATTAGTGCTGTCGGCTTACGATCGCGATCGCCAATTACTCTGCCAGACTATCCTACCCAGTGCAAATCTAGCCAATTCAGATTCATCTTTATCCCCCAATATTTTATTGTCTGTCGCTGCTCAAAATATTCACTCCATCACTTTCTGCGCTTTCGATGGTCAATTCACCATTGATGAGTTTCGTTTTTGTCTTTAAACAGGAAGAACAGACTTGAAAGGGGTGTAGGGGAAAGACACCTTATATTATTTGTATGTCGCTGTAAAACTCACCTTTCCCATCCTGCTATACTTACTTGTCCGGCAATACTTGAAGTATTGTTTTTAGACCCAAAACTGGAAGAAATCAGTAGTAAAATCCGTTTTGCCTACTTTAGCCCAGATATGGTTGTAGAGTAATATCGATATTCGATTTATATTACTGAATGTGGGAAAAGTGACTAGTGTGAAATATGCTGAAATTTTCAGCTTGATCTTACGGGTGACTTAACCATACTGAGTGAAATCAATATATGTATTTTGTAAGTAGGTAGGTAAACACTGTGGCAAAGGCTGTATCTTCTTGGCAGCAATTGATCAACCAGATACCTGACTGGCTGCTTCCAGAGTTGAAAACCAAAGCCACTAAGCAACGAACTATGCAGCGTTTCTCTGAGCCAGGAGCAATTCTCGGTTTGTTGACGTTGCTTGTTGCTATGCTGTTGTGGAACTGGAAATTACTATTGGCACTGCTAGTTGGGATTAGCATCATGTTAATAGTCTACTCAATGCAAAAATGGCATTGGCAATTGCATTGGGAAGAAATCAAAAAGTTTCTCAATAGTCCCAACCGTCAATTAATCTTAGCAGTCAGCAGTGGTGGTATCGGTACTCTCAGCACATATATGGCGGCGGCGATTTGGGCTGAATCTCACAGCCATTGGATAGCAGCTGGGGCTATTGTCCAAGGTGTGGGGACTCTACTGACTTTAATTTTGTTGGTCTGGCAAATTATCAATTTTTACAGCCATCGTGAAGAAAACAACTTTGAGAGGTTGTTGCTTGATCTCACAGAAGCCGACGCAATCAAGCGTTTAATTGCAGTTCGCCGCTTAACTAAAATAGTCAACCGCCAACAAATAGATCCTGCATTGCAGCAAGATATTATGCAATGTTTGCATTTTCTCTTGAGTCGAGAAGAAGAAGCCGCAATTCGAGAAGCAGCCTTTGAGAGTTTACAAACTTTTGAGCGATCGCAATTATCATCCACTCCTTTACCAACTCTCATGCCTCTAGCAACTAAACTCAAGGCGCGCGCTTCTATGTAGGGATTTAGGGTAAAGAATTTTAGATTTTAGATTGTGGATTTTAGATTGAAACCCAATCCAAAATTTAAAATCCACAATCCAAAATTGAATTGCCCAATACCCTATCGGCTTTTAACTGCTGATTGGCGATAAAGTTTACCATTACGGACTTGTACAACTGGCTTATTACAACGGCGTACTAGTTGTTCATCATGCGTGGTGACGATAACTGTTGCCCCAAAAGAATTTAATTTTTGCAGAATTTGCATCACTTGCCAGGAGTTATCGGGATCAAGATTACCTGTAGGTTCATCTGCCAATAGCAAAGGTGGTGTCCCCACAATTGCCCGTGCAATACTGACTCGCTGCTGTTCTCCACCAGAAAGTTGATCAGGAAAACAATCAGCTTTAGCAAGTAAACCCACTAATTTCAATGTAGGTTCTAAGCGGCGTTGAATTTCTTTGCGAGTATAACCTTGGGCTTGCAAGACAAAAGTAACATTTTCCGCCACTGTGCGCTGAGGAATTAGTTTATAGTCTTGAAACACAATTCCAATCTGGCGGCGTAACAAAGACAGGCGATCGCCCTGCAAAGCCGAAACATTGCATTCACTGACAATCACCTCTCCCTGTGTCGGTAACTCCTCACCATACAGCAACTTTAAAAGTGTTGACTTACCAGAACCACTAGGCCCCGTAATAAATAAAAATTCCTTCTTTTTGACCTCTAGGTTGACATCTAACAAAGCATGACAGCCATTGCTGTAAGTTTTGGTGACAGACCGTAGCTGTACCATGTTGCTATCACTAGTACTGTGCTGTTGCTTTTCACTATCTTGATGATCTTCAGTAGTTACTGGATTTGTTAATACAGGCATTGATAAAAATGGGGAATAGGGAATGGGGAATGGGAAATGGGGAATGGGGAAGAAAAATTCAATGCCCAATGCCCAAAAACAATGACTAAAAACAATGATTCCCAGGAAATACCTAGGAATCACAAATCTCACACTGAAAATTTAAAATTCTTTGCACCCTTCAAATTTAGGTAGGATTAACCCCAAATAGCTAGCATCATTTTTGATTGTGATTTTTCACGTCGCACTCTTAGCTGTCAAATGATAAATAAAAGCTTTCACTGCAAACTGCGGCAAAGCCAACATCCGCCGCCAACGCCAAGGTTCTTGATAAAGTCGATACAGCCATTCCAAATTGTTATTACCTAACCAAGAAGGTGCGCGAGATTTTGTCCCTGACCAAATATCAAAACTGCCACCGACACCAATCCAAATGGACTGAGGACACAAATGACGGTTTTGGGCAATCCATAATTCTTGCCGTGGAACTCCCAAACCGACCAAAATTATTTGTGGCTGTAGTTGAGCTAAAGTTTGTTGCAATTGTTGTTCTTCTTCGGCGGTATGGTAGCCAGAATAAGTACCAGCTATATTCAACCCTGGACTTTTTTGCTGCCAAAACTCTGCTGCTTTCGCAGCTACCCCTGGCGCACCACCGTAGAAAAATACTGTTTTGTCTGTCTGCTGTTGCCCAATGGTGTACAGCAGTGTTTCTGCTAATTCAATCCCTGGACAACGTTTGACCTTTTGCCATAGTAGCCACCGTAAATATAAGACTACTCCTGCACCATCTGGAATCACTAACTCCGCGCTTTGAATAATCTTCGCCAAAGCTGGGTTTTGTTGTGCTTGCATGGTCATTTCTGCATTGAGGGTGATGACATGAGTTCCGCGGTCGTGTTGCCAGCAATCTAACAACCAACGTGGATAATCATTCATCACATGAATAGGCATTCCCAAAACCGAAAACTCTTTAGGAGCTTGCAACATAGCCTTTCTCTTAATTAGTCTCACACCAGATGATCTAGAACGATAGTTTATCAAATTTTTTAATAGGGTGTCTCTGACTTTCTCATCAAAATAAAACTAGGTAAAATACTGTCCTGGGAAAATTAATCTATAGGCTGTGTCGTTTGTGTTAGCTACTTTGTGTGATAAAAACAGCTTATAATTCATCAAAAGACTGCGATCATTGCCAAAATGGAAAATAATTCCATCAGTTGAAATGAAATACTAGGTAAAAATTATATATATTATCTGCGGACACAATTATTTACACTGCATTTATTAAGTCTTTTCAGTAAACTCGGTTTTACAGTTAAGGTAGCGTAATGGGTTGAAGTTGACTATGAATAAAATTCGGATTGCGCTGATTGAAGATCACGACCTGACTCGTGTGGGTATTCGCACAGCTTTATTGCAAAAGGAAGAAATTGAAATTGTCGGAGAAGCGGCTAATGCTGCGGAAGGATTGAATATGTTAAAAATGGTACAACCAGATATCGCCATCGTCGATATAGGTTTACCTGATAAAGATGGAATTGAACTAACACGGGAGTTAAAAGCAACTGCCAATGGAAATGAGCTAGAAACAAAGGTGCTAATCTTAACACTTCAAGATAATAAAGAGGCGGTGTTGGCTGCTTTTGCGGCTGGGGCTGACTCTTACTGTATGAAAGATGTTAAGTTTGATAACTTGTTGGAAGCTGTCAGGGTAACTTACAACGGCAACGCGTGGATTGATCCAGCGATCGCCAGAATTGTATTACAACAAGCACAACAAAATCCCCCTAAAACTGCAAATGTTTCCACAGAACGCCAATTTGTAGCCTCAAACCCAGATTCTACAGATGGTCAGGAAACTATCGACCCCTACATCCTGACAGAAAGAGAATTAGAGGTATTACAGTTAATCGTTGAAGGTTGTAGCAATGCACTCATTGCCGAACGCCTTTACATCACAGTGGGAACAGTCAAAACTCATGTCCGTAATATCTTGAACAAACTGTGCGCTGACGACCGTACACAAGCAGCAGTCAGGGCTTTACGTTCTGGATTAGTTGGATAAATTTAATCTCTCATTAAATCTGCACAATTGCCAATTTCATGACCCTGAAGTTAAATATAAGGGTACAGAAAATTAAGAGTAAAGTTATACTCGTGAAAATATAATTTTTCTGGAAAAGATAGCTTTTTCAGGGTTTTTTAGCGATTTTGTGGGATAGCAACTTTACTATCCTACTAAGTATTTACCTGTAAATAAAAGTCAAATATGACGGAAACTAGGGTAGAAAAACTGAAGCTCATGGTCGTTGATGATGAGCCGGATAACTTAGATTTACTCTACCGTACTTTTAGACGAGATTTTCAAGTCTATAAAGCCAATCATGCCCGTGGCGCATTGGCAATTCTGGATAAAGAAGGAGAAATGGCTGTCATTATCTCTGACCAGCGAATGCCAGAAATGAATGGTACAGAATTTCTCAGTCATACGGTAGAGCGATTTCCTGACACCATTCGGATTTTACTGACCGGTTTTACCGATGTCGAAGATTTAGTAGATGCCATTAACTCTGGTCAAGTTTTCAAGTACATCACTAAACCTTGGAATCCAGAACGCTTAAAAGTCATAGTTGAGCAAGCGACTGAAACATATCGCATTGTTAAAAAGCGCACTCAAGAGTTACGTCGAGCTTTACGACGAGAATCTTTATTTAATGCAGTGACAACCGCCATTCGGGAGTCATTGGATTATGAGAGTATGCTGCAAAAAATTGTCGCCACCATCGGACAAACATTTGATGCTACTGGTTGTCTACTCAAACCAGTAGAAGGAGATCTGCTCTTAGCTACCCAGTTCTCTTATCAAAATTCGGTCGGTCATTCTCCTACTGAGGCCTTTGACCCCACCCTTTTAATTGAGAAGGTTCTAGCAACTCATCAATATCAAATTGCCCACGAGATATACGAAGATAAAGCTTGTAACTACTTGGTTGTCCCCTTATCCTACCAGCAAGACCTGTTAGCTGTGCTTGCCCTGTACCAATTTGGTCAAGATGAGCCTTGGCATGAAGAAGAAATTCAACTAATTACAGGTGTAGCAGAACAAGCAGCTTTAGCTCTCTCCCAAGCCAAACTTTACCAACGTCTCCAAGAAAAACAAGAGCAAATCAAAGCTGAGTTAGAAGTTGCTCGCCAAATTCAAAACAACCTACTACGCCAAAGCCTACCTGATATTAAAGGCGCGCAGTTACAAGCTTGCTGTTACCCAGCACGGGAAGTAGGGGGCGATTTTTTTGAAGTCTTTGTTCACCCTAAAGGAGACTTATGGTTAGCGGTGGGAGATGTTTCTGGTAAAGGTGTCCCAGCCGCTTTATTTATGGCTAGTGCTATTTCTGTATTGCGTCGAGAATTATCTCAAGAAACACCTGCTGATCCCCATGTAGTTATACATAATCTCAACCAGGCTCTATGCAATGACTTAATAGGCAACAATTGCTTTATTACCCTTGTCTTAGCTTGTTTTACACCCACTACTAGGGAGCTGGTGTATGCCAATGCTGGACACATATACCCATTAGTTTGGTCAAATCGGGTCACTGTAGTAGAACAACCAAAGTATCTTAAAGTTCGTGGCATTCCTTTAGGAATCTTGCCCGAATGGCACGCCGAATCAGGTCGCCTAGTTCTCTCATCTGGAGACACATTACTGTTAGCTAGTGATGGAATTACAGAAGCGATGGTATCAAATAACTTATTGGTAGCCGCAAACACCGCTGGTGGCGTTCCACCAGCAAGTCGTTCTATGCTTAAACAAGACGGTCTGTGGCAAATATTACAAGAAGAACCAAAGCCATTGTCTTTAAACCATTTACTAGCTCGCATCCAGGCAGATAACCCCGTGCAAGAAGATGATCAAACTATACTTTCTCTGGAGGTTTTGTAAGTGATGAAAAGTGAGCTACACGTACCAAGTGACTTAAACTATTTAGGTATCGTTGAAAACTGGTTACTCGGATGCTTAAAAATCCAATTGGGTGAGTCTGTTGATTGGTCAAGACAATCCAGTCGTTTGCGCCTAGCATTGGTAGAAGCTTACTCCAATGTAGTGCGTCATGCTCATAAAGAGCAGTCGAATATACCGATTTTGCTACGCTTGGAACTCACCGGTAGAGATATTTCTCTGGAGGTCTGGGACTACGGTTCTGGCTTTGATATGTCTACTTATTTTCCACCTAATCCTGTAGACAAGCAAGAAGGGGGCTATGGGTGGCTAATTATGAATCGGTTGATGGATAATGTGGAATATCAGTTACAAGTTGATGGTGCAAACTGTCTGAAATTAGAAGCCACTATCCCAGAACTTGCTAATAGCTAAACATTCAGATCACTCCAATAGAGTAGATAAGCAAAACCTGATAGTACGTCGGCTTGATTGAGGGTATCTTCAGGTGATGACCATAACAACATATATTTGCACACTGAGTAATATAAATTTACACGCAGCAAGAATCAATACTAAAAAACCCTTTTCTATTTTGTAAGATAGGGTTTTTTTATGCGCCATCAGATGTAGAGTTAGGCAGAAAATTACTGATGCGTTCCCTACAAGCCACTATTGTTGCTTCCTAGGGGGAGCTATTTTTCAGGACGTAAAGCTAGTAATTCTTGGGGTGAAGCTAGAAGTTTAATTTTAGCTTCAGCAATTTGTTGTTGTTGGTTAAGAACGAATAGCCAAAGAACATTGACGCTACACCAAGAGGTGTGTGCTTTGCCTGTAACTTGTACTTGTCTATGACCATTTTCTAGTGTTTCGGCGATTCCCTGCTGGGGTTCGGCTTTGATATCTTGCGCTTCTTTTTGGAGATATCGAGCGATCGCCTCTGACCCTACAATACCAGATTCAAATGGTGGATACATGATACCCTCAACAGCAAATAAAGCCGACGTTGCTGTAAAGTTACCTGCATTTAAATTTGTGAAATACTCTAAGACTGTAGATTCTGTAATTCCTGGAATGTGATTAGATAAATATTCAGCGACTTTCATCCAAGTACCTCAATAATACTAGCTGAACATTAATTGAAATAGACAACCGGAGATAAAAAAAGCTGCTACTGGTGTGGATGTCGCACCCAAGAAATCTGACTTAAGTAAGAATTAGTTCCCAAACTATAGCTTGGGAACTAATTCTGGTATGACATTGAGGTTGGGAAGATATCGAAAAGAAAATTAAATAGCTAAGGGGTCAACACCCATCTCAGCAACTACTTTACGCAGAACTACGGGTTGAAGCGGAATCAGAAGTGAATGTCATAATTGCACCACATTCGATTGGTTTGAGTACATTGCGAATCAGTGTGAGGTTTGCATCACTCTGGTAGCTTTACCTCTTGCTTTACATATTGCATTATTTATTTACAAATTACCAATAAAATTTACAAATGCAGTGAGTAAGAAATGTTGAACTCAAGTCTTGACTGAATTAGGTATAATCGGGTTGCCGCCAGTTTGGCAAATTTTGGTTATACAAATGGACTACTGTTCCGTAGTTAGCAGCAGTGTAGTAAAAGAAAAAACTAGAGAGCTAGGTTTTCACAAAGTTGGCATTGCTGCGGTAGATGAGAGTAGCAATACAGAAGCCCAGAGGCTGGAAGCCTGGGTAAGAATGGGTTATCACGCGGATATGGCATGGATGAATAATCCGAAACGCCAGGATGTGAAATTATTAATGCCAGAGGTGCGATCGCTTGTTTGTGTAGCACTCAATTACTACACTCCACACCAACGCCCAGAAAGCGAAGAGTACGCCAAAATCTCCCGTTATGGTTGGGGGAGAGATTATCACAAGGTGATGCACAAAAAACTGAAAGCCTTAAGTACTTGGTTACAATCATTGAATCCAGGGATTCAAGCACGTTACTATGCAGATACCGGCCCTGTCCAAGATAAAGTATGGGCGCAGCGTGCTGGGATTGGTTGGATTGCCAAAAATGGCAATGTGATTACTAGAGAGTATGGCTCTTGGGTATTTTTAGGTGAGGTGTTGACAAATCTGGAACTAGAAAGCGATCGCCCCCACACAGAACATTGCGGTAGCTGTACACGTTGTCTAGAAGCTTGTCCGACTGGGGCAATTACCCAACCCTTTGTAGTCGATGCTAATCGCTGTATAGCGTATCATACGATTGAGAACCGGTCAGAAAAATTACCAGAGGCGATCGCACAGCATATGCAAGGTTGGGTAGCTGGGTGTGATATCTGCCAAGATGTTTGCCCTTGGAATCAACGTTTTGCAAAAGCTACAGATGTGGGAGATTTTCAGCCTTATCCTGAAAATATTGCTCCTCAGCTGATAGAATTAGCGCAAATCTCAAATGAGGAGTGGGAAAGCAGATTTCCGGCATCAGCGTTGCGGCGGATTAAGCCAGAAATGTTAAGACGGAATGCCCGTGCTAATCTTGACGCATCCAGACAATATAATGACACAGAAAGCAATTATTTTTGATTTTGATGGCACGATTGCCGATACCGTAGATGCACTTGTAAGTATTGCCAATCGTTTAGCTGTAGAGTTTGGTTATGTCCAAATTACACCAGATCAACTAACGCTCCTCAGAAATTTATCCTCTAGAGAAATTATTAAATATTCAGGAATTTCTCTATTTAAAATCCCTTTTCTCGTGAAAAAGGTGAAATTTGAATTAAAAAACAAAATCCAGGAATTGCGGCCTATTCCTGGCATGAAACAATCACTAATTGAGTTAAAAGAGAATGGTTATCAGCTAGGAATCATTACATCTAACTCCAAAGAAAACGTCACAGCATTTCTCAAAATCAATGAATTAGATAATTTATTTGAATTTATCTATTCAGGAGTGACAATTTTCGGTAAAACCACGATTATTAACAATGTTCTCAAGCAAAAACAGATCCAGCCTCAAGCAGTGATTTATGTTGGTGATGAAACTAGAGATATTGAAGCCTCTAAAAAAGCCAACATTAAAGTTATTGCTGTTACTTGGGGATTTAATTCTCCCGAAATTTTAGCTAAACAGAATCCAGACTTCGTAATTCATCACCCTAGTGAGTTACTGCAAGTTATCCAAAATTGCTAGGTAGTCAATAGTCAAAAAGTAATTTAACTAATGACTAATGACTAATGACTTGTGGTGTCTGTTTCCACCGCTACACCTTCGCTTAATTGCTGTGCTGCTGCATAGTCAGCATCAAAATCCACCCGTGGTGCTTTAGCTTCACCACTAGCGATACTTTCAGCGACTAGTTGTGCTTCATGGGTAGTAGCTTCATTAGGATTAGGCTTAACTTCATCAGTCATAACTAACACCTTAAGTAATTTTTGAATGTTTGAAGTGATTGTAACAACTGATTTAGGCTATTTTTAGCACTCTAGAGAGATATTTTGACCTCTGTTCAAGGATAGATATTAGGATTAATACTTGATAGTTACGAATATACATAGTGGTGTAACAAGGTTAAAATGTCGCAAAAAAATTGTATTGGTCTGTGAGCAAAGCCCAATCACCTATTCATCGGCCAAGATAATTGGCAAATAGTACCATGAGGACACAGGGGCGATCGCTGGAATTTTCCTTGCAGTTGTTTAGCTAAATTAATAAACTGTTGCGTTCCTCTCCCTTCTTTCCCAGAATTAGATCCCAAACCGTTGTCAATCACGCTCAAAGTGTAACAGCCATCAGATATAGCGCAAGTAACTTGTAGGCGGGTTGCACCTGTGGCGTGTTTACCAACGTTACATAAAGCTTCCTCTAAAAATCTACAAATTCCTCGCTTTTGTTCGATAGTTAAGTATCTTTCATCTATAGGTTCAAAAGTCCGAATTTTGATTCTGATATTTTTAAAGCCAGGAAAGTCACGCTCTAAAGTATAGGTATAAACTTGATAGAGAAGATCATGCAGGGGATCTTGCAAATTTAATACTAGATTATTGCCTAAATAAAGGCTGGTGTCTTGCTCTAATGATTCCTGCTGTAAATACTCATATATTCCTCTTAACTCATAATTTAATTTTTCTAATTCCTGTTCTATTACTGGAATTAACTCTTTGTTTGATTTATCTTTACTATGTAGCAGTTGTAGAACTTTGGCAAGACTTTGTAATGGGCCATTATGAATAGTCTCAAAGGTGCTTTCTATAATCGCTTGACGAATTTTTATCCCTGAACGTAAAGCTTGATCATATTGATATAAAGCGGTGAGTTCCATACCATTAACAATCAAGACTAAAATTGCTGGAATAAACGGAATCCACCAACCAAACATTAAAAATAAATAACTAATCAATCCCAAAGCAGCACTAACTAAAATAACAATTATTAAGTTGTTTAATGGGGATTTAGTGAGTCTAGCAATGGCAATCCCACATACACCCCAAGCAAAAATCCATAAATATTCCCATTGTTCATCCCAAGTATTTAATAAAGGCCTGTCATTAATAACAGCACTGATAATTTGACTCACAGCATGGGCTTGAATTTCTACGCCATAGACTCGCCCTTTATTGGCTGGAGTAGATGGAATAGCAGCAGTAGTAAAAAAATCTTTACGGCTAGGGGCAGTGATGCCGATAATAATGATGCGATCGCGTAACCAGTTAGGGTCTACTTTACCATTTTTGACATCACTACTAGAGATTGTCCGAAATCGGGCGTGACCACTCCGAAAATTCAACAAGACTTGGACTCCGCCTGCATCAGTGCGGATGTATCCCCCGGAGTTCGGTAAAAACCGGGGTAGTTCAGTTTTGCCAAAGCGCATAGCGGCGCGATCGCGGATACCGTTTTCTAAGAAAATATTGTTACGGGCTAAATAAGCGGCTGCTAACCTAATTGACAAGGATAATTTGTAGCCTTGAGGTGTTGGTGTGCCTAATAAGATTCTTCTTAATTTACCGTCAATATCAGTAATTTGGTCTGCAAATCCAATTTGTCGAGGGAGCAAATTAGATGGTGGCGGAATGGGTTCTGGTAATACTTTTTCAATCGCAATGATATTTGGTGATTTCTGCAAAACAGCGGCTAGTTTACTATGATGCGTTTTGACTGGTAAATTTCGATAAATATCCAGACCGATGACTCTAGGTTTATATGTCTGCAATTTTAATAATAGTGTGGCTAAATCCCGATCTGAAATCAAAGAATCTGTTTGATAGTAATTATGAAGAGGAATATCGTCTTTATTAATACCTACAATCACAATTCTTTCATCAATAGATTCTTCTGGACGCACACGTAAAAAATTATCAAACGCTAGCCATTCTACAGATTGCATTAACCCCATGAAGCGAGCTAAGATTACTAGTCCGATGACTGCACATCCTGGTAATATACCCACACGCCACATAGCAATTTCTGCTTTGAGAATATTCCAAAGTCCAGGAGGCATAAGTTAATTCTCCAGTCTTTAGTGATAGGTAATGGGAATGGGGAATGGGAAAGCAGGGGAGCAATGCGGTCTTCTCTTCGAGACGCTCCGCGAAGGGCTTTGCCCCGAAGTTTAGAGCGGAGGAAACCTCCGCTCTGACTTATCCCCAAGTGGAGCAATTGCGGGGGTGCAGGGAAGGAAAAATCAATTCCCCATACCCAATTCCCCATGCCTTAATCAATTAAACCTTCGGCTCTAGCTCGCATTTCTGTTTGAATACGGATATTTTTACCTTGGTCGGGATAAAGGTCTAACGCGTCTTGTAACTTACTCCAGTAGTGACGTACCATGCGTTCGGAGATAGACATTTTTTCGGCGATCGCTTTATCTTGTAAGCCTTCATCAAATGCTAAACTGAGTACCTGCAACCACTCCGGTTTAATTTCTAATCCCCCATGAATTCCTTTGATATCTTTTGTATGGGTTAAGCCTTGTAATGCCCAATCAACTCTCGTTAACATTTCTTGAGTAGTAAGGCTTTTATCTGCAACAGTAAAACCCCCTTTATGACTATCAATCTCAGGTTTGATTCTGACTAAAGTTCTGATATGTGCGCTTTGTACAACAATATTTAAGTCGGGATAATTTTTCATCAATGTTCTGAGGAGTTGCACTCCCGTGTCAGGTTTTGCGATTACTCCTATATTTTTGGGGATGGACAAATCCATAACAACAATATCCGGCTGTAAAATACTTACTTGTTCTAGCGCATAATAAGCATTAATAGCGGTGATAATTTCTGATTCAGTATAATGTTTTTGTAAGACTGCTACTGTTCCACTTAAAACTGATTCATGGTCATCAATAACTAAAATTTTTAAAAGTGTATTATTAGTTAATACTTGTTTCATGATTAACACCCTAAAATCAATTTTATATAAGGGCAATTGAAATTAAAATCATCAAGAATAAATGTGGTATCTAAAATCTATATTTTTGATTTTCACATTTATCAAGTGAAATTATTCTACCGATGAAATGATTGTTTAGATAGCACTTTTAGGTGAGAATTCAAAAATTTTTAGGACAATAATTACCAGGATAAATACCAAACTGCTTGACAATGGCTAGTACGATAGAAACATCTACCTGAAGTTAAAAATTGAAAGGTATCGCAAAGGTAATTTAATTCAGGCAAACTAGTATTACAGATAAATGTAGTCACATCAGGATAATTAATTTGTATACTTAACTGCCCTAGATTTTTTTTCTGTTTTAAACTAATAGAAATTGTAATTTTTGTAAGAATATGTGGTAAGGTTATGGTCAGTAATTCGTCCAAAGTTGATAAAACAATTAAACTATGGGATGCTTGTTCATGTCGCCAATAAATCGGCAGATCAAGATGAAAGTATAGGTGTGGATTAAGTGCTAGCCAAGGTTCTATTAAGCACTCAATAGCTAGCGGGAAACTATCTTGAAGTGATTCTGGAAATAAGCGGTTGCTCAATTGTACTAAAGAATGGTGAAAATTATCAATTTGTCTCAGATAATCCTGAGTTTGATTGTGAGATAAATCCAAGTTATCTGTTGTTAACACATCTAGATGGCGACGAATTGTAAAGGTTTCTTGCAATAAATCATCCCGAATTTTCTCCGCTTCGAGAAAAAGCTTTATTGACTGTCTAGAAGACCACCATTGCAATGCTTGTTGAATTCTCTGATAGGATGGCAGAAATTTAACAAGGGTCATAGCTTATAGGGTACAGATTACAGGGTATAGGTTACAGAAAAGGCTAGAGGCTAGGGAGATCATCTCAGCTTAGATAAGTTTCTAGCGTAGGTGAGCAAGATAAACATAGATTTTCGCCCTTTATATCAAGTTTCTCAGTCGTAAATTAAGTTTTTGGCTTATAAATCAAATTTCTCAGCCGGGAATCAAGTTTCTCAGTCGTGTATCAAGTTTTTCAGTCGTAAACCAACTTTCTCAGCCGGGAATCAAGTTTCTCAGTCGTAAACCAACTTTCTCAGCCGGGAATCAAGTTTCTCAGTCGTAAACCGAATATTATCCAAAAAGTTTGGTAATGGGAATCGCTTGACACTCAAGACATTCACTACGCCTATTCCCCATTCTCCAGCGTTACAAGTCAGAAATTAATCTGGCTTTTCTGAGGATGAATTGTAATGCTGTCTCTTGCTGAGAAATAATATTAGCGTTGGCATTCATGCCTGATTGAATGTAACATTGCTGCTTACCATTACCAAATTTCAGGCTTTCTGGTTGAATTGTCGCCTCAAAATAGCGGTCAGTTGAGGGGACAGAATCGTGATCATTGCGTTGCGGTGTGATGGCATCAGGGGAAATTTCACTCACTACAGCTTGGAGAGTTCCATAATCTGGGTAGGGACAAGCATCAACTCGCAGTTGCACTTTTTGTCCCACAGCAACTTTTTTAATGTCTGCGGTGGGAATCATCGCTTTGACAACTAATGGAGTATTTTGAGGAACAATCTCTGCGATCGCCTCGCTAGTGCGTACTACTTGGCCAGGGTTGCGTAAATTTAGTTTGAGAACTATACCATCGCTGGTAGCGCGAATAATACTGCTTTGTAATTGTCTTTCGATTTGTTGCAGTTCTTGATGAGATTGGTTGATTTGCCCTTGAATTTCTACGCGACGCTGCTGGAGGGACTGTTTTTCTTTATTTAGCGTAGCAATACTAGCTTCGCCTCTAGCATGTTCTTGAGCAATGCGTTCAGAGGCGATCGCTACAATTGCCATGCTAGGATTAACCGCCGCCTTGGCTGATTGCAATTGGGTTTGGGCAATTTCCACAGCTTGTTTTTCGGCTGCTAATGCGAATTTAGTCTGTTCAACAACGAGTTTTTTCTGTTCGTATTCCCGTCTACCAATTGCACCAATTTCCGTTAATTGCTGATAGCGATCGCGGTCTACTTCGGCAAAGTTTAAGTCAGCTTGGGCTTTTTGTAAATTAGCTCTGGCCTTTTCTAAGTTAGCTTCCGCTGCTAAATATTCACTTTGAGTAGTTATTTGCTTTTCTTGGTAGTCTCGTTGATTTTTGCTGAAATCTGCCTGTGCAGAGGCAATTGTCCGCTCAATTAATCTACTTTCTGCCAGGATTTGAGTATCTAAGGCACTGATTTGGGCATCAATTTGGATGAGTTGTAACTTACCTTGTTGAATATTGCTTTGTAAGAGACTTTGTTTAATTTGTAATTGATCTGTATCCAAATGCGCGATCGCATCACCCCGCTTCACCAATTGATTTTCCTTCACCAAAACACTTTCAACCGTTCCCTCCATTTCTGGCTGCACTAGCCGCACATCACCTACAGGACGCACAGTTGCAGCCGTTCTGACGACCACATCATATTTAACCCAAGCCGAAAGTGCGATCGCACTTCCCACAGTCGCTATGAGTAACAGTCCTAATAAAGAAGTCCATGTACTAATAGAAGGTAAAAACTCTTCATTTGGATCTGCTGTGAGGATTTTCTGATTTTGAACATACAGCATATTTCACCGCAGAATTATTACTATTTCAGACTAATTCTCTACAAGTAATTACGAATTGATTAAGGGACTAAGAAATCTAGATGTTCTCCTACTTTTGTCTGTAAATCTGCTAGAGAACCTTGTAACTTTAATCTACCTTGCTCTAGCAACACAATCCAATCTGCTCGATTAATGACTCTTGGACGATGACTAATTAAAATGGTTGTTTTACCTTGACGATGACTCAATAATTGATCTAAAACCTGCGCTTCACTTACAGGATCAAGCCCGCCAGTTGATTCATCTAAAATTAAAATTGGTGGTTCTGTAATTATGGCTCTAGCTATCGCCAAGCGTTGACGTTGACCACCGGAAATATTAGCACCAAATTCACCTAAGATAGTTTGATATTTGTCAGGTAATTTACCAATAAACTCATCAGCACCAGCAATTTGACAAGCTCTAACAATTTGCTCAAAGCTCACAAAGGGAGTACCCAAACGAAAGTTTTCTACAATCGAACGACTCCAAAAATGAGCATCTTGAGGCACTAATATTACCTGCTGACGTAAACAATCTAAGGAAAGGTCTTCTAAATTATATAAGCCAATGCGAATGTTGCCCGATTGCAAAGAATATAAGCCAGCAATTAGTTTAGCTAGCGTACTTTTACCACAACCAGATTTGCCAATTAGAGCAGTAACTTTACCGCCAGGAATTTTTAAAGTAAAGTCTTCTAATAAATCAATTCTACCAGCATAGTGAAAGTTGACATTTGTACAAATAATATCAGCATCACTTGATAATCTAGCAAAAGGTTTTTTAGTGTCTCCCTCATCTTCTGGTGTAGTATCGATAACTTCTGTTAAACGTTGAACAGCCGTTTTAGCGGTGGTAAATTCATCAACGAAACTAATGATTGTAGCAATTAATCCTAGGAAATTACCATTCATAGAGTTAAAAGCTAGTAACTGCCCGATACTCAAGTTTTCTGCCGGATTAATAACTAAGTTGCCACCATACCAAAGTAAAATAATACTGCCAATACTGGAAACAAAATTAGAGAATGTCCCGTTGATAATGCCTATTTGAATTGTGCGTAAGGTCAGATTAGTGAGATGCCTAAAGCGATTTTGCAATTCATCTAAAAATTGTGAACTAGATGTAGTAGTTTTAAGAGTGAGTGCGCCTTTAAAGGTTTCTACTAAAATTCCTTGTGCTTCTGCATCTTTTACTAAAAGCTCACGAGTTTTTTGCTGTAATGTTGGCTGAAAGACAATGGTAGATATGCTCATAAATACAGACATGACCATAGCTAAAGCAGTCAACTTCCAGCTATAAAAAATCATCAAGCATAAAGAAATTGACGCAATAAAAAAGCGACTAGGTAGACTAATGACAACTTGAGCAACTAACTGATTGATTTGGTTAATATCTCGTAGACGACTGATAACCTCTCCGCTGCGACGAGCTTCGTAATAACTCAAAGGTAATCGGAGAATTTGACGGCAGAAATCTAAAACTAATCCTAGTTGTAACCTTTGGGCAAAGTGAGCAATTAAGTTAGATTGTACCCAAGATAAACTACTAGAAATAATATTCATCACTACTACAGCGATCGCCATCGTCGTGAGTAGCTTAGTATCACCACGAACTAAAATATCATCAGTGAGGATTTGTAATAAAAAAGGCGACGCTAAAGATAAAATTCCTAACAACAGATTGAGAGGTAAAGCTTGAGCTAAAATCCCTCTAAAATTCCAGACACGCCGAAAGAAACGCCCAAAACCAGCTATTTTGTCATCTTCACCTTGAAAAAATAATTCGGGATTTGGCTCTAATAACAACATTAACCAATCAGTCCATCCCTCAACTAAATCTTTGGGTGAGAGATAACGGATACCTACAGCCGGATCGGATATGATATATTTTTTCCCTTTTTTACCGTATAGAACTACCCAATGTTTGCCTTGCCAGTGGATAATTGCTGGTAAAGTTGCTTTGTGGATTTGGTTTAATAGTTCGGGTGAAGTTTTAACTGGACGAGCTTGAAAACCTAGGGTTTCTGCTCCTCGTTTTAGTCCTAATAAAGTTGTACCAAATTGTCCTGTACCTACAGCCTCACGAATGCGAATCAGAGTAAAATTGCGTCCATAATATTTAGCGATCGCAGCCAGACAAGCAGCACCACAATCTTCTTGACTATGTTGTACAACGTGAGCATATTTCATAAGACAAAACTCTGATACAGATTAAAGACTTTCAAATCTTGCTCTTGATGATTTTCTCCGGCTGCGACTATTAGTATTGACTTGGAAATCACTCTCTTGATCATCATTAAAAATGAATGAGTTCATCCAAGCAAAATGAATCTCATCTGATGTAAGTCCAGGGTTGCCAAATAAAACAGCAGCACCCAAAATATACATATAAGTATCTAAGTCAAAACTAACCCTTATACCTCCGCAGACGGCAGCAGATTCTTCAGAAGTTAGTTCTGTAAATAGTGTGCTTGGTTCTTCCATCGTTTTCCTCTTGAAATCGGTATCACGATCAGAAAATCTGACAAACCTGGAACTCTAACTACATGATGAGTAATTAGTCATGTAATTTATGACTACCTATTTTTGACTGACAAGCAATCAAGAATTATTGACGCTCCAAGTACTTGGTATGCCTAATTCCACATAAAGACCATTAGTGGTTTCTGTAGTGGTTTTCTTCCCAGATCCAGAAAGAGGAACACTAGCTTTTTGTCCGTGACCATCTGCATTGACAATTTGCATTTCTTGGGTAGGTTCGGTAGTGGAAAACATAGCATATGGCATATTATTGCTATTGCTACTTGTGAAGCCACCACTGACAAAACAAGCTTCTTCAGCAGTTAAGAGATTAAAAAGATGAATGCTTTCATTCATGAATGTTTGCTCCTTGTAACTATTAATGTTTGGCTTCATTTTGTGAAAAGATTAATCTAAATACTGGAATTTATAAATATGTTCCAGTATTTAGAAAATTCATGATCATTCAATTGTCTCTGAAGCAAATTTAGTCATTTTCCAGAAAGCTAATCATATGTTTTTAGCTTTCCCAGGCAAGCATTTCAGAGAAGGCTAATCATTTGTATCGACATCGATGGAACTAAATGATGTTTCCCAAGCGAACTGAGTTTCTTGTGTAGTGAGTCCGCTGTTACCAAACAGCAAACCATAACCTAAAATGTAAGCGTAATTATCGATGTTAAAATCAACGGTAACTTGACCACCGCTAACTGTAGCAGATTCTTCAAAAGAGATTTCGGCGAACAGGTTATTTTCAAGAACTAGCATGAAATTTGACTCCATTAACAGGAATTTTTTGAAATAGATAAGTAGCTAACTGATGATTTAGGCAAGCCTGAGAAAGCTAGGAAGATTCCTTAGCTTCTCAAGCAAACCTGATGAAGAAAACTAAATACCTAAATCTAAGTCATTGTCACCATCGTCGATGAATGATGTTTCCCAAGCGAACTGAATTTCGTCTGTAGTTAGTCCGCTATTACCAAACAGCAAACCATAACCTAAAATGTAAGCATAATCATCGACGTTAAAATCAACGGTAACTTGACCACCGCTAACTGTAGCAGATTCTTCAAAAGAGACTTCGGCGAACAGGTTATTTTCGAGAACTAGCATGAAACTTGACTCCATTAACAGGATTGTTTTGAACTAGATAAGCTAGTAGTTGATTGCTTGTTGTTGGCTCTTCAACTCTTCGCTTGCTTATTACAATACCTGTGAATAAATAGCTGAGTCATTTACACTTGCGGCAAACTTAATTACCAAGTTTATGAGACCTAATTACTCGATTAAGTTGATGAGTTTTCTGAAAAATACAAACCTGAAGTGATGCTGAGGATAACTGTACCTTCCGACAACAGGTGAGTTTATAACCAAAAAAAATACTGTAGCTTCTCATTAAGAAACCACAGTTAAATAAAGCAGATTGATCAATTAGTATCTAGCTGAAGAAAGATTTTGTCCCAGCCGATCGCAAATTATTTTCAATTGTTCTTGATCGGTGATTGGACACCGAGGATTGGGTAATTCTGTATTAGGCCATCCGGGTAAATTACTACATGGACACAATAAGGCTGGCATACCGACGTTACGCATAGGGATCGGCATCAAACAGCGACTACAGGGTGACATTTCCCAGGATGGTGTGAGTAATTCGGCAATAGTCTCGTGAGTTCCCTCCAAATAACAATCACTCGCCGATAACAAAATCTTTTGCCAACATTCTTCAAACTCTTTGCTGTAGCGATCGCCTTGGTATATAGGTTGAGGTAGCAAATTTATTCCCTCATTACCGACCACTACTTTCTTACCTAACTGAAACCAGTGAGCAAGATATTTTTTTACTTCTGTTTGGTTTGCCATACCACAATTCTACAATCGGTATGAGAAAAATTTTGAGACTAACTGTTTAATTTTCTATTAAGAATTCCACTAGAATTACATGAATGAATTAACATTAAATGTCTCGTAAACTTTCTTAATTTATCATTCATTATTCATAATATTTGGTAGCGGTGTACCAAGTATGCTGAGATTTAAAGCATGGCCGCCAGTTACCAAATAAACAGCCTCACAAATCGCAGCTAGCTGACGCACCAAAGTACCCAGGCGATCGCGGAATGTCCTCCCCAAAGGATATGCTGGTACAACTCCCCAACCAGTTTCTTCCGCCACAAACACCATATCTGCCGCAACTAGCTGCACCGTCTCTAAAAATTCCGCCACAGCATTTTCCCAACTCTCATCATCTGCTTCTAACAGATTCGCCACCCAAGTTCCCAAAGAATCCACTAAAACACAAGTATTAGGTTTAACATCAGCCAGACTTGCAGATAGTGTTACAGGTACTTCTAATGTCACCCAATCTTGAGGACGGCGGTTTTTGTGTAATTGAATGCGTTGTTGCCATTCTGCATCATCAAGGTTTACGGTAGCTGTCGCCACATAAACCACCTCTTTCCCTGATTCTCTTGCCAAATATTCTGCCCATTCACTTTTCCCAGACCGAGCCGGCCCAGTGATTAATATGACTTTACCCAAAGCTGTTTCCTTTATAGAGGTGTGAGGTGTAGGGATTTATAGTAGTTTACAGTTGATTTCAATACAGACCTAACCCCCAACCCCTTCCCTGGTAGGGAAGGGGAGTAATACTCAAAGCCTTTCCCCGTTTCTGACTTTTCACGGGATCTGGAAAACCCCTCTCCAAACCTCTCCCCTGCAACTGTAGAGACGTTGCATGCAACGTCTCTACATTTTCCCCCTTCCCTACGAGGGAAGGGGGTTAGGGGGTTAGGTTTCACGTTAGCTTTTCCACATAAAGTGAAAAGTCAGATCCTCATTTCAGGGCTAGGGTGTACACACAAGTTATCTGAACTCTACTGAACCCAGACAAGAACCACTATAAAGTAAGCAGAGGAGATTTCTCCCCCATGTCATGTGTCCCGTTCCCTACCCTAACAGTCTTCGGTAGTTGTCCAATTGTCTAGTGATTTCCCTGATTAATTGAGCAAAATCGATATCCATACCGTTATTAATATCGGTCGGACTGTTAGCCAAACTATTCATTGAATCGTCCACATAATACTGGAATGTAAACTCAGTATTGAAACTGAGAGATGTTTGATGATTCGTTATCTCAGAAATTTGATTGGAACTGTCACTAATAGTTTTGACTTCTGGTGAAGATTTCAAGCTAAAACTAGGAGTTTGATTGAATGGGGTATTGCTGGGGAAATTCCTAAAGAATTCATCCAACATAGGGCTTAAGTCTAAGCCAGAGTCTGGGGTTGATGAATTATTATTACTGCTGTTATTGTTGCCTGCTGTGCTGGTAATGATTTGGCGGATTTGGCTTTCTGAGAGAGTTGGGTTAGCACTCAGCATGAGGGCGACTACCCCAGCAACGTAAGGCGATGCCATTGATGTGCCGCTATAATTCGCGTATTCATTTCCTGGGAGAGTAGAGTAAACACTCTGGCCTGGGGCTGTGACATAGGCAAGTTCATTACTACCGGCACGGTTAGAGAAATCTGTGAGATTACCCTGTTGATTCACAGCCCCGACAGCAATTCCTGTATTGTTGGCATAGCGTGCCGGATAGCCTGGTGATGAACCGCCATCATTACCGGATGCCATGACGACAATTACCCCTCTACTGCTGGCATATTCAACGGCTGATTTGAGTGCTTGGCTAGAAAAATCACCACCAAGGCTGAGGTTAATCACATCTGCACCATTATCTACAGCGTAGTAGATGCCATTAGCGATCGCACTATAAGAACCAGATCCAGAACTATTCAACACCTTCACCGGCATAATTTTGGCATTGTAAGCCACGCCAGTCACGCCATAACCATTATTCTCACCCGCAATAATCCCGGAAACATGAGTCCCATGTCCGTTATCGTCATAGGTTTCATTATTGTTACGGTTAAAGTTCCAGCCTCGCACATCATCTACATAGCCGTTGCCATCATCATCAATGCCATTACCAGCAATTTCTCTAGTATTAGTCCAAATATTATTTTTTAAATCTTCGTGATTGTAGTCCACACCAGTATCTATAACTGCGACTACAACACCGCTACCTGTGTGTCCATTTTGCCAAACTTCTGGGGCTTTAATCATATCTAATCCCCAATTATTGCCACCAGAATCAGCAACTTCATTGTAAGGATTCTGCCCAGCCGCTTGAGAAACTGATTTAGAAGCATCTATTAAGCCATAGCCATTTTGAGAACTATAATTACTCGTAGCAATAGCATCTGTTTCGGAAATAGAGCTACTGCGAGCGTTAAGTTGTGAGCTAGAGTAATTTTGAGTGCTAAAAGTATTTGCAGAGGAGATGTAAGTAGAATCTTGCCCGTCAAAACAATTTGATTTAATACTGATATCACTATGGGGCATTGGTAGTGTCTCCTCAAATAATCTAACTGTTTTTTGGCAGCATTAATTGTTAAAACTGGCAGTGCAGTTTTTCAGGGACAAATTCGCCCTCCTAGCCCATAATTACTATGAAATGAATAAGTAAAATGACGTTGGTTTTACAAAATTTTATTCAGTAAGTTTTAATAATTTCTTTGATTCAGTGATGCCTGAGATATTCGCCAGGACAATCAATCAGATTCAAGCTGCTTTTATGGCTGAATAGTGATTGTTGTGAATGCTTTTTTGTAGTGGCTCAACTAATGAGTAAAAGTCAAAGTTTCACAACAAATAATTACTAAATTTTGATTGGTGTAGCGAGTTACAAAGATAATTATTTGTGTGCGATCGCTCAATCATGCCTATGGTCAGTCTGAACTGGGGTGCGATCGCCTGTTGGTTTACAATGTGAACAAGAGCGATTACTCTCAAAACGCCATCATTCCACCTCAAAATAATGTGAGTTTGATAAGTCTTTTTTGACCTCTCCCCCAGCCCCTCTCCGACGCGGAGAGGGGAGTAAAGAGCTAACATATCAACGAAAAATGGGGTTTTAAAGTCTCTTTCCTTGCAGGGGAGAGGTACCCTGCGGGAAGCAAGCTATGGAGAGGGGTTTTTTTATTCGTCGAACTCACTTGAAACAGGAATTTTTCACCTGAAATTAAAATGTTCTCCCTTAAAACAGGAATGTTCTCACCTGAAACAAGAACGTTCTTGCTTAAAATAGGAACGTTTTCACCTGAAACGAAAACATTCTCACTTGGAACAGAAACGTTTTCACTTGAAACACAAACATTCTCACTTGAAACAGGAAATTTCGAGTTCGGAACACAAAACTTGGTGTTCAGAGCATGACTGATGAGGTTAGGAACTTGAATTTTATTGTTCTTAGGTGAGAGAGTCACGCAAATATGCTAAATTGTTACGCACAATGACCGTATGAGGGTGATCTACTCCTAACCGTTGCTCAAAAATATCTAAAGCTTGGATGTACAAGGGTTCGGCTTCGCTGTATTTCCCTTGGGAGTCGTAGAGTCCGGCTAGGTTGTTGAGGCTAGTGGCGACATCTGGATGTTCTTCACCCAGGAGTTTGCGCCGCAGTGCTAAAGCTTGGATGTACAAGGGTTCGGCTTCGCTGTATTTCCCTTGGGAACGGTAGAGTCCGGCTAGGTTGTTGAGGCTAGTGGCGACATCTGGATGTTCTTCACCCAGGAGTTTGCGCCACAGTGCTAAAGCTTGGATGTACAAGGGTTCGGCTTCGCTATATTTTCCTTGGGAGGAGTAGAGATAAGCTAGGTTGTTGAGGCTAGTGGCGACAGATGGATGTTCTTCACCCAGGAGTTTGCGCCACAGTGCCAAAGCTTGGATATACAAGGGTTCGGCTTTGCTATATTCCCCTTGCGATTTGTAGAGTAGAGCTAGGTTGTTGAGGCTAGTGGCGACAGATGGATGTTCTTCACCCAGGAGTTTGCGCCGCAGTGCCAAAGCTTGGATGTACAAGGGTTCGGCTTCGCTGTATTTCCCTTGGGAGTTGTAGAGATTAGCTAGGTTGTTGAGGCTAAGTGCGACATCTGAATTTTCTTCACCCAGGAGTTTGCGCCACAGAGCCAAAGCTTGGATGTACAAGGGTTCGGCTTCGCTGTATTTCCCTTGGGAATGGTAGAGTTCTGCTAGGTTGTTGAGGCTAGTGGCGACAGATGGATGTTCTTCACCTAGTAGTTTGCGCCTGAGAGCCAAAGCTTGGATGTACAAGGGTTCGGCTAGGTTGTATTTCCCTTGGAAACGGTAGAGTGCTGCTAGGTTGTTGAGGCTAGTGGCGACAGATGGATGTTCTTCACCTAGTAGTTTGCGCCATAGTGCCAAAGCTTGGATGTACAAGGGTTCGGCTTCGCTGTATTTCCCTTGGGAGTAGTGGAGTAGAGCTAGGTTGTTGAGGCTAAGTGCTAAGTCTTTTTCTAAACCTAACTCTTTTTGCAGTTCTACAGTCTTGCTTAAATACTTAATTCCTAATTCTTGCTCTTTTTGGTAATCTTGAAATTCACCTCTTTCAAGTCTTTTTCTATAAATATCGCCTAAGTTAAAATACAAAGTCGCTAAAGTTGCATCTTTTTCACCCCGTTGTTCCGCATCTTGAATGAATCTTTGCAAATCTTCTATAGGCAGCAAGTAAGGATTGTCATCATCAAAGTTCGAGATTTCATGACCAATGAAAGCAGAACGAATTGGCTCTAACTCTCTACTAGAAACAGTGTTTTTCTTCCTTGAGATAAAGTGAAAAACTCCATTGCGCCAACTCCAAAAATCAGGAGCTTTTTTAATTAAACTAACTAAAAGCTGATTTGTCACCCACAAGACAATAGCAAAGGGAAATTCCCTTAAAGCTTCTCTAGTCCACTGCAAATAACCGAAAAATATTTCTTGTTCAGAACGCTCCTTTCCCAGTTTGAGAAAATAAAGCTGTTCTGCACCAGTTACCGTAATTACTGCTGGTTGATGTTGCTGCAAATATTCTTCATTTTCGACTAAGTGAGCAATAGCAGCCCTCAAACTTGGCTCACCTCTCGGTAATGTCACACGATAAGGACGAATTTCTGGTTGTAATTCTGTTTCATAATGCTCGATAATTTGCTCTCGAAAATTCAAATCATCGCAAACAGCTATCAGCAAACTCAAACCCTGTTCTTTGGCTTGAATGCTGACAATTAAATCATCATAAGCATCTAGATTGTCATCATCATCAAATAGTTCATTAGTTGTCATTGATGAAACCCTGCTCTCTCAAGAGTTCTACAACGATGGGGTGAACATCATACCAGTTCTTACGATTGCGATATTCCAAAACATAAAGCCCATGCAGCAAGTCTAAAAACTCAGGTTCTTTGGGATCATCAGGCATAAAGTTCTGATATGTAGTTTGCAAGATGGTATAGTCAATTTTCCCCAAAGGTACAGCAAAATCATTGCGAATATTATTAATTGCCTCATCTAAAATTTGCTGATTAATGACTACTGCCTGTCCTGGTTTACGCCGAATTAACCGCAGACAAATACGACAACATTCATTAGCAATTCTCACCAACTCTCGCAACACACCACCACTATTAATAACAATATCTTCTACTGCTTGTAATTCTATAAGTGCAGCAGAAATGCGCTTTTGTAAGATTTCACATAAAATATTTTTCGCTTGTGGGCGAGGCTGGGCATTAGGTTGACGATTTTGCCCCTGTTCAAATAATTTTAATACAGGCATGACCACAACTTGGTCATTAGTTTCTGTCTCAATTAGTGGTCTGAGAAACTTGTCTCTTAAAACAGCAATGGGTATTGTATAAATAATTCTAAAATTTGGTTGACACAGAGCTTTGATATTATCTCTATAAATATCATTGACTCTTTCTAATTCCAGTTTATCTAAATCATCTATAATTACTAAAACATCTTTCTTTGTGGCGACATGAATGATAGCCGCAATTTCATTAATTCGCGCAATTAAATCAGAAATTCTTCTCTCAAATTCCTGTTTAATCTCATAGCGGACAGCCGCATCAGCTTTTAATTTATTACTAATTAATTTCAGTAAATCGAAACCCAGAGAAGTTTCTGCTTCAAGATTAAATTCTTCTGTCTTAGTCCGAGTTGCAAACCATTTATACAAAGCATTTTTTGTAGAGTTAGGAATCTCCACTTTCAGAGCTTCCGCTTCGTACATTAAATTTACAGCAATAGAAAACAAAATATTGATATGATTGACATCAGACATTTCAATTGTGTCAGAAATAGAGAACAAAACCACAAAGTAACGGTCTTGCGATCGCCTGCTAAACTCCGCTAACAAAGTAGACTTGCCACAACCACGATGTCCTGTAAAAATAATCTTGCCATCACCATTAGGGCTATCTTCAACCAACTGCTCTAATTCAGCAATCACATCATCACCATAATCCACCCTAAATCTTTCTAAATCTCTTGTCTGAATCAGTGGCAATAACTCTAAATTTCTGTATGCTTGTTGAAAAGACTTTAACAAATCGTCAGACATATATAATCACTGTATAACCTCGCTATTCATATCATCACCCATCTTTGTCAAAGTCAAGCTGAAATCTTTATCCACACTAATTAACGTGAGTTCGACGAACAGAAAAACCCCTCTCCATAGCTTGCTTCCCGCAGGGTACCTCTCCCCTGCAAGGAGAGAGGCTTTAAAACCCACATTTTTTGTTGATATTTTAGCTCTTTACTCCCCTCTCCGCGTCGGAGAGGGGCTGGGGGAGAGGTCAAAAAAGGCTTATCGAACTCATACTAAATTAAAGGTTTTTAGACAACTTTAGTTCTCCAATAAGCATTAAATATAGGTTGGGTTTCCTTACGTCAACCCAACCTACACCCCTACACCCCTACACCCCTACACCCTTACACCCCCAAACCCCTCTATCACACATTCGCTTGCTGACGCTGATACAACGACCAATACAAACCCTTTTGCTGCAATAATTCTGCATGAGTTCCACGTTCAGCAATCACACCTCGCTCTAACACGAAAATCTGATCGGCGCGTTTCAAAGGTGCAAAACGGTGAGCAATCAGAAATACAGTCCTATTAGTGGAGATTGTTTGCAGATTTTGCAATACCTGTTGCTCAGTTTCACTATCTAAAGCACTAGTCGCTTCATCTAATACTAAAATCGGTGCATCGGAGAGAAACAATCTCGCCAAAGCAATGCGTTGTCTCTGTCCACCAGATAAAGCTGTACCTCTTTCCCCTACATTACTTTCATAACCATAAGGCAATTGACTAATAAAGTCGTGAGCTACCGCCATTCTTGCTGCTTGTACGACTTGTTCCGAGGTAATATTGGGGTTGCCAAGAGTAATATTTTCTAAGATAGAACCATTAAATAGAAAATCTTCTTGAAGAACAACACCAATTTGTTGTCGCAGTGAAGATAAATCAGCACTCTTGATATCAAAACCATCAATGAGAATCCGTCCTGATTCAATTTGATAAAGTCGCTGCAAGAGTTTAGACAAGGTGCTTTTACCAGAACCACTGCGGCCGACAATCCCGATAAATTGCCCCGGTTCAACATTGAAAGAAATACCTCTCACCACAGGTTCAGTATTAGCTTTATACCGGAAAAACACCTGTTCAAAATTCACTTGTCCTTTCAATGGTGGTAAAACTAAACCCGTCCCCATTTCGGCTTCTGGCGCGACGTTGAGAATATCACCAATTCTGTCTACTGAAAGGAGGACTTGTTGCAGATTTTGCCACAGCTGCACTAAACGCAACAGTGGCCCTGTCACCCTTCCAGATAACATTTGAAAAGCGACAAGTTGCCCAACCGTGAGATTTCTGTCAATAACTAATTTCGCACCGAACCAGAGGATTAACAAAGAAGAAAAGTTAGTGAGGAAGTCACCAATATTACTGCTAATGTTAGAAGTCGTGGAAGCTTTAAAGCCGGTGCGAACGAAACGAGCAAATAAGCCTTCCCAGCGATCGCGGGCTACTGATTCCGCCGCATGAGCTTTAACAGAATGGATACCCGTGACTGTTTCTACTAAAAATGACTGACTATCCGCACTGCGGTTAAAGGTTTCGTTTAACCAGTTCCGCAAAATCGGTGTCGCCACTAATGTTAAAGCAGCAAACAACGGTAACACAGCCAACGCCACAAAGGTAAGCGGAATATTGTAGTAAAACATCAATACCAAATAAACTACGGCAAAGATGCTATCTAAAATCACCGTTAGGGCTGTACCTGTGAGAAATTGGCGGATTTGTTCCAATTCTTGGACTCTAGCGACGGTATCGCCAACGCGCCTTGACTCAAAATAAGCCAAGGGCAAGCGCATGAGATGACGGAATAACTGTGCTGATAAACTTAAGTCTAAGCGTCTGGCTGTATGGGTAAAGATAAAGAGCCTAAGAATACCGAGTATAGACTCAAATAACGCAATAAATAACAGTGCGATCGCCATGACATCGAGAGTCGGTAAACTCTCTTGTACCATAACTTTATCAATCACCACTTGGGTGATGAGTGGTGTCCCCAAACCCAATAACTGCAAGGTAAAGGAAGCGAGTAAGACTTCTCCTAACAGTCCTTTGTATTTCCAAACGGCTGGAGTGAACCAACTCAGATTGAATTTTTCTTGGCGGGATATCAGTTCAACTTGCCACAACTGCCCATCCCAAGATTCTTCAACTACTGATTGCGGCAGGCTTTCACAAATACTATCAGGATGCAGGGGATTAGCAATAATTAAGCGATCGCCTTTCACCCCATAAACCACCACCCATGACTGCGACTCCCAGTGTAGTAAAGCTGGAAATGTCAATTGCCGTAACTCACTCCAACTAACGTGTAACCGTCGCAGCACTAACCCCAATTTTTCGCCAGCTTCCACGACTTGTTTAGGATTTTGTCCCCGCAGTTGGCGTTGTACCCATTCCAATTTCACAGGATTATTTAACTGTTGGGCAGCCATAGTTAAACAAGCCGCAGCCGTATTCCAGTTAGCCACAAACGGGTAACTTTGGGCTACTGATGTGGGAGTTGGGATTGTTGGTTCTGGTGTGATGGGCTGGAATACCTGCGTCTCGGTGACAATTTCTGGCATTTCTTGTTGGGCGACACCTAACCAAAAATCCTCTACGTCTGGGCTAGATATTTCTGCCCAAAGTTTTGTATCCCAACAAGCTACAACTACCTCTTTCGTAGCCGCTACAGCTTTATAATCTCCTGGGATTTTTTGTAAATCACCGAACCAATCTCCCACCTCTAAAGCCGCTAAAGGTGTACCCGTTTCTTCTTCCCGTAGACGGACTTTACCAGCAATAATTAAAAACTGATAACCGCCCAATTCACTTGACCAAATTTTCTCTCCCAGTCGATAGCGACGGGTTTCTAAGCGTTGTTCTAATTGGGATTTTTGTTCAGGATTGAGCAAACCCAGAGGTGGTTGATTCCAAGGTATAGCAGCTAGCACGTATTGTCTTAGAGATTCATTATCCTGAAGTTTTAACTCACCTGTAATTTGACTGTCAGCTTTTGAATTTTCTCCGCTAGCCATTTTTCAAATAATTCGTTTTGTAGTGCTTGTGTTAATTGCGTATCTTCTAGGGATGCAGGTAAAAATTGTTCTATGCGAAACAATCCATAGCGTCCATCCAGTTCTATCGGGCCGATGACTTGTCCAGGTTTAGCAGCATCAATCGCCGCCCTCAATACATCGGGCATTGTGCCTCGGCTAATTGGCCCCATCATGCCGTTGACAATGCGATCGTCCGCTTGAGAATACTCCTTAGCTAATTGCTCAAAACTACCTCCTTCTGCGATTTGCAGTTGCAACTCTTGGGCTAGTTCTTGACTATCAACAACAATTCGTGAGATTACCACCCGATCCAGAAAAATTTTCCGTTCAATAAAATATTCAGAGATTTTTGCTTCTGTCACTAAAGCTTTTAATTTTTCTAATTTGAAATTCAACGTAATTGAGGCGTGGAATGTATTGTAATCTGTACCATTTCTTCTCAGCCATTCCTGAAAAGCTTGAGGATCAGCTAGTTGATTTTTGAGGCGAAAATCAATAATAGTCTGTTCTGTGAGGGCTGGATTGATTTCCATATCCTCTCGCATCAAGAATTCCTGCTCAATCACATATTGGCGTAAAACATCACTAATAAATTGAGCCAATTTCCCTGATGTTTGCAAATATTTTACTGTTTGTTCTACAGAAATTGGTTGCTCATTAACGCTCAAAAAAGAGAAATTTTCCATGAATTCACCTAGTAAAACAGCTAAAATTGTATAAACTAAAAATCATTAATGCCAACTTACACGAAATAAAAAAATTAAAAGTAAAATAAATTTTCTATTTTGAATTAAATTTTTGACATGGACAAAATAGTCATATTTAGCCATATAGCCAAAAGTGACTTTCACTGAAAATTATTCAGCGTAAGAATAACTAGGCATTGGGCAATCCAATTTTGGATTGGGAGCTACTCTAAAATTCTTTCCCCTATACCCCTACACCCTTATACCCACACACCCCTAACTAAATCACACTCGCCCAAATAAACGCGAATCCCATAGCGGCGATCGCACCAATTAAAGTGTTAAAAATATTAACGACTTCATTGGTCAGCCAAGTGTATTTAGCTTGCAGGGTTGCACCAATTACACTTTCTAGATTTGTGGCAATGAATGCTGCTAGGACACACCACAGTATACCCATCGGTGAAACTAAACTCACACCCCAACCTAAAATAGCGATCGCTACTGAAGCTACCACACCCGCTAAAGTCCCTTCTAAACTCACTGCCCCTTCTGTACCTCTCGCTACTGGTTGCAGTGTCGTAATTAAAAAAGTCCGTTTACCGTAGGCTTTACCCACTTCACTAGCACAGGTATCAGACAATTTGGTACTAAAACTTGCCACATAACCCAAGAGGAGGAGGGATTGGGGATTGGGAATTAGGGATTGAAAATTAGGTAAAACTACTCCAGCATCGATTAGTCCAAATCCTACAGCGCACAATGCGGCAGTCAAAGCCGAACCCCAAACATTTTCCGGGCCTCTAGCACCTGAACGCTTTTCGGCTATCCCTTCCGCCTCTTTTTGTGCCAAGCCAATGCGCGTCACACCAGAACCTACTAAAAAATAGAACACTACTACTAAATATCCCTGCCAGCCTAGAGTTCCCCAAATTAACACGCCCAATAACCAAGCGTGGAGTACCCCCGCCAGAGTCAGCAACTTTTTGGGAGCAAACCAAACGAAACTCAACAAAATGGCGTTCAGTCCTACTCCTACTAACCAAGGATTGGCAGAGCTAATCAATGAGAACATCAGCAATAAACCATGCGTAGTGTTGCCCGGATATCAACCAGAATAGCGAATTTTAGAGCTAACAGCAGAATTTAGATTCTGTAATCAGAAGTAAAACAGCTTGTGTGTCTGGTTTGGAATTATTGTTGCTGTACCTCCCCATTCCCAAAGTGCATAGTTTATATTTTCTTTACAGGTCAAGGGATAACAAACAGGCAAAATAGCAAAAAAATTATAATCAACGGCAGAGTGAGAGCCAGTAAATCAAGTTAATAACTGTATTTTACTGACCATCACGTGTAACGTAATTTTCCCAATTCCCAATTATGAGCCAAACTATATTTCATCTTGCTTTCCCTGTAACTGATATTGCTCAAGCAAAAGCATATTATGTTGATGGCTTGGGCTGTATCCCTGGTCGTGAAAACCCCCAAGCCATCATTCTCAATCTTCATGGTCATCAATTAGTAGCCCATCTCACCAAAGAACCATTAACGCGCCAACGCACTATTTACCCCCGGCACTTTGGTTTAATCTTTACTCAGGAAACCGACTGGGAAGAACTATTAGACAGAGCGCAACAAAAACAGCTTTTATTTCGTGAAGAACCCAAAAATCGCTTTGTTGGTACTACCCTAGAACATCGCACTTTTTTCTTAGAAGATCCGTTTAATAATTTAATGGAATTTAAGTATTATCGCCATGTTGAGGCGATTTTTGGCAGTTATGAATATACCCAAATTGGTGATAGAAAGTAATTATCTATCTATGAAAATGCTTGTATAGGATACCTCTAGGACTCCTATTGGATTGTGGCAAAAACTCCATACAAATCAAAAAAGCTCATTCCCCATTCCCCATTCCCCATTCCCTATTCCCAACTCCCAATTTCCCCAAATCACTTGCACTCTCCGCATTCAGCTTAATTGGTTCTGCTAAAGCTTTTGCTACTGCGGCTATACACCGAGAGTCCGTGAGCATCCATGAATGTAATGCGACTGGGATAATTATTTCTTTTCCTAAAGGCATTTTGGAACTATGCGCAGGAATAATCATCAAATCATAATTTGTCCAAATAGAAGTAAAGTTTAACTGCTGTAGCAACATCACATCAGAATTTAAATCGTTCAGCAATTCGCTATTAGGACGCATTTGCACGCACCCAGGATGCTGCGAAGCATAAGCAACAACAGTGCCATTATGCGGTGAAGAAATTGTAATAAACCGTTGTACGCGTTGAATTCCTCCTAAGCGTTGGATGTAATAACGGCTAACGATTCCACCCATGCTGAAACCTACTACATCCAAAGTTTGTTCAGGTTTAAAGTTGCTAGCAATATAGTCAGCTAGTTGTTGTGCCAATACATCCAGACCTACTTCACCATTGTTTGGGAATAAATCCAGTGAATATACAGGCCAGCCTTTTTTTCCTAGACAAACAGCCATTTCATCAAAGACTGCTTCTGTATCAGTAATGCCATGCACCAACACTACAGGATTAGGCGGTTGGTTTTTTATCTTCATACTTTGATTTGATCTGCATCCATCCTGTAGAAAATTTAACTGAGTCTGATTACTGCCAGAAATCAGATTATGACACTCTTCTGACTGGATTAAGGGTGTAGGGGAAAGCATGAAGTTATATTATTTCTCTGGCTGGGAGTCCTGGAAGTATTACGGATGACGATGGATTCCCATCAGAGAAAATAATGTTAATTTTTGTTAAGCAAGCTTTCAGAATCTTGCTTTAGATTGGGATAAAATTTAATAATTAGTCTTCAGTGCTAACAAGTGGCGCAGTCCTTGTAAACAAGATTTTAGAGTCTTATCTAGCTATTAGGCTTGATGAAGAAGAAACCATTATGGTTTGATAAAAAGTAGATAATCATCACAAAAAGTAGTATTGTGACGTAATTTTTAACATTACGGTCAATTTTACAGATTAAAACTTCAGGAGCAATTCTCATGTTTGGATTTATCAAAAATCTAATAGCTGGCATCATAGGTTTCATTACTGGACTGTTAGGTGGTAAGAAAAATGGTGGCTACTACCTACAATTAGAAGAAACTGGTACAGGTTCAGTACCAGTTGTTGCACCTAAACCCGCCGCTGAACCATCTAATGGTACAAAAGCGAAAGCAGTAGAAGCACCAAAACCAGAACCATCTCCCACTCCTGTGAAAGCGGCTAAGAAAGAAGCTTCTCAGAATGGCAAAACTGCTACACCTGAACCAATACCCGCACCAGTTGCTAGCACCAAACCTGCTACACCAACCGAAACTACATTCGCACCCAAGTACCTTATTCCTTCAGCTAGTGGCTCAAACGGTCGTCGTCGTCCAGGTGCAAACATGAATACTTATCTGGACATGGCTCGCCAAGTAAAAACTCCTGGCTAAGTATTAAAGACTAAAGGTTACAGATTGCAGGGCAAGGAAAAGAACTGAATGATTAATGGTCTTTAGCCATGTCTTTGTCTTTGTTAAATATCAGTCCACTATACAAATGAAATGCTGAGTCCCAATAGGTCTTTTCCCTGCGAAACAGGTGAATGTGAGACTGAATGTTACTCAGCATTTCTGTTTGCTCTAGGACTGTCTGTGTAAAAGGTGTAAAGTCTGAGAAAATCTTGACTTGCGGTAAATAATTTGTCAGCCAATTAAGTAAGTTGTTCCAATTGATTCTGATAGTCTTTTCGCTGGCTGAGGGAGTGATTTCTGCACCCTGTTGAAAATCATAACTGCGATCACACAGGCGCAAAATACAGCGTCTCTGTGGTAAGTGTAGATCACAAAATTGGGCATAGTCTTGGGTTTGAGTTTTGCGTTCTAGTTGACGATGGGCATTCACATCAAAAACTTCTTCAAAAATCGGTAATAATCCTAGAACTTGTGCAGAGACTTCCGACCAATCAAATGTGAGAGAACCAACTATATTTGTTTCGTTGGAGCAGATTACCGTCGGTTTTGGCTGTGATTCTAGAAAATACTGCACCTGAAAAACTTGAATTTGGGCGATCGCTTTGAAGGTTGTCCAAAAGCAAGGGATACCTGCTTGTTGTAACTGCATCCCGTAAAACTTGAGTTCACCAATGCGTCCACTGCGATAATATTTCCAAGAGCGACTAGGAAGTAACAGCCTAGCAGTGTAAGCATCTAGCTGCATAATTTGACCAAATTTGGCTGCTACTTGATTTTTTTGCTCATGATCGAGAGGTTCTAAGATTAATACTCCCGATTCAGTATTGTTAGGTTCGGCTGTGGCTTGAGCGATCGCTCGTTGTTTTTCTTCTTGCTGAATTTCTTGCAACCTTTGTAAAGCTTGCCTTGCTTGTGTGACAATCCGATGATTGGTTGTAATTAACAACAATCGCCGATAGACTTTTTCTGCTTCTGGGTATTTTCCTGAAACTTCGTGTAGCCTAGCCAAATAAAATACCACCCAAGGATGATCCGGCGAATCTTTTAGCAGTGGTTTGAGTAATTTGGCTGCTGTTTTATAGTCTTTCTGTTCAAAAGCGATCGCAACTTGCTCAATCATGAGATGTCCCATGCACACTGGTGATAAATCATTTATACTTCACAAGCTGCGGAAATTAGGGATAATGCTACTATTGGTGCTGTAACTGCCCTGAAGATGCGACGACCTAAAGACACTGGTTGAAATCCGGCCGCGATCGCGTCCTCGATTTCTCTATCTGTCCAACCTCCTTCCGGCCCAGTAGCAATCACAACATCACCAGAAATACAGTTAATCATACTTTGGAGATGGCTATACTCACCACGCGCTTCGCAAATATAGCGGTGAGTGGCTGTGCTATGAGTTACAGCCTCTTTAAACGTTACAGGCTCTAAAATTGTGGGTACAAAAGCACGTTCTGATTGTTCAGCGGCTTCGGCTGCGATGCGTTGCCAACGTTCCAGCTTTTGGGGACTAGGATTTAATAAAGTGCGATCGCTCAATACTGGTGCAATGCAAGCTACACCCAACTCAGTACAACTCCGCACTACCTCATCAAAACCACTACCTTTGGGTAAAGCCATCATTAAAGTAATCGCCACAGGTAACTCAGTGGCAACAATTAATGGTTCTAATACTTGTGCTTGTTCTGCATTAATCTGCGCCAACCACCATTTACCTAAGCCATCCATAGCAATAAATTGCTCGCCCTCACGCAAACGTAACACTCGTTTCAAGTAATGTTGCTGCTGTGGTGTGAGTAAAATTTGATGTTCTTGGAGTTGGGAGGGTGCGATCGTAATTCGTTGTAGTTGAGCCATGAGATATTTAACCGCAGATGAACAGCAATACTTTAATAAGTATTATCTGCATTCATCTGCGGTTAAATTTCCTAAATATTAATGCTTATGAAAGAGTCTGGAAGTAAGCTTCCAACGCTTCTTTTACCAAATCAGTCATTGACCTACCTTGACTGGTAGCTGTGGTTTTCAGCTTGTTGTACAAATCATCATGGAGACTGACACGATATCTGGCTTTGCGCGACTTCGATGCAGTTTTGGATGTTTCTGGTTCTATAGTGACTGTCGCGGCTTCTGGTTCGTATTGGGTAGCAAATTCACGAATCGCATCAAAGCCGACGCGATCGCAAAAATCTCCGAAGCTCTCTCCAGATTTCCGAGATTGTTTGAAGTAGACAAAAATCGGCTCTAGGAAGCTTTCTATGTCATTGTGATGTAAGCGTTCCACATAAGGCTGTGCTAGGCGTGTCTGATGGGGTGAACCACCTAACCACACTTGGTAACTTTCTGGCGCACTACCGACAAAACCTAATTCTGCCATATAAGGACGAGCGCAACCATTGGGACAGCCCGTCATCCTTACTACAAAATGTTCATTTTGTAAACCAACTTTATCTAATACAGCGCGAATCCTCTCCAAAATTCCGGGGATTGCTCTTTCCGACTCGGTAATCGCCAAACCACAAGTTGGTAAGGCGGGACAAGCCATCGCATAACGGACTAAAGGCTCAATGGTGTTGGGGTCAGAAACTATACCACAACGGTCAAGAATGGCTTGAATGGCGGGTTTGTTTTCTGGTGCAATTTCGTAAAAAATTAGGTTTTGGCTACCTGTCAGACGGATGGGTAAATTAAATTGCTCAACAATTTCCCGTAAGGCTGTTTTCAATTTAAATGAGCCTTCATCTTTTACCCGACCATTATCAATGGAAATGCCGAGGAATAAATTGCCATCACCTTGTTCGTGCCAACCCAAGAAATCGTGATATTTAAATTCTGGTAAATCTTGGAAAGGTGCGAGGGGTTTGCCAAAATATTCTTCGACTTTGGCGCGGAATTTATCCACACCCCAATCATTGATTAAGTATTTTAACCTAGCGTGTCTGCGGTCAGTGCGATCGCCGTAATCTCTTTGTGTGGCGACAATTGCTTTCACAGCATCATACACATCGGCTTTATCTACGTAGCCGATGGGGTCTGCGATTCTGGCGAAGGTTTCTTCTTTGTTGTGGGTTCTGCCTAAGCCGCCACCAGCAAAAATATTAAAGCCTGCTAAATCACCTTTAGAGTCAGTAATGACTACTAAAGTCAGGTCTTGGGAATATAAATCAATGGAATTATCTCCCGGTACTGTCACACTCACCTTGAATTTCCGCGGCATATAATACGTGCCGTAGATAGGTTCTTCTGTGCCGTGAATAATTGTGCCATTACCGTTGCGAACTCTGGCTGCTTTCACCTCTGGATTTTCTTCCGCACTGATGGCTTTTTCACCATCTAGCCAAATTTCGTAATAAGCACCTGTTTGGGGTGAGAGTAAGTCAGCAATATTTTGGGCATATTCCCAAGCATACTGATACTGAGGCTGATTCTTGAAGGGGGCTGGCGGGGCCATAACGTTGCGGTTGATGTCACCACAAGCACCCAAAGTAGAACCGAGATTTTTAATTATTGTAGCGATCGCTGCCTTCAGATTTTTCTTTAAAATCCCGTGCAGTTGGAAACCTTGACGAGTCGTTGCCCGTAAAGTATGGTTGCCATATTCATCAGCTAGCTTGTCTAAAGCCAAATACAACTGCGGCGGTACTAACCCACCAGGATTTTTAGTCCGCAGCATAAACTGATAATCTTTCTCTTGTCCCTTAACGCGGTTATCGCGGTTATCCTGTTGATAAGAACCGTGAAACTTGAGAATTTGTACTGCGTCTTCGCTAAAGTGAGTCGTATCCTCAAGTATCTGCGTTGCTACAGGTTCACGTAAAAAATTACTGTTTTCTTTAATGCCTTCGACTTTGGAAGGTTTGCGGCTAGCGAGAGGAGGAGGAGCAGATTTAACCATCAGAGTTCTATAGTATTCTCAATAAGGCATCGGTGATTGCCGAATTAGCAAGTGAGCAGCATAGCTGCGTTTGGTTATTGCCCGTAATCCGGTCGGAAAAGTGAAGAATATTCTAATCCTAACATGACAAAAAGCTGGTTCTATAAGTGATTTCACACTTCATCAAACCAGCTTTTGACGTTTCTGAGTTTTTAGTGCTGAGTTAAATATATACTACATCAAAAAGTGTTCAAATTGAGCATTGGCAATAAAAAGACAAAAGGAAAAAGACTGTTTTCTTGTCAATTTCTTCTTTTCCCAATCTCTTATCTAAACCGATAACCAATACCACCATTGATGCTGACGGCAGAAGCGGGGCTATTTTCATAAGCACGCAGCCCGACTTTGGCATTAGTGTAAACCAGGAAGTTGTTAGCTACTTCTGATTCAACCCCAGCACCTATAACTACAGCGTCTCTGTTACCTAAAGGACTAGGTGAGCCATTGTTTTCTACGAAGGAATAACCACCAGTCACAAAAGCGTTAGTACGATTAGCAATTGGCACATCCACGGAAACTTCTGGAATAATAGCAGTTGTATCGTCATTCCAGAGAACATTACCGCGTGCAGAAAATGGGGTATTGCCTAGTTTGACTCTGCCTGTGAGATTACCACCAAAATTAGCAGCATCATTATTTTGTCCGCCATTCGTGACACCAGCAGAGATACCAGCACCAACATAACTAGCATCAGTACCTTGTTTGGTTTCAGCCGCCGCTTGACCAACGTTCACTATCAAAGCAGTCATGATTACGGAAGACAATGCAGAGATTGTCACCAAAGACTTAAGTATATTTTTCATGTTCGTGTGAAAATCTTCTAGTTTTTACTTTTACTTTTATAGTCGTGAAAGATGTTAAATATGTTCCTGATATTTTGGGGAATTTATATATAAAAAGGGTGTAGGGGTGTGAGGGTATAGGGGTGTAGGGGTAAGAGATTTTATGTGTTCAAATTATTGAGATATACAGTATTTATATAGTAAAAATATACAGTTTTAAAACTGGCACAATCTCATCGTAAAAAAGTTTTTATTAGATAAGTTACACAGTTGCAGATTAAAAATGTCTTTTTCCTTACACCCTTACACCCTTATACCCTTACACCCCCTATTTTGTGACTTTGCCAATAGAAATAATAACTAAGCTGTAACAGTTACTTCAATCATGTTTACAGGAAATCTATAAAGTGAATTTTGAGTAGTTTGCATGGAGATTTAAGAATGCTAACCGCTACAAAAACGTTATCTGGCCTGATGGGTTTGTGTGTCGGTGATGCGTTGGGTGTACCGGTTGAGTTCACTAGCCGCGCAGAATTAGCTCAATCTCCAGTAACAAAGATGCTGGGTTATGGGACATGGAATCAACCCCCAGGAACTTGGTCTGATGATAGTTCGCTGACTTTCTGTTTAGCAGAAAGTTTGTGTAGAGGCTATTCTATAGATGCGATCGCACACTCTTTTTGGCGTTGGTATAAAGCCGCTTATTGGACACCCCGTGGCGAAGTATTTGGGATTGGTGAAAGCACTTATGCAGTGATTATGCGTCTCAATCAGGGCGTTCCACCTCTGGAAGCTGGGGGAACTAGCGAAATGAGCAATGGTAATGGTTCTTTGATGAGAATTTTACCAATGGCTTATTGTCATCAAAATTTAGCTTTTCCGGAATTAATCACCAGAGTACATCAAGTTTCTTGTATTACGCATGCTCATGTGCGATCGCAAATGGCCTGCGGTATTTACATTAGTATTGCAGTGGCACTGCTCAAAGGAGCTAATCCCCAAGGGGCATATTTACAAGGATTAGAAAATATCCAAAAGGTTTATACAGCAGATGAATATCTGTTAGAAAAACCTCATTTTGAGCGGGTCTTCAGTGGTGAAATTGCCCAGCTACCAATCACACAGATTAATTCTGACGGCTATGTGATTGATACTTTAGAAGCATCTTTATGGTGTTTATTAAATAGCTCTACTTATGCAGAAGCCGTGTTAAAAGCCGTTAACTTAGGAGGACACACAGATACGACTGCGGCGGTAACAGGTGGTTTAGCTGGTATTTATTATGGTGTAGAAGGCATTCCCCAACAATGGTTTAATCAAATTGCTCGCAAGCAAGACATTATTAATTTAGCTCATCGCTTTGCTGTGGCTGTTGACTATTAATTAAACATCTGCGATCGCTTTAATATGCTTGTGAAAATTAATGAGCGATCGCCTATCTAATTGCCAGCAAATACAATAAATTATCTGACAATAAATATATCTATTGATAGAGATTTGACCGCTAATTTTAAATTTATCTCTGCCCACATCAAATCCGAAAAAAGTATTAAATAATTCATCTATTTATCCCAGGTGTATGTAAATGAAATAAAGGATTTGTTAAATATTGAGCAATCGTGGTAAATCACCAAAAAAAAGGTACTCCAATGAATAACATACGCCTATACTCTAGAGTGACAAAATCGCTAATTACTGATAACCACCAAAATCAGTTCGATGTTTTACTTGAATGGTGTAAGATAGTCCACGGTTGCCTAGAAGGTGGACAACTTGAGGATGCCAAAGTTTTCTTAGAACAGGCAATCATAGAAGCAGAAAAGCCTAAAAACGATTAATATCCAATGTTGGTAATTATCTATATGTCTATAGCTAGAGATTCTTAAAAAGTTCCAGCATCAACAGTATTGCTATAGACAGTAGAACATCAAATTAAGTATTAGTGAAGAATTTAGTTAAAAATTAAATCATAACAACTAGCAAGCTGATCAATTCACAGCATTCTTCTTTGTTGCTGCTAGTTTCAGCAATTCCTAAATCAACGTGAGTCTCCCCCTAACCCCCTTCCCTAGTAGGGAAGCTACGGTGTACACACATCTTTGTTGCTAAGTGCAAAATGTGGCTTGATCCCCCTAAATCCCCCTTCAAAAGGGGGACTTCGATAAATCAAGAAATACAGATATTCCCCTGTCTCTGTAACGAATAACTTCTCATGTCAACGATCCACCATTCGCGTTTTCTTGCGATAATTCCCAAGGGGGACGCGCTCCCACTGGTTCGTCATAGGGGGACTGATGACACTCAAACGTTTATTTTTATTATTTATACTGACACCGATCGCCGCATTATTTGCAGCTTCATCTTTATTCGGTACTTTACAAGAACCGCAGTTCCAGACTCGCTTAGAACTCTATCAAACGAATATTGTTCTGCAAGCTCAGGCTTGGCAAACAACCGATAGTGGAGATGATAGCGCGCAGGCGATTCGAGAAGCCATCCTTGGGGATCAGCCTCTCGAAAGTGCTACTGATAAATATCAAGAAACACGACAATCTGTGCAGACTAACTTGGCCAAAGTGCAAAGCCAACTCGCACAACTGCGTTCTAAAAATCAAGTTCCTGCGCCACCTAAACCATTACCAGAAGTCCCTCCCACAACGAATGCTTCTAGCTTTGAAAAGGAGCAGCAGTTAGAGCAGTCCCAACAAAAAATGCAAAAATTCCTTGATGAATTAGACTTGCAGTTGGGAATTTTGCAAGCCAAGCAAGGAAAGACGGATACAGCACTCAAAACCTGGAGTGAATTACAACAGCGATTAGAAACCAACAGTCAACTCTCTGGTTTCGGCAATTCGGACTCGACGGAAACCACTAAGACTCAGACTCCCTCACAGTCAGCATCTACTACGCAAGAAACAGCTGCTGTATTAAGTGGACTGTGGAGTGATCCCCCGCGGCTATTACCTGATGCTCAACCAGTAATTCAAAATAATTTATCAGGTTGGTTTCGTTCTACAGCTTTGATTCAGTTATATCAACTCCAACAACGCCAAGCTGCTTTATCAGAAGTGCAAACTGCACAGCAAGAAACTGCGGCTCAAGCCGTATTTAAGTTAGCAGTTATCGGTACTTTTCCTGCTCTTGCAGCGTTGGTGGGAGTGATTCTGTTGATTTTCCTAATTGCTCAACGCTTACTCAAGGGGAAAGAGTCACTACTCGCGCAAAATGCTGATTTACCTTGGACAACACCTTGGGATGGGGAAACCATACTACAGGTGTTTATCGTCGGCTTTTTCTTTATGGGACAGATTTTTGTTCCTGCTTTACTCTTGCTACTCCCAATTCCGCGTCCTCTTGGGGATGTGCGCCTGCAAGCGGTTTCTGTGTTAGTTAGTTACTTGTTAGTAGCTTTGGGTGCGCTATTAGTCATGTATTTTTCTCTCAAACAGTTTTTCCCACTACCCAGATTGTGGTTTAAATTGCAGCTACGTGATAACTGGTTTTTGTGGGGATTTGGGGGATATTGTGCTGCTTTACCCATCGTTGTCGTAGTTTCCTTGATTAATCAGCAGCTATGGCAAGGGCAAGGTGGTAGTAATCCTCTATTACAATTAGCACTGGAAAGTCAAGACTTTGTAGCGTTGGGAATATTTTACGTCACAGCAGCGATCGCTGCGCCTCTGTTTGAAGAAGTGTTATTTCGCGGCTTTTTATTACCGTCCTTAACGAAGTACCTACCTGTATGGGGAGCAATTCTCGCTAGTGGCTTACTATTTGCGATCGCTCACCTGAGTTTATCAGAAGTACTGCCATTGACAGCTTTGGGTATTGTCTTAGGAGTAGTGTACACGCGATCGCGCAACCTGCTTGCACCCATGCTACTGCACAGCCTATGGAATAGCGGTACACTTATCAGTTTGTTTCTCTTGGGTAGTGGTAATTAATCCTGTTTTTATATGCCAATTCCATGACTGGCATAGTATTTATGAATATATAGCCAGTCATACTGTTAAATAGATCACAAAATTTTCAGGCAAACTTTTAGTATCATCTGGATATGTAGATTCGTTCTTCCAGTGTTGACTAACATCCTCTTGCACTCCAAACCAGAATTGTTGATTGACTAGTTCTGGTGTGATGATGAGTCATAGACACAGGTGAATAAACATAAACTCAACCATCAACGTTCTTTTCTACTTCAGGTAGTTCAAGAATGTTGAAGTCGGAGGAAAACTTCCCTGTTTAATTGACACAGGTGATTTCCATTAAAGATATCTTGAAGATTGTGACCATCTCCCATAAAAATCCGGAGATAACACTGATGTAAGAGTAGAAGGTGGTATGTTAAAGCCACTTTAGCTGATAATTTGGAATTAATTCTTGTGAAAGAGGAAAAATTCCATAAAATCTGTAATAATACTCACCAAGTTGATTCCGTAAACATGGTGAGTATAACCTCACTGAATTATTTGTGAGAGCAGATAACCCTTGGAAGTCTCGCAATTGTCTCAAATCGAATATGACTGCTACAGCCATACACAAACACGAGAATTCTAGGCACAATTAGATAAACTACTCTATCTAAATATTCGTAGCTTATCTATCCATTACAGTTAGCAAATAGCTCACCCGCGCTTATAGCCGGTGAGAAGCACTCTCATATCAATTCAGTCCAAATATATTTACTCAATCCTACTAACCACTAGTTTCAAGGAGCAGAAACCATATGGCAAATCTTAACCCTACAGAACAAACTAACAAACAATTATTAGCTAGCTATTGTGGTATTATTTTTGGTGGTTTTGGAGTGCATAAATTCATTTTGGGATATGCTCCCGAAGGATTTATCATGTTAGTTATATCTGTAGTAGGTGGCACTTTTTCCTACGGATTAACTTTATTGATTATGCAGATTGTTGGTTTAATAGAAGGCATGATCTATTTAAATAAAACTCCCGAACAGTTCGTTAATACTTACATAATTAATAAACAGGGTTGGTTTTAGGTAAAAGGAACTTGAGATGAGGGACTAGGAATTATTCTAGCCCTTTTCTCATATTGAGAGTTATGGGAAATTGATATGCTAACTAAAACAAGCAAGTATCTAACCTGGGCAATATTTTTTTTGGTAGGAGCGGGCTACGTTAGTGTTATGTCTAACATTGAAATCCACTATTTCTGGAAAAGCCTGATTATCTTCCTACCAATTCAGCTTGTAACTGTAATTTATGTAACCGCTAAACTTTTAGGGATCAGGGACTGGGGATTGGTGAATACGGACAAGCAAGCACGGGGAGCAGAAGAGACAAGGTAGAGAGTAACTCACCTTCAATCTTTGTTGACTAAAGACTCAAGACTAAATTTAATATATTTACATTGAGTCATAGTTCCAGATTTCGCTACCCTCAAATTAGAGATGCTTTTATATAAACGTCAGAATTCTCATAGCGAATCTCAACACTTGCCATGCAACTTGTCCCGAAAACTCAGCTTGACCAAGAACAGTCCCCGACTAGAGAAAAAATTCTGTTAGATGTTGGGGGCATGAAATGTGCTGGTTGCGTGAGTGCAGTAGAACGACAACTCACCCAATATCCAGGAGTCATGAGTGCCTGTGTGAACCTAGCCACAGAGGTAGCCGTTGTAGAGTCGGAAACTGGTGTAGTAGATGCAGAAAAACTAGCCCAGAAACTGACTGCAAGCGGGTTTCCCACTCAACCCCGGAAAGCTAGCGACAAAGTAGCAGGCAAATCAACATTAGCAGACCCCAAAGAACGACACCGCCAACAAATGCGTGCTGCATGGCAGCAGTTAGCGATCGCGGCGATGCTATTGTTGTTTTCAGGTATCGGACATCTGGGCAATCTCGGCAACCCAGTGTTAACTGCACTGAATAACATTTGGTGGCATTTTGGTTTGGCTACCTTAGCATTATTGATTCCTGGTCGCCCCATTTTCATCGATGGGTGGTTAGGTTGGCGGCGCAATGCACCCAACATGAATACCTTAGTCGGATTGGGGACTTTCACTGCCTACACAGCCAGCGTAATAGCTTTATTTTTTCCGCAACTGGGTTGGGAGTGTTTTTTTGACGAACCAGTGATGATGCTAGGTTTTATCCTCTTGGGTAGGACATTGGAACAACAAGCCAGAGGTAAAGCCGCCGCCGCTTTTAGACAACTGCTAGCACTACAACCACAAATAGCGCGCTTGATCCCCAACCCAGACACAGAAAAGATCGGACTAGGGACAAATACCATCGAAATTCCCGCTGAACAAGTCAGAGTTGGCGAATGGGTACAAGTTTTACCAGGAGATAAAATCCCCGTAGATGGAGAAGTTCGTTTTGGACAGACCACAATAGATGAAGCGATGCTGACTGGGGAAGCAGTGCCGGTGATTAAACAACCAGGAGATACAGTCACCGCAGGCACAATTAACCAATCAGGCGCGATCGCTATCCAAGCCACCCGTACTGGTGTTGATACTACCTTAGCCCATATCGTCGCCCTAGTAGAAGCAGCCCAAACCCGCAAAGCCCCAGTCCAGAAATTAGCCGACACCGTAGCAGGTTACTTTACCTACGGCGTATTAACAGCATCAGTGTTGACATTCGTCTTTTGGTATGTTTTTGGCACTCAGATTTGGCCTGATGTCACAACCACTGGTGGCATAGAAATCATGAGTCATGCCGCACACACTGCCCACCAATCCCCACTTCCTACTCCCCACTCTCCACTCCTGATTAGTTTAAAACTGGCGATCGCTGTCATGGTCGTCGCCTGTCCCTGCGCTTTAGGACTCGCCACACCCACAGCCATCTTAGTTGGCACAGGCATAGGTGCAGAAAAGGGTTTACTAATCAAAGGCGGCGACGTTTTAGAAAAAGTCCACAAACTCAACACCGTGGTTTTTGATAAAACCGGTACGCTCACCACAGGTAACGCCCAAGTTACTGATTGTTTAGTACTTGGGAACTGGGGAGTGGAAGCAGGGGAAGCAGAGGCGCAGAGGCGCAGAGGAGATTTGATTTCCATGCCCCCCCATGCCCTCATCCAACTCGCCGCCGCCGTAGAAAGTGGCACTTACCATCCCTTAGCTAAGGCCATTCAGCAGGAAGCCCAGCGTCTAGAGTTAGCGATTCCCCAAGCTATAGATTTTCACACTGAGCCGGGATTGGGTGTCTCGGCGGTAGTGGATGGTGAAACTGTACTGTTGGGTAATTGGGAATGGTTGAGTTGGCATGGAGTTGTAATTGATGAAACAGCACAACAGGCAGCTAATCAGCTAGCCACAGAAGGTAAAACCGTTGTGGGAGTTGCCGTTGGCAGGACTTTGGCGGGTGTGATTGGTGTGCAAGATACCCTCCGAGCCGATGCCTACAGCACGGTAGAACAGTTGCGCCAGATGGGTTTGCGGGTGATGCTGTTAAGTGGCGATCGCCCAGAAGCGGCTAGTGCGATCGCGCAAAAGTTAGGTATAGATAGCATCGATGTGATCGCAGGCGTTCCCCCCAGCAAAAAAGCCAGTGTTATTCATGAAATCCAAACACAATCTGCTCATCACGTTGCCATGATTGGCGATGGGATCAATGATGCACCTGCATTATCTCAAGCTGATGTTGGCATTGCTTTACATTCAGGGACAGATGTAGCAATGGAAACAGCCCAAATTGTCCTTATGCGCGATCGCTTAAGTGATGTTGTGCAAGCAATTTGTCTCAGTCGTGCCACTTTCAACAAGATCCGCCAGAATTTATTCTGGGCATTTGCATACAATACCATCGGTATTCCTTTGGCTGCTGGTGTATTATTACCGCACTGGGGTTTTGTTCTCAGTCCTGCTGGTGCTGCGGCTCTCATGGCTTTTAGCTCAGTCAGTGTAGTGACAAATTCAGTATTATTACGGCGTTTGGCTCATAATTAGGTAACATTACAACATCAATGTAGTTTTTCCCATCTCAGGTTAAACTAAATCGATAAGTAGATGTTTAGCATCTCATCTCATCTGTTTTAACTCCTTGGGAGTAACAGTAGTCACAGAGTAGAACCAAGATGTTCTACTTTGTGTTTGTCAATATAGCGGTTCTCATTGTTAGAAAATACACTCTTCTAGCTCCTAGCATTCAGCCTCTAGCAAAGTGTATTGCACACGCGAACAACGCTATTCTGTCATGCTTAACATCCAACATCACAGACTGTAGTGGGCGAGAATGGTAGGCAACGATACCCAAAAAATTAGAATTAATCAAAATTTCCACGATTTTGGTAACACTTTATCAATGGCAGCAGAAACCAATGAAAGTCATCTACTAATTTTGGAAGATGACCAGGGTCGTAAAGAATTTACTTTGGAAAATACTATCTACTCTATTGGTAGAGACCGTGACTCTAATATCCGTTTAGTGTCTCAATTTGTTTCTCGTCGCCATGCTACGTTGGTGAGACTGCCCAAACAGCATAACAGTCAAACCTACTATTACCGGATTGTAGATGGTGATGGTAAAGGCAAACCTAGTGCCAATGGTTTCATGATTAATGGGCGCAAAATGCCAGCCCATGATTTACAAAATGAAGATGAAATTGTTTTTGGGCCTAAAGTCCGTGCCATTTACTATTTGTTGAAAAACACTCAGCGTTCTGGACAGACGGATGCTAGTGAATATGATATTACACTCATTAACCCCAGCATGGCTGAGGATATAGAGGAAATTTAAAGCCTTGCCCATCCCTATATTTTACAGAAAGTCAAAAGCTAAAAGACAAAAGACAGAATCTTTTGACTTTCGACTTTTCTCTTTTAATTCTAAATTTAGGACAGGTAGCTTGATTTCATCAAGCCTCTAGAATAGTCCATGAATCAAGACTGTGAATCCAAAATCTATTGGTACGACTTTCGATTACCCTGCCAGACTTTCGATTAAATGCCAATAGCGACTCATCTCAATCTCTTGTTTAATAAAATCAAACATTTTACGGCAGTGATTCTCAAGGCGAAGTGGCAGTTCCTCATTTTTGATAACAATGGTCATGCGAGTTTCGGTCTCTGTAGCCGTTGACTTATCAATCAGCACTTCCGCCTTGACTAATTGGGAAACGGAAACATTCCCAGGAATCTCACGCGCCAGAACATAATCAGATGTGTAGTACTGAATTTCCAAATCACAATTCTGTAATAGCTCTACAATCAAAGGCTGGAGATTTTCCAAATTAATAGCAAGAATAAATGAACACGTATAGCGAGCCATAATAGCCCCACACCTTGCAACACTCCGTCCATCCTATAATACTGGGGTGACTAAACGGCAACTCGTTATAGATTACTTAAAGAAACACATTGATACCATCTATAGTTATGCGCTGAGATTTTGGAACTGACTTACATAGGTTGAGGGCAAGGGAAGCAGGGGCAGCAGGAAAACAGCAACAATACCCAATACCCAATGCCCTATAACTATTGATTTACATTGAGGATTTTTGCTCAAAGCTAGGTGCATAGACTTGCAGTAAGCTACTAACTTGACGTAGAACCTCATTACCAGTAGTTTTACTGGGAATTGGGGTTCTGTTGTCGTTAGGTTGAACAAGGTTACGGTTGATAGCTTCATGGACTTGCTGAGAGATTAACTCTTGCAGTTCAGCTTTGGCACGTTGACGCTGGTAGTTAGCACCTTCTTCTGTGGTGGCGTATAAGGGCGGGAGACGGTTGAGGGCATAGGCTGCGATATCACCTACGTCTATGGAACTTTCGCTGGTGGCTTCAATTTCGGCTACGCGGGCGATCGCCTCAGTTAACACCAATTCTTCCATCACGTTAATAAATTGCTTGCGAGGTACAGCCACAACCTCACCCGTCAATAATGCTCCCATCAATTTATCTAACGCCATATACTCTTCAATTGAGAGTTCCGAAGCGTTATCGCAGATACGTCCAACTTCGGCTTCCATTGCTGGTGTGAGATAACCATCCTGGAGAGCTTGTTCTACAATTTTTTCAATACTCATAAGGCTCATCTTAATTTAATCCACCCAAGCAAGGTAAGGACGCTACTAAACAAACTTATTCTGCCTACTATTATCGACAAAAAATATACTAAATTAACAGTGATAGTGATTAGTTACACTGCCACTATTCTTTAGTCCGAGTTCGCCAAGAAGTTGGGTCAACAGATTGCCCATGCACATACAAACCCCAGTGCAGATGAGGCCCAGTGGAAGCCCCTGTAGAACCAACTGCACCAATTAATTGTCCAGCCTTGACAATATCACCCTCTTTGACATTGATACGGCTGAGGTGCATAAAAATACTGACAACTCCTTGTCCATGATCAATCCCAACTACATTGCCATGCACCCGAAATCCTTGAGAAACCCTACCAACCAAAGCAACCTTACCTGCGGCTGGGGCTGTTACAGGAGAACCTGCTGCACCAGCGTAGTCTAGACCGCGGTGATAGTAATCATTGGCAAACTTGCCATTATAGTAGCGACGTACACCATAAGGAGTGCTGAGTCGCCCTTTATTTGGTGCGAGAAATGACCCATTCCAAAACTTTTGCGGTGTTTGCAGGGCTTTAAAAGCTGCTACGCGATTAAGTTCGTATTCAGTAGCCCCATCAGCAGATTTTCCTGGTGGTAAAGTGATTCTCTGTACGGAGAACTTACGATTATTTACTTTTACAGCTAAGTTTTTTACCTCGCCATCACCAACAACTTTGAGTGTTCTAATTCCTGGCTTTTCTAGTGGAGTTGTGGGGATAAAAGTGCGGTATTTGTTGGGTGCAATTTCGTAAGCTGGATAGGTTTTCTGTCCCACTGATACTTGTGGGTTAGTAGAATTATCGGGATTGTCTAAATTAATCAAAACAGATATAGTATCTCCCAAGCGAGGATTAGCGGGAGTTATTTGTACTTGTAAAGCTGCTACAGGTAAAGAAAAACTCACAGGTAAAGCAGCACACAAGCCAATCAATAAATTGGTGAGATGATGATTATTTTTTGCTTTATCTCCTTTGATATTGCTATACGGTAAATTTTTTTGAGAACTTTGAGAGGAATCTGCAATAGTCATAGAAATTAATAACCATACTTCACTTCTGCTGAAAGACTAACTGATGATTGCTAGTGTTTCCTAGCCGAAGCCAGTTTTTTGCTCAAAAAATATATTCTTTAAGTAGTTTTCTAGGGTCTAAACTATACTAACCGCAATATCTAGAATTGCAAATGATGCTTATATTAACTTGACAAATGCTGACTTAAGAGACCGCTGCTTCTAATAATTCTATTGTCCCGACAGTCGCATTGATTTCTACAGACATTCCAATTGGTAAAATAAATTTGTCTTGAATATGACCAATCATTGAACCGTACCAAGCAGGAATTTCTAATGGTAGGATGTGGTCTTGTAATACCTGCATTAATGTCAGTGATGGTTCATCCCCTTGGCTACAGTCACTACATTGTCCAAAAATAAAGCCAGAAATTTGATTAAGTATTCCGGCATTTTTTAACTGCGTTAACATTCGGTCTACCCGATAGATATCTTCGTTGGTATCTTCAACGAAGAGAATACTTTTATACCAAGAGGGTAGGTAGGGTGAACCAACCATTGCTGATAGGACTGATAAGTTACCACCGACAAGTTTTCCCTTGGCTTTTCCTGGCACTATGGTTTGCACTTGGCCTTCTGGAGAGTTAGTATTTTCGAGTCTGACTGCTTCGCCATCAAATAGAATGCGCTTGAGGTAGTCCAACATGAAAGGTGTCCAAGTAGATGTGGCGACTGGCCCATGAAAAGTGATAATTTGACTACGAGCATTGAGAGCTAATAATAAAGCGGTGATATCGCTGTAGCCCATGAGAATTTTTGGATGGGAGCGAATCAAGGGGTAATTGAGTAAAGGTAAAATTCGATTACAGCCCCAACCGCCACGGATGGCGAGAATAGCTGTGACTGAGTCATCTGCAAACATATCATTTAAATCTTGGGCGCGATCGCTATCTTGGCCTGCTAAATAGCCATAACGATCAAAAATATGTTTGCCTTGCTTAGTTTTTAATCCTAATCGCGTCAGATATTGCTGCACTACTTCAATATACTTAAGGTCAAAGATACCAGCAGGGGCGACTAATCCCACAGTATCACCTGCTCTGAGGCGTGGTGGTTTAATGATAGTGTTGGCAGACAGCTGACCGTGGACAGTGAGTTGGGGAATTTGGGTAGCGAAAGTAGCTAAACTGAGAGTTTGCAAAAATTGACGGCGTTTAATCTTAGTCATTAGTCATTAGTCATTAGTCATTAGTTTTCCCTTTACCTCCCCTACACCCTTACACCCCCATTCCCCATTTTTATTCCCACGTTGACACGTCTCGCAATACATGAGGAATTTCTCCTTGGGATAGGGGAAACTCTAAGATGGTTTCTCTGTAGCCTAAGTATCCAGATTCTGCAAATGATAACAGCATTCGCGCTAGTGCTAGCCAAACTTCTGGTTCATATTCCCAATCACGATAACGGGTAGAACGACCAGCAATTGAACGCAATGCCCAAAAATAAGAATTCCTAACTACAGAACCACCCTTTTTGAACTCTGGTAAGTCCTCATGGTGTAAAAACAGCACTTGATTGTCAATTTTGGCTCTCATAATCTATAGCATAACGAAATGCTGGGCATTGGAAATAGGGCATAGGTTATCTCTCTCCCCTACTTCTCCCTAACCTCTCTTCCTTAACAGATTCTTTTCAGATTTTCTTGATTCCAGAGAAAGTATACTGTGTAATGTTGCTAACAAGTCCTTTTGTGTGTAGGGTTTGGCCAGCAATTTTTTAACCCGCAGCGTTTTTGTTAGTTGGTTACTACTGACCAAACCACTGACAGCCACGATATTGATTGAGGGATTCATTTTCTGTAAGGCTTGAATGGTGGCATTACCATCCATAGAAGGCATCATCATGTCTATTAAGACCAAGCTGATTTTATCTTGATGTTGGGCATATAGTGCGATCGCCTCGATGCCATCACTAGCAGTCAGTACTTGATAGTTGTAAGCTTCTAATAATATGGTGGTAGTTTCCAGAATTTGGGCTTCATCATCAACAGCTAGAATTAATTCGCCGTTACCTTTGAGTAATTCTAGGTCTTCTACTAGTGAAGTTGCTGCTGCTTCGACTGCTGGTAAAAATATCTCAAATTGTGTGCCTTGGCCAACTGCGCTGTGAACTTTGACAAAACCATGATGACTTTTGATAATACCTTGTACGGTTGATAAACCTAGCCCTGTACCTTTACCAAAGTCTTTAGTCGTGAAGAAAGGCTCAAATATTCTATCCAGTATTTCTGGTTCAATACCAATACCTGTATCTGTAATAGAGATTACAATATAATGTCCGACATTAGCATCAAGATTTAATCGGGCATAGTGTTCATCAATAAATAAATTTTCTGCGCACAAGCTTAAACTTCCACCGTCTGGCATGGCATCACGGGCATTAACCACTAGGTTCATTAATACCTGATGTAAATTAGTCGCATCGCCAATCACAGTCCAAAGTTCTGGTTGAATATTCACAGAAAATTTAATGGATTTGGGAAATGTTTCTTGGACAAGTTGCTTAATTTCTGAAAACAAGTAATTAATTTGTACAATCGTACGCTTGCCTTCAATACCGCGAGTAAACTGCAACACTTGCTTGACCAATGCTGCACCACGTTTAGCGTTAGATTCTATAGTTTGAAACATCCGTTGAGAGCGATCGTCAACGTTGGGGAGTTTTATTTGTAGTAGTTGGGCTGCTGTTAAAATCGGAGTCAAAATATTATTGAGGTCATGGGCAATACCGCCAGCTAGTGTGCCAATACTTTCTAATCTTTGAGCGCGCAAAAACTGACTTTCGAGTTGTTTCTTTTCTGTAATATCAGTGTTCACTGTCAGAATTGATTGCGGTTGTCCATCTTCGTCACGCATTACATTCCAGCGACTTGCAACAATAATTTTTTTCCCTTGTCGGGTTAATTGTTGCAATTCACCTTGCCAAAAATCATACTCAGCCAAACTATTGAGGATATTTTGCAGTTGAGGGAAAGTTTCTGGTGCATAGAGTAACTGACGAATACTTTTGCCAATTACTTCTTCAACCTGCCAGCCATATAAATTTTCCGCCCCTTTGTTCCAGAAACATATACGCTCATTCAAGTCTTTCACCAGCACAGCATCCGTGGTGATATCAAGTAAAGCCGCTTGCTCCCGTAATTTATTTTCTGCTTGTGTCCGCTCCTCAATCTCCACCGCTAAACGTTGATTTTGTACTTGTAGTTGTTTGGTCAAATTGCGTAATCTCAGGTGGAGTTTGACGCGAGCTAAAACTTCTTCGTGTTGTAGTGGTTTGGTAATGTAATCTACTGCACCAAGACTCAAACCTTTGACTTTATCTACAGTTTCCGAAAGGGCTGTCATGAAAATGATGGGAATATCTTTGGTTAATTCATTACTTTGCAAGCGACGACAAGTTTCAAAACCGTCTATTCCTGGCATGAGAATATCTAATAGAATCAAGTCAGGGGGGGCGTATTCAGCTCTGGACAAAGCACTTTCACCATCTTCTGCAACTAATACTGTATATCCAGTATTGGCTAAAAAATCAAACAGCATTTCTAAATTGATGGGAGTGTCATCAACTATGAGGATGACACCTTGCTCAAGTGAATCAATAGCCATATAGTTGGTATTTTTTAAAAATTTTTTAAAAATGTTTAAAACTGTTTAAGAAAATCTACAATTTGCTTGCCTTTAAAACCTTTGACAAGCTGACGTAAGTACTTTGCAAACGGTATTAATTTGTCATCTAATTCCTCTAAGTGTTGAGTTCTTTGAGCAATAGCTCTCAAATTGCCTCGCATTGCTAAATCCAGCAAAACTTTTAATTCATCGGATGATGGAGTAGCTAGTTGCCAGTTTTCGGTTTGAGGTTTTAGATCCTCATCTTCTGGTGTTGGTCGTAGCTTTCTTTCATATTGATAAATCCATTGTAAATTTAAATGAAATTGTAATTTTTCTAAAAGATCATCTATCTGGATAGGTTTGGGAAGAAAGTCATTACAACCAACTTCCTGACTCTGCTGTTGTTCAACATCAAAAACACTAGCTGAAATGGCAATTACTACCGTTTTCTCTAATTCCGGTAACTCATTTCTTGCACCAAGCGTAGATACCCGTAAAAAAACCAATAATCAGTCCAAAACTATAACAACCGTCAAATCAAAACGGACAAGTATAGTTAGTTACAAATATAACTTAGCCTCTGTAGTATTA
>Ga0209172_10001189_pt1 | contig 58671 bp, 58 predicted proteins | sample LarsenN4metaG_FD_184113 | JGI IMG/M metagenome (GOLD analysis project Ga0209172, IMG submission 184113) | Hot spring sediment bacterial and archeal communities from British Columbia, Canada, to study Microbial Dark Matter (Phase II) - Larsen... ...
ACCGCTGCGTCCGTTAAGTCTGTCGGCGGTCCATCGAAGACTAATTGACCGCCGCGCAGTCCAAGGGCACGATCGGCATAGCGGCGGGCATATTCGACGTGGTGCAGATTGGCGATGACGGTCAGTCCGGCGGCGGTGGCGATGCCTCGCAGCGTTTCCATCACCAGCGCTCCATTCATCACATCGAGGCTCGCCACCGGCTCATCCGCCAGGATGACGAGCGGCTCCTGCGCCAGGATCTTCGCGATGGCCACGCGTTGTTGCTCACCTCCAGAAAGGGTGTCGGTGCGCTGCCACGCCCGGTCGAGGAGGCCGACATGCTCGAGGCAACGTAGGGCGGTCGCCCGCTGCGCCGCGTCGAAGTAACGGCACAGCGCTGCCCAGCGGCGCCAACCTGCGAGATGGGGCAGACGGCCGATCAGCACATTGTCGAACACCCGTAAGCGCTTGACCAAGTTGAATTGCTGATAGATTATCCCCACCCGCGCGCGATGTCGCCTGAAGGCCGCTCCCTGTAGCGTCGCCAGGTCCTGCTCTCCAACTCGGATGCAGCCTTCGCTGACCGTCGTCGAGCCCGCCAGGCAGCGCAGCAAGGTCGTTTTCCCGGCCCCCGACTTCCCGATGACAGCGACGAACTCGCCCGGCTGAATAGTGACCGTGACCTGGGCTAGAGCGCGTTTGGCCTCAAAGCGCTTGGTCACACCCTCCAACTGGATGATGGGGGACACCGGCCGACGCTGGTCTGCCATGAGTGAAGCCTCCAGGGGCAACTCCACGGTATAGATGCGCTCCCCTTTCAGGTTGCGGAGGGAAACGGTCATGACCTCGCTCTTGCCATCGATCTTGACCGCCCCAAAGAATTGATAGCCAGGGGCGACGGGGTGTCAGGCTTGAGACCTTCGGGACTGCCGACGAACTTGACCTGCAACCCGCATGACTTCCTCTGAAATAGGCCGGAGCGATGACACGCGTCGCCCAATCACCGTCGGTTTCTATGCCGCTGCAACGTTAACGTCTCAAGATGACACGCCCAGGGCGTGACGGTAAATTTCAGGTAAACTCTTTATGGATCGAGCCCATCGGCGGCCATCGCGTTGCGTGACACCTTGACTCAGCAGTTGCGCTGCGACAGGCCGTTCGCGAGCGCCGCCTACTCGTGTCTGCCCGTGCGGCTGCGGTACACGCACAACTTCCCGTCGAGCGGATGATGCTCTGAGTCGCTCTTCTACAGGATCTCGATCGAGCGGAACAAGGCAGCGTCTTCCACCTCGGCGTAGTCGTTGTCGAGATTGGTCAGCGGCCCGGCTCCGTCGCCTCCGACGAGCGGAACGATGATTTCAGGCAGTTGGCGTAGAAGGTGGTCGTCGCCGGCCAGTCCGAGAACAGACCGATGATGCCGACATTCTGAGCGAGCACGTCAATGGTGTACAGGATATCGCCATCGTTTCTGAGCGCGCCGAGCGTGGTCTGATAGTAGAAGGTATCGCCACCTTCCAGGATGTCCTCCACGATGCGACCAGAGCGCTCCACAGTCCAGGAGATGAGGTCGAAGCCCGCTTGTTTTGCCCGTTCCGCATACGCCGAGGGCATGATCTGCTTGCCGGTTGGGCTGGCCTGCAGCAGGACGGGCATGGGCGGCGCGATGATGTTGACCCCCCTGTTTCGTACCTCGGCGAACGCTTCCAAGGGTGGCGGCTGCTGACTGATATCGCTTACCGGGCCGGCGAGTGGATCCGCTGGGTTTTCACTGATGAGGTATACAGCCTGCCGGCCGAAGCTCGGGAACTCACGAATCCACTGGGTGATATCGTTGAGGTTGAATGATTGGGCGAACACCCTGCTCGGATGAATACCCGCCTCGATGTATTCCTGGATCATCTTGCGTGCGTAGCTTTGCTGATCCAGGCCAGACTCACCGAAGCCGTTGTTCTCGGCGACGAGTGGGTTCCCCTGACCATCGCGATCGATGCCTTTGAGCTCGGGCGTAAACTTCGCTCCTAATCGGTCGATGAGGGCGATGCTCTCTCGGTGGTTGAGCAAGGTACCTCCGGTGGCATAGAGATCAGTCCGGAAGTTCGCTGTCCCGCCAAGGAACTCCTGCACGGTAGTCGCATTCGGGTTAGACGCGTCCATCTTGCCCTTGAGGCTCTTAAACTCCTCTAAGGTGATGTCGGTGGTGCAACAGAGCGCAGTGGCGTCCTTCAGCCGCTGGCCATCGTCGTCGAGTTCGGCCGGTGTGAAGGGCACTCGGCACGTGCTGGCGAGGTCAGTGGCCAGGATGTTCGTGGTGGTGTGCAAGTCACATTGGGCGTGGCGGCACACCAGCTCACCATCCTTGGTGAACGTGACGTCGCACTCGAGGAGGCCCGCTCCCATTCGATGGCCCGCTTCGTAGGATTCCCTTGTATGCTCTGGGAACTGTAGGGCCGCGCCGCGATGTCCGATCGAGAAGTCGTGGTGTCGATACCTCCGAATCCTAGCAATGCATGCCTCGAGTTTGTCTTTGAGTGCACCATCTTCCAATTGGTCGACGAGGTAGAATGGACGAGGGCCGAGCTGCACGATGCTTTGAGCCGCATAGGCGGCCATGCCTGGTGCAGACAACGCCAGTAGACCAGTCACGAGCATCAGGGTGTTCTGCAGCAGTCGCATGAGATATCCCCCTTTGGCGGAATTGCAATGCGGTGAAAGCCGTCAGACAACCAGGGTGAGGAGAGATGGCTTAGTGGGCTGCGCATGCCACGTGCATGTTTTCGTATGAGTCACCATTGCCCATGTCTCATGGCGAATGCACGACAGAAGTTCTCTGTGTCCTTCCCCTACGCGCACCGACGCAGAGGCTCGCGTCACATCGTTGTGCGCGCATGCACACAGATTGGCCTATAGACGATGGTCGCGTGCTGTCCAACCATGTACATGTGAGACAGCACCGGGGAGGAGGACAGAGACCACTGCCGAGAGTACGGAGGCATCATGAACCTCACGTTAAGAGACCGTAAAAAGTGGGTTAGACTTTGCGAAATACTGTCGTGACGGATAAGAAGCATTGATGGCGTTATCAGCGCGGCGGTGGCGTTCGCTCCGGGCCTACAGATCTGGCACATGCCATTTAAGCATGTAAGGTCTATATCGTCGTCAGCGATTCCAAACGAGGCCCCTCCAGGCGGTGGGGCCTCTGGGTTGTACAGCTCTCCCCCGAAGTCTACTGGACAGGTGCCTTCTCGGCCCGCACCCCAAAACGGTCTAGCACCTTCCGCTGGTATTCCTGCAGCAGATGCTCACGCTCCTGTGATAAATCGCGCCCGTGGCGAATCGTCGGATACGGGGTATCCTCCCCCATGAGGCCGTGCCACAGCGCCTGGTTGAAGCGTCTCTCATCGAGGTCGTCCTCAACCCGGAAATTCTGCCCGGCCATGACCTTCTCCCAGTAGGCCGCGTCGCCGCGTGGCCGCGCGAGGACCTGGGCAAACTCGGTCAGTGGCAGGCTGTTGCGCGCCGTCTTCGGCGGCAGCGGCAACTGCGTGGTGCGGAGCACCTCAGGGACGATGGCGGTGTAGGTCCATGCCCGCAAGGTCTCTTCGAAGACATCGGTCATGGGCGCCGCCAGGCCGTCGGTGAGCCCCATCGGCTCCAGGCCGAGGACCTCCTCGATGGTGCGTAGCATGCTCACGGTGTTGTACGGCGTCGAGACCACCGCTTCCTGCTTGACATACGGTCCGACGATGTAGGCGAGGCTGCGATGCGCATCGACATGGTCGCCGCCGTTCTGGGCATCGTCCTCGATGATGAAAATCAGCGTGTTCTCCTTGTAAGGGCTGTTGGCGACTTTTTCGATCAGCAACCCCACGGCGTAGTCGTTGTCCGCCATTTGGGCGTCCGGCGTGTTGACGCCATCGATGGCCGCGGCGAAGTCACCGAAGTGGTCGTGGGGGAAACGGACGAGCTGTAGGTGCGGCAGGTTGCCATTGCGCACATACTCGTCGAACTCCCGCTCCCACTCCTTATACAGCCAGAAGTCGGCGTTCTTCTGGTCGTAACCGCGGAAGTATAGGTCGGAGATGCTCTGCAGCGACGGCTTGGTGGCATAGAACTGCACCAGCCCTAGTTCGAAGGGATTCCGCACCACGGGGATGAACGCTGGATCATCCGGCGGCAGGAAGTAGCGGAAAAGATCCCCGAAAAAGCCGTAGTTGCGGACGGTCAACCCCTTCCGCAGGGCGGCATCCCATAGGTACCCCGTGCCGGCCTCGCCTTTGGGGGCGGCCGGAGCGGCGACATCGGCCTGCCCCGGCAGGAGATCGGGATCACCGGGGGTGTACGGATTGGCAGCCTGGCGCTCCTCGACCGTCGCCAAGCCGACGTTGACGTTGCGGTTGGTGCCCTCCCAATCGTAGGTCAACCCGCGGCCGCCGTAGTTGACAGGCACGGTCTTTTCCGTGAAATCGGTGGCTCTGGCCGCCGTCGACCAGTTCCAGCCGTCGCCGCTGACGCCGCCGCTGTCGTAGAAGTTGTCGAAGGTGACAAATTGGCGGGCGAGGGCATGATGGTTCGGCGAGATCGGCTCCGGGAACAGGGCGAGACTGGGATCGCCGTTGCCAACGTCGAGATCGCCCAAGACCTGGTCGTAGGTGCGGTTTTCCTTCACGACGTAGATCACATGTTTGATCCGGTCGCGGAGAAACTCCATGATGGCGTGGCCTCGCTGGCGCTGGTGCGCCGCTGGGAAGTTGTTGTTCTCGGCCACCTGCCATGTGAGTTTGACGAGATTCTTGCCTGAGGGCAAGGGCAAGCTCAGAAAGCCCGCCTTGGTCAGTTGCCATACATAGAGGTTGCGCCCTCGGCAGGCGTCCAGGGCGCCTGGGGCGATGGACAGGGTATTGCGACAGGCGCCAGGATTCGGCCCGGCGTTGCTCTTGCCGTTGACGACGTACAGCCATGAACCGTGCTTGTTGACGCTGACTGAGTTAGGATACCAGCCTGTGGGGATCAGGCCGATCACGCGGCTCTTGGGGTCTTTATCCTCCTCCTCGTCATCGTCTTCATCCTTGCCTTTGTTGTCGTCATGTTGCCAAAGCCGGATCACCGCGACCGCATTGGTGCCACCATTCGTCACATACAGAATCCGCTCATCAGGGGACAGCGCCAGGCTGTTCGGATTGCTTCCTTTGAGGCCCTGCGGGTTGGGAAACAGCACCTGTGGGGCGGTGGCGTCGATCTCCTCCAGCACCCTGTCGGTATCGGTGTCGATCACCGCCACCGAGTCGTTGTTGCCGTTGGCGACGAACAAGCGCGTCTGTGCCTTGTTGAGAATCATTTTGTTGGGTTGGCCACCGACGGGGATCCTCCCGCTCACGCTCGGGATGGGAGTGGTCAGGTCGAGCGCCACCACCTCGTCGTCGCGCTGGCTGGAAACATAGGCCTTGGTGTTTCCCTTGATGACGACCCAGAAGGGATATCCACCCCCTGGAACCCCTCGTTGGGAGGGATCGACCTTGCCGGGGCGCGGTCGACTTCCGTCGCAGCCAGGCGCTTCTCCAGATCGATGACGCTCACCGAGTCGTTTTCGAAGTTCGCCACCAACAGCTGTGTGCCACTGGCATTGACCGCCAGGCCTGCCGCCATGGGTGCGACATCCATGCCCTCACCCGTTGTGTGCCCCAGCGAGATGGGGCTGTCCACCTCGGTCCACAACCCGCCCTGCAGCGAGAAGACATGGACGTTGTCGTCGACACCTCCGGCGACGTAGAACTCCCGCCCGCCCGGATGCCAGACGAGGCCGTTGAAGGTATTGGGCACCTGGAGGACTTGGCGCTTGGCCGGCACATTGCCCGAGATGTCATAGACGAAGACGTATTCGTTCGATTCCTCGGCAATGCGCTGCCCGCTCGGATCGTTGTTGCGGTTATAGCCGCTCGTCAAGATGAGCAGAGTATGACCGTCGGGGCTGACGGCCGTCGTCACCGCCTGCCCAGCGAGGAAGTCGGGGCGCGTCGGTAGGTCCGGGTTCAGCGGTTGAAAGATCGCCCCCTCAGCCGCCTCGGGTGTAATCCGGACGCCGGTGGGGAGAAGTTCACCAGAGACCTCAGGTACCTGGGCGTGGAGAGCGGTCGCGAGACCCATCCCCGCCACCAAGAGGATCGTGACCACGGCCCATGTCAGCGCTGCCGCCCAGCATCCTTGCAGCAGCCTGCCTCGCTGCGAAACCTGTGTCACACGTTGTCGTTTCACGGACCTCTCCTCTGTGCTGTATTTACACCCCATCGCAAACACCCGCCCCGGCATCGACACTGCTAGATGTGGGGCGAAGCTGTGGCACAGCTCACACGCATACACGAGCAAGGTGCCTTGGGCTCATGCGCAGCTAAAGGTATGACATCGACGTGACAACCGAGGGACACGCAAGTAAAGAGTTGGTAACAAGAGGGGATCATTGGGGGATTATGATGAAGGGGCCACCAGGAAATCGAGGAGGGCCCCTCGGACGGCAGGAGCGATGCCCCTGTTTAGAACCAGACCTACAGGCGGGAGAGGATCTCTCAGGAGGTGTCGTCGCGACTGCAAAGGTCCTGGCTGTGCACGTCAGCGCCGGACAGCTGAACGGTGTGCCGAAGGCGTTATCGTACCAGTAGTTCGTCCAGTTGAACATCAGGTGGGTCCGCTCATTGAAGTACCAATTGACACCAAGCGTCAAAGCCTTCGCCCCGTTCTCCGCCGTGGTTCCACCGCTCGGCATGAGGCTGAGGTTGCCATCGAAGAAATTCACCGGATCGTCGGAGTCGAATGTCAGCTCGGCATACCTGAAACCCACCTCCCAAGCCCCGAGGCCGATACGGTCAGCCAGGGGGTTGAAGGGATCCCTCGGCACCACGTCGCCGGAGCGCAGTTTATCCTCGCCGGTCAACACGTACGTGCCGGATACATACCAGCCACACGCTACCACGTCGTCCAAATCCTTGCCTCCGGCACCCAGTCCCTTTCGCCCATTGGTTTGCACGAGGTACTCCGCCTTCAACGCTGCCGGGCCGATCAGCCATGCCAGATCGGCGCCGTAGCGCAGCCGTTCTCCACGGGTGGTCTGCGGGGCGAAATACTGAAAACAGTTGGTCGTGCGGGCGCTCGTGCGGCCTCGAGCACTCGTGGAGCGATCTTGATCGCCCTACCTGAAGTTACCGGCGATCTGCAACCCCTTGAGCCAGAACTCGTCCGAACCTCAAAAGGGCGTAAAGGCCACCCTGGCGGCCAGATCATACTCGGTATTGTTGTCCGAGGTGTCTTCGCCAGTGCCGTTAAAGCTGCCTAGTGCATAGCTCACCATCCCTCCGGCCAGATCACCATACAACATCACGCCGCGATCGCGCGTCGGCGCCAGCTCGTTCACGATCGAACGCTCGACGAAATCGATGAAGCGGGAGGAGGTCAACTCCTCCAGGCTGAAGGGGACCTTAAACTGGCCGGCCCTGAAACGCAGCTCGGGGAAAAATCGCAGATCCACATAGGCATCCTTCAGGCTGACGCCTTCGGTGAAATCCGCCTCGATCTTAAATCCGGCAAACCGGAAGAGCAGGCCGTCCACCTCGAAGCGCGAGCGGCGGATGAGGAATTGGCTGTCGATCTCGGCGCTACTCAGCGTCCGCGCATCTTCCTCGGCAGCGTGGAAATCGGCCTGAATGCGGCCGCCGAATTGCACCTGGAAGTTGCCGTTGGCTGATTTCAGGAATGGCTTGCCTTTCTCAATACCAGCCAGCACGGCTGAGGCCGATTCGTTGCGAGCCTTCTCTTGCAGCGTACGATATTCCTCCTGGCTGATCTGCCCACGCTGCAACAAGAGATCGAGAATCTGCTCGACCACCGGTTTTTCCTTAGGCTCTCCGCCTAGCGCCAGGGTCACCAGACTTCCAAGCATGAGAGCCAGGCTTACGAGAACTTTCGGCAAGATGCGGTTCATCACACACTCCTTTCATCAACAACACGTCATCCAGAACCGTTTTCTCACAATGCCTCACGGCATTGTATGCGGAACGACCCCAGAATGGAGGAGGCCGTCACCGCTCCACGTCTGAGCGGCCTGGCCTCGGGAGTGATTGGAATGGAGTGATCTCCCTGATCCGGGAGCTAGCTGCCGATGACTCGGCTCCCACCGCTCTCGCGTTCGACGGCGATGACGCTGGGGCGCGGCGGGGTTGTGCCATCGGGCCAAGTGCTCGATGGAGCGGCAAGAGTAGACCCTTCGCCCGGATGCTGCACGGAGCAGAACAGGGCATGATTGTGGGGATTGAAGGCGAGACTCGCCATCTCTCCGCCCGGCACGCCGCTCAAAAACTGGCGCACATAGCCACGCTCAGGGCCTTCGACGGGGACGGCGTAGATGCCGTCGTTTTTGCCGAAGGTGGAGGGCTGGCCGTCGGTGGCGATCCACAAGTTACCGCGCAGATCGAAGGTGATGTTATCGGGCGAGGAGATGGGGCTGACGAGGCGGGGATCGAACCCAGCGAAGTAGGCACCGTCGTCGGGGTTGTCGGGATCGCCGCACAGCAGGAAAATCTCCCAAGTGAAAGTCTGGGCCATATGGTCGTTGTCGTCCTCGGTCAACTCGATGATGTGGCCATGGCGGTTGTCAGCGCGCGGATTCGCGGCATCGACGTCTTCCGCCGTGCGGCGCGTGTTGTTGGTCATGACGCAGTAGACCTTGCCAGTGACCGGGTTAGTTTCAATATCCTCGGGACGGTCCGTTTGGGTGGCCCCCAGCAGGTCGGCGGCGCCTCGCGTGTTGATCAACACGTCGCCCTGGGAGTTGAAGCCGTTAGCCGGAGTCAAGGGACCTTGACCGAAGACCAGCGGCAGCCATTCGCCGGTGCCGTCGTCGTGGAAGCGGGCGACGTACAGCGTGCCCTCATCGAGCAGACCGAAGTTGGCCTCGCGGCGGCGCGCATCATACTGTCCAGCGGTCACGAACTTGTACAGATACTCAAAGCGTTCGTCATCCCCGGAATAGACCGCCACGCGGCCGTCGAGCGCCACCACACAGGTGGCCCCTTCGTGTCGGAAGCGGCCGAGAGCGGTGCGCTTCTTAGGCACGAAGTGCGGGTCGTAGGGGTCGATCTCGACCACCCAGCCAAAGCGGAACGGCTCGTTCGGCTCCTGCGCCAGATCGAAGCGGGGATGATACAGCTCCCAGCGGCGCTCACTGGCTCCGGTGGGCAAGCCATAGCGGGTGTGGACGGCCTTTCTCGGGTCGTCATCGGGCAAGGCATCGCGATTGGCAAAGTACTGATGAAAGTTCTCTTCGCAGGTCAGGATCGTGCCCCACGGCGTCTTGCCGCCGGCGCAGTTGTTGAGCATGCCGCGAACGCGCGTGCCAGCGGGGTCGTACGACGTCTTCATCCAATCGTGGCCAGCGGCTGCTCCGGTGATGACGATCTCCGTTTCGCCGGTGAGGCGGCGGTTGAAATCCGAGCTGAGACGGTACCGCCATCCGCCAATGGGCAGGCGGACGACCTCCACGATGCTCAGCCCGTGGGCGGCGATCTCGACATCGACCTGCTCCTGGGTTGGGCTCCCAGGCACATAGCCCAGGAACATGAGCTCGGGGTTCGTATACTCGTGGTTCACGGCCAGCAGCCCCCGCGAAGCGTTCGGGGAGAGGTGGTGCGGCAGGGGAAAGAAGTCGAGCCAATCGCAGTTATAGCCGAACTGGAGCGCCTGTCGCTCGGCCGTTTGGTGTTTGACGTCGAACGCTGGGGCATCGGGATGAATGGGGTCGCCCCAGCGAATGAGCACCGTTACGGCATAACCCGGCGAAACGATGACGCGATCTTCTTCGCTCAGCGCGATGGGCTGAAAAGTCAGCGTCGGCTCGGGGGCTGCCGCGACATCGTCCCGACGCCCCAGGATTACCGGACCGAGCACCAGCAGAGAGGCACCGGCCAGCCCTCCTTTCAGGAAACCGCGTCGGCTCAGACGCCGCTGCACCACCTCGGCAAAGGTTTCATCTTTGCTGCGGTTGCTGTGTTGCTGCGCTTCCGTCAGGGCTTTAGACATGCGTCGCCTCCGTCCGATAGGGTATAGTCGTGATAGTCGTTGGCTGTGATGGACGTCGCAACGGCGGTCAAACCGATGGATTGGCCGCTCATCGCCGTGGATTACTCTGGCAGCCCAAGGTTGCAGAGGCGGGAAGCGAGGGTAAATTACGGGTAAAAAATACGCCGGAAGGATCTGGCAACGTCGTCGAGCGGCCAGGATATTGAGGGGCGGGTGGCATCAGCGCCAGGTTCAGCTGTGGGCGGCACCCATAGTCCCCTCTCCCCCTCACCCCAGCCCTCTCCCGGAGGGAGAGGGGGCCTAACCCTGGCGCCTATGGGGCCAGGTTGGGAGGCTGTCAGCGGCCGCCTTATCGGCTGGTGGCCCACCGTGGATGAGGGGCTGCCGCAGCGTGCCTGACAGCGCATCGATGAGGCTCACCACCACCAAGATCATGATGAGAATGAAGCCCACCTCGTCCCAATTGTTGACGAGAATGCGGTCGGAAAGCTGCATGCCGATGCCGCCCGCACCCACCACCCCAAGGATCGTCGCCGAGCGTGTGTTGGATTCGAAATAGTACAAAGCATGGCTCAGCATTACCGGTAAGACCTGCGGCAGGATGGCAAAGCGCATGAGCTGCAATCGGTTGGCTCCGGCGGCGCGGACACCCTCAACCTGGTGACGATCGATGTTCTCGATCGCCTCGGCGAAGAGTTTGGCTAAGGTACCGGTATCGCTGACGGCGATGGCCATGACCCCGGCGAAGGGACCGAGCCCCACGGCATTGACGAACATCAGCGCCCAGATCAATGTGTCGATGCCGCGCAGGCCGTCGAAGAGGCGCCGCAGCCCGAAGTGAAACAGGCGCTGCGACACGACGTTTTTGGCGCCAAGAAAGCCGAGAGGCAGCGCTGCTAGGCTCGCCAAGAGGGTGCCGAGAAACGCCATGGCGAGGGTTTCGAGCATGGCGTAGCTGAACTCGCCCAACCAGCCGCCATGCGACGGTGGCACCATGAACTGTACCAGCCAGCCAAGTTTCCCCATGCCCTGCCACAGGCGTTGCGGCGTGAAATCCATGCGCCAGAGGCAGAAGGCCACGAGGCTGCCAAACCCCGCCCACCCGAAGGCTATCCCTAGCCGTTCGGCGAGCGGTCGGCCGAAAGCCCGTGGCACAGCTTGCTGCAACGCAGCAAGATCGGCCGCGGAGACTGGGGGCAGACCCGGCGTCATGTCAATGCCTCCCGGCCGATGAGGCGATGGCGGAGGTGCTCGCAGGCGATGTCGATGAACACCACGGTGAAGATGAGCAGCAGCACGATGGCGCTGATGTCGACGTAAATGAATTGGCGGATGACAGTATAGAGTTCCTGGCCGATGCCGCCCGCGCCCACGAAGCCAACGACCGAGGAGGCGCGCACGTTGATTTCAAAGCGCAACAGCGTATAGCTGGCGAAGTCGGGCAGGACTTGCGGCACGACGGCATAGCGCACCATCTGCCACCAGTTCGCCCCTGCTGCCCGTACGCCGTCGATCGGGCCCACGTCAACGCTTTCGTTCACTTCGGAGAACAGCTTGCCAAGGGCGCCCATCGTATGCACGGCAATGGCCAGCACGCCAGGAAGCGGCCCCAGTCCGAAGGCGTATACGAAGATCAGCGCGTAGACGAGATCGGGAACGGTGCGGGCGACCTCCAGGAAGCGACGACAGGCGAAGTACACGCCTTCATGCGTGGTTAAGTTGCGGGCAGCGGGGAAGCAAGCTGCCAGGGCCCCGACCGCGCCGAATAACGTGCCCATGAAGGCGATGAGGATGGTGTCGAGGAGCAGGCTGAGCCAGCGGCGGATGCCCCAATACCATTCGGCGACGTTGGCCACGAAGCTGTCAGCGTGCATGCTCGGTAGCGTACCGGCGATATACGCCACCAGACCCGGCAGCCCTGCCGCGAGGTGCGCGACATCAACCTCGCTGACGTACAGCGAACCCGCCACAGCCGACAGGAAGAGCAGGCCGAACGTGACGGTGTACCGTCGTTTCGAACGATTGAGGGCCTGCCGGGCGCGCTCCAACGCGGCGATGGCCTCGCCAGCTTCTGTCATAGGGCGAACCGGGTCGTCTACTCCCCTGGTGCTACGGGTCTTAATTGGCTTTGGCATCGCGACGCGACCGCTGATTGTCTTTGATCATGCGGATGATGGGCTCGTAATCGGCGTGGGTGATTTCTTGCACGCCTTGACTCTTGCCATCGGTCAGATCCTTCCAGGCCTGGGGATCTGCCGTTGGCAACGCTACGAGCGCGGCCCTGATCTCCGCCTTCAAGGGTGCGGGAAGATCGGTCCGCATGGCCCAGGGGCTACCGGGGAGCTTGGGGGATCTCCAGATATAACGGATCTGGGCGTGCGGGATCATTCCCTTGCTCTCCATGCGCGCCACGTTGCTGCGCGCTTCGTTCGTCCACCACGTCGCGGCCGCGTCGTAGGTGCCGTTGAGCACGGCGATGATGCCATTTTCGTGGCTGCCGGAAAAGCCGGTGCGCCCGAAGAAAGTGTCGGGATTGATGCCGTCCTCGCGGAGGAAGAACACGGGCGCGATGTAGCCTGAAGTGGAATTGGGATCGGCGAAAGCGAAGGCCTTGCCCTTGAGATCGGCGAGGGAGCGGTAGGGACTATCAGCCTTGACCGCGACGACAGCATGATAGCCCACGAAACCGTCGCTGTCGGTCTCGACGACGATGGGCTCGACCTTGCCGCCGGTCACGAGCCATGCCTGCGCATAAGAAGCTGGTCCAAAGCGGGCGAATTCCAGCTTGCGGGCTTTAAGCGCCTCGATGGTACCGGCGTAATCGGTAGCCTGGTGCATCTTGATCGGGGCTCGCATGGTGCGTTCCATATAGGCGACGAAGGTTGTATAGCGGGCGATGCGGTCGGCCTCGTTTTCACTGCTCACGACGCCGAAGTCGAGCGATGCGAACTGGTTGCGCCAATCATTGGCCTTGGCGACCGAGGGAACACCCAGAATCGCTGCGCCTATGCCGGTCATAAGGCTAAGGATTATCTCGCGACGGGTCTGCATACTATGGTTCTCCTTTCACGCTGCGGTTTGACCCACACTTCTCGCCCCTCTCCCCCCGGGAGAGGGCTGGGGTGAGGGAAGTCACAGCCCTCAACAGGCTCGGAACCGCCCTCACCCTGCCCCTCTCCCACGGGGAGAGGGAATGGTGGCGCCCCTGCCGATGGCTTCTGGTGCCTTCACCTGGCGTGTATCCCCACCAGGGGGGAGGAGAGCGAACGGGCTTGTTGTGCCACGATGTTTCCCTTCACCGCGCGGGGGAAGGTTGGGATGGAGGGAACCCCGTCACCGTACGAGTGGCAGCAGTTCCGCGCTCCGGTCGTTCGGCATCGACATCGTGGGCGACGCCATGTCGGCGTGGACATCCTCACCTTCCTCCACTCCATAGATCTCCTGCAACGTCTTAGCGGTGAGGGCAGTCGGAGGGCCGTCGAACACCACTCGCCCGTTTGCCATGCCGACGATGCGGTCGCAGAAGGTCCGGGCGAGGTCTAGGGCGTGGAGGTTACAGATGATCGTGAGGCCGTCCTCGCGATTGATCGTGCGCAGGGCGGCCATGACCCGGGTGGCGTTGCGCGGGTCGAGCGAGGCCACCGGCTCGTCAGCCAGAATGATTTCCGGCTCCTGAAGCAGGGCGCGGGCAATGGCCACCCGTTGCTGTTGCCCGCCCGACAGGGTGTCGGCGCGTTGCAGCGCCTGGGGCAGCACATCCAAACGCTGCAACGTTCGAAGCGCCCTGGCGCGCTCTGCGCTCGAAAAGCACTTCAGCAGCGAGGGCACCGTCCAATGGTAGCTCAGCCGTCCAATGAGCACGTTGGTGAGGACATCGAGCCGGCTGACCAAGTTAAACTGCTGGAAAATCATGGCGCAGCGCGTGCGCCAGGCGCGCAGGTCGCGACCTTTCAGGGCTGTGACATCGACGTCCCCGAAGCCAATGCGGCCGTGTGTCGGGTCGATCAGACGGTTGATCAAACGCAACAGCGTCGACTTGCCCGCGCCGGATCGCCCGATGACGCCAACCATCTGGCCCGGAGGGACATCCAACGTGACGTTGTCCACGGCAACCGTCGTACCGAAGTGCTTGCTCAGCTGGGTCATGCGCAGCATCGATAGCTCCCCTCTACGACGCACGGAAGAGCAGGCGCGTCAAATCCACATTAGCCTTCAAGGTTTCGGCGGGCGGGAGGCCTCCCTTCGGATCGAAAATGACCAACGGAATCGCCGACTCATGCAGCGAGCCGTGCGAGCGATACCGCTGATCAAGGACCTCCATGGCGGTGTCCAACTCGCCGAACACCGTCTCATGATCGCCCAGCACCACCAGTTGACCGATGCGCTCCGGCATCAGCTGAAATCGTGCCGCCGCCTCGTCGCGGGTCAACACCGCCTCCACCCCGTCCAGGGCTGCGATCATCTCAATAGCCTCTTGGGCATCGGCCGGCGAGCGCAGCCAGACCCAGGCGGCACCACCGAAGGTGCGATGATGCTTGACATAGCGATCTTTCTCGGCCGAGAGGGCGAAGCGCAGTTCCAGGCCCCGTTCGTGGCAGGCGCGCATCAGGTCCCAGCAGCGGCGTTTATAGTTCATGCCGTGATCGGCAGTGATGTAAAACGCCGCATCAGGCGCGACATCGCGTGCTTCGCCGAGCAAACGATCGAGTTCCGCCAGATGCGCTTGGGATTCGGCCTCATGCGGTGCCCACGTATGCATGGGATAATCGGTGGTATGGATATAGAGCAAGCCGATTTCAGGCCAATTTTTCAGAAGATCGATGGCCACTCGCCAAAGCCAGTAGTTGATCTCCCGACTGTAGATGCCGGGGGGCGGGCCGTATCGCCGCACGAATTTGTCCGGCGGTCGTTCGGCGGCCACCGCGAGCGCGGCGCCTGGTGCCAGCAGGTTGATCGTCTTGACCTTACAGGTCAGGAGAGCGGCAGGCACCCCCTGCATGGCGGCGCGCTGGATGATCGTAGGCTGACGGACGAACGCGGCGTGCTCCATATAGTCAGCTTCGCCCGTCACCTCGTTGTAGTACGAATTGCCAGTGATGCCATGCTCTTTCGGCCAGGTTCCGCAGCAAATCGACACGTTGTTGGCGTTCGTGACGGTGGGGAAGACCGCGGATACCGGCTTGAATAGGCCTTGCGTCATCATCTCCTTGAGGGCCGGCATCGGGCTGGACTCCAGATAATCCAGGCCCAGGCCGTCGTACATGGCGATGACGATGCGTTGACGCGGTATGACAGACATGGATATACTCCTGGGGACAACCGTAGTTGCCAAGGCGTTCGCCCTTCGACTGGCTCAGGACGAACAGGGGATTTTCAGAGGACTGTTAGATGACCCGACGGCGAACGGCGGCGCTCACCTGTTCGACGACCACAACCAGCGCGAAAATCAGCAAGATGATGGTGGCGGCCTGGTCATACTGGAACATGTCCATCGCCGTCTTGAGTTCGACGCCAATGCCCCCGGCGCCCACCAAGCCGAGAACCACCGAGGAGCGCGTCGCCTTCTCCAAGCTGAACAGACTGGTATTGATGAAAGAAGGCATGGCTGCCGGCCATACCGCACACACGACCACGGCAGATCGAGTGCCTCCAAGGGCGCTGAGCGCCTCTTGTGGGCCTTTATCCACCTCTTCCATGGCCTCGGCGAAGAAACGTCCGCAAAAGCCAATGGTGTCCACCATGAGAGCGAGCGCCCCGGCAAACGGGCCGAGACCCACTGACGCCACAAAAAATAAGGCCCAGACCAGGTCGGGTACGGTGCGAAAGAGCGACACCAGCATCCTCGCCCCATGATAGAACACCGCATGCGGTGTATGGGTGCGACTGGCAGCCACGGCGAGCGGAAAGCTCAAGACGACCCCTAGGGCACTTCCGACCAAGGCCATCTGGAAGGTTTCCAGAAGGGCGCGGGCCACGGCCTGCAGCCGCTGGATATTCGGCGGCACCATCTCCCCGAGGATGCGCCCCATATTGGGGATGCCGGTCACGAGGTCGGTGAGCGATACGCCGACGCCTTGCACTGAGCTCACCAGGCATAACACCAACGCTAAGTAGGCCGCAAACTGCGGCAATGCCGGCAATCGCAGGCGCGGCGGCAGTGTCTCCAAGGGGTGAGATGGCTCAGACATACAGACCTCGCAGCGTGTCGCGATCGAGGCAAGCCGCGGGGGCGTCGAGGACTAATCGCCCCCCTCGCAAGGCCAGCACCCGATCGGCATACCGTAAAGCATGTTCCAGGCGATGCGTCGTAAAGAACAACGTCATCCCTTCGCGGCGTATGAGGTCGACGAAGAGCTGCATGACCTCCTCGCCCGCCTTGGGATCGAGGCTGGCAACGGGCTCGTCAGCCAGCACCAGGCTGGGTGCCTGCATCCAGACTCGGGCAATCGCCACGCGCTGGGATTCGCCGCCCGACAGCTGGTCAGCGCGGCGCTCGGCGAGATGAGTCAGCCCGACGCGGTCGAGACAGTGCCAGGCGCGTGCCCGTTCCTGGCGACGTGCCAGGCTGTGGAACCAGGCGTGCGGCCCGTGGCTTCGTGCTAACGCGCCGTGCAGCACGTTCGAGAGCACGGATAGCCGGGGCACGAGGTTATGCCGCTGGAACACAAACCCTATTTTGGCTCGCAATTGGCGGAGGCGACGGGCGTCAAGGCCAACGACCTCCTCACCGAAGAGGCGGATCGTACCGCCGTCGGGTTCGATCAGGCGCAGGCAGCAGCGTAGTAAGGTCGATTTGCCTGAGCCATTGGCGCCGAGCAACGCCACGGCCTGGCGCTGGGCAATGCTGAACGTGATGTCTGCCAGCGCAGGGATCGTGTCATCAAAGGTTTTTTGTAGGCCCACCACGGCCAGATCGATAGCCTCGCGCAGGGGCGGATGGACGGGAAAATCATGGGCCACCTCGCCCCCCTTATCCGGACTTTCTTCTGTGTGGGGCAAGGGAGAATAACCCCTCACCTTTACGGGGACGACGTGGACTCCTCTCAGCATCATTTGGCCTCGACGAAGTCGGCGTATTTCGGGTAGCCGATGGTCGCATACATAGCCCGTACGTAGGCATAATCGCTGTCGTCGACCTGGGTCAAAAATTTCATCCCGGCATACTTCTGATTATCTTCACCTGTGAGGATAGCTTCGATCAGGGCTGCTGCATGGGTCTCGAAGGCGTGGCGGATCTTCTCTACAATCGCCTTTTCCACATGGGTGCCGGCGATGAGCACATCATTGGGCAAGTCTGGCCCACGGGCGATGACGCGAAAAGCCCCCGGCTCCAGCGCTGTTTCCTTCTTGCGTAGTCGCTGGAAGACGGAGTTGGTGGTGCCGAGCGCCGCGATGTCGCCGCGCTTCAGGGCTTCCCAAGCGACGTTTTCGCCGATGTGAAGAGCCTCGATGTCCTTCAGGGGATCGACGCCGTAATCCTTAAGCAGTTGCATCGGGGCCAGATGTTTCGATGTTGATCCAATGGCTCCGAAGGCCACTTTTTTACCCTTGAGATCCGTCGGCAGGTTGAGGCGCTTGTCGGCCATGACAATGATGGCTGAGAAGTAATCGGGGCGCGAGAAGCCCACGACAGGATAGGCATCGGTGCGCTTGCGGAAGACGACGTATTCGGCGGGACCGGTGAGTACGAACTCGACCTTCTTGGACTTTAACACTTCGACGGCGGCGGTGCGGTTGCCCACCGGGAAGAATTGCATATCCAGGCCCGTTGCCTCGCTGAGTACGCTGCGGAAGGCGCCAAACTCCCGCTGCAAACCCTCCAGACCGACGATATCTGTCACCGCTAGACGTACAGGCTGACCTTCACTCAGTCCCATGACTACCATGACAAAGCCACACGCCACCCCTAGGGCTCGTTGCCACACTTGCCGCATACTCGGCACCCTCCATGTATGAAGAAAGAAAAAGCGCAAAGAGACAGCACGACATCGCAACAGTGCTAGGCCCATTTCCCCACTCTCTGCGGTGTTCAGGAGAAGCGGCCCGTCGAGGGTAAAAACAGACGATGTTGAGAATTGAGCGAGTGCGTTCATGCGTGTGTCAGGTTGATGTCGCATAAGCAGTATTCACTGACAAATCTCACTCAACTTATGAGTGGCTCATAGTAAAACATTCCCGAATTACCGACGCGCGTCTTTCATGTTAAGTACATGTAAATTCTATTATCTCCCATTCTGTCAGCCTGGAAATGAGGTGCACGGACAGGGTTTAGGCATTATGGTAAGCGCACAGGCGTTTTTAGCGCGCCCATGATAGGGCCCAGGACACACCAGGAGGCAGGACTTCGACGCCTTAACAGAAGCGACAACAGAAGCATTGACAGGCCGTGAGACGCCTCCCAGTCCCAATATGTGGGCCTTGATCTCTCCGGCTCGGTCGTGCTGTGTTCGCGCTGAACCCGTGGCTCGCGTGAACAATGCGGCGACATGGTCAATGTCCCGATATGGGTGACAAAGATGGTCATTCCAACTATTGCAGCGATCGATGTCGGCACCGATGCCATCCGCATGGTGGTGGGGAGCGTCAACCCGGATCGACGCATCGACGTACTGGAGGACGTCCGCGAGCCAGTACGCCTGGGACAAGACGTCTTTACGCGTGGCTCGGTCTCCGAGGACACCACCGAGCGCGTTATCGACGCCTTTCAGAAGTTCAGGCGGCTGATCGACAAGTACGGCGTCGAACACGTCAAAGCCGTGGCCACGAGCGCCACCCGCGAGGCGCAGAATAGCGATACCTTCATCGATTGCGTCGCCCAGGCCACCGGCATCGAAATCGTCGCCATCGGGGCGGAGGCAGAGGCGCGGCTCGTCCACCTAGCAGTCACCGAACATCACAAACACACCTACTATCTGCTCAACGCCACGCCTCTCATCGGCTTGAGCACATCACAAAAGGCCATCGTGGCCAATGTCGCACGCCACCATCGGTAGTTTGCTCCTAGCCTCCAACACGAAGCGTATAAAGTGTTGCCAGCCAAAGATCGCGTCATCGTCGCGAAACTGGCGTCCCTGTTGCGCTTGGCCGACGCCCTCGATAACGAGCACGGCGGAAAAGTGACCGACGCCACGGTGGTGTAGGATCGTCCACCCGACCTGACGTTCTTCTTCGATATGCTCCTCACTGGGCGTCCCCAGCTCAAGTTCTATGAAGCGGGCCTGACATCAGGTTATCTCACGATCCCCACGAGAGTTTCTGTCTGTTCCAGGGGCGCGTGTATGAAGAATACCAACACATGTTGCGCGAAACGAAAGCTCGTCCGCCGCCTGGGAACGCAGGTGAAAAGTGTCAAAACGGGAAAGTTGCGCAAACGCGTCCGGGCGATGGCCGCAGCATGGAATACAGGGCTGGCCTCACCGGTTCTGCGACGGGAGAAGCGAACGGCGGTACTCGGCACGGTCGATGCAGCGTTTTGGCGGGTCGTCGAGTGCCGCTGTGCCATCGAGCCCAGCGATACGGCGACTATTCACCGCATGCGGGTGGCCTTTAAAAAATTCCGTTATCTGGTCGAGATCCTCAGTTCCCTCCTCACAGAGGTCACGCCTGGGCAGCGAAAGGCCATGAATGCCTTTCGAGATTGGCGGCATGGCTGTCGTTCCCCCTCGACTCCTGCCTTGCCGTCGGATATAATCGCCGCACATCTCGGGGCTGCAGCGCTGCGTCGGAAGGAGAACGTCATGCGATATGATGCCATTGTCGTGGGAGCGGGTTCAGCGGGCGCGGTGCTGGCCGCACGCCTTTCAGAAGACGCGCATCGCTCGGTGCTGCTGTTGGAGGCCGGGCCAGACTATCCCGACGTCGATCGTTTGCCTGAGGATCTCAAACACGGTAACAGCTCGGGTCCGGCGGCAGCGGGGCCGCATATGTGGGGCTATGTGGCCACCGCAAACGCCCACCAAGTCACACCGATGCCGGTTCCCCGTGGGAAGGTGATGGGCGGCTCCAGCGCGGTCAACGGCACCATTCTGCTGCGCGGCTTGCCGGAGGATTTCGACAATTGGGCCGCGTGGGGGAATCCCGCCTGGGCCTTTGACAGGGTCTTGCCGTATTTCCGCAAAATGGAGCGGGATCTCGATTTCAGCGGCGACTTTCATGGCTCGAACGGGCCCATTCCGGTGCGTCGACATACTCACCAGACCTTGTTGCCGGTCCAGGGAGCGTTCTACCAGGCGGCCCTCGCCGCCGGCTTTCCCGAAGATCCAGATATGAACCATCCGCACTCCGGCGGCCTGGGCTTCTGGCCCCTCAATAACATCGATGGCTTGCGCATCAGCACGGCGCTGGCCTACCTCAACCCCGCTCGTCACCGCCTGAACCTCACTCTTCGACCGAACGTGCTGGTTCGCCGCGTGCTGTTCGAGGGCAAACGCGCCGTTGGCGTCGAAGCCGAGAGCGGCGGCGAGGTGTTCCGAGTCGAAGGGGAAGAAATCATCCTCAGCGCTGGCGCCATCGCCTCCCCGCATGTGCTGCTGCTGTCGGGGGTAGGACCGGCAGATCATCTTGCCAGCCTGGGCATTCCCGTCGTGCATCACCTCCCAGGGGTGGGCGAGAATTTGTGCGATCATCCCCTGGTTATCATCCTGTTTCGGACGCAGCCCGGGCTGATCGACGACCGCGCCCCGGCGGTGCAAGTCGGGCTCCGGTACACGGCCGCAGGGTCACAGACCCGCAACGATCTCTACATCATCCCGCTGTCGATAGCCAGTGAGCGGGGTTCAGCGTTTAGCGGTGGCCCTGGCCACACCGTCGGCACGGGCATCGGCGTGGCCCTGGAGAATGCCTCGACGGCTGGGCAGCTGCGCCTGAGAGCGGCCGATCCACATGTGCCGCCGACGTTGCACTATCGGTATCTGGCCGACGCCTGGGATCGTGCCAGAATGCGCCAGGCGGTGCGCTTGGCGGTGACGCTGTCGCAACACCCAGCCTATGCCCCACTCATCACCGACCGCCTATCGCCGACCGATGATGATCTCATGTCGGATGAAAGGCTTGACGCCTGGCTACTCGCCAATGCCACGACCCAGCACCACTCCTCGGGAACCTGCAAGATGGGACCGGCCTCCGATCCGATGGCGGTGGTCGATCAGCATGGCCGGGTGCATGGTCTGTCGGGGTTGCGCGTGGTGGATGCATCGGTGATGCCCGATGTCGTGCGTGCGAACACCAATGCCACCACCATCATGATGGCTGAACGGGTGGCGGACTGGATACGGCAGGGACTATGAGGGAAGGGAGGAAGCCTGATGAAAGTGATCGATGCCATTGCCGAGATCCTGAAGCGTGAAGGCATAGAATATCTCAGTTGTTATCCCACCACCCCCGTGATCGAGGCTTGTGCCGCTGCGGGCATCCGCCCGCTGCTCTGTCGTCAAGAGCGTGTGGGTGCCGGCATCGCCGATGGCTATAGCCGTATCACCAACGGCAAGCGCATCGGCGTGTTCGCCATGCAGTATGGTCCCGGTGCGGAAAACGCCTTCGCCGGAGTCGCCACCGCCTACTCCGATTCGACCCCGGTGCTGTTCCTGCCGCTGGGGCATCCACGCGATCGCGCCCAGGTCTTCCCGCTGTTCAGCTCGGCGCGCAGCTATGCCGCGGTGACCAAATCGGTGGAGACCCTCAATGTGGCCACGCAGGTGGCCGAGGTCATGCGTCGGGCGTTTACCCTCCTGAAAATGGGGCGGCCAGGCCCGGTGATGGTGGAGATCCCCGCCGACGTGGCGTTAGAAGAGATCGGCGAGACCGCGCTGGATTACACCCCCATCAAGGTGACGCGTCCGGCTGGCAACCCGCGCGATGTCGAAGAGGCAGCCCGTGTGCTGCTGCAGGCCCAGCGACCGGTCATCCACGTCGGCCAAGGCGTCCTCTACGCCGAGGCCACCGACGAGGTCGTGGAGTTGGCGGAACTCCTGCAGATCCCCGTGCTGAGCACGCTGGAGGGCAAGAGCGCCTTCCCAGAGGACCATGCCCTCGCCCTCGGCAGCGGCAGCGGCGTCATGAGCCGGCCGGTGTTTCACTTCCTCGGCCAGGCCGACGTGCTGTTCGCCGTCGGCACAAGCCTGACCAGACACGGCATGGCTACCCCGATCCCATCAGGAAAAACCATCATCCATGTCACCAATGATGAACGCGATCTGAACAAAAACCAGCCGGCGGCCTATCCGATTCTCGGCGATGCGAAGCTCGTGCTGCGCCAGTTCATCGATGCCGTCAAAGATCTGCGTGGCGGCACAGCCCAGCGGCGCGAGGGGGTGGCGGCTGAGATCGCGCGGGTACGGGAGGAATGGCTACAGGAATGGTCGCCCAAACTGACATCGGACGAGGTGCCCCTGAATCCTTACCGCATCATGTGGGATTTCATCAACACGGTGAACGCCAAAGAGGCCATCGTCACCCACGACTCCGGCAGTCCCCGCGACCAACTCATGCCGTTCTACCGCGCCACCGCTCCCCGCAGCTACATCGGGTGGGGCAAATCGCATGCGCTGGGCACTGGCCTGGGCTTGATCATTGGCGCCAAGCTGGCGGCGCCGGATAAGTTCTGCGTCAACTTCATGGGCGATGCCGCCTTTGGCATGACCGGCTTGGATTTCGAAACCGCCGTGCGCTGCGGCATTCCCATCACCACCATCGTGCTGAATAACTCGTCCATGGCCATCGAGCGCCATGCCCTGGCCATCTCCCATGAGCGCTACCGCGCCCGTGACATCGGCGGCAACTATGCCGATATGGGGCGAGCGATGGGCGGCTATGCCGAGCGCATCGAAAAGCCCGATGACATCATCCCCGCCATCCAGCGTGCTCGCCAGCATAATGCCGAGGGCCGCGCGGTGTTGCTGGAGTTCATCACTAGCGAGGAGATCAACTACTCGCATCGGCGGGCGTTTTAAGCAGCGCCGGCCGATTGCAAAGCCGGCGGGCTATGGGCGCCCTACGTCGCTCGTCCTTCGAGGGTGAAGTAGAAGGTGGCGCCCTGCCCGACCTCCGCTTCGGCCCAGACTCGACCCCCATGCCTGTGGATGATGCGCTGGACGATGGCAAGGCCGACACCTGTGCCTTCGAATTCCCGTTCCGAGTGCAAGCGTTGAAAGACGCCGAAGAGCCTATCGGCGTATTGCATATCGAACCCGACGCCGTTGTCCTTGACGAAATAGACATTGTAGGGCTTATCGACCTGACCGCCGATGGTGATCAGGGGGGAGGCTCGATGGCGGGTGAACTTGATAGCATTGGAGAGGAGGTTGACGAGGACCTGACGGATCATGGCTTGATCGCCCCGCGCCGACGGCAACGGCTGCAGATCGAAGTGGATCCGGTCAATGGCCGCGCTGGTGCTGAATTCCTCGAGTACGGTTCTGACCAGTTCTTCCATCGCGATCTCTGAGGCTGCGATCTCCTGACGGCTAATCCGGGAGAACGCCAGGAGATCGTCGATGAGTTGATTCATCCGCTGGGTATTGCGATGAATCGCCTGCAGCATCCGTTGGCCTTCGGCACCCAGTCGGTCGGCGTAATCTTCCAACAGGGAGACGGAAAAGCCATTGATTACGCGCAGCGGGGCGCGCAGGTCGTGGGAGATCGAGTAGGAAAAGGCTTCGAGTTCCCGGTTGGCAGCCTGCAGTCCGAACGTCGACTGCAGCACCTCGGCGTTCGTCTTTTGCAATGCCTCATGGGCTTCGCGCAGCGCTTTCGTGCGCTCGTCCACGCGCTGCTCCAGTTCCAGGGTCAAGGCCAGCAGACCTCGATTCGTCTCCGCCAGTTCCTCTTGCAGCGTTCGAATGGTCTCCTGCGCTTCAGCCAACTGTCGTTGCAGCTCGTTCGCGCTCATGCGCTCTGTCCTTGACGACGACGACCGTGGCATCATCATGTTCTTTGGCCAACGCATGCAGCAGGGATTGCGCCGTAGTAGTTGCCGACTCTGTAGCCAGCCTGGGAAAATCCGCCAAGCCCCAACGACTGGAGACGCCATCGGAGTGGAGCACCAGCACCGCTCCGGCTTGCCAGCGGTGTTCTGTCACCTGCGGGGTGGGCGCATTCACACCCAAGATGCCGCGGCGGACGATGAACGGCTGCCGATTGGGAACCCCGAACAGGTGCGCTTCGATGTTGCCTATGCTGGCGAAAGAGAACCGAATGTCGTTCCCTCTGAAGTCGAATCGCACCAGAGCCATCACCACGCCGCGCGTCGCGCGGCAAGCGCGCCCGACACCGCGAAAGATGGCATCCAAAGGTTGATCGCAATGTGTTTCCACATACTGTCTCGCGGTCTGTGCCGCATGGTGCGCGTCCTGTCCATGCCCCACGCCATCGATCAGGCCCACCAAGGCACTCGCGCTCCAACGTTTGATGACGAAGGCATCGCCGTTTACCGACAACAGCGAATAGGGACGGCTGGCCGCGCCAAATTCCAGGGGACAGGGGTTCACGGGTGGCGCGTCGGTGCGTAGCCAACGTGTGCACACAATGTGTGTGCCGGTCCCCGCGCCACACTGCGAGGTAATATCGAATTGGCTCATCAGGCGGTTGACCGAGCCAAGGCCATAGCCTAAGCTGCCTGCCGTCGAAAACCCGTCCACTATGGCTTGTTCCGTGTCGGCGATGCCCGGTCCGGTGTCATGCGACTCGATGCGAAGGCCGACCCGTTCACCGTCGTTGACCGGCATCAGCGTCAATGTCCCGCCTTGAGCGTATTTGACCAGATTGGATGCCAGTTCACTGACGGCGAGGACGACCGCTTCGCTCTCGTCCTCATCGAAGCCCATGGCTCGCGCCATGTCCTTGGCAGCTTGCCGCGCCACGTAGACATCGCTCATGAGTGTCACCGGGATCACCTGCGCCATTTTTTCACCGTCACCCTCGTGCCCTTCCCGACTTCGGACTGGATCGCCATCTCATCCATCAAGCGCCTTGCCCCCGGCAAGCCCAGACCCAATCCGCCGCTTGTGGTGTAGCCTATTTCCATCGCTTGCTCGACGTCAGGGATACCGGGGCCATGATCCTCGAAGGTCAATTCGATGCCGATATGCTCGCCCGCGTTCAGCATACGCCAGGACATGATGCCTGACCCGGCATAGCGAAACACATTGCGCGTCAACTCCGAGGCCGCCGTGACGATGCGGGTCACATCCGTGACGCCAAAGCCGATGGCCATGGCCACATCCCGCACGATCTTACGGGCGATGACGATGTCCCCCTCTGAGTTGATGGCGACTTGCCCCTCGCGCTCATCGTTCATGGTCAGCGTCTCCCATGCGAGGCGCGCTATCCAGGATCGCCAGCGCCCGGTCGGCATCCAACGCCGTCAGGGCGTCGCCCAACGTCAACCCCAGCTGCGTGGCGGTGATGGCGACGCTCGCCCGCATCCCTGCGACGACGGTGCGTCCGCCCATGAGCCCCACCATCTGGACAGTCTCCGCCACGGTCCGTGCGAAGAAGGAATCCAGGGTTTCCACTGTCGAAATATCCAGCACCAGCCCCTTCGCCTCATAACGTTCCATCGCCTGCAACACCCGCTCCTGTAGAGCGGAGACCGTCTCATCATCCGGGTCGGGCGGAACCGTTACCATCAGGACGTCACGGACTTTGATAACCGACACGCTTTCGGCCGCCAAGGTCCTCGCCTCCTCATCGTCTGCCGTTCTTGCGGACCACCTGCAAGTCGAGCATATCGAGCGCAACGCGCAGCCCCGCAGACAGCGAGGACCGGGTCACGATGTGCGACAGGTCAATGCCCAAATGCACGAGCGTCTGGGCGAGGGCGGGACGGACGCCCGTCAACACCGTCTGGGCTCCCAACATGCGCACGGCGGTGATGGTCTCGATCAGGTGCTGAGCGGTCTGCGTGTCAATGGTTGGCACCCCGGTGATGTCCACCAGGGCCACCGGCGAGTTGGTCTCGACGATGCGCTGCAGCAGGCGTTCCATAAACTGCTCGGTGCGTTGGCTATCCAACGTGCCGATGAGCGGAGCAACCACCACGCCGTCCCACACTTGCACCACCGGCGTCGCCACCTCGAGAATCTCCTGCGCCTGCCGTGCGATGGTCGCTTCCGCTCGCTTGCGCTCGGTGATGTCGATGATCGATGCTAAGACAAAGGTGCCCTCCTCGGTCGCCATGGGATTGAGCCCGATCTCGACTGGGATCTCATGGCCGTCTTTGTGCACCCCGTAGAGGTCGCGACCAACTCCCATCGGTCGGGCTTGAGGGTCGGCGAAAAAGGTGGCGCGGTCGCTTGGGTGTGCGCCACGCACGCGTTCAGGCACCAGGATCTCCACAGGTTGACCAATCAGCTCATTCCGGCTATAGCCAAACAACCGCTCCGTTTGGGAGTTGATGAGGACGATGATCCCTGCGTCATTCGTCAGTAGCATGGCGTTCGGGGCAGACTCAACCACGAGGCGCAAGCGCTCCTCGCCTCGCCTACGTTCGGTCAGGTCGCGCATGATCTTCCCAAAACCGAGCAGATGCCCCTCGCGATCGTGCAGGGGCGTCATGACCACATTGGCCCAAAACCGAGAGCCGTCCTTCCGCACGCGCCAATTGTCGTCCTCGAACCGACCTTGCACGGCTGCAACTTTGAGTTCTTGTTCTGGGCAGCCGGCTTCGATCTTGTCGTGAGGGTAAAGGCAGGCAATATGTCGCCCGATGATCTCTTCTGGCCTATACGCCGTGATACGCTCCGCACCTCGATTCCAGGTGGTCACGACTCCTTGGGGGTCTAACGTAATGATCGCGTAATCGCTGGCGCCTTCCACCAGCAAACGGAGGCGCTCATCGTTCATCTGGTCTGAGCGGTTCACCGCCTTTGCAACACGCGCCTTCATGGTTCTGCGAGCCTCGGTGGGCATGAGTCGGTCTCCCATGTTGAACGCTCTGCTGAGCAAATCCGGTGGCATAATGCGCGCGAAGATACCTCAATGGAACTCCCTCGTCCTTGCAACATCGTTGCTTTCCCCTCGTGCACCACCGAGGTGCGGGGGGCTCGGGATGCAGGGTATGTGTACAGGGGGGCTTCATAGAAGGCATAGGGAGCGAGTACAAGTGGAACGACGTGACGACCGCGTATGGCCATCTGGTGCCGGCGGGCCGTGCAGCGGCTGGCCCATCACATCGCCGCTAGCTCTCAGAAAGCGGGGCGTCGTTGATGCCATACAGTGGTCAAGCTGCTGAGGTTGAGAGCACAGGGTTCGCTGGCATTCATGCTGATTCCCCCGTCCATCGAACAAGGTTTTGGGGGCGACCTCGCCGAGGTCGGCGGAATGGCGCCCCAAGTAGTGGATCGAGCCCTTCGATCTCTGACGGGGGCAGCGAAAGGACGCCTAGTTTCTGGACTATCTCGGCGATGGTCTGGGTGGAAAGCATGGTGGTTGCCATTGCGCCTCCCTCCGTGTCAGAGTCGTGCGTACTCTATTGACGATCACACCCTTAGCCTCTGAAATGCCAATGTGGGGCTGGAAGGCTCAGACCTTCCCAGCGGAAGCCCCGATAGCCCTATCTTTTACATGATTAATTATCAAGTAAAGTAAAAAATTATCAAATATAGTCACATGGGGGATCAGTGGGTGGCTGGGCTGACTGTCATGCGGTGGGTCACGACATCGTAGGGATAGTCATCAGCGCATGGGGGGCCTTCTGCCGGGAAACGCTTGGGGCTCAGACCTGCACCCCTACTGCTCGGGCAAACTCCAGCATCTGCTGGGCCGTTTTCACCATGGCGATATCGACCATCGCCCCCTGATAGGTTACGGCCGCCGTGCCCTGCCGTTCCGCTTCCTCCATCGCCGCCAGCAACCCTTTGTAATACGCCACTTCCTCGGCGCTCGGCGTGAAGATCTGATTTGCCGGCCCGACGTGCGAGGGGTGAATAAGCAACATACCGCGATAACCGAGTTGGCGATTGCGTTGGGCGTCCGCGATGAAGCCGTCCACATCCCCGACGTCGAACCAGCTGGCCACCAAGGGGTGTGCAATGCCGGCGGCGCGGGCATCGAGCAACACCTTGGAGCGGATGAAGAGCGTCTCCATGCCCTCTTTCGTCCATACGTAGCCGAGCGAGCGGTTGGTATCCCCACCGCGGCCGGCGCCGCTGGCGATCGAAGCTACCCGCGGCGAGGCGCAGGCGATGTCGTAGGCCTGGCGAATGCCCCTGGCGGTTTCCAGGACGGGAATCAGTTCGATGCTGCCCGGTGGCAAGCCCCTGCGTCGCTCGAAATAGGCCAGCAGTGTGTCGAGCTGGTGGACATCGTGCGGGGTCTCGATTTTCGGCGGCAACAGACCGGTCAAGCCGGCGCCGACGATGACGTCCAGATCCTCCCCGGTCATGCCGGTTTCCAGGGCGTTGACGCGCACATAGACGGTTTGCCCACGGGCGGCAAGACGCTCGATGGCTTGTCGTACGAGCGGACGCGCCGTGGCCTTGTCGGCGAGCGGCACGGAGTCTTCGAGGTCTAGGATGAGGGCATCAGCCCCATATTGCGGCGCCTTGTCCATCCAGGCGGCTTTATTACCGGGCACGAACAGCAACGATCGTAACGGTTTCATAAGCGATCTCATCCTCCATTATCCCGCCGTTATGCCCCAGTGTCTCTGCCTCGGGCCAAGGCAGCTGCGGTTGAGGTTGACCATGAAGCAGGTGCGCCCACTATAGGAGGAGGGTTGTGGCCGTGTCAAGGCGCTCGAATCGTGTATGATACACGCGTCAGAGCAGGTGTAGAGAGCGATGGCGACACGACGACAGGGTCTGCAAACCTGGGGGAGGAGCCGATGGAAGAACCAATCAGGGGGGACGTCGCCCGACGTCTCGAACGGTTAGAGCGCGACAACCGACGCTGGAAGCATGTGGCGGGTGGAGCAGTAGCTTGCCTTGGGCTTGCCGTCATCTTGGGAGCCGTTCCCAGCAAGAAGGCCCGTATCCCGGAGGAGGTACGGGCCAGGCGGTTCGTCCTCATGGACAAGGCCGATAAAGCCCGCGCCGACCTGGCTATCGCCTCTGAAGGCCAGCCACACCTGGTGCTCTCGGACGACGCCGGAAAACCTCGTCTGGTGCTGTCGCTCAGCCAATATGGCGAGCCGACCTTCAGCCTCGTCGATGCGTCCAGCCAGCGCCGCATCGTGCTCAGTCTCGATCTCTACGGCGCTTTGCTGCGATTCAGCGATGCGAGTGGCCATTTACGGGCGGCTCTGGCTGTGCCGCCGGAAGGAGAGCCAGAGCTAGAGCTGCTGGGTAAGGACGATAAGACGCTGTGGCGGGTCCCCTGATGCCGTCGATGATAGATCGAGGAAACCGCGGGAGATCAGACGTCGGCCACACCCGATAAGACGATGAGGCTGAGGTCCAGCGGCGCTTTATGGCGCTGATGAGAGTGCAAGGCGCCCTCCCGCTGCTGCAGAACTTGCCGTGTGAGGCGACGCGCTGGGGTACCACTATGGCTATTGCGACGCCGAGCGGGCCGCAAGCACCACGCTGGCCCGGGGCCAGGTGGACACGACGCGCGCTGGTCCCACTACCACCAGGCTCATCATGCCTGATGACAAGGGGCACACGGTATGATTTATTGTGGGTGAAGAGGCCAAGCCAGGGGAGAGCGATCCTCCCATCCTGGCGGCATGAGATGCCCGCGCATAGGCCTGCGGGGCCGATAGGACAGCCTCACAAGGAGGGTGAATGGCACAGCCAGAGGATATCGCCCGTTACCGCACTAATTGGCAAGGAGAGATCGACGCGGCCGCGCTCTACCGCGCCATGGCCGAGGTTACCCCCCAGCCGCCGCTGGCGGAAGTCTACCGGCGCCTGGCGGCCATCGAGGAGCGGCATGCCCAGTTTTGGGCCCAGCAACTGCGGAAGGCGGGGCAGCAGGTGCCGCCGCCACGCCCAGGCTGGCGCGCGCGGACCTTGAGCTGGCTGGCACGGCGTGTCGGAGCCTCGTTCGTGCTGCCGACGCTGGCGTCAATGGAACAGGCGGACCGCCACGTCTATGACCGACAGCCAGAGGCGCGCCACACCACGCTGCCCGCCGACGAACGCTCCCACGCGCGCCTCCTGGGTCTGATGGCCCGCGCCTCCCCCGCGGGGGTGGAGGGCCGTACGCTCGCTCGCCTCGAGGGCCGCCACCGTGCCGTCGGGGGCAATGCGTTGCGGGCGGCAGTGCTGGGGGCCAATGATGGCCTGGTGTCCAACCTGAGCCTTGTCATGGGCGTGGCAGGGGCGCAGGTGGCAGACCAGGGGGTGTTGATCACCGGGCTGGCGGGCTTGCTGGCGGGCGCCTGCTCGATGGCCCTGGGGGAATGGCTCTCGGTGCAAAGTGCTCGCGAACTCGCGCAGCGACAGCTGGCGATCGAAGCCGACGAGATCCGGGCGGTGCCACAGGAAGAGCAGCAAGAGCTGGCGCTGATCTATGAGGCAAAAGGGCTGCCGGCCGCGGAGGCGCGCAAGGTGGCCGCCGAGCTCATGATGGACGAAGGCAAAGCACTGGAGACGCTCGCGCAGGAGGAGCTGGGCATCGATCCCCAAGACCTAGGGGGCTCCCCCTGGGAAGCGGCGGGGATGTCGTTTGGGCTCTTTGCCGTTGGGGCCATCTGGCCGGTGCTGCCCTTTATGTATCTGACCGGGACGCCCGCGGTCATGGTCAGCCTTGGAGTAAGCGCGGCAGCCCTCTTTGGCATCGGGGCGGCGATCACCCTCTTTACGGGGCAGAACGCGCTCTATGCGGGGGGCCGGCAGCTCCTGGTCGGGTTGGCGGCAGCCGGCCTGACCTACGGCATCGGTCGGTTGCTCGGGGTCACCTTGGCTGGCTGACGGTTGGGAAGCGAGGCCATGGCGACGGGTGCTTGGGAGACGGGGAGCGGACCTGGACGCAATGCCTGCGCTGCTGGACGTGGTGCGGCCGCGGAACCTCATCTGTGCAGATGAGACGTCGTAGCCACTCCCAGCCCGTCGCGGATGGACTGGGCGATGGAGGGGGTGGCCTTGAGCCCACCACTTTGGTGCTGATCCAGCAGCCGCCATCGGGGGTGGTTGGGCCAGCATCTGAGCGAGCTCCGCTCATTGCCTCAGCCCCTGTGGGAACGGCTGGAAATCAATGTCTACAGGCTCATGTGCTACAGCCAGTTTCTCGACATAAAGGCGGCAGAAGGATCAGCACTTCGTGTTCTGGATCCGGCTGTCATCTGCGATGCCATTCGGAAGCTGATGAAGATCGCCATGGACCGCCTTACAGGGACAGCAGTCGATCTCCTCATTCGTGTGCCAATGGAAATGATCGATAAGGACGGCCTCAAGATGTGAGGGGATCCAAACCTGGCCGATTACTATTGAGCCCTTGACACCACAATCTCGGCAGAGGCCGAGGCTTGGCGGGCAACGTGCGGCACGATGAGCGAGCTGGAGGAGGGATGCTCGTGCTGGGCCGAACATACCTGATGACATATACCGACGGCCGAGGGCAGGCGCAGACTGAGCGTGGGCGCCTGGTTGCCCTGGATCAGGACGGGTTTGTCGTGCTGGAAGTGAACGGGAAGCATCTGCTCGTCCCCAAGGCACGCGTCGATGCCTTGGTCGAGGTGGAGTGACGGCTCTCTGAGTTGTGAAGGAGACGAGATGAGCAGGATAGAGACCGACACGGCGACGACCCCGATGGATGCGGCTCTGGCGGTGGGACGTCACGCGTGACCACTAATAGTCTTGCGATGCGCAGCCGGGGAACATCACGGTGATCCATGCGAACCCTAGCCCTCGTGCCACGAAGCACGCGCGCTCCTGCAAAGGGACAGGGTATGGAACAATTCCGAGGGCGCATCGGTTGGCTCCCGCTGCTGTTGCTCACTGGGTGCGTTATGTCTCAGATAGCCCCATCGCCGGGTCTGGACCGGCTCTTGACCCAAGGCGACATCCAGGTTGCAGAGCAGCACTTACGCGACTTCGGGTTTGACCCTGGCCCGGTCGATGGCATCTTCACGACCCAGACGCAGGCGGCAGTGCGGGCGTTCCAGGCCCGATACGGCCTCCCGGTCTCAGGCCTGCTGGATCGCGCAACTCGCCAGGAGCTGCTCCCGGGCCTGGACGACTGGGAGGTTGAGCCAGATTGATGCCCCCTACCTGCCTTGATGCCGCTACGGCACGAAGACGAATACCCCCAGCCGGAGGCTCTCACCTCCTTGAGGGGCACCGTGGTGCAGTGGAGAGATGACATGAACCCGCGACGAGTGGCGAGGGGAGTGACGCAACTTGCGTGAAGGGTTGACCTACAAGGAACACGACGAGGGGTCGATCACACGGCGCAAGGATGGCTGCTCTATGGCCCGCATCACGATTGGCCGCGATCCTACGACTGGCAAATTCTGTGGGTGGCTCAGTACGGCGAGACGCGGCAGGAGGGTGCGGACAAGCTGAGTCAAGCCCTGAGCGATCGCGGTCGGGGCACGTTTGTGGCGCCATACAAGCTGACAATAGGCGAATGGTTGGATACATGGCTCATGGATTACAAACGGCCAACTCTGAGACCTATTTTCTATGACAGCAATGAAATATTGATCCAGGTCCATTTAAAGCCAGCCCTGAGCCACATTGCCCTGAAAGGGCTACGCCCCGAGCAGGTGTAGTGACTCTAGAACCAGACGCGCGAGGATGGTCTCTCGGCGCGCACGATCCGTTACATGCATACCGTCTTACATAGCGCCCTCAAGCCAGCGATGAAAAATATAGTGCTCCCCATTAAGACCAAGGGCCCCGGAACAGAGTACACTGTGGCTGACAACCAAGGAGGTCAGCCATGCACAAACGGAAATGGGACCCCAAAACCAAAGCCATGCTCATCATGGAGGGCTTAAAGGGCCGGCCCGCGGCCGAGATCTGTACCGAGCATCAGAGCAGCCAATCGCTGTACTACCAGGGGTGGGATCAGTTTCTGGCCCATGCTGCCACTGCCTTTGAGGTCCATCAGCACACCCGGAACGAGGTGCGCCTCGAGCAGGAGAACGCCAGGCTGCAGAAGCTCGTTGGGGAACTCCTCCTGGAGTGAAAAAAAAGCGACGAGCTGTTGAGCTGACGCGGCACCGGTCGCTTCAGGTGAACCAGCGTGATGAGCGTCTGTTGCCGCGCATCCAGCCGCTCAACGCGGAGCACCCGTTCGGGGGCTCTCGTCGCCTCTGGGCCTCCCGGCGCTTCGTGGAGCAGGTGCCGGTGAACAAGCAGCGGATTCTGCGCCTGATGCGCGAGCACCCTCTGCTGGTCCCGCCCAATCGGCGGCTGAAGGCCAAGCGCACGCCAACGGGGAGCAAACCGCGACCCACCACGCCCCATGAATGGGGGGGGCATCGATAGGACCAAGGTGATGGTGACGAGATTTGGCTGGATGTCCATCGTGGTGGTGCTCGATTGGTACACGACGAAGATGGTCGGCGCCTCTGCGGACGTGCCCTGCACCGCTCAGCAGTGGCTGGCCGCCCGGCACATGGCCGTGAACCAGCAGTTTTCTGAGGGGGCCCGAGGCTAGGGACTGTCGTTGATGCGCGATAACGGCTGGCAACCCATCGCGCTGGCCTTCATGGAAGCTTGCCGGACCCTGGAGAGCCATCACACCTTCAGCAGTGATCACCACCCGAAGGGCAACGCGGACACGGAGCGCGTCCTCCGGACCCTGAACGAGGAGGGCCTCTGGCTGCAGGCGTGGACGTGTCCCTTTGCCTGAGCCAGAGCCTTGGAGACGTGGCTCGACGATGACCGCGCGCATGATCTCCGCGCAGCCCTGGGCGACAAGCCGCCCAGGCCGTTTGAACGGGATGACTCTGCCCGCCACAGCCCTCCGTTTGTGGCGGCTTGACAAATGGGGAGCAGTATACCTCTGTACTGTTCGATATCCTGAGCATCCACACAGGCGCCATATTGAATAAGATCACCTGGGCCGATTCTACCGATCTCCGCCATATGTGCTCTCTACCCTCAGAAATCGAGCTTCATCCCCGAGCTTGATTGCTCCATCAAAAGCTGATTTCCTGTGTGCCTAACTCCTTCTACCTGGTCGTACCAAGGGGGTTCACACGTCCGTATCCCGCCTCTGCGAACATGCTAAAGATACACATCGACCAGGTCGGTCGGTGTGCTGCGCCTTGGCGTTCAGGGCATAGGAGGATTACCAACCGCTGCGTTAGTTCAGCCCTAACCCCTTGATCGCTGCGGTCGATGGATCACTGTAGAAAATCGGGTCGACCCGCTCCACGATGTCGGCGGATACGTCCAGGAAGTGGCGCTTGTTTTCGATCGGGATGAGGGCGCGGCGGGCACCGTTTTCCATAGCGATTTGGAGGGGCTCGGCCAAAGAGCGGACGGCTTTGATGTTGCCCTGAATGCTGAGGTCGCCGAGGATGAGGAGAGCGGGCAACGCGGCGTGCTTCTTCAGGGCCGAGTAAATCGCCACCACGAGGGCGATGCCAGCATCGCAGGGGATATGGTTGGTCAGCAGATCGATGGCTTCGACGTGGAAATCGGTCGTATCGAACGCCTGCGCGATCCCCAGGCTCGCTTTATGGCCCTGGATATACGCAAAGGCACGCTGGATCGACTCCCGCATGGTGCTATCCATGCCGCCGGCGATCCTGAGCTTGCCGGTGCCAGGCGAGCACCCGACCTCAAGCCGGTACAGACCCGTCTTTCCCTGATCATCCACCGCACCGACGTACACTGAGCCGGGCGCGAGTGGGTCGGTGGAGATCAGGTTGCGGCCGCCTTCTTCGGGCACGCCCACGTAGCGCTCTTCGCGGCTGTCGTTGTCGATGTATGAAAAGGACGTCTGGTGGTACTCGAAAGAGCCCATTTTCTTGAGTTGTTCCTTCACCCGCCGACGTCCCTCCAGCGCTAATTCCACAAGCTCAGCCATCTCGTCTTTGGTGACGTGCCCATGGGGATGGAGCAGTTTGATCAGCCCGGCCACCGTTTTACGTACCGCCTTGACGTCGCGTGCATTCAGATGCGACCCCAGCGCGAAGTGGTGGTCGATCATCTCGGTGAAATTGTGCCGCCGCAGCTCGCGCAGGGCTTCCGCCAGATAATCGACGACGAAGCCGTAATGATCCGTGAAGAACTCGACGCGCATCTTCGGCACTTACCAGCCGGGCAGGTAGAAGTGGAGGCGATCGAGAAAGGCCAAATCCTCCCGGATCACCTCTGGCATGGGCGCAAAGAGGTGCGAGGCGCGCACCATGACGTCGACCGGCTGGTTGGTGTTGCCGAACAGCGCGATCGACGCCATGGCCGACAGCGCTTCCTTGCCGCGCGCAAAGGCGCCCGACTCGCAGTAGGTCTTGAGCGTCGTGATCACTTCCTTAGGCATTTTTTGCAGATCGGCCACCTCGTCGAAGGCCACGGCATCCCACAGGCCCACCAGGCCCATGCGCCCGGTGGCGATGTTGTAAAAGAGGTTGGCGACCGTCGTCGGCCCCGTCAGCAAGATCACATAAGGGCTCAGTTCCTGGTACGCATAGGATTTGCCCGTGCCGCGTGGGCCAAGCTCGACCAGGTTGAAGTTGTGCTCGCAGAGCGGGACGAGCCTGACCAGCAAGAGGAGCTTGCGCCGTCGGTCGAAATGCGAGGGCTCCAACCCGATGCTGCGAATCAGCAGGTCGATCCATTCCTCGGTCTGGAACTCTTGGCGACCGCGGCGGTAGTCGTCCAGGTCGAAGGTCGCCAGCTGAATCGGTCGCAGGTCGTGGATCCAGAAGGGACTGCGTTTGCCGGTCGCCGTCTCATCGTACTCGTGCCGAATGTCCACCTGCGCCCAGATGCCACCCATGAGGAGGCGGTCGTAATCCCGGATGTAGCGCTCAGGGATGTGCACGTAGCGATGGCCGAAGTTCACGAACTCGGCCCAGTACTTGTCGTCATCGGAGAGGTATCGCACCTTTACCTTATCGATGAGCGTATATCGCCCCTTCTCGCGCACGAGGGACTGCGCCTTGTTGGCCTCATCGGGGCGCACAAAGTGCTCGGCCAGCGTGGAGTTCACCACCTTCAACCCGGCCTCGATGGCGACGGGATCGTCGGTGGCGCAGTATTTGCCTAGTAAGTACTCCAGGACGAAGACCGGCACGTTGGCCCCGACCTTCACCTTCCTGACCAGATCCTTGCGGACCACCTTCCCAGCAAACACGGCGCTGACTTTGCGGTCGAGCTCAGGCATGGATGATCCTCGTCTAGATGGCGATGGCCACCTCGATCTTGTCCAGGCGCGCCAGCTCCAAGCCGCTCCTGGCATCCAGCAGATGGATGGATACGCTCTTGTGCGCCGGCTCCTTCGTGATCATCAACGCCACGGTGTCGCCCTCCACCTCCGCGGGTTGACCTTCGCGGGCCTCGGCCAGCTTGAGCTGGACATCGCCGGTGGCCTCCTCGAAGCCATAAGCGGCGCTGACCGGGGTGGAAATGCATTCCCCCTTCGCCCGGATCTCGACGCGCACCTTCGGGGGCACGAGCCCAAATAAGCCAGTGGCGACCCCTTTGATCTGCACGGAGAAGAAGCGTGTGCTGATCTTCTGACTGCCCGGAATCAAGGTCCAGGCCACCTCGCTGGCAAGGCCGGGCAGGGCTTTCTCCCTGGGGCTGAGGGTCATGACGGGGACGATCAGCTCCTGGGGTGACATCCCCCCGTGGAAATAGGCCCTGGCGCCGCCTTTGACCTTGAAACCGGCGAAATTCCAGGGCACGGCGATCTCCAGGTCGCTGGCGAGGTCGAAATCCGCCAGCCGTGCCCGAAGATAGGACGGATCAGCCGCTCCCCCACGCCCCACCCAGACCCGTCGATGCAGGTCCGCGGTCGTACCTCCTGGAGGATCGATCTTCATGTCGCCGCCCAGCTCATCGCCGAAGAGATACCCGTGATCGGCGGCGACAACGATGGTGCGTACACCCAGGTTGCGCAGGATGCGGAACGCCCGCCGCAGTTCATGCAACATCTCGTCCATCGTCCGACGGGCCAGCGGCACGTTGTCGCCCTCGCAGAGGGCATCGATCTCCTGCGACGTGATCAGGATCAGATCCGCTTCGGCAACGCCCTGTCGCACCCTCTTTTTGGGACTCGGCAGCAAATCCTCGAGTTTCGCGTCGACGACGGCGACGCCCGCCTGTTCCCGCAGAAATCTGACCCGATCCTTACGCTCCTTGAGCACTGCGCCCTGCATTGCGATGGCCAGCCTGTCATCCCCGGCCGCGACGACGGCGACGGCTTCATGCGCTTGTGGGAGGAGGGCTGCCATCCCAACTTCCGTGATGGTCGGCACTGTTCCAAGGGCCGCCTCCATCTCCACCTCGAAATCTTCCGTCAGCGCCTGGGCGAGATCGCGCGCCATTTCGAAGCGCAGCGCATCGACCCACACATACGCCGTCTTCCCCTCGACGAGTTTGGGCTTCACCCGCTTCGCGAAGATCTCCCGCTGCTGGAGCACGCCGGGGAGGCGAAACTTCGCGGCGTGATACCCTCGGAGGAAACGCTCGGCCAACGCCGATCCGACCTCCATGTAGCGGTGCCTGGCCCTGGCGAGCAGCTGTTCCAGGTCGCGGTGGCGGTCGCCGAGGTCGAAGTCAAAGGTGTGGCACCGCCGCTCCAGATGCCTGTGGTAGGTATCCAAGGCGCACCAGGGACGATCCCCAGTGGTATACGCATTGAAGAGGGCTTTGGCGTCCAGGGCAGGAGACTGCAAGGCCTCTTGAAGCCGGTCGGCTTCCAGCAGGAGTTGCCCTGAGACGGCGATGAGGGCCCACCGCGCCTGCACATCCGGGAACTGCTCCGCCCAGAAGCTGGACTGCCGCGCCTTCGCGATCGCCACCAGACCATCCGTGGCTTTTTCCAGGAGGGCAACTTCCACAGCTCGCTGCAGCGACCGCTCACACTCCAAGAACGTCTCCACGCCGACGAGCTGATCCCGTGCAAACTCGATGCTCGCCAGCCCCAATTGCAGGGACACCCGCTCAGCGTGCGTCACATAGCTGTCGCGGAGGTCGCGCCGCAGCCGCCAGGTCCGGGCCAGCGCCACACAGGCGTCACGCATAGCGGGCTGCGTGGCGATCTTGACCGTGGTCAAGGGGGTTGGGACGGCGCCCGCGATCCCCGCCATCAAATCCGTGGCCAGCACATGGCGGGCAAGCCGTGCCCGGAGGGCCTCTACGGTTTCACCGCCGGGCAAATCCGCCTCGAAGGCGCTGTGCAACAGCGCCGCCAGCTCCGCCGCCGCGCCTTTGCCTACGATGTCGGCATCGTGCCGATCGCTCGCCAGGAAGGCCAACGCCACCTCCTGGGGATTCCCCGTCCCGAAGATGAGGGAGACCACCCCTTTGGTGAGAGCCTCCCCCCGGTCGGCCAGGGCGTCCAGATCCGCCAGGCTCAGTTGCCCCCTGTCCACCTGTTTTTCGATGGCGGCGACCTGCTCGTCCCCCAGGATGGGCTTCAGCGCATGGCGGGCGATGATCGTCAGCCGCGTATTGCGGGCCGGTGGTTGCTGACCGGGCTTCATAGTGACGCCCGCGGCTTCCACTTCGATCAGGGCGTTATGTGTGGCGGCGGGGTCGAGCGGTACGTAGATCAGCAGACGGGGCGGTTCGAGCCCGTTCATCAGCGGCTCGATGGCGTGACGTAAGGCGAAGAAGCTGCCGTCGTAGCGGGCGATGGTGGTGTCCGGGATCGTGAGATGCTCGGTGACCTCACGGTAATGCCCCTCAGGGTCGTACCAGACCACGATCCCATGGTCGTCCACCTGTCTGGCAAGGATGCTGCGGAGGTGATTGGTAATAAGGCCCACTATGCTCCTTTCTCGATGAGGCGCTGAGCCCAAGCCAGGACTTGTTCAGCAACGCTAATGGATCGCCGATGTTCTTCCGCAGAAACCGGCTCGAAATCTCCTGGATAGCGCGTCTGAGCGGCGTACACGGTTAGCTCAGCCGCCTGGTCCAATTCCACGGGCCACGGTATCCTGGCCTCTCTGACCAGCGTAATCAACTCGGCAAGATTGTGCGTATACAGCAACCGGATCCCTTTCCAGAGCAAGACGGCTTTGAGGCTCTTTTCAACCGCTTGCTGGGTATGGAGGCAGAGCGTTTCAAAGAACACCTCCGCGGGGCACTCGATACGAGCCAACGCCAGGTCGCTGCGGGCATAACGAAGCCAATCCGCCGGACTACCAGGCTCGGGAAGGTTCGGCAACGTAGATCTCCTTCCCGTCTCGTAAGGCCGGGTAGTACACGGAGCTGAAGTTATTCTTACGCTTCTGCAGGTCGCTCTCCGTCGCCACCACCACATCGACGGCCATCGGAAAGCCGATCAGGTGCCGGTGAATCGTCTGGGCTGTGTGCCTGCGGTTGGTGCCCTCTATTACCACTACCAAAACATCGACGTCGCTATCTGGCCTCATCTCTCCCCGCGCTGCCGAGCCGAACAGGATGATGCGCAACGGGTGCGCGACCGCAACGATACGACGCACCAATTCTTCGAGTATTTTCGGGCCAGGCTGCATGGTTAGCGTCCCACCCCTCCCCTCCCGCACCATTGCCTGCCGATCGAGGACCAGTCGTACTGGCCCGCCGACAGCTCGTGCCAGTACTTCCTGGCTTCGGCCCAGGGGACCAGCTCCCAGAGGGGGGCGATGTTGAGGATGACGCCATCGTTCAGGTCGGGGTCGAGGTGAAGGTCGGCGGCGCGGCGCAGCTTGTCGTGGAAGTCCCGCAGTTCGGACAGCAAGCCTTCCTGGCGGTCGAGCTGTTTTTCCAAAGCCTTCGGCTTCTTGTCCGCGGTCCGCGGTCCGGTGTCCGGTGTCCGCTGAGCGCTACTACGGACAACGGACAGCTGACGACGGACAGCTTCTAGACGGCTTTCTTCCAGACGCAGCTTGGGCTCGACATAGTTGATCAGAGCTTTGAACAGGATGTCTTTATCGAGCCGGGGGTAGTAGAGCCAGAGGGCGTAGTTTTTCCGGGAGGATTGCAGCAGCCAGTAGATAGGCGCCTTGCGGCGGCTCTTGGAATAGCGCCTGACGTGATCCATCCAGAAGCCGCCGTTGCCGGGTTTGCGGAAGTAGTCGCGGAGCTCCTTCACGCCGAGGATCTCGCAAGCCTCGTGCTCGATGGCCTCGGCACGATCCTGCCAGATAACCTCCAGCGCCTCGCGGACGCGGCGGACGAGGTCGTCGGGGTGGTCCGGGTCGTCCACCAGGATGCCGTCGCGATCGAGGCGCAGAGGATAATTCGGCGGAGCGTCGCGCAGCGGCAGGCCATCGTCGCCGGTGAGCATGCCGGGCGAGCAGACCGGCAGCGGAGCGAAAGGGTCGGGCAGGTCGGGAGGCCGCCGCTCACCCGTGGCGAAGCGTATGTCCCAGCGGCCGAAGACGCAGCCGAAGGCATAGAAGAGCAGGTCGGCGACCAGTTGTCTTGGGTCGGCTGCAGGCTGAGCCTCTATCTCGTCGTCTGCCGAATCGGGATCTTGCTCTTCCCCATCACGCTCCGAGCGCAGCTCGCTGAGGCTTTCTTCGATAGTCCACCGGTCATCGCCGTCGATACCGTAGACCTGGAAGGTGGAGGCGTCAATCTCTTTCTGATACTCACTAAGCTGCTGCTCTGCCTTAGCCACGCAAAGCTGCCAGGAGGTCAGCCTTTCGGTGAGAGTATTGTCTAGGACTTGTAACAATACAGGCAAACAGAAAACATGGCATCTTTCGTCGTAGGTAGCCCGGCTTACGCTCGCTTCGCAGATCCTGGATGATTTTTCAGACAGGATCCCTTTGTCGAATCCATCGGGTAGTGGGATTCGACCAATGAGCCCGACCTCATACTGGACACCGCCGACCTTGCCCGCAAATAGGCCGACCAGAAAATCAAAGACCTTCGAGTTCATTAGTGCAAGAAGGGCAGGCAACTCCTCGAGGCGATCGCTAGTTGCCAGCTTGCCAGCGACACTGAAAATAGATCCGCTGGGGACCCCTTGTGCGGAAAGATGGATTCCCCGCAGCGGCCACGTCAGCCCCGGGCGGAAGTAGAAGTCGACAGACTTGATTATGCGTGACCACCCAGAGTTACCGTAGAGCGGGTCCGCCCAAGCCTTCATCTCCTCCCCATCTCGCTCCCAGTTCACCACCAGATGCAAATCAGCGTAATAGGGCGAGTATTCGCCGCCCTTGGCAAACGGCACCCAGCGCTTGCCCTCGAAGGTCCGACGCCGGCACCAGGCCTGAAAGGTCGCAAGGTCTTCTCGCCAATCCGGCCCCTGGGCGCCATCCAGGATCTTCTGCGGCGCCACCTCCCACCAAGCGCGCACGAAGCGGAAATCGTCGGCCGTCGCCAAGCCCTGCTTAACGGTGCGGCCTTCGCCCTCGAACGGCGGCAGCTCGACGAACAGCCGTCGGATGCGCTCGCTGACCCAGTAGGCAAAGGGAGAGCCCGGCACCTGGCGAAATGAGGCGGGATCTACAGTGTACAAGACAGGCGGCAGCGCGCGCCCCTCGCGGAGCGCCGCGATGGCCGCAGCCATGGCCTCCGCTTTGTCCTCATGGCGCAAGAGGCGGAGAAAGCTGGCGGTGCTCATACTGAATTTCCCCGGCTGGCGCTGTCAGAACCCCGGTCATGGAGGACTTCCAGCTGTGACACACGGAGGACAGCACCCATCGCATATTTCCCCTTGCTGGGGCGACTTCCCGTCACACGCACCCGACGACCGAGCGCGGCTCTGACGGTCTCCAACAGCTCATCCTGGAAGGTGCAACGGACGGCTCTCACGTCGGCGACCTCGCGCAGAGTAAACGTCCGACGATCCAGGTCGATCTCCCCCAAGCGTCCCATATAGGCCTCGACCTCCTCCGCCTCTGCAGGCCTCTCGCTCATGGCATGCACAAGGCGGCGGTAGGCCTCGCGCCTAAGCCGGATGGTTCGGCGATCCGGGACCGAGCGACCGGAGATTTCCACGCATTCTACCGCGCTGCCTGGGCGTGGCACCAACGGCTTCAAGGCGCTGAGGAGCACCCGGCGTTTTGGGCTCTGTTCGATTTGTTGCCCGAGGTCGGGCAGAGGCTCTTCTGAACTCACCCATGCCGCGACCTTGAGGTATTCAACAAGCGCCCGATGCCCAAGGGACTTCTCACGGTTGGATCCGAAGTCGACGTCTAGTTCATCGGGCAGACGAAGTCCGATACAGAGGCTGCCCGGGCGAAACGCCATCACGCGCATATCGCAAGCCCGCCTGATCGCGAGCCTTGAACCCGTCGTGACCTGACCAGTGGCGATGAACGCCGCGACCGTCTGCATCCCCTTGCGAAAGGCCTCAAGCGTGCCGGCCAGGACACTCGTTGCGACGTTGGGCCACCCGATATCCCGCCCGTACAGGCGTAACCAGACATCGGCGTCATACTCCTCGGCCGCCTCCACGCCCGCATAAGCATCGATTTCGGCTTGCATCCGCCGAATTTCATCGAGCGGCCCTTCCGCCATCAAGGCAAAATTTCTGGCGTTGACCGGCAACACCTCGGCTCGCAACGCAGCCATGGCGCGATACATGCCGCCCAGGCGCTCGACAGCCTGGTTCAGCTGTTCGTCATTGGTAATCATAGGCGTATCCTCAACATGCCCTTCCGGAGATGTTCTTGGCCACGGACACGTTGGAAGTCCAGTGTATATTCCCGAAACTCGCGGCTGTTCTCCCGGGCGACAAGAACGTCAAATCCGTATCCCCTACCCACTCGACGTCTCGAAAGCACATTGTACGCCAGCGGCTGCAGTTCGGCACTGAAGTCATGGTGGCTCGGCAACACGAGGATCAAGTCGATATCGCCTGGATCAGGTTTACTGGTGACGAAACTCCCATCTACGATGACGGCAACGACCAGGCCAGTCGAACGGACCTGGGTGAGGTACTCCTGCAATTTCTCGTAAAGGCGCGGGCGGCGATCCGTGGAGTGAAACGTTCCGAAGCGTTCGCCCAGTTCCTGCAAGGAGCAATCATGGATGCCAGGCGGCAAGAGACCGTCCTCGTTGAGAGGGGGGATAGGCATGTCAGGGTACCTGTCGTCCGCATGGTTCAGCAACTCTCTCGTCGGTATGCCGCTAGCTTCACCGCAGGGGCTTCGAACCTGCCATCGCTCGGATTAGTAAAATCCCTTCTTGATTCACCCCACACATCGCATCAGCCGGTACCAGGCCTTGTCGCCCTGGAAAAACGCGGACGAAGAAGGTCTCACGCATTGGCATCCTCGCTTCGCGTGGTCTGAATAGCAGTCTCTGGCGATGGGCCTGTCGCAATCACCGGGTCGGGCGGCTCGAACAATGCCAGGTAGGGTTTGTATCGATAGCGTCGATTGCGTTGCCAGCCGGTGATCTCCCGTAGCAATCCCAGCTCCACGAACTGCTCTACCAGCTTGCTGGCTGTGACGTATGAACATCCGAGATGCCGCTCGACCAGTCGTACGGAGATCAAGGGCTGTTCATACAGGAAGTCCAGCAAGCGCAGGCCGGCGGTGCTGCCTCCCAACTTTTGCGCGATGACCTGGCGGTGTCCCTCGCGCAGGTTCCGGATGGCGCGTGCCGTGGCCGTGGCCGCCTCGCTGACCTCGTGGACGCCGCGCAAGAAGAACTTCAGCCATCCTTCCCAGTTGCCGTCATGGCGAATGGCCATCAGACGATCGTAGTACTCCGCCCGATGTGCTTTGAGGTAGAAACTCAGGTATAGGAGTGGACGCTGCAGCACACCCCGCTGACAGAGCAGAAACGTGATCAGCAATCGGCCGACACGCCCATTGCCGTCGATGAAGGGATGGATGGTCTCAAACTGGGCGTGGACTAATCCACAATGAATCAGTACCGGAAACGACGTGGTGTCGTGGAGAAATTTTTCGAAATTATCGAGGGCCTGATGCATTTCATAGACCGGCGGTGGGATAAATGAGGCCGTTGCCAGGGTGCAGCCCGCAGGGCCAATCCAGTTTTGGCTCTTACGAAACTCTCCGGGAGTCCGGTCGCCGCCACGCACGCCTTCAAGCAACTTGGCGTGAATCTCACGTATGAGCCGCAGGCTGAGGGGTAGATCCTTGAGGCGCTCCAACCCGTAATTCATGGCGTGGATATAATTTATGACCTCTTCGACATCTTTCGGACGATCGTGTCCTTTGGCGTCGATCTCGAATTGCAGCACGTCTTCGAGGGTGCTCTGGGTGCCCTCGATCTGCGAACTCAGCACGGCCTCATGGCGCACATACATGGCGACGAACAGGTCTGGATTGGGCAGCACGGAGGTGACCCCGTCCAGGCGGCCCAACGAGCGGTCGGCGTCGGACAGCAGACGGAGGATCTCGGCGTCCATCGCCACAGGTGGGTCAGGAGGCAGGGGGGCTGGGATGAACGCCCGATAGCCAGTAGCTTGTTTGACGTATCGGCCAGCACGCATTGGACGGTCTCGACCTGAGGTTCGTCTTTCAGTGAAGTTTAACAAGCGAAATATGACCGGCCTTTTATTTTACAATTACGGTCATAAATAAAACAAGATGCCGTTGGAGGTTTCGTGTCTCATCAGGGTTTCATACCGCAGCCCCCGCCTTGGCGAGACAGTAGGCCGCCGTCTCGACCATCGCGGTATCCAGTATGCCATAGCCCAGATCCGCGAACACCGTCGGTCGAGCCTCCTGTAGCAGGATCTCCTCACGCCACTTTTGGAACGACGAGAGGAAGAATCCCGTGCGCGAGGTGATGGCGCCGAGCATCCCCTTGGCCTGGAGCAGTTGGAGCCCCCGTTCGACAAATGCCGCATAGACGTCGTTTTTCGTCCGCGGATACGCCTTCTCAACATACGCCTTCGAGGGTTTACTCGCCTCGCCAAAGGGCGGATTCATCAGCACCACATCGAAGCGCTGGCGACAGGCATCGATGAACGCAAACCCCTGGACCGCGTCGTCGGCGAAGAGGCGGCGCAACAGCTCCTCGCCGTTGGCCACACGCCGTGCATAGTCGTGGAGCGCCTCCAATACGCGAGCCTCCGCTCCATCCCAAAATTGCTCATCTGTGATGCCCGACACGTCGAACAGGGTCAATTGCTCGGGACTGGGACGCGTCCGTTCCGGCCAGAGGGCTAATTGCTCGGCCTTCGGCCAGGTCAGCCACTGTTGCTTGGCCGCAGTGATCGCATCGCTGATCTCCTGCTCGATCTTGAGGAGCGAGCCAGCTTCGCCCGCCAGCTTCATCCGGCGAAAGACGGCTCGCACGAGTTGCCCCAGGACGCTCGGCTGCAGCGTCGCCACGAATTCCTCGAGCAACTCCTCTTCGCCCGGCATCGGCTCGGCGCAGACGATGTTCGACCTGGTGATGGGCGGGCGCTCCGTGCTCTTGATCCCGAGCGCCTGATAGGCGCGCTGAGCCCGCAACCAGAGGGCCAAAGCCGCGATCTGGGTGGCGCGCCCGTCGATATCGATGCCGTACAAGTTGTGGCGGAGGATCAGGCCGGGCAATGCGCGACGCAGGATCGCGAGCGCTTCGTCAGCGTGCGCCGCTGCAATCGCCGGAGGTGTCCAGCCTAAATCCCGCCAGAGAGCCGGCCCAAGCTCGGGATCGGTCCACGCCTCTTCGTAGATCACCTCCAGCAGGTCGAAGGCATACAGCAGGAAGTGGCCGCTGCCGCAGGCTGGGTCGAGGATTTTGATGTCGCGCGGGTCTTTCTTGGGACGGTGGGGAATGTGCACCGGGCGGCGAAGGCGTTCTTCTGGTGGAAGGTCCTTTGCATCATCATCGCTTTTCGGAGCTGGTTCCCCAGCGGCCAGGAAGACCTCGTGAGGCCAGCAGGCGAGATAGCGACATCGCTCCTTGAGCTGCGTTTTCCCCTGGCGCATCTCATACCAGAGGCGTCCGAGCGTGTTGTCGGTCAAGAACTGGACCACATAGCGGGGCGTATAGAATTGGTTGCGAAGGGCCAATTCGTAAACATTGCGCGGGGCTTGGCTTTCCTTGCGTGCCTGGTCTCGTAACTCCTTGGGGGTGAAGTACTGGTAGATCCAGCCGAGCGTCTCATCCTCAGCCCAGATCCCTTGCAACTCTGCACTGTTGATCAATGCCAGCACTTGCTCCAGGATCCGTTGCGGGGGGAATAGGCGATTCGCTGGATCGTACGGGGAGAAGAGCGGGCCGATTTCTCCCGAGAACGTCCCGCCCAACCAGTCGAGGAAATGCCGATACGCGATGTCTTGCTGGCCACCAGACCAGCGTTGTTCATCCTCCGGATGATCGGCCAGGTAGAACAGGAATCCTTGGGATTTCAGCCCGCGACTGACGGCCTCGCGAATCAGGCCGCGGGTTTCCATCATTTTGTAGGCGCACAGCCGGTTCAGGTGCGTGAACGCCACCTCGCGCACCAGTTGGGCCACGGCATCTGGAGGGGTAAAACCCGCAGCCTGCATGTGCGCTAGATGGGCGAGAATCTGAGCGCGAGCCCGCCGATCCTGGTCGGAGAGATGCCCCATGCGTGCAGCGTCTTCGACTTCGCCGCTGCTATGGATCCCGAATTGTCCCTGGAGCACCTCGCTCACCGCTTCCTCAAGGAGGCGGCGGCATTGGGTCACCGTATGGCGGAGCACATTTCTGAGTTGTTTGTCCATGGTCAGTTGTCAGTAGTTCGTTGTTTCGGGGGAACGTTACCGATTGATTTCAAGTATGCGTTCAATCTTGGCGCCAATTCATCAATGATAGACTTAAGCTCATCAACCTGCTCACCGGTGAGGAGTTTCCGATTGTGAGCTCGCCTTAGCCAATACTGTGTTTCATAGAAGGAGCCTCTCGCTGTCCTCACGAAACGCCGATTGTCCTGAAAGCTACCCCTCCCTGTTCCCTCAGCAATGTTTGCACCGATGCTATCTGTAGCACGCACGATCTGCTTTCCAATTGTGTCCTTCGCAAATAGATCCCATTGACTGACAATATTCCAAAGATTGTCTGCCAGCTTCTCAGCCAATTGACAAACCTTCAAGCTCTTAAAATTCGTCTTTGGCATCATGCCATTCCTACAATGGACTAGTGACCAAGGACTATGGACTACTCCACAATAATTCTGGTGCCTTCAGCGAGTAGTTTCAGGAGATGTTCGCGGAGCCGCTCAATCGCCTTCTCGATCGTTTCTTCCGACGCAATCGGGTCGGCGAAGAACTCCACCAGGCGCACGCGTGTCACCTTCTCTTTGGGCGCTGTTAACTCCTGGAGGCGCGCCATCACCTGAGCCTTGTGCCCATTAACCGCCGCCAGATCGGATGCCATCTGGGCTACGCTCGCCTGGCAGGCGTCGCACGCGTCTCTGCGCAAAGGCCAGTCGTCTGTCGCGCTCAAATCCTGCTCACAGGCGCGGCTGTGGAGGGCATCCAGCAGGGGGGCTTGCTGCTCCTTGGGGATATTCGTCCACTCGGCGCGACCTTTGATGTCCTCGATCGCCGCCAGGTATGTGTGCGTCCGCTGGGCATGGAGTTCCATGTACAGCTTGCCATAGGCGGCGGCGATCGCTTTGGTATCCACCGTCATCGGGCCTAAGCGATCGTAAAAATCCTCCGCCTCCAGGTTCTTCTGCAGTCGGTCGGCAGCCTCCGCCAGGTCGGGGCGCTGACCGCGGACAACGGGCCATTGCCCCGACGCCGCGCGCTTGGCGGCACGGAGCGCCACCAGGGTCTGCTCAGCGGTCGCCTCGCGGATCCGCCGGAGACGATCGCGCGCCTCCCGCAACGATTTCCCTTCTCCCGCCAGGATCCGCACGCAATCTTCCGCCGTGCCGTTGAGCAACGATTCGAGCGTTCCCCGGTATTCCTCAATGCGGGCGATGACGGGCAACCCGTACGCCCTGGCTTGCGCCTCGACTGGCAACAAGACTTTGAGCTCTTCTTCGGCCACCTTTCTGATCGCGGCGGCGATGGCGTTCCGCTCCACATCGACGGTGTCACCGGTGAGCTGTTCATAACCGGTCACCGCCTGGGTCAGCGTCTTGAGATCGATGGGCTTGGCCGGGGTGAACAGGGCCGACCTGAATGCGGTGTTATTGGTGAAAGGAACGCGGCTACGTGGGTCTTGAGAGGAATCGAACCGCTGGCCGCCAGAGGACACGTCGATGGCTCCGGCTCTGAAGAGCACCGCCAGGACGAGCCGCAGCACGTCGCGATCCCATCCATAGCCGAGACCGCCGAAATGCATCTCCAACGCCCGGCCGGTCCAGGTGTCCTTGTTGCCGTAGGCATGCTCGCGGTTGAGATAGTCAAGCACCTCCTTGGCGATGTCCGCGGTCAGATTGGGGACAAACTGCGCGCCTTCCTTGGTGACCAGATTCAGCCCCCCTTCTCCGCCGTAGAAGACTTGGGAGAGGCCACTGAGGTTCGCGGCCTTGAGCATCTCCTCGGCCTCTGTGCCTTTGAGCGGTCGCGCGCCCAGCTCCAGCTTGGGGTAGAGGTCCGGAACGGCGGCATCGAACAACTTCTTGAGCATGTCCGCCATGGTCTTCCCCAGGCCAGCCGCGTCCTTGGCTACCCCGCGGAAGAGACCCTGACCCTCCTCCATGGCCTCGATCATTTTGTCGCGGAGCCGCTTTTGCAGGGTGATCACCTCGTTCTTTTCGTTGGCGAGGCAGGCGGCTTCGTCGGTGGTGATGCGGTTCTGGGCGCGTATCTGCTCATACTTCTTGACCATCTCCCGAGAGGCATAGAGATTGGCGATGAGCTCGTCGATGTCCGCAGTGAGGGCGAAGACCCAGTAGATATCGTGCTTGTGCGCCTCCTGGCGGCTCTCATCGCGCACCTCCGCCACCTTCTCCGCAAACGCCTCTGCATCTTCCGCGACCACGATCGACAGCGGTACTTGCCCCTCCTCGCCGACGCGGACGCCGTTGACGCTGATGCCGACTCGAAAGTTCCGCAGATCGCGAAAGCGGTAGACCCTGAGCTTTGGATCGCCGAAGATGTCCTGCAGAACCTCGCGCACGATGTCGTGACGATCCTTGGGACGCGGCTCTAGCGCTCGGCGCTCGGTGTCCCAATGCTTCTCTTGGGCCGTTTGGAGTTTCCAGCCGTCTTCCGTGTTGCGCACGAACTGCGCGGCCGCGAGCTTTTTCAGGGCTTGCTGAACCTCCACCAGGTGGGCCGGGCGGCCCACGGCGTCGACGAGGCAGGCGGCGATGTTCGCCTCTGTGCGCGGCAGGTCACGGACAAATTCCAACAGGCAAATCGTCTTCGCCACGCGCGCGGCCATGCCGCGGTCCTCGGGGTCATCTTTAAAGCGTTGCGTAATGTCGCTGATATCCTTCTGTCGCTCGGTGGAGAGATTGCCCTCGACCAGTTCGAAAATCTTGTCCAAGGTCGCCAGGGTGCCAACCGGTTTGGCGGCGAGGGCCGTGCGTTCGGAGACCAGCATCTCATAGGTCTGCTTGATGATGGTGCGATTGCTTCCGCCCAAATGTCTGGGGGCCCCTGGCTGGAGTCGGATTCCCGACATGATGTCGATGGACAGCTCGATGAAATGCGGCAGATAGGGGTAGAACTGGATGAACTTGTCCTCGGTGATCTGGCTGTGGCGCGTCGTTCTTTCCAGATGACAGGCGGCGTTGAGCTGTCCTTGCGCCTCGCGGAAGAGCCGTTGCAAGATCGGCACAGCATCGGCTTTCTTCGCCAACACCCGCCGCGTCGCCACCTCCCGAATGTCGGCCGGGGCCATGTCGATGCGGTACTGAAAGAGGTCTTGCAGCTTCGCCAGCTCGACGCGCTTGGAATCGATGGCGGCGACGACCTCGTCCAGTTTCTCCTGTGAGGTCACCACGATCCAGACCGGGGCGATCGCTTTCCGCGCCGTCAGCAGGTTTTTGCTCACCTTGCCGAACTGCTCCACTACGGCACGCAGGTCTTCGATCTTATCGGCGCTGCGGGCGACGTACTGCCCCACTTCGTCGATGATGAACACCAGCCCCTTCCCTGGGCGCCGACGGGCGCACAGCTCGAACGTCCGTTCCACGAACTTGCCCACCGTGATGTCGGCGCTTTTGCCCTGGAGCGATTGCGCCCAGGCGTCTGGCGTGGGATAGGTGGCCGGGTCCATGGCATGGAGGATGGCGCTCGCTCTGGAGATTTTCTGCGCCCCCTTGCGCACCGTTCGCCATTCAAGGGAGTACGTCTGACGGCAGCGGGCTATGAACTCCTCGAGCTTGCCCTCCTTTTCCAGCTCGATCTCCAGCTCCGCGACATCATAGTCTTCCGCGTAGTCGAGCTCGCGCAGGAGGACGGTGTACATCACCTCGGCAAGCCGCTCCGTGGCCCGTTTCACGGCGCGATCGACGGTCACGTCGAACATGATGACCTCGGTGGGGATCCGCGCATGGATGTAGTCCACGAGTTCGCTGATGCGCGGGTCATGGACCTGAGCTTTGAATAGGTCGCCGGCCCGATGGCCGAGCACGGTGCGATTGGCGAGCACATAGCCGAGGTTCTTGGCGAACGACGATTTTCCCGACCCGAAGAACCCGGAGACCCAGACGCCGATCCCTTCGTGCGGCTCGGCTGGGGCTTCAGCGATGGCCTTCAAGAGATCACGATATTGTTGCCGGATGCGCTCGGTGGCAATGTATTCGGTGATCTCTGTATAGACCGACTGCTCGTCGGTCTGATCGACTTTGATGATCTCTTCGATTTTTTGCCGGAGATCACGGGCCAGGAGGTCGCCGATGGTTTGCATGCCTCTTCCTCCTCGGGCTTAGCCATAGATTTTCACCCGGTAGTTCCCCAACGCTTCGCGATCTTTCAGCCCCATAAAGCGCAAGCCGGTCGTGCCTTCCAAGGTTCCCGGATAGAACAAAATGGTGGTGACGCGGGTGCGCCCCTGCATCTCGTCCAGCAGCTTCGATAGGTGATAGATGGCCGGGGCCAGGGCGGCCGATCGCGTGAGAAACGCGAGGTGTTTGGCCGGGTCTAACGCTCGCAGGCGGTCGGCCAGCATCTCGGGCAGGGGATGCCAATCCCGGTCGGAAAGGTAGATGGTCACCTGCTCTTGCGCCGCTTCAAACCCGCGCTGGCGCTCCAGCTCGATGATGGCCTCCAGGCCTTCGGTGGTCTCGATGGCCTCCCAGAGCAATGCCGCCAACGAGATCGTGTGGACGGCTTTGCCGGCATCGCCGAGCCTCGTGGCCAGCAGGCGCGCTTGTCGTCGTAGTTCCCATTCCTCGTGGGGATCGTAGCGGAGGATCGCGAAGGGCAGATCGTGATAGACGCTGATCCGCGGTGGTACGGCTTTCAGGTCATGCTCGAGGAGCTCAAGGCGTGCGTGTAAGGAGAGCATGGGCGTACTCCGCAAGTGATGCGGACGGAAAGGTGATCCTGACGATCGACCCGGCGGCGTAATACTCCAGGAGACGGCGTTGGTGTGCTTCCATGAAGAAGCGTTCGACAGCTTGAGAGGACAGGAAGAACAACCGCCATTCAGGGTCGGCGATCAGGCGCTGTCCAGATGGTTGGTCCTGCCGCAGGCAGAAAGCGATATAGGCGAATGCCTCCGCGGGCAGATACTGAGGTGCTAGGCGCTTATGCACGTTCCCTTCGAGCACCCCAAAGTCCCGCAACGTCGATAAAATCCCCTGGGCGACGCGCAGCGTGGTGTAGTCAGACCAGCGGCCCGTCGTCTGTCCCGTATCGACCCAATGCCTGATGGTGGCCTGAATATCTTCCACGAAGATGTCCGTCTTGCCCTTGGAATAAAACTGCCAGAGAACATCTGCCACCAGATCGTGGAGAAGCGGATCGGCCTGAGCGGCGTGAAAGTACAGGATGCGATCCAAAGCTTGGTCTGGAAATCGGCCTTTCACCAGGATGGTGAGGGCTTTTATGACCGATTCAGCGGTGAGATATCGTTGCCGAAAAATGGCGAGGATATCATCAACCCGCGAACGTGATGCCTTCCCGAAGATGTTCTCGCACTGGAACCGTTGCAAATTCTCAGATATAGACAGGGCTTCATCCCAATGCGCCAGCATGGTCTTCGTGTCTGCCAGCAGCGCCCCGGCCTTGATGATTTTGCTGGAATAGCTGCGGTTCGCCTGAGCCATGGCTTGTCGCCAACTCTTTGAGACTCCGAAAGTTCTGCTAGCACATGAACCCACTGGAGTGGCCAAACGAAGGGTACTCACTGTTCGGCTAGAGTGTCACTGCACCTGCACTCCTCCGTTATTGGTTATGTTAAGTAGATGGCTGTGTTCCTCCTGTGGCAAAGAGTATGAAAAAAGCCGATGCAGACACTTTGACTTCTTCTGCCGAAGAGATGTTGGAAAACAAGCCTTGAAAAGATCTGCTCATGATACACGATCCTAATCGATACTCAGCGTTTGCTGAATACAGGCTTCCATACGAAAGCCCTCAAGCTTTATATGCGCACAGTGACTTGGCCGACAATATGACCGCTGCTTGGTCGGGGAGTCGATACTTGTCCGTCTTCAATTGAAATGGTAAAGTTTAACACATGCCCCGTAGAGTAAGAGCGCTGTTCACATTGCGGCAGATGTTGCTGGAGGCTCTGGCAGACATCAGCAGAACATCCCAAGGAGAGAACAACCACGGGATCATCACACCGGGCGATTAGGAAGGAGAACGACGACGAGTGTTTCAAGCAGGAGGGGGCTAGTAGACGCCTGCCATGTAGACGGCGATCGTACACGCGAGGCCATCGGAATCGGCGCATGGCAGGCCAAGACGGTTTTGCACACGGAGAGAAGCGTATCGAAGGGAGGTATCGCATGGGGGTCTTTCGACGGCAGTATCCAGATGGACGGTTGAGCAAGGATTGGTCCATCGATGATCAGCTCAACGGCAAACGCTACAAGCGGCGCATCGGCCCGAACAAAAAGCTCGCCGAGCAGGTACCGATGGACATCGAGGTGAAAAAAGCCAGGGGTGAGTATTTGGGCGTACATGAGGTCAAGAAGGTTCTCTTTCGTGATTGCCTAAACGAGTATCGAGAATGGGCTTAGGTCAATAAAGCCCCGAATACCTACGCCATGAACAGATTCTATGCGGATCGTCTGAGGGAAGCGTTCACCGGCTACCTATCCGCTCTGACCGCTAAGCAGGTGGAAGATGATAACATCAGGCGGCGAGCCTCGGTCTCTCCCGCGAGCGTTAACCGAGAGTTGGCCTTACTTACACACCGGTGTACAAAGGCGGTAGAGTGGGGGGACTTTGAAGGCGAACCCCTTGAGATCCGTGAAGCGCTTGAAGGAACCACCCGGGCGCTTGCGCTATCTGACCCAGCAAGAGATGGCAGGCTTGGTAGAGGCCTGCTCACCCCATCTCAAACCGATCGTGGTGACGGCATTGCATACCGGGATGCGGAAATCGGAGATCCTCGGGCTGAAGTGGCGGGACATCGACTTCAGGGCGAAGACGATCACCGTGCATCGGACGAAAAACAATGAGCCCCGGGTGATTCCTCTCCATCACACCCTCTATGATGCGCTCCATCAACTTCCGAGGCCGCTCCACTCGGCATATGTGTGCTGTCATGAAAACGGCGAGCGCTATGATGAGGTCAAGCGCTCATTCAAGAGCGCCTGTCGGAAGGCGGGGATTGCCGATTTTCGATTTCATGACCTGCGCCACACCTTTGCCAGCCACTTGGTTTTGAACGGAATCAACCTCAAGACCGTCCAATACTTCCCCGGCCATAAAGATATTCGCATGACCCTCCGCTATGCCCACCTCTCTGGGGAGCATCTGCAGGCGGCCGTAGGGACCTTCGATCTCGGATTGAACGTGGGAACAAAAAGGGAACGGGGCACCAACTTATAGCCGATGCCCTGTTAGAAGTGCTTGATTTCCTTGGTGGAGCTGAGGGGCTTCGAACCCCTGACCTCATGACTGCCAGATAGAAGCTGCTCATCCTGCTTGATGCTACCTCGTATCGTTATATCTGAAAAATCAAGCGATTACCGCGTCAATGTCCCCTCAATCATCCTACGAGATATCAGCCTATCTCGCCCTAATTGTTGTCAAACTGTTGTCAGCAGGAATGGTCGAAAAAGGTTGTGAATAGCGGGATGGGAGTGGGTGCGACGTGGATCTACCCCGAAGCGATCACCGGATCATCTATGGCTATAGCCAGGTTCTCCAATCCTCGAACGCGGCCTGGGTTCGGTCGAGAATCTCCGCCCAGTCGTCGCGAAGCGGCATCACGCCAAATTCTTGGATCACCAGACGGAGCACGTCTTCTAGAGCGATGCGCCCGGTCGGAAAATGGGCCTTTCTCATGTCCTCGCGGCCGATGTGTGCGCCCTCGTACAGGTGGAAATGGGGCGAGGTGACCCGGCTTCGCCCTTGGGGGTGCCAGTGATACCCGAATAGCTCACGTGAAGGATCTCCAGGCTCACTCACGGTGTAATAGTAGGCGACGATCTGCACCTTCCATGGTCCACGGGGAACTTCGGCTTCAATCACCCGGTAATGCTGGATCATCGTGAGGGATAAGCGCCCATCACGTCCGAGGATCGCCGGATCCTGCCTCAGCATGAGCGCATACGGCGCATTGGAGGCGTCGTCCCTACCTCGAATATACAGCCCGGCATGGGTTACACAGGAGAGCGCTTGTTGGAGGGGATCGCGATAATTGTGGACGGCCTCAGCACGGGTTCTTCCGGCCATCGTGGTGGGGGATTATCGCGTAAAAGGGATGAGCATGGCCAGGTACATAATATCTGGCCGATCGGGATCGTCATCGAATGCTCCCGCCTCCCACGCACGAATAAACTCTTCTCCACTCATGTGCAGGCGCTGCCGGGCAGCACGGTCCAGGAGGTCCATACCCTCTTCACGGGTCAGCTCGCGAATCTGCCCATTGGTGGGTGGTGCTGTGGTTGCCATGATCAGCCCTCCCTCGATGCAACAGCTGCGCAGTGCGCGGTGTGTTCTCGTCATGTTATCGACACAGACTGTAAGATACTATACCACACAATAGCAGTAAATTGTATGACACCCACGGGGAAGGCGTGACGGTCAGATCGCCGCGTGGAGCCACGATCGGCGGCGAGGCCAGGGGGAGAGTCGGGGGACAGGGCGATCGTGGCGCCTGGTGGCGATGGGCCGTGGAGCCAGATTGGACGCGGGATACCGTGGCTCCCGGGATCACCGGGGGCGATGGTGGGGGCCGAGGCGGTTGGGGTGCGGTCGGGAAACGGTGAGTGACGTCACCGAGGGTTTTGGCATTTTGGTTTCCGGGAACCAAAATGCCAAAGCTGCGACCTCTCACGCCGATTTTATGAATTTGGTTCCCGGGAACCAAATTCATAAAGCTGCGACCTCCCACACCACCGCACGACGTGGCCGCAGGGTGGGGTCGGTCGATCTTGCCTCAGCAGCACTCGGTGAACGGAGTTACTACCGTGGTAGTAAAACGCTACTACCACTTCATTGCCATGGTCACTACCGTTTTCGTCGAACGTGGTAGTAACCAAGATCCAAGCTGTCTTATCGATCTTTTGAAGGGCTTCGTATCGAGCAACGCGCTGCTGGCTCCAGCCGAGAATCTCAGCGACCTCCTGCTGACGCTTCCCTTGCCCGCGTAACCTCCACACCAGTTCGGCATCATCTGCAAACGTCTGCCGAACGAAGCACTCCGTCGCCTCATGGGGTCTCTAGCGCCTTCAGGCACTTACGCCGCAGGTCATGGTATTCCGCCAGGTCGGCCGGACTGAGCGTCGCCTGCACGGCGGCCAGCAGCCGATCGCGTTCACAGGGCCAACAGGCGGCCGTCCGCTGGCCACACCGCGGGCAGCGGCGCCAGTGCGGGCGCCATCCGGTCCTCGCCACCAGCTCCAAGAGTCGCGGCCATTCCGGGAGCGCTTCGAGCGCGGATGGATCGGCGGATGCACAGCGGGTACACTCCCAGCGCCTAGCGTGCCGCACGCAGAGGCGCCCGGCCATGAGCCGGCTCAGGCGGCGTCGAAAGTCAGGCATGTCAGCTCCTTTGCGGACGGTCCTGGCGCTCAGCCATGGCCTGCTCCAACGCACAGATGCGCGCCTCGATCTCGGAAGCCTCCAGCACGCGCGCGTAGAGAGTGGCGATCTGTCCGTAGGCGAGGATGGCCTTTCGGCGTTCGTCGGCATCGGCGGCGTCGGCAATCTCGCTGTAGGCGAGGCAGAGCACGCCCCAGGTGCGTCGGCGGACGGCATCTATATCGCCTGGCCGGCGCTTCTGGGCCCTGGCGAGTCGGGCCTGGTACGGGTTCGGGTTCGGCATCCCCCCTCCCCTCCTATTCCTCAGCGCCGAAGCGGCGAAGGTCGGCTTCGGCCTGGCGGACCGCGGCGTCCGCCTGCTGGTGCTCGCGGTGTGCCGCCGCCAGCAGCAAGGCGGCATCCTGCTCTTTGCGCTCGGCTTCGGCGTATATGAGGTGTGCCCGGGCCTCAGCCTCCGCCAGGCGCTGCCGCGCACGAGCCGCGCCGACTTCTCGGCGACTGATCTCCTGGCGCCAGTGCTCGGCCTCCAAGGCGCATCGGCGGACCACCTCTCCCTGGTGCTCCAGGGCGAGGTGCAGCTCGGTGAGCCGCTCCTGGTGTGCCGCCACGGCCAGGCGCCAGGTATGCACCCCCTCGACATCGGTCGTGGGCTCAGTGGCTGGGGCCTGGGAACGCAGCTCACGCCAGCGCATCATCAGGCTTTCATAGGCTCGTTGTGCGGCCTGCTCGGCCTGGCAAGCGGCCGGGTAACGGTGCCGGGCCTCGGCGATCGTCCCTGGTAACGCCTCATTGTCGGCATCATCGGCATCATCGGCATCATCGGCATCATCGGTGACATCCATGGCCGCGCGCACGGCGCGCAGCCGTGGTAACAGGTCACGGTAGCTGCCACCCACCATGCGCTGTATGGCCCTGGCCGTAATCTTCTCGCCGCGGGCCTGCAAGCTCTCGATCGCCTCTTCGATTGTGGTGATGTCCAATGGCGGTCTCCTCTCTGCTGTTACTCGTGGCGCCCCAATGGTCACGGTCTCTGTCGCGCTCATGCTGGCCGGCGCCGTGCGGCGGCCATCCGCTCCACTTGCAACCCATAGACCGCGCCATCGGCCGTCAGTTCGCCGTGCACGACGATCCACATGCCCGGTTGCAGCCAGGCCAGGTGCGGAGTCTGGCCAGGCCCCCGTTCGACGCTGGCTACCTCACCAGCGATTGTCGCGGAATTTACGTTGGGTCGGTGCTCCTCAACGGGAAACTCGTCCATGCTGATGCCTTTCCTCCTCGACGGTTCTGACACGCTTTCCAAAGCGTCTGGAGCACCGCCTTTTTCGAGCGCCAAAATCGCCAAAAGCCCTTGTATTCACAAGGACTTACCATACCCCCTCCGACGTTTCCGAAACGCCCCTCTTCCCGACCGTTTCGGAAATGTCGGGGGGTGGTATGAACTCGTCGGCGGACGGTGGCGCAGCCTCTGCTAGCAGCTCCCTCCCAGAGCCCGACAAGGCCCACAGATCCGCCTTGCCTTCTCCCCCTGGCGTCCGGTCGACCAGCCCCATGGCTGACAGATCCTGTAGGTAGCGGCGCACCGTATCGGTGGGGAACTTGGTCATGTGGGCCACTTGCGGGGTTTTGAGGGGCCTGTCAGCGCTGATGAGCGCGTGCAGGGTCTGATACTTTTGGCGCGGGAGCGTATCCATCGCCAGCCGATGCACCACTAGATATTCAGCAGCGCCCACATGAGGCTTCCGCCGAATCAGGGCCAGCGCTTTGCCGAAGAGGGCGAGTTGCTTGGCGAGGCGTGCAGGCCCTTCCGGCTCGGGGATGTAGATCACTTCGCTCTTCCAATCACGGACGAGCTCGCTGCGCGCTGTCGCGCAATAGGTCGCAAGATGTGCGATCTTCTTGACGATTCCGGGTCCCAAGCTGATGGGTTGCCGCGCATCCACCCCGCGCAGGAATCCGGCGATGGCCCCGCGCAACGCTTGGCGCATCTCCTGTTCTTGCCCTTGATTGTGGATGGCGCGCGAAGCCACGGCGGCGCCAGCCTCGCTCCGCACACGAAAGCAGACAAACCGCTCGCCGAGCACCTGACTCACCGATGTATAACTATCGATGACCTGTGTCACACCCGCGATCAGACCAATTTTTCCGGTCCAATCCACCACTTTCCCATTGCCAAATTCTTTCCGGTAGTGGCCGTCATAGATCTCCCGTAGTTGGGCCAGGATCTCGCCGCGTCTGTCCCGGTGCATGGTCAGCACCGTAGTAAAGTCTTTAAGGGTGAGGATCTGGCGATCGAGGCGCAGGAGCAGCGAGGGCTCACCGTCTTTTGTTTGCAAGCCGGAGGCGAAGGTTTGCGGGGTCAGGTTCGACAGCGGATGGATGTCATCACCGCCGCTCAGCGCCCGGATGAGCTCCGTCTTCACCCCGCTGGGCGGATTCACCACAAACAGCCAGAACGGGTCACCCTCCATGCGATTGGCCGCGACCGCAGCCAGCAGGATCTCAACCACCAGCCCCCCATCGGGGAGCAGCAAAAACTGCTGCACGACCTGCTTGACGTCGTCGAGCGTCCATGGCGTCGAGCCATTGTCGGTACTCATCCGCGCGCCCTCCCCTGAACGGCTCTCGCCACGGCCTCA
>Ga0209172_10001190_pt1 | contig 58653 bp, 51 predicted proteins | sample LarsenN4metaG_FD_184113 | JGI IMG/M metagenome (GOLD analysis project Ga0209172, IMG submission 184113) | Hot spring sediment bacterial and archeal communities from British Columbia, Canada, to study Microbial Dark Matter (Phase II) - Larsen... ...
CCCCACACTCCCCACACTCCCCACACTCCCCACACTCCCCACACTCCCCGTCCCCTGGTCCCCCCGTCCTATTCCTGAGTGCGAGTCGCCTGATAAACGTGAGCGATGCGCTGGATGGAGGTAAATAAGCTGAGGATGGCGAGGGTCCAGATGGCAAATACGACCACGTTGCCAATTAACCCGATCGCCATCACCACTACTCGCATCAGTCGGGTGAGTATTCCCACGCGGCATTCGATGCCCAAACCTTCGGCGCGAGCGCGGGTGTAGCTCACCATCACGGACCCGAACATCGCCAAGCTGCATCCAAATATTGCCCAGGTGTCTTGGCTCTGTACAAATAGAGCAATGAGTCCTAAGCAGATGGCGGCTTCTGAGAAGCGATCGAGTACCGAGTCCAGAAAAGCGCCGAATTTAGTTTCCTGGTTCAGGGCCCGCGCCAAGGTGCCATCTAACACATCCAGAGGCATGGCGACAAACGCCATCAGCATCCCGCCCCAGAAAATATAACTTTTGGCAATCAAAACCGCCGCCACTAGGTTGAGCAGTAAACTCATCACCGTGAGGGCGTTGGGACTAATGCCCAGTTTGCCGATGCTATTGGCGATCGGGTCAAAAATAAACCGCGTCCGTTCCCTTGCCCAAGTCTCCATTAATTAGTTATTTGTTGTTTGTCATTTGTCATTTGTCATTGGTCATTTGTCCTTTGTTCCACAGAAACTGGGTTTCTTGTGGACAGCCTCTGTCCAAACACGAGGACTTGATTCAGAAACCCGGTTTCTCATCCAAGGGACAAATGACCAATGACAAATGACCAATAACTTACCCCTTCAAGGCTTTATCGCTTAGTTGGGTCAACAGTTTATTAGACCGCTCCACAAAAGATTTCATCGTGTCAGCGTCAAAACCTTTTTGCGCCATCAAAGCCAGTTCATAAACTTGCTGACAAATCATATTTGCCAACTCCGCCGAAGGCGATTTCTCACTCCCAATAATACTACCCTGAGTCAAATTCACCAGATTTTGAATTAGTGGGTGACTGGTATTCACCAACAAGATATGCTCCTCTGGGAATTGTGCCATTTCCTGAGCTACCAAAGCATTCATATCTCGCAGGCGGCGCAGGAATTCTGGCAACAGGACCATCGCTGGGGGTGCCCCTTGGGGGTCTTCTGACTTGAGGGCCTCCGTGCGGATATTGACTTTGGGTTTATTCAGGGCCTGCTCAAAGATTTCTTTAATTTGGTCGCTGCGGGTCTTATTCGTGGTGGGGTCCACGATTTCCGAGGCTTTTTTCTCCTTATCCAACAGCGTCTCGTCTAGGTCCGAGTCCACCCGCGAGAATTTGGCATCGCGGTATTCCCGCTCTAAGAACGAGATAAAGTGGGGGTCGATGAAGGAGTCCATAAATAGGACTTCTAGCCCTTGACTTTTGTGCAGTTCTATGTATTGGGCTTGGTGGACCTCATCGGTGGCATAGAAAACCCGGTTTTCATGGCGAGTTTTGTTCCGTTCCAGGTATTCCGGGAGGGTGGTGTAACTCGGTCCGTCTAGTTTGTCGCCGCTGGGGGTGGCTTCTTGCCATACGTCCCCTTCGCCAGACTGCACCTCTACAGCGGGAGTTTCGGGAGAGGCGGGGGCCAGGTTGGCGGTGGTGCGGAAGATGATGATATCTTCTACTTGTTTTTTAAATTTGTCGTCGTTGAGGCAACCAAATTTAACGAAAGTGCCCACATCTTGCCAGCAGCTAATGTATTCGGCGCGGTTGTTTTTGTATAGTTCCTTGAGCCGATCGGCCACCTTCTTGGCAATAAAATCGGCAATTTTCCGCACCGTGCGGTCCATCTGCAACGCGCTACGGGACACATTCAACGGGATATCAGGACTGTCAATCACCCCCCGCATGGGCAGCAGAAACTTAGGAATTACTTCCTCGCAGTGGTCGCTCACATACACCTGATTGCAGAATAACTTAATATTCCCCTTCGTCACATCCACATCTGGCCGCAGTTTGGGGAAATAAAGAATGCCATTAATCAGAAACGGATAATCAGTTTTCAGATGCACCCATAACAGAGGTTCCTCCTGGAACGGGTACAAGTAGCGATAAAATTCCAGGTAATCCTCTTTGGTGAGGTTGCTGGGAGACTCCCGCCAGGGGGCCTTTTGGCGGTTGATGGTTTCCCCGTCCAGTTTGATGGGAACCGACATAAAATCGCAGTAGGTTTTCACCAACTGCTTGATGCGCGAGGCTTCTAGATACTCTTGCTCTTCTTCTCCCAGAGTCAGGGTGACGGTAGTGCCTCTGGTAGTGCGGGAGGACTCCTCTAGTTGGAACATTGGGGAACCGTCGCAGGACCAGTGAACGGCGGTAGCTCCTTCCTGGTACGAGAGGGTGTCGATTTCTACCTTTTTGGCTACCATAAACGAGGAGTAGAAACCGAGACCGAAATGGCCGATAATCTGGTCAGCCGTGCCTTTGAATTTTTGGATAAATTCCTCGGCACTAGAGAAGGCCACTTGGTTGATGTACTTTTTCACCTCCTCGGCGGTCATCCCGATGCCGTTGTCGGAGATAGACAAGGTTTTGTTGTCTTTGTCCAGGGCGATCGTGATTTCCGGCTCGCCGCTGTCACCGCTGAAATCCCCAGACAGTCCCGCCATTTTCAGCTTAGATATAGCATCCACGCTGTTGGAAACCAGCTCCCGCAAGAAAATCTCATGGTCAGAGTATAGAGACTTCTTGATAATCGGGAATATATTCTCGGTATGAATCGTAATCGTGCCTTGTTCCAGAACCGTCATAACTATCCCTTAGTGCTGATAATATATGCGAGTGCGGTATCTTCCGCCTGATTTCGGGGTAATCCGCCCCCGGTTTGTCGGGGCGATTCGCGAATCACCCCTACCACAATTGATTTTGGGCGATATCCGTCCCCATCATAATCGGGGATTGCCCCCCGTCAGGGATTCGGATTTCCCTACCCCCCGTGGTACGCTCTTGAACAGGGATGCAGTGGTGATCTGACACAACAGAAACGATATTAGAGGTAACAGCGCGTGAAAACCGCCAAAACAAGCCACTGGCAGCGGCTTTTTTCCTACTTCGCCATCTTTTTCGGTGCTTTCGCCGGGACAACCTTCGGCATCAGGCTAATTTTACCCCCCCCAGAAATCCCCGTAGTCACCCCCAAACTGACAACTTTTGCCGCCACCAAACAAAACTATAACGCTATCTTTATCGGTTCTAGTCGCACCTACCGCCATATTATCCCTAGCATCTTTGACGCCGAATTACAGCGACGGGGATATAACATTACATCCTATAACTTTGGCATCTATGCCATGCAACTGCCAGAAACCTACTTTCTGTTGCAGCAAATTCTGGCCATGAAACCCCCCGGCTTGCAATATGTCTTCATCGATATAGATTCAGTCAACTTAGATATACCCAAAGAAAACCGACGCACAGACCGGGTAATCTCCTGGCACGGTTGGCAACAAATGCCAGAAATTTACCAATTAATTGGTAAGCAAAATCAAAACTGGCGTAAAAAACAGAATTTAATGCAATTGCACGCCACACCTTTTTTCTCCAATATCGGCAACTTAGGTCAAGCAGACAGACTGTTTGCCCTATTGGCACCAGCCACCACCAAATCTCTCAATCCGGGCTACGATACAGCCTATAAAGAACCGGGCGCTGATGGCTATCTTTCCCTAGACAATGAAGATGATATCATCTTTACAAAACAGCGTCAAGAATATTTAGCCAAACTTGATGATTATCATGCCCAAGTAGCCACACTTGCCGGTCAAGAGCAAACCCAAAAAACCCGCCGCTTACAACCATACGAAGCCGATATCATCCAGAAATTAGTCAAAGCCGTAACCGACGCTGGCGCCACCCCGATATTTTTCATTCATCCCGTGTTGAAACAAGAAGCCCACCTCATAGAAGCGCACCAAAAGGGATATATACCCATCTTATTCCCTTTCAACCAACCAGATAAATTTCCCAATTTATACGAGCCGGAAAACCGCTATGATTGGTATCACCTCAACCACAAAGGCGCTGAGGAATTCACCCAATTGCTGGCCGATGAATTCGCTAGATATTGTCATTTGTCCCTTGTCACTTGTCCCTTGTCACCTGACAAATGACCAAGGACATCTTTACCCCCCCCCTTTCAAAGGGGGGCAGGGGGGATAAAGGGGGGACAAATGACAAATGACCCAAGACAAATGACCAATGACAAATAGCCACTTATGATATTTACCGAATTTCGCTTTTTTTGGTTTTTCGCCATAGTTTTCCTGGTGTACTGGCTGATGCAGCGCAACAGTCACCGCAAAATCTGGTTATTCATCTGTAGTTATATTTTCTATGGCGCTTGGGATTGGCGATTTTTATCATTAATCTGGTTATCCACCGTCATTGACTATATGGCTGGGGTAAAATTGGCAGATACAGAAGATGCCGCCGCTAGAAAAAAATGGCTCATCCTCAGTATGTGCGGCAATTTGGGTTTATTGGGATTTTTTAAATATTTTAACTTTTTTGTCGGTTCCACGGCTGATTTTCTGGATTTTTTGGGATTGCCCATGCAGTATCAAACTCTCAAAATCGTCTTGCCAGCAGGTATCAGCTTTTACACTTTCCAGACGATGAGTTATACCATAGATGTCTATCGGGGCAAGTTAGAAGCAGTTAAGAATTTCCGAGATTTTGCCTTATTCGTCAGCTTTTTTCCCCAGTTGGTAGCAGGGCCTATAGTGCGTGCTGCTGATTTCCTCCCCCAGTTAACCACCGCCAAAAGTCTGGCAACAGTTAATTTTCGGGATTGTTTGGTGCTGTTTTTAGTGGGTTTTATTAAAAAAGCCTGCATCTCTGATAGAATATCCGTGATTGTGGACCAGTATTTTACTGCCCCAGATACCTACACCGCCAGTAGTGCTTGGGTGGGAGTGCTGTTTTACGCGGTGCAGATATACTGCGATTTTTCCGGTTATACGGATATGGCGATCGCCACCGCCGGTTTACTCGGCTATGAACTCTGTGCCAACTTTGATTTCCCCTACTTCGCCACCAATATCAGCGAGTTTTGGCGCCGCTGGCACATGAGTCTATCTACTTGGTTGCGAGATTATCTCTATATTCCATTAGGCGGAAATCGAGGCACTAAGCTGTTTGCTTATCGCAACTTGATGCTAACCATGTTATTAGGAGGACTCTGGCATGGCGCTGGGTGGAATTTTGTAATTTGGGGCGGTTTACACGGAGGCGCGCTCGTCTTCCATCGGGTGTGGTCAAATCTGAAATTAGTTCGTAGTTGGGCTTCAGCCCAAAAAAATAGTTTGGCTTTAGCCCAAATCTTACCATTCATCGGCGCCATCCTCACCTTCTACTGGGTATGTCTCGCCTGGATATTCTTCCGCGCCCGAGACTTTCACAGCGCCATATCCACTCTGCAATCTTTCGTTTTATTCCATTCTAATGGCACCAACCAACTAGACCTCAATCTCCTGTGGGTGTTCGCCTTTTTCGCCCTCATCCACTTTGCCACCTACCGCCGTTTATGGCACAACTGGTGGCATCACATTCCGGGATGGAGTTTTGCCGCTTTCTACGGCTTCGCTTTCTCCCTGGTTCTCCTGTTCATCGCCCCTAACTATGCTCCTTTTATCTATTTTCAGTTTTAATTGGTCATTTGTCATGGGTCATTTGTCCCTTGGATGACCAAACAAAGGACAAATGACCAATGACAAATGACAAATAGTCTAAAGAACAAAATCATCCAAGCTGACCCCAGACAGCCGCTTTAGTACATATTCCTGCTGCTCTGGGGTGAATACTTGGTAAAATTTCTGGGAATTGGCATTTCTAATCTCACTGCTTACCGTCCTTCCCGCTGCTGCTAAACTGACGGTTTTGGCAGCATCACCGTAATTTGCCAACATCTGGGACTGAAAATCTATCCCCAAAAACTGAGAAAGTTTTTCTGCTACTGCTTGAGGCTGTTCTACCAATTGCTCATACTGGACAAAAATATGATGATTTTTGCCTAGATGGCGGCGGCTGATTTCTACTGCCTCTAGCCACATATCCACGCATAAATCTACATCCCACTTACCATGCCACAGGTGAGGATATTTGTGGGTAACTTCATACAAAGATGCTACCACATCGGCGCCACTCCGTAATAAGTGAATTATTTTCACTCCTACAAAATGATTTTCTATTTCATTTATATAAAAGCGGTGTTCCGGGGTTTTTTCTAGCCAAATACTTTTACCCTGTTCGGCGGCTAAAATGGTGAGGATTTCGGCAAAGCGGTGGCTGTAAAATTTGATAAATGGCAATGGGGGCCAATTGGCGAGTAATTCGGGATGGCCGATTTCTTTAACCAGAAAGTTATATAAGTATGGTTTAAATCTCCGGGAAACCATACCCAAACTCTTCCAGGGTTCTTTTCCGGGGACTAAGTGCGGAAAAAACTTGGTTTCGGGAAATGAGGCAATATCAGAATGGGCGGCGAGGATACTTTGCAGGAGGGTAGTCCCAGAACGAGGACATCCCACGATGAATATGTTTTTAGTCATTGATAATTGATAATTGATAATTGATAATTGATAATTACCGGGTGGGGGAGAAACCGGGTTTCTTATGAGGATTTCTCGCTTTAGTCGAGGTTATCGGTTCAGAAACCCGGTTTCTGTGCCTTCAAATAATGCCAGTTACTCAAGAGGCTGCCCCAGAAAAATTCATTTTCACAGGCGGCGATTAAATTATTGTCCAATTTACCCCGATATTTGATATAATGTTGGAGCCAGCGCCGCAGGTTGCCGAAGAAGGTTTTGGTAAAAACTATAGGTTTTTCTCCTGGGGTAGTATTGAGCATCCGCAGGTGACAGGTGGCTAAACCGCAGGCATGAGCTAGGTTGAGCAAGTATTCTTTTTCTAGGCGATTTGGCGGTATATGATGGGATGAGTGCATGGCGGGATTATACCAGATTTCCCACCCGGCTTTGTGGAGATAAAGTAATAACTCGTAATCTTCTCCGCCTAGCATAGAATTGCCCACTCTACCGACTAAAATGGGATGTGGGGGGACGCTGGTAATCAAAGCCTGTTGGCGGACGACTAAGGCGGCGGCGGGGGGTAAACGTAATGACTCTGGGTCAAATCGGAAAGGTTTATCTCCATGTTCTCGGATGGCGAGAAATGCCTGGATTCTTTTAAAATCTGGGGGGGGTGCGATGTCAAAATCGCCGTGAATTTGACCGCTGAAGGCTCCCGCTTGGGGGTATTGTTGGGCGAAGGTACAAGCGGCGGCTATCCATTCGGAAGCGGGGATGCAGTCATCATCGATAAAACCGATTAATTCGCCTTTTGCTTCTCTGGCTCCCCGCAGGCGAGCGAAGGCTGAGCCTTGTTCTGTTTCTAGGTAGTATTTTAAACTGGATTTTGCCTGCCAGTGGGTTTGATATGTTTGCACAAGTTGGGCGGTGTCATCGCTGCTGTTGTTGTCGATAACTAGAATTTCCCATTGCTGGGTTTCTACTCCTATTTGCTGTTGGAGTCTGTCTAGGAGTTTGGGCAACCGGTGCGCCCCATTATATGTGGGTATGACTACGGTAAAGTTTAGCATTTACTTGATAGGTTTGTAGTTGGGCTTTAGCCTATCCCCCCTACCCCCCTTTGAAAGGGGGGGGGTTTGTAGTTGGGCTAAAGCCCTCCGGATTTTTGGGCTAAAGCCCAACTACGAACTAAGGAAAGAGGGCTGAAGCCCAACTACGAACTAAGGCTGATTAAATTATTGATGTTCAAATAACCATTTTTCCATAAATAAAAAGGGCTGTTTAAGCTGCCGATGAATAATTCTAATTGACAAGCGGGGATTAATTCGGTTTTGATGTGGTTTTTGTATTTAATTAAGAGTAAAATGATTTTGCGGATGTCGTTGAGGGCATAACCGACTAGAGCCAGAGGTCTTGCCCAGTTTGGGACGCCGAGCATCCGGGTGACGTGGCGACTGTGACCGATGCCTCGGAAAAAGGGGATTAAATATTCTTTTTGTAGGCGATTTTTGGGGATTTTATGTTTGAGCTGCATGGCGGGATTGTACCATATTGAGTACCCGGCTTTTTGGATGTAGGCTAATACTTCTAGGTCTTCACCGGTGAGCATACTACCGGGTTTTCTACCGCTGAGGATGCACCGATCGGGCACGGTATCCAACCATACTTGCTTCTGCACCACCAACCCAGCGGAAGGCGGGAGGACTTTTTGCCCTGGTTCATAGAGTCTGGGTTCCGGTCCCCGCTGAGTAAGGGCGAAAAATGGCGCTAACTGCTCAAAGTTTGGCGGCGGTTCGGCTTCAAAATCGCCAAAAATCTGGCTCCCATAGGCTCCAGCTTGCGGGTGTGCGGCGTGAAAAGCCACAGCGGCGGCTACCCAGTCGGGTTCCGGGAGGTTGTCATCATCGAGGAAACCAATCAAAGGGGCGGCGGCTTCTCTGATGGCGCGTTGACGGGCAAAACCGGCTCCTTGTTGGCTTTCAAAACAATAGCGCACGTTGTTGTAACCGGCCACAATTTGGGCGGTGTTGTCGGTGCTATTGTTATCAACTACCAGAATTTCCCAGGTGATATTTTCGGTGTTGATTTGCTGTTGCAAACATTGGAGGACTTCCGGTAAGCGGTTGGCTCCGTTGTAGGTGCAGATAGCAACTGTAAACTGCATTTTTGTCCTTGGTCAATTGATAATTGATAATTGATAATTGATAATTGATAATTGATAATTGATAATTGATAATTGATAATTTGTCCTTGGGGTTAGGCCAGAAACCGGGTTTCTTAACCAAATCTCGGTTAAAAACCCGAAATTGGAGGCAGTTACCCGGTTTCTCTCCCCCGCTATTCTAATCGTTTACTTTTAACTTCTATGACTTCACCAATTACTGGTGAATCTTGTTTGCGGCTGGGGAGAACCGTGGGGGTGGGTTCTGACCAGGGGTCGGAGGAGACGGGGGGAGGTGTGGGAGGTGTGGGAGGTGTGGGAGGTGTGGGAGGTGTGGGAGGTGTGGGAGGTGTGGGAGGAAGATTGCTCCCCTGCTCCCCTGCTCCCCTGCTCCCCTGCTCCCCTGCTCCCCTGCTCCCCTGCTCCCCTGCTCCCCTGCTCCCCGTCACCCCTTCTCCTGGGGGTTGGTTACTAAACTGGAGTTGACCATCTTGGGGGTAGATGTGGATGGTGTCGCCGCTGGTGAATTTTTCGGCGAGGATGAGGTTGGCGATTTCGTTTTCTAGTAACCGCTGAATTGCCCGTTTGAGGGGGCGGGCGCCATATACGGGGTCATAACCGATTTCGGCGATGTGGTCTCGGGCGGCGGGGTAGAGTTCGAGGGTGATTTTTTGGTCGGCGAGGAGTTTTTCTAGCCGTTTGACTTGGATGCTGACGATTTGGCGGAGTTCGGCGCGGTTGAGGGGGTGGAAGATGATGATGTCATCAACGCGGTTGAGGAATTCGGGGCGGAAGTGGGAGCGGAGGGAGTGAGTGACCCGATCGCGCATTTCCTCATACTTACTATCATCCCCCGCCACATCTAAAATATGGTCGCTGCCAATATTACTGGTCATCAAGATGGCGGTATTTCTAAAATCTACCGTGCGACCTTGAGAATCGGTGATGCGGCCATCATCCAACACTTGCAGCAGAATATTAAATACGTCGGGGTGGGCTTTTTCCACTTCATCAAAGAGGATGGCGGCGTAGGCGTGACGGCGGACCGCTTCGGTGAGTTGTCCCCCAGCGTCATAACCCACATATCCCGGAGGCGCCCCCACTAAGCGGGAAACTGAGTGTTTTTCCATGTATTCCGACATATCGATCCGCACGAGGGCGTCTTCACTGTCGAAAAGGGCTTCTGCTAAAGCTCGCGCTAGTTCGGTTTTGCCGACTCCGGTAGGACCCATGAACAGGAAAGAGCCGATCGGGCGGTTGGGGTCTTTCATCCCAGCTCGGGCGCGCCGAATAGCCGCCGCTACCGCCGCCACCGCCTCAGTTTGACCAATCACCCGCTGGTGTAGTTGTGATTCTAATTGCAGGAGTTTTTGCCGTTCCGACTCCAATAAACGGTTAACCGGGATACCGGTCCACTTGGCGACAATTTCGGCGATATCCGCTTCCGTCACCTGCTCCCGCAGGAGCGTGGCGCCTTGAGATTGCAGTTTCAGCAGTTCCGCTTCTTTGGCTTCGCGATCGCGCTGCACCACCGCCAATTCCCCATACTTCAGCTTCGCCGCCAATTCCAGATTAGTTTTCCGCTCCGCCTGCTCAATGCGCAAGCGTAATTGCTCTTCCTTCTCTTTCAGCGTATTAATCCCATCCAGAAGCTGCTTTTCACTCTGCCATTGCTGACTCAGGCCCTGCTGCTTCTCCGTCAGACTGCCAATTTCCCTAGCAATACGCTGCAAACGCTCTTGGGAACTACGATAGGCACTGCTTCCCACCGCCTCCCCTTCCCCTTCCAGAGACAGCTTTTCCATCTCCAACTGCATCAAGCGGCGTTCGAGCATTTCCAGCTCCGCCGGTTTAGAAGTAATTTCCATTTTCAGCTTGGCGGCGGCTTCATCCACCAAGTCAATAGCTTTATCGGGCAAAAACCGGTCCGATATATACCGGTCCGACAACAACGCCGCCGCCACCAGAGCCGAGTCTAAAATCTTTACCCCGTGATGCACTTCGTAGCGTTCTTTCAAACCCCGCAAAATGGAAATTGCATCCTCAACCGTGGGCTGTTCTACCAGCACTTGCTGAAACCGACGCTCTAAAGCCGCATCTTTTTCTATATATTTGCGGTATTCATCCAGCGTCGTGGCGCCAATACAGCGCAATTCGCCCCGCGCCAGCATCGGTTTGAGCAAATTACCTGCATCCATTGTCCCTTGACCGGCACCCGTACCTACCACTGTATGCAGTTCGTCGATAAATAGGACAATTTGACCCTCCGAGGCGGTGACTTCTCGCAACACACCGCGCAGGCGTTCTTCAAATTCGCCTCGGAATTTCGCCCCCGCAATTAAGCTGCCCATATCTAGGGAGATAAGTTGCCGGTTTTTCAGTGATTCTGGCACATCGCCGTTGACAATGCGTTGGGCTAAACCTTCAGCGATCGCCGTTTTGCCCACCCCCGGTTCCCCAATTAACACCGGGTTGTTTTTGGTGCGGCGAGATAGAACCTGAATCACCCGGCGAATTTCGTCATCTCTACCGATTACTGGGTCTAGTTTACCTTTGCGGGCTTGTTCCGTGAGGTCTCGCCCGTATTTTTCTAAGACTTGATACTGGGTTTCGGGGGTTTCGCCGCTGGTAGCAGGCTCGGTGACTTTGGTGGTACTTCTAATGACTTTAATGGCAGCTTCTAGCTGTTGGCGCTCAAAGGGGGTGCGAATATCTTTGGTGGCACCCTTGAGGGCGCGACGCCCCACGCGATCGTCGTCAAACAGTCCTAATAATAGGTGTTCTACAGATATTTTGCGATCGTCCCAACTGGCCCGAGCCGCTTCAGCTTTATCCAGCATCACATCCAAACCCCGCCCCAGGTATAAATCCGTAGTGTTGGGGACTTTGGACTGTTTCTGGGCAAAAGTAGCCAGTTGTTGAGAGAGCTTTTCTGGAAAGATGCCAGACTTGGTGAGGATATTCGTGGCGAGTGGGTCTTGTTCCAGAAGGGCAATAGCTAAATGCTCCACTTCCAGATATTGATGCTGGTAGCGGCGAGCCACATCTTGGGATTTGACAATGGCTTCCCAGGCGGGGTCTGTAAACTTGGTAGGGTCGGTGGGCTGCATCTTGTGGGGAAAAAGGAGGTACTGGGGAGGTTTGTAGTTGGGCTTTAGCCCTCCGGGGTTGTGGTTTTGGCTTTAGCCCTTCTACGGTGTTCTTAGAACCAGAAACCGGGGTTGAGAACCAGAAACCGGGTTTCTCAATCAGATTCTGGTTTGACCCCAAAGATTTGGGTAAGAAACCCGGTTTCTTCAATCATTGTACCGCGATTATCTCACGCCAGTAGCCCATTTAAGCACTGGTGGCAGCCATTTCCGGCTGACTGCTCACCGCACCGAGGGTGTTTTCCTGAATCAATTCAATTTTGTAGCCGTCCGGGTCTTCCACAAAAGCAATGACGGTGGTGCCATGTTTCATCGGTCCTGGCTCCCGCGTCACTTTACCGCCCCGGGCTTTCACCCGATCGCAAGTGCTGTAGATATCCGCCACGCCGATCGCAATATGGCCGAAACCGCCACCAATTTCGTACTTTTCCACCCCCCAGTTATACGTCAGTTCGATAACCGTGTTGTCGGTTTCATCCCCGTAGCCCACAAAAGCCAGGGTGAATTCACCACCGGGATAGTCCTTCTGGCGCAGCAACTTCATTCCCAGCACGTCGGTGTAAAATTGCAGGGATTTTTCCAAGTTGCCCACGCGCAACATCGTATGTAAAAGTCGCATTTGCTTACATCACTTCACTTTCACTACCATTGCCTTCGCCGGGTGGGCATTCCCCGCCCTTTGAACGTGCATTAATGTACTATAGCAGTCGCTGCCCATAAAGCTGGCAGATTCAGAATTGCCGCCATTTTCCCACCATCTATTCTCGCCCAACCCGTACAATAAGGAGCCAGTACCGGTTTCGCCTTGGGCGGTAAAGGTTCTACCTCCTCTGGAGACAGAGAAACCTTACCCACCACCCCCGACACCACCAAACCCAGTAACTGTGGTTTGGGGCGCATTTCCCCATCTTTAGAGTTATCAGTAATTACCACTACGGTCAATTCTTCCGTCTGTGATAACACTGGCGGCTGAAATCCCATCAAATCGCTCAGCCAATCCGCCAAATCTACCACCCACAATAGGGGCGAATGGCCATTTGCACGCACAATCTGATGTGAATATACTCCCAAACAAGCATCCCCCATACCCGGAATCGGATAAATTTCTCGCCGAGATAGTACCATCACCTCTGGGGAGCATTCCCAAGGCACCAATAGGCGCACATGGTTTCCCAACCGGAGGCCAAAATAATCTCTCACGGTTTGTCCTTGGTCATTGGTCATTTGTCATTGCTCCGAAAGGGTTTGTAGTTGGGCTTTAGCCCACAGGAGTTTGGGCTAAAGCCCAACTACAAACCTAGGACAAGTGACAATCCCATGAGCTATGAAATTGTAAAAATGATTTATAAGCACCCAATTTGCAGCTATAGTTATTTCAAATAAGAATGGGATTGAATCCGCCCTCACCCCCGTCCCCTCTCCATCCCCCCTACCCCCCTTGGAAAGGGGGGGAGAGAGAAAAGGAGATGGGGGTGAGGGCAATCTCGATTGTTTCATTTCTATTTGAAATGACTATATATGCTAGTTTCTAATGCAGCGAATTTAGGTTTAGAAAACTAGCTTACCAGTGCCATTGTCACCCAGCCGGATCTAATTGAAAAAAATGTAAATGCCACCACAAAAAAACAGATGCCCCTGATATTTACCCGGAAATTGCCCGGGAGGGTAAAACCCGATTAACCCAGAATTCTTTCACATTTAGCTGTATGCCACCTGCATCGTCGCAACGTTGGCTAAATTTTCTCCTTGCTGCTTTTGGCTGGCGGCAATTTGATTCGCCACAGATTGTAGCAGTTGATCTGGATTGAAAGGTTTGGTAACGTAGTCTTGGGCGCCTACGGCTTTAGCCCGCAATTTGTCAACTAAACCATCTCTCCCGGTGAGCATGACAATGGGGACATGACGCAACTGGGTTGACTGGCGCAACAGGCGAGAAAGTTCATAACCGTTGATGTCGGGCATATTGATATCCATCAGCACCAAAGCCGGTTTATGTCTGGCGAGAGCTGTCAGAGCTTTTGCTGGTTCGGTGATGCTCAAAACTCTGTAGCCAGCGGCTTCTAAAATCAGCTTGACATTGCGATGCACAGTTTTGCTGTCGTCAATGCAGGCAATAATCGGCCCGTTATTGGTTTTCGGGGTTTGATAGGGGCTGACGCTCACTGCTCCGGCTTTTACCAGCGGCTGCAACATAGCCGCGAGAGCCAAAGCATCAGTTTTGAGATGTTTGGCAGCTTCATACAAGCTGGGATTTTCATTGATGACTTTGGCCACAGTTTTGATCGATGTGACATCTTTGATTTTTTGCCGAATTAAGATGGCAAACTGTTCCAGATTTTTGATGCCAAAGCGCTGGAAGGGGGAGCTAATTTCGGGGTTGAGTTGTTGCCACTGGGCGATTAAACCGCGCATGGGCAATACTACCTCTTTCAGTGGCACAGAGAGGAGGATGGGGTCGAGGCCCACGGTTTTATCGAAATGCACCACCGCTTGGGGTAATGCCAGCACCTGTACCAAGGCTTCTTGCGTCAGGCAAAACAGGATTTTCCTAGCCTCTTGCAGGGATAAGTTACCCGCTTTCCAGTAGCGGCAAATCTCATCGTAATCAGATTTGAATTCGCTATTGGCTGTCATCGCCATTTGGGGATAGTAGCGATGCAGCAAATATTCCAGGCGTTCTTTTTGGCCTACGGCACTGTGGGCAAAGTTGACACTGCCATTGCCGAAGTAAATCCGCCAGTAAATCGAGTTGTCCTTGGGGTCCGCCACGGTTAACCTACCGGTGATTTTCTTCTGGACGATATTTTGCAGAACTTTGGCCGGAGAATTGGTGCTTTGAATTGTGGTTTTTTCTTCGGTTGCGATGTTAGCGGTAGATGTCATGGTCAGCTCCAATATGGTCAAATATCGTGGTTTTTATCGTGGTTTTTATCTAATTTTGGGATGGGTAAAGGCAATTCACTGCGCCGGAAGGCTGACAGTAGAGCATTACCTATATATCCCCGAATAACTAGAATCCTACCGGGTTGAAGCTAAATTGCACATCGGGGAGACCACTATAATTTTTTTTCCGTATTATCTCGGAAACTTATTGCGTAAAAATACGGAGATATTCTTACGGTGCTGATAGTTGTGGCGAAGGGCACCGCCAGGGGGAAGTTCTGGGAGGCTTGACTGTTTTTATCAACCCGGTGCCTGAAACGTTTCACCGGCATTTCCGGTGAGAGGGGTTTCTGTCTATGGGACAACTGTCGCCTCTGTATCAGTTTAAGGCTATTTAGGGACATTTACTCTGGCAGATAATAATTATTTTCGATTTGGGGTGGGGCTGTGGGACATCTTGCCCGGGAATTGGCAGCAGCTTGGCATCAGGGAGCTAGGAACCTATATGATCTGGATAGCAGGAGGGCTTTTCGGGGCTAGCCTCCAGATGATAGCGGAGTATGAAGTTATGAGTTTTGACTACGATTTACTGGTTATTGGTGCTGGTTCGGGAGGACTGGCGGCTTCCAAGCGGGCAGCATCCTATGGCGCCAAGGTGGCAATTATCGAGGGTGACTTGGTGGGTGGGACCTGCGTCATCCGGGGATGTGTGCCGAAAAAGCTGATGGTGTATGCTTCGGCGTTCTCCCAACTCTATGACAATGCTGTGGGATACGGTTGGGAGAAGGTGGAGCCGAAGTTTGACTGGGGCAAAATGATTACGGCTGTGGATGCGGAAGTGCGCCGCCTCAGCCAGTTGCATATCGGTTTTTTGGAAAAAGCTGGGGTAGAGTTGATTCGGGGGTTGGGTCAGTTTGTGGACCCGCACACGGTGGCGGTGGGGGATAGGAAAATCTCGGCGGATAAAATTTTAATCGCGGTGGGGGGTGAAGCGGAGAGGATTAATATCCCTGGGATTGAATATGCGATTACTTCCCGGGAGATTTTCTTGCTCAAAGAGCAGCCGAAACGGATGGCAATTATCGGCGGTGGTTATATTGCGGTGGAGTTTGCCTGCATTATGCGGGGTTTGGGTTCTGATGTGAATTTGATTATCCGCCGGGATTTGGTGTTGCGGGGGTTTGATGAGGATATCCGCACGGCGGTACAAGAGGGAATGGTGAAGAAGGGGATTAATATTATCCCGGAAACTTTGGTACGAGGGATTGAGAAGACGCCGGAGGGTTTGAAGCTGACGTTATCTGGGGATGGGGAACCGCTGCTGGTGGATGCGGTACTTTGTGCCACGGGACGGAAACCGAATGTGACGGGGTTGGAGTTGGAGCGTGTGGGGGTGGAGGTGCATAAGGGAGCGAACCGACAGGTCGGCGGAGCGATCGCGGTGACGGTGGATAGTTGCACTAATGTCCCTAATATCTACGCGGTGGGAGATTGCACCGATCGGGTGAATTTAACCCCAGTGGCGATCGCGGAAGGTCGGGCCTTCGCCGATACAGTTTTCGGCCACCAACCCCGATATATCAGTCACCACAACGTCCCCTCCGCCGTCTTCACCCAACCAGAAGCCGCCAGCGTCGGGATGACGGAAGGGGAAGCCCGGGCAAAATACGGCGATGCCAATATCAAAATCTATCGGGCTCGGTTCCGCCCCATGTTCTATTCTCTCACGGGGGCGGATGAAAAAGCTATGCTCAAACTGATAGTTTTAGGTGAAACTGAACGGGTTATCGGCGTCCATATGGTGGGTAAAGATGCCGCCGAAATTATTCAAGGCATGGCTATTCCGGTGGTGATGGGTGCCACGAAAAAAGATTTCGATGCCACTACTGCGATTCATCCTACCGTCGCCGAGGAGTTCGTCACTATGCGCTAGGGTTTCTTGTCTTTATCTTACTCTGTAGGGGGGCATTGCCTCACCTCGGATTCTCTTCATCGCCAGTAGCAGTAGGGGCGATTCGCGAATCGCCCCTACTCCCCACCCTACAGAACTCTCCCCATCTCTCCCATCTCCTCACATCCCCCTATTCAGGAAATAGGGACAAAACAGTGAGGAAAATGGCTTTTTAATGCGGGAATAACTGGACAGGGTGGTTGAAATTGGGTTGATTCTGGTTTAGTCCAACTAAAAGGGGCATTCTGGGCCGCAGACATCCACAGCAAGCGTTTGGCTCGGGTCATGGCCACATAAAGTAACCGGTATTCTTCCGCAGTTTTTAGGTCTTGAGCTTGTTTCCAGGCTGTTTCTGGGTCGGGTAATTCTTTCCCGTGCAGGTGGGCGCGAATTTGGGCGCGGGCAACTTCGGCGAGGGAATATTCCCCGAGAAATTGTCTCGGTGGGGGCACCCGGAGGTTCCCAGGCATGACCTTTTCGTGCAAGAAAGGGAGAAACACCCAGTCCCAGTCTAGTCCTTTGGCTTTGTGCATGGTGATGATGGTGAGGCGGCCTTTTTTGGTGTAAAGGGACTCGTGGGGGTCTTCTTCTGTATCCACGGGGTCGAATTTTTCGGTGTTGACTATTTCATTGAGTAGTTCTAAGACGGCGGGGAGGGTATGCTGGCGATAGGTTTGCTTGGCGACTCGATCGGCAAGTTTATCAGCGGTGGCGAGTTCGCTGGGGCTGTAGTTGAGGTTAAAAGCGAGAAAGGATATGAGCTGATAGAGGGGGACTTCTAGGCGTCCGTGCAGCAGGTTGATGCAAAACTGGCGGGCTTGGTTGATGGTTTCTGACTGTTTCGGTTCTAGGGGGCTGGGGTAGAGGAATTTTTCGGGGGCGCTGGCGAGGGCGTTGGTGTCGATCGAGGAAATGATATTTCTGTCGATGAGGACTCGCAAGGCGGCTTTGAAATAGTCGGGGGAGTGGGGGCGGTGGAGAAATTGCATGATGGCGAGGAGTTCGGCGGGGACTTGGGAACGGCGATCGCCCGCTGCGACCTCATACACTTCTATCCCCTGCTGTGCCAAATTAACTTTAATGTTGTAAATCTCCGGGTTCGCCAGCACATCGGCGATAAATTTCCCCTGACGGTTCTCCCGTACCAACACCGCCGCCGATCGGTCTTTCTCCCGCCCCAATAACTCGATAACCCGGCGTCCTATCAACTCCACCGTATGATAAATATCTCTGGGAGTGTAAATTTCCAATCCCAAACCCGTAGGCGCCGGGTTAGCATCTTGTTGCGGGTCTCCCGCCGCCACAGATATGATATCCTGCGGTTCAAACGGCGTCTCCCGTTTAGCCTTTAAATCATCTTTTGTTGTTTGCTCCCAACTCCTCCCCCCGCCCTGATAATTATCTTCCTCATCGCTAATTTTAGCACTGCGATTATTCACCCAATGCAGCATAAAATTAGCCGCATCAATAATAATTTGGCTACTCCGTCCCGCTCGATCCATACTGGCAAACCGGTTTTTCTTTTTGCACTCGTCACAGAACCGACGAAAATAGATCGGGTCAGCGGGAGTGAAAGTGGAGTTAATCGCTTGGTTGGGGTCGCCAACCCGGATTAAATTAGCAGGTGCATCGGGATTTTCTGGGTCAGAGGCGAGGATTTCTAAAAGTTGAGTTTGCAACGGGGTCGAGTCCTGGGCTTCATCTTCAAACACGGCAAAAATTTTCTGTTGCCAAATTTTCCGCGCTTCCCGGTTTTCCAAAACGCGCTTAGCCGCCATAATCATATCATCATAATCGATAATCTGGCGGGAGATAAGGAGGTTTTGGTATTCTGTATAAAGTCCGGCGGCAATTGCCATGACCTGATAATTATCTCCTGGCACTTGCGCTGCCAAATCCCACAAATCATGGGGTAATAAACCGGAAGACTTGGCCTCGTGAATGACGATCGTGGCCAATTCTGGCAGCACTTCTGTACGTAATACAGACATCCGCCGCAGTCTTTCGGTTTCTTCGCCGTCAAAATTATTTTCTACCAGTAATTGATAATGGCGGGGATGGGCAGTAATCCACTTTTCCACGCAAGTTTTGATTAATTGATGACTCCGGTTGGGTGAGATTAAACTGGTTTCCTCGGAACTGATACCGGAGAGTTGGGGATGTTGGGCGGCAATATGCAACGCTAAACCGTGGAGGGTATAGACAAAAAACCCGATCGGTGGTAGTTGCAACTGTTGGAGGGCTGCCCGGATTTTGGCTTTGATGTTGGCGGCAGCCGATCGGGTAAACGTCACCACCACCAAATCCCGGCGAGAGGAGAAACCCGACAGATGCCGAGCCGCCAGGGTAAGAGCCGCTGCATCCGCCATCCCCTTAGACTTTCCCGCCCCAGGAACAGCGGAAATTGCCAAAGGGCCACCCCGCCAGTCCGCCATCTCTCGCTGTCCGCGACGTAACCCGTCCCGCAGGCGTTGCTTTGCCTGCTCCCGCTGTGCTTCTAATGTCAAGTGGTCATTTGTCAAACTACAAAACCTCCAGCAATTTATCTACTACATGTTTCCAGGTAAAATGCCGTCGGACAAATTCTGGCCCATTGCGGCGGGCTTGTTGCCGATAACTTTCCAATTCTATAATAACACTCATTTGGTGAATTAAACTATCTAAATCGGGATATAATAACCATAAATTATCTTCCCCGAATTTCACTTGATTAAGGCGGCTATCTATGGGTAAAGCAAAGTCCGGGTGAGTGAAATCATCGGTAGAGCCGCCTTGAGTGCAGATAACCGGTAAACCGCAAGCTGCAGCCTCCAAAACTGGCATATTAAACCCCTCCGCCAAATAAGGAGAAACATAAGCATCAGCACTTTGATACAGGCGAATGATTTCCGCCGAGGATAGGCTTTTGCCGATATAAGCTAAGCGGGGCTCGACTAGGGCAATTTCTGCATCGGTGAGGACGGACTGAGCCGCATCGGTTAAAAATTGGGTGGATTCAAATAAAGGCTCGGCTCCTTTAAAGACTAACCGGGCGTGGGGATAGCGTTGGGCAATGGTGGCAAACGCCTTTAATAGGGGACGAATACCTTTATTATCGGATAAAATGCCGATATTTAAAAATAAGAAGCAATTTTCTAGCCCCATTTGTTGCCGCAAGGTTTGGCGTTCTGATGCGGGCAGGGGTTTGTAGATATCCGTATCCACACCGAGAGGCACAACAAACACTCGCTCTGTGGGGGCACCGCTGCGGAGAAAACCAGATTTTGACCAGTGGGAAGGGGTGATAATGATGGTATCATTGTGGAGAGCTTCGGGCAACGAGGCAACCCCTATCCCGGCGAGCATTGCTTTGGTGACGATGCCTGCTTCGGTGGTGCAAAATACTGCTGTTCTAGTTGCATTGCCTGGTTTAAAATTATAGGGGATAGCCATGCGCAGTAGCACATCGGCAAAGTGATTAGGCGGTGGTGGGGGAATTTGATTTAATTTGGCGTAGGTATCGGCATCAAATAGCTCGGTGTTTGGTTGCCAAGAGGGTTTTAAATAGGGGACATCCCGATGGAAAAGTTGAATTTGGGGACGCTGGCGCAGTTCCAGGAGTTGATATTGGTTGGCGATCGCGTAGGAATGGGGCAAAAATCGCCAACCTTCCACGATGAGACTGCGGGTGGTGACTGGGGTGGATATATTGACTGGACTAGAGGGAGACAGTGACATATCTGGGGAGAGGATATTTAACAGTTGGGAAAGGGTATGTTTCCAGGTGAAACGTTGCTGCACCCACGCCGGACCGGTTTGGCGAGCTTTGGTGGTAATGTTGGTATCTAGGGCTGCTTCCATCAGGGCAATTAAACTATCTTTATCGGGGATAACCGCCAGTCCTTGGTCTTCTTCTGGGAGGATAATAGTTTTGCGCTGACTAGGGATATAAAGCGTAAAATCAGGATGAGTAAAGTCATCGGTGGGGCCGCCTTGAGTGCAGATGATAGGTAAACCGCAGGCGGCGGCTTCTAATACTGGCAGGTTGAAGCCTTCGGCGAGGTAGGGGGAGATGTAGGCGTCGGCGGCTTGGTAGAGGCGGGCAAGTTCTGGACTAGATAGGTTGTCACCAATGTAGATAATTCGCTCTGAAATAAAAGCCGCTTCTCTATCCGTGAGTACCTGGCGGCTGATATTAACTAGAGCTTCTCGCGACGGAAACAGGGCATCTCGACCTTTTAACAATAGCCTGACCTGGGGATATTTTTGGCCAACTATGGCAAAAGCCTTCAGCAGTAACCCGACGCCTTGAGAACTGCCGCACATTAACCCCACATTCAAAAAGACGAAGCAATTTTCTAAGCCTAACTGCTGCCGCCATAACTGCCTTTGGGTTGTATTCGCGGGGTGATAAATGCTGGTATCAACCCCTAGGGGGACAACTGCCAATTTACTGGGGTCGGCACCACTGCGGAGTAACCCTTCTTTGGACCAGTGGGATGGTGTAATGATAATAGCATCAGAGTTGGCCTGTGCTGCTTTGAGGGAGGAAACTCCCATACCTCGCAATACGGCTTTTTCTAATATTCCCCATTCCACACAGACAAATACCCCTGTGCGTTTGGCGGTGGAGGGGGAGAGGTTAAAGGGACAGTAAACTCGCCAGACGGCATCAGGGGAGACTGGGAGACGGGGAGACGGGGAGACGGGGAGACGGGGAGGAGGGGGAAGAGGGGGAGGGGTGGGAGGAGGGGGAGGATTACTCCCCACACTCCCCACACTTCCCACACTCCCCACACTCCCCACACTCCCCACCCTCGCCAAGACGGCGGCGGCTTCGGGGCCGAGGAGCCCTGGTACGGGTTGCCAGTCTGGGCTAAGATAGGGGGCGTCCTGGTGCCAAACTTCTAAGAGCGGATGGCGGAGCATTTCCAGGAGCAGAAATTGATTGATAATGGCATAGGAATGGGGGATGTGTCTCCATCCCTGGACAATAAGGCTTAATTTGGTCATTTGTCCTTGGTCATTTGTCCTTGGTCATTTGTCCTTGGTAACAGGTCATTTGTGCTTTGTCCTTTGAAACCCGGTTTCTGCAAACATTACAGCCTAACCTAATTGTTTCTTAATTATGACTCTCTCTGTTTACAACACACTAAAGCGCAGTCTGGAAACCTTTGAGCCGGTGGCACCGGGGAAGGTGGGGATTTATTGCTGTGGTGTCACGGTTTATGATTATTGCCATCTGGGCCATGCTCGCTCTTATATTGTGTGGGATACGGTGCGGCGTTATCTGATGTGGCAGGGCTACCAGGTGCGCTATGTGCAGAATTTTACGGATATTGATGATAAAATCCTCAACCGGGCTCGCCAGGAGGGCTCGTCGATGGAGGAGGTGGCGGAACGCTACACCCAATCCTATTTTGAGGATATGGCGCAGTTGAATATTTTGGCGGCGGATGCTTACCCCCGCGCTACTCATACTATTGATGGTATCAAACGCCTGATTTATGAGTTGGAGCAAAAGGATTATGCTTATGCGGCGGCGGGTGATGTTTATTATCGGGTGCGCCAGTTTCCAGAGTATGGGAAGCTGTCGGGGCGGAAGTTGGAGGATATGCGATCGGGCGCTAGCGGTCGGGTAGAAGTAGAAGACCCTGATAGCGCTAAAAAGCAAGATGCTTTTGATTTTGCCCTATGGAAAGCTGCCAAACCGGGAGAGCCTGCTTGGGAGTCGCCTTGGGGTATGGGCCGTCCCGGCTGGCATATTGAATGCTCGGCGATGGTGCGCGACTGTTTGGGGGAAACTATTGATATTCATGCGGGGGGTGCGGATTTAGTTTTCCCCCACCATGAAAATGAAATCGCCCAGTCGGAGGCGGTGACGGGGAAACCATTGGCCAAGTATTGGATGCACAATGGTTTTGTCACGGTGAATGGGGAGAAGATGTCTAAGTCTTTGGGCAATTTCACCACAATTAGAGATTTGCTCTCTAGTGGGGTAGAACCGATGGCGCTACGGTTATTTGTGTTGCAAGGACAGTATCGCAAGCCTTTGGATTTTACCGAGGAGGCAATTGCTGGGGCTACTAATGCTTGGCAGACTTTGAAAGATGGGTTGCTGTTTGGCTATCAATATGGCCAGCAGTTGGGTTGGGATGTGGAGATGCTGAGCAAGGGTGCAGGGGTGCAGGGGAGCAAGGGAGCAGGGGGGGACGCCAGTCTCTCCCCCGTGGCGAAGTTCCAAGAGGCGATCGATGATGATTTTAATTTCCCTAACGCTTTGGTGGTGTTGTTTGAGCTGGCAAAGGATTTGCGCCGGGAGGGTAATTTGTTGGTTCACGAGGGCAAAACTGATGCTGATGCCCAGGTACTATGGTCTCAATGGCAGATTTTGATGGGTTTAAGTGGGGTTTTGGGTTTGCAGGTTAGCCCTGATGAGGCAATATTGGAAGAGACGGGGGGTTTGACTGATGGGGAGATTGAGGCGTTGATTGCCCAAAGGACGGCGGCCCGCAAGGCTAAGGATTTTGGGGAGAGCGATCGCATCCGCGATGAACTCAAAGCCCAAGGCATTACCCTGATTGATGCTCCCGGTGGTGTCACTCGCTGGCATCGCAATTGATAGGTAGCTGGTTCGTAGTAGGGCTTCAGCCCTCCAATGTTCGTAGTAGGGCTTCAGCCCTCCAATGTTCGTAGTAGGGCTTCAGCCCAAACTTGGTTAAATTCTTAAACATGGGCGATCGCTTGGACGATAACCTTCTCTCAGAGGGCTAAAGCCCTACTACGAACCAGGAATTAGGGCTAAAGCCCTACTACGAACTGGTGCTTAACTATTAATTATTACTCTAATTTTTTAATAAATGTCTTCCCAACCAAGAGTGACAATTTCTGCATCTACTGGGGTATTAATTATCGCTAGCGGCTTGCTGCTGGTACTGCTTTGGCAGGTGAGAAGTGTGCTAGTGACGCTGATGATTTCTGTGGTGCTGGCGGCTTCAATTTCCCCAGCGGTGGATTGGGCAGAAAGTCGGCGAGTGCCCCGGTGGGTAGCGGCTTTGGTGGCTTATTTGACCATCATTGCCAGTTTGACAGGTGTGCTGTTGTTAATTGGTCCGACGGTACTAGAGCAAATCGAACTGCTAATTAGCCAGTTTCCGCTGTATTTGGAAACTATCCAAAAGATTGCGGAGCAATTGGCGCTACGGCTGAGCGAAGATAGTCCTAGTTTGGTGCGGGAGTTATTTAATACTCAGGCGCTGACGGGGTGGGTGTTTCGCTCTTCTCAGCAGTTGCTCTTACGCTCTTATGGGATTACCCGGGGGATTGTGGGGGGGGTGTTTACCCTGATTTTGTCTTTGCTGATTTCCGGCTATATGGTGGCGGATAGCAGGACTTTGATTAAAAGTGTGGTACAGTTGTTTCCCGCACCGTGGAACGATCGCCTAGAAGGACAAGTGGGGGAGGTATCCCGCCGTATGGGGGGTTACATCCGGGGTCGCTTGCTCGTGTCGGCGATTTTGGGGGTGGCAATTACCGCTGGCTTGACGATTTTGGGGTTGGCGGATTTCGCTTTGGGTTTGGGGGCGATCGCTGGGGTGACGAATTTGATTCCCTTTTTGGGGCCGATTTTGGGGGCGATTCCAGCGCTAATTGTGGCCATTTCTAAAGGATGGTGGTTGTTTTTTTGGGTTTTGATTTTGTTTGCTATCATCCAAAATGTGGAAACCTATATCTTAGACCCGCTCTTAGTTGGTTCTTCTGTGGGCATTCACCCCCTATACCAACTGCTGGCGGTGTTATCGGGAGTGCAGGTTTTGGGGATTATTGGGGCGCTGATTGTACCGCCTTGGTTTGCGGGAGCGGCGGCGTTAGTAGAAAATCTCTACCTGAAACCGAAGTTGAAGATGGAAACTGAGGCGGCGGCTACAGCCAAAACTCGATCGGGTGCGCTACCGCCACCAGATTTTCCAGAGGGACTGTTCCCTGGTGAATCGAGTTCTGCATCATCGCCCCCATCCCCTCTGGCAAAGGAAACCAATGATTAATAAAAAAATCAACAGTAACTGGTCAGCAAAAACCTAACCTGATTCTCATGTTCATCAAAACCCATTTAACTCCTGGCAAAATCGTCGCCTTGTACGCTTTGGTGGGAGGATTTTGGATTATCTGCTCGGACAAACTGCTATATCTGCTGTTTGCCAATCCTGCGACTATCACCTTAAATCGCCTCCAAACTATTAAAGGCTGGTTTTATGTGTTGGCGACGGCGGTGCTGCTCTATTGGCTGATTCAGCGCTATGCAGCGGCGCTTTATCGCTTCCAAAAGGAATTGCAGCTCGAAGATGCCCGCTTGCGGGGGATTTTGGAGACGAACCGGGATGGAATTGTGGTGTTCGATCGCGCCGGGATAGTCACTCTCAGCAACCAATCCGCACGGGACATCTTCGGACTGGAGGTAGGAAATGATTACCGCGACTGCCTCAAGCATATTCAGGTGGTTAACAGTACCTGTTTTTCCGAAACCGAGCATCCTTTTATCCAAGTAATGCAAACTGGCCAACCTCTGGCGGGGATGGAGTGTATTTTATCTCATCCTGACGGGGATGTAATCTTATCTGTGAATGCGGCGCCGCTTTATGATGCTCATGGTAAAATCGATGGGGTGGTGACATCGATTACCGATATTACTTCCCACAAACTGGCCGAAGTGGCGGAGCGCGATCGCGACGTTGCCCAAGCCAAAATCCGCGCTAAAACTGAATTTCTCGCCCATATCACTCACGAACTGCGCACCCCCTTAAATGGCATTTTAGGGATGTCCCAAATGCTCCAGCGGCAAATCTTTGGCGCTCTCAACCCCAAGCAACAAGACTACTTACGCCGCATCTATGGCAGCGGTGAGCATTTGCTAGAGTTAATTGATGACATCTTAGACCTGTCTAAAGTCGAAGCCGGTAAAGAACAACTGAAATTAGCCCCGATTTCCGTCACCGATGTTTGCCAATCATGCTTAAAATTAGTCCAAGAGCGCGCTTTTGAAAAAGGTTTACATATCCACAGCGATATTGAGGCAGCGGCCAAAATTTGCATCGCCGATAAACGCCGCCTCAAACAGATGCTCATCAATCTCCTCGCCAATGCCATTAAGTTTACCCCATCGGGCAGTATTTCCCTCATCGTGCGCCAGCTACCTGATGGGATGTATTTCACCGTAGCCGAACCGGTATCGGCATCCCTCCTGAAGATATGCACCTGCTATTTCAACCTTTCCAGCAGTTAGATAACCAGCTTAAGCTGGACGTGAAAGGCACTGGTTTAGGTCTCGCTCTCACCCGCAATCTAGCTCGCCTTCACGGTGGGGATGTGACGGTCACATCCACTTTGGGCGAAGGTTCTCAGTTTACGATTTTCTTGCCGGAAAGGCCAACTGGTTATGTGCCTTCTTCTTTACAGAAACTCCGGGTTAATCCTACTAACCAGGAGCCTCCTCATAATGGGCGGATTTTAATCGTTGATGGTGATAAAGATGGGGTGATGGTCTGGCAAGATTACTTACAGTATCTGGGATTTCAGGTAAAACACCTCTGGGATAATCAGGATTTCCTGCAGGTAGTAAATGCTTTCGTCCCAGATTTGATTTTACTAGAAATGACATTTGTGAGAGGATTCAGCGGCTTAGACTTAATCGCTGAGTTACGCCAACAGCCCCAGTGGCGAACCATACCAGTAGCGATTATTACTGCTACTACTGTGCCGATTTCTGCCTCTGAAGAAGAAGAAACCGAATTTACTGATACACCTTTTGAAGAAATCCAAAGTCGCTGTGTGGCTGCTGGGGCTAATGAATGTTTAAGCAAACCTCTGCCTCTGGAGGAACTGGATGCTCTTTTAGTACGTTTATTGCTATAGTCATTTATCCCTAGTCATTTGTCCTTTGTCCTTCTGCCTTGGGACAAGTGACTAGGGACAAGTGACTAGGGACAAATGACCAACCACAGCCTTTAAATTTCTTTAAAAACTAAAATACTCTCATAATTTGGTAAATCCAAAAATACCTCCTGTCGGAATGTGCCAATCTGTCTAAACCCTTGGCGCTGATGAAAGGCGAGGGAGCGCTGATTGCAGGCTGGTTTGGTGACAATGAAGGCAGATAGAACTGCTGGCGCTAGGCTTTGATATAATGAAGTATAGAGAAATTGCCCAATTCCCTGACCCATATAATTGGGATTCACCGCCAGAATTTTGATATAAAAATGTTGGGTCGTCAAAATTTTATCTATACAGCTCGCTTCTTGCCATATGATTTGCGACAATAACTCATCATCTATTTTTGGTTGTGTCAGCAACACAAATCCCAAGACTTCATCCCGATCCTCAACCGCTAGCCAGTATTGGGAACCATTAGTTAAATTATGATTGATTTCTTCTCCGGTCACTGGCGCCAATAAAAATCCTTGATCGCCCGCTAAAGTCTGGCGGTCTAAAACATGATGGTTGTGAATTTGGACAATTGAGTGAATATGGCGATTTTCTGCCTGGAGAAATTGGTAATTTGCGGGAGTCATTGTTCATTAGTAATTGGTTTTTGGTTATTATAGCAGGTTTGAAGTCGATGAGGATAACTCCCAGATGTCTCTGGTTAATTGTCAAAGGACAAATTTACACTAGGTCAAATGCTGGCGGGTAAACCACTGTGCCTATATAAGAGGTTTGATAGTGGGGAAATAGTTTCACTTGAAAGGCTTCCTCGGAGGCGGGAAAGGGGCATTTGATACCATAAGCAGCGGCGGTGACAAAGCCAAACCGGGAGTAATATTCCGGTTCACCCAGGACGATCGTCAATGGTTCCCCCATCTCCTCGGCTATTTCTAATCCCGCCTTCACCAAAGCACTCCCTATCCCCTGGTTTTGATGCCTTGGTGACACCGCCAGGAGGGCAAAACTCAGGACTCGCCTGGTGTCTTCTCCCACCAAGTCTGCGGAGGTAAACAGTGCATATCCTACCACCATCTTATCTGTGACCGCCACCAGGGACAACTGGGGTAGATAGTATTCAGAAGCCCGCCGCAGGTTCACCAAATCCGCTTCATTTGACCTGCCAAAGGCGTCCCGATCGATAGTGGCAATTTCCTTCGGGTCCCCTTGTTGTTCTCGCCGAATCTCCGAACCTAGTGTTTTCAAATATTACTCATTCGTTATTTGTTACATAAATGCTTGTTAATTCCTGACGGGATTGATGAGATAATTATACCGAGTCATCTGCTTTCGTTATCAGAAAAAATGAATCAAACGCAACCGGAATGTCAAAATTTGACAATCTCAGTAGATACCTTGCTGCAACTGCTCCATCAAGAGCCATCTTTACGACTTTCCCAAGACACCACCACGGTGCAAGCATCCCTAAGAAAAGCGATATCCCCGAAATTTGAAATCGTTTTTGCGGGTGCCTTCAGCGCGGGTAAATCGATGCTGATTAATGCGCTGCTAGAAAGGGAATTACTCTACAGTGCGGAAGGACACGCCACGGGGACAGAATGCCGCATTGAGTATGCGGAACCCAACGCCGAGCGGGTGGTTCTGACTTTTCTCAGTTTAGCAGAAATCCAGACCCAAGCGGTAGCTTTATGTCAATATTTAGGGGTGGAATTAACCAACCAAGTCAGTCTAAACCAGCCGGATGTGATTGGTGTGTTGCGGAAAGGGGCGGAAACTATCATCCAACTGGAAGGGGGGGAAACTAAGTCCGATCGGGCGAAGCAAGCGAAAGCCTTGATTTTTTTGCTCGATGGATTTGAAGCCAATAAAGAATACATCCATGCTAGCAAAAATAACACCTATTCAATGGAGCAATTGAAGTTTAACAACCTCAAAGAAGCCGCCAGCTATGCTCGCCGTGGGCGCAACAGTGCCGTTTTAAAGCGAATTGAATATTATTGTTATCATTCGCTCTTGCAAGATGGTAACATCTTAATAGATTTACCGGGTATCGATGCGCCGGTGAAAAAAGATGCGGAACTCAGCTATGAAAAAATCGCTGATGAGGAAACCTCAGCGGTGGTGTGCGTGCTGAAACCAGCATCAGAGGGGGAAATGACCACGGAAGAAACCGAGATGCTCGAAAAGATTCGGGATAATGCGGGGATTCGAGACCGGGTATTTTACGTCTTTAACCGCATCGATGATACTTGGTATAATACCCAGTTGCGCCGCCGCTTGGATGATTTGATTAATACCCAATTTCGGGATAGCAGCCGCACCTACAAAACCAGCGCGCTGCTGGGATTTTATGGCAGTCAAATCAAGCAAACGAGTCTGGGCGATCGCTTCGGACTAGACAGCGTATTTGCCGCCAGCGTCACCCCCGACAGCGACAGCGAAGAAGAAACCCCCCAATTCGTTTACGCCTTCAACAACTATTGCAGCAACTCCCGCAAACTGCCCAGCCAGTTTCGCATCTCCGTTAACAGCTATGAAACCCCCAATCAAAACTACCTCCGCATTCTCAGCGAGTGGGGAAACGACCTAATTAACCAGCTTATCCAAGATAGCGGTATCGAAGACTTTCGCCAAGGTATCACCCGCTACCTCACCCAAGAAAAACGCCCCCAACTATTCGCCTCCCTCGCCAACGACTTACAGCCAATTTGCCTCACCTTACAGCAAGGCTACCTACAGCAATACCGAGCCATTGACAGCCAACCCCGCGAAATTCAAGGCATCAAATCTCGGCGCATAGAAATGCTCAACCAAGAACTACAACGCCTGGGTAGTGCCTTGAGCCAGCATATCAGCCAAGAAGTCAACCAAATCATCACTAATGACTGCCGCACCTTTGAAGATAGCTTCCGCAAGCTGAAAGTTAAAATGGTATCTAAGCTGGATGAATTGCTAAAAAGCTTCTCGGTGGAACAAGCCTACAAGCTGGCTACTGCGAGCCATCCGCGCAATTCCACGGCGCCGCTGCTGGCGATTTTAGTGGAAGCCTTCTATTATCTTTCTAATCAGCTAGAGGATGTATTAGCCGCCGCCGCTGCGGAAGTCATCACCACCACTTTTGCCTATTTAAACGAACAAATTCGCCGTCAAGACTATTACCGAGATTTATCTCGGTTAATTGGCAGTGATGCAGGCATAGAAACTGCGCTCGATAAACTAGAATCACAAATACAGCTAGCGATTCGGGCGGCGGCGAGTGCGGAATGTGACCGATTTGTGCGAGAAAGTCCTCGCTTTTATGATGAAGGCACATTCTCGATTTACCAATTTCGCCAAGTGTTACAGCAAACTTCTCAGGGTTATGATGCTCTGAATGTGATTCAGGCGGAAGATGGTATCCGCGAACTCCTGAAACTGGACTTTGAACCGAAGGTGGGGAAAACTATTGCCAGTACATTTCGCCAAACCATCAATCAAATCATCAAAACTGAGCTTTTGCCCTTGGCCAAAACTCTAGAAGATGGTATCATGCAGCAATACAACCGGGCTCGCTCCCATGTGGAGAAAACCCTAGAACAAGAAGCCCAAGAGCAGTTAATCGAGAACCAAAATCAACTGCAGGAACTGCGGCAAAAAATTGGCGCCTATAATCAAGCCGTCACAGACATTAATCAATGTTTGTCCGCTCTCAATTTGGCGCGGTATCAGCTCCCCACGGTAGATTTAGCGGCTGAGGAGAGCCCCGCCACCCCTTCCCAGTCGCCAGCAGTGGAATTTTAGGGGACACCTCTCCCCTCTCTCCCTAACCTCTCCCAAAAAGGGAGGGGAGTAGAGGGGAGTAGAGGGGCGGGACTTTGAAGAGCTTCCCGGTGAGCAAACCGACAATCTCATCTCAAAATACAGGAGCAATTACATGACTGATAAATCTGATTATCTCGACGATGAGGATGTGATTTCTTTGGCGGAAAAACAATCGTTTATGATTATAGACAACTGGACATTTATGCCCGGTGAATTTTCCCAAAAAATGGAAAACTCATTAGTCACCAGCTATCATCAAGCTGTGAAAGAATGGTTTGAGAACACCATAGAGTGTAAGGTCCTCAAACCGGGGGCAAAATGGCAAAAGGGCAAAGTCAGAATTGCCATCAAACTAGAATTCACCCCCGATGAGGAGGAGGAAGTCCCAGAAGAGACGGAAACCCCTACAGAGGCAACCACGCGGCCCAGTTCCGGAGCCAACCAAGAAACTACGGCTCTAGATGAAATTAGAAGGCAACTAACCCAAAACTAGAGGATTTAGCGGCAAATAGGGAGTGGCATCAGGCTAATCGTAGGAGACATCTATGGCAGAGCAATTCCAGCCGCTCAATGGCGGCGAAGTGGTTTCCCTGAAACAAGCGGCGGAGAAATCGCCCCTACAAAGGGGATGTGTCGGCTCTTCCCCAGGTCCCCGTCCCCCCATCTCCCCGCACATCCCACCAGTTTATATAATTTATTGGCAATTTGCAATCAACAACCGAAAAAAAACGCCCACATCAGGGGCGTTGCCATCAGGGTGCATCTACTCCATTTAATCTAGCACATTTATTGAGGGGTGTCACCCCTCAAATATAAATTTTTTTAAAGACTTTTTAACATATTGCCAATATGGGATAAAAACGCCGGGGACAGGGGACGATCGTCCCCATCAGCCCACCCCAGAGGACAGGAACCCAGGGAGAGGACCTGCCTCAGCGAGCCACTTGAGAACCGTGTAATTTTTTGTTAAAGCTGCCTAGGACGGGCGATGAAGATAGGATAATAGAAATTAAACTTACAGCCTTTTCTGAAAAAATGTCGTACATCTTCAAATCCCGGCTCCTCTCTGGTCGAAGGATTTAGGGTGAGGGGTCGAGACCGGGCTATACTAAGTGACTATTGAACAACCACATATCTGTTTCATAACCAAATCAAAACCGGATAAATTGTGGCCAAATCGCGGCATATAGCCGCTCAAGGAGTTAATTATGACATTGGAAGATTTGTGGCGACAGAAAAGCGATAAGGAATTAGAAATCGCTGCTAGAGAACTGGCAGATTATCGAGAGGATGCCCAAAAAGTTATCAGAAACGAAATGATGAGGAGAGGTATGGTAGCCCCTGATTTACCTCCCAAGGTGCAACCGCCAACTCCTCCTCAGCCTTCCAGACAGAAACTGCTGGATGCTTTCCGGTTGACAGAAGAAGATTTAGTGGCTAACCGTCAAGGGATGTTGACCAAACGCCAGAAAAAGATGCTAGTAGTAGCAGCTAAAGATGAAGCGGTTTGGGCAACAGGATTTGCTTTAATTTTTGGTTTAGTAATGTACGGGATTCTGTACATTTTGGTGCAAGAGGGGCAAATAATTAATTTGGCTAATGGCATTTCTAGTGTAGAAGAAATTGTGCTGCTTGGAGTCACTGGGGTTTTGCCAACATTTTTTCTAATTCAAGCAGTGAGAATCTGGCTAATTTACCGCCGGAGTAGTTTAGCCAAGCAGGTGATGACTACCGATGGAGCTATTGAGTTGGAGGCGATGCGGTTGAAATATGGGGTAATGGTTTATCAAATGATTGTGGGGAAATCTAAGTTTGGGTTAACACCGGTGGTCTATAATCTCCTAAAAACTGGGAATTTATGCCGCATTTACTATGAGCCAATTACTCAGAGTATAGTAGCGATCGAGCCCATAGAAAAGGAGAGATAAGCAGAATTGCCCAAGATAGTAGGTAGGGAAGGCAATGGGGAGGTGGGAGGGAGCATCGCAGTTGGGGTAGAAGCATTCGCCCCGATAAATAGCGAATGCTTCGCCCCTACCCAGATATTGACAAAATCGGGATGCTCCCGAGGTGGCATTGCCGCCGAGAAAGGCTATAACAAGCCACGATAACGAATAAATAGCAAAACCGCAGCCCAAGACCCCAAGGCCACTTTTATGGCAACGAGAATATTGAGTAAAGGAATAAAACCACCACTAACTAAAGCACCTAATTCGCCGTGAGGCAATTCTACCCCTGAGAGATTAATCGCTGCCAAAACGATGAAAATGAGAACTGAAATTTTTTCCCAAGTAGCGGCATTCCAGCGTTTGTATATAGCCTGCATTTCATCCATTGATGAGGTAATAGCTATGAGACCGATCGCCGTACCCCCAGCGACTCCCGCCGCAAAACCACCACCGGGAGTTAAATGGCCGCGAATTGCCAGTTCAACCCCCACCAAAGCAGCAATAGTGGCACCCAGACGCGCTAGCACAATTGACGGCTGATCCGTGAATTGATAGACTTTACTGATGGGCTTTTCATTGGCGAGCAAAAATTGGACGCCTAAGATAGCGATCGTAAATACCACCACTTCAAAGATGGTATCATATAACCGGTTTCTCAGAATGATAGCAGATACCGCATTGGGAATACCACTATCGCGCACTACGGATTCGACGATCTGGCTGTGCAAGAATTCTGGGAGGAGCGAATTAGAAGTGAAAAGAACTTTCACATATAGAGCGATACCCGCCACAAGGTAAATCCATTTCATTGATGCTGCTCCGCTGAATCTGGGACAATAGCCAAGGGTTGATAATCCGTTACCATCCGCACCGATGGCAGTTGGTTTTGCATAATTTCATAGAGACGTTTAATCCTAGTAATCGTCTCATAGTATAGAGGTTGTTCCTCATTAGAGGCTGTGCTTTCCCCAACCAGTTGGCTCTGTGATTTGACACAGATAGCATGAATTTCCTTATCTATTAGCGCTTGATGTAGAGTCTGGGCATCCTCGTAATTTACCAGTTCGAGACGCAGATACCATTTGCCAGTAATTGCGCGCAACTTGTCGAGTAAATGTCCCAATTGGGGATTCTCATCAAGGGATTGATCTTTGATGATGCCAAGGCGCATCACCATAGACGATCGTACCGCCACCGCATACAGAGTAATCGCCAGCAAAGTCCCTACCAAAGCCTCAGTCAAAGCCACATCCGCCGCTCCCAAGATGGAATATGTCAATGCAGCCAATGCCCCCAATATGCCCCGCATAATCATGGCATAGTACGGATTAGACTGCAGGAGCAACATCCCAGCCACTAAAGGCATCAGGAAAATAATCAGATAGATATAAAAATCAGTCATTTTTGCCGTTCCCACTAGAGCAATAAGCCAACACATACCCCAGCATCGTATTCCAAATGGCCAGACAAATAATCGCCAGGAGGAGCAACGGCCATTCACTGGGGCGATTCAGCAGCAATCCGAACAGAATTGCCATCGAGCCGAGGGTATCCGCCACCGACAGACTGTGGAGCTTGAAGAATACCGAGCGACGCTGGAGCAAATGGGAAGTCCCCCAAAAAGAAAAGACAATTCCCACACCTAGACAAACATAGCTAAACAGTTCGCTCATAAGTCACTCAATCGTTTCAGGATATGTGCCAATAGCATTAAACCCGCATTACCCACACTCAGGATAATCACTCCCACCACCCCAATCATCCAATCGTCTCGTAAGACAGAGACAACTAGAATCAGAATTGATGTTTTCGTTGAAATACTGCCTAACGCCAGCATTTTTTGCCAGACATCATCATCTTTCCATACCGTATATATAGGGATGAGTAGAGTCACAAACATGCCTAAGATAACCCAGTTGAGGATGATGCTCATACTCATACTCATACTTTTTTCCTCCGCCGCACCCAGTGGACTTCATAACCGCCATTTTCTTCGTGATATTTCAACACAATACTCTTGGGAGTAAAAGTGATGAGAAAAATATCTAAAAACACCAGTCCTGGTGGACGATTAGGCTGCACTTGTTCCATCGTCACCTCTTCAAAGTTATGGGGACGGAAGATGATTTCCACTGCCTCCATATAGGCTTGGGGAATCGCCACGATCGTTCCCCACAACGCCCGCAGCCAATCGGTTAACGAGCCCCGCACCTTATGGCTGTGGGGCAACAACAGCGCGATCGTGACGCCGATGATGATATTGGGCACGCTCAAATTCGCAGTGAGCAGAAACCAGATGACCAATCGCAATATCAGATTTAGATAACCAATCATGTCAAGACCACCCAGAAGATACTGCCACCCAGAAAAGCAAGATAGAAATCAGAGTCATCACTCCCAGCAAATCCTCGAATTGCTCAAACATCCTCGGCAGCTTGATTGCCGTGCGTCGAAAAATCAACCAATAGGCCAACCAACCCACACCGATAACTGCCACTGCCTTGATAATATTCAGCAGGTTGTATGCTTCATAATACACCACATTAGCCACAATCAGACCCCCAATCAATAATAGCACCCCCAGCCAAAACCCAACTCTTAAGGGCTTGGCTTCCTCCTGGGTCTTATGGGGTAAGAAGATAAACTTAGCAAAGGATATCGCCGTTCCCACCGCCACCAGATTCATCGCCCAATCCTGCCAAGGCAGGAGATTTTTCATCGTTAATACCTTGGCGCCAAAGCCAGACAGTAAAGGAAAGCCGGAGATAGAGAAGGCAGCAACCACTAAGGCAACCCAGAGAGACGTATCGATCGGCTTAGATTGCAGCTCCTTGAAATTGCGACTCGGTAAAGCACCAGCGAGCATAAATAATGATGATTTTACCAAACCATGCGTCAGGGTATAAAAGCCTCCTACGGGAGGTGCAGCGAGGATAAAACCCAATTGGGAAACCGTGTGAAACGCTAACATCCGCTTAGTATCTTTTTCAAACACCGCATAGCAAACGCCCAAAATCGCAGTGCTTAAGCCAAAGAAGCGAACGATCGGATTAACTTCATCCAATATCAGAGCGCACCGCACCAGAGGAAAGACCCCCGCTTTCACCACCACCCCCGAAAGCATTGCCGAAACAGGCGTTTCTGATTCCGAGTGAGTCATGGGTAGCCACAATCCTGAGACAAACACTCCCCCCTTGGTCAGCAATCCCATAAATATGAGGGCTATTGCTTCCGGTGGCGCACCGCGCAACCCTTCAAAACTGAAGGAATGATGGGCTTGATACACCAGTACAACCCCCACCAGATAGAAGAGCATGGCGATGTTGCTGACAAAGAGATAGCGCAAGGCGACCCAAATCGAGCGATCGTTTCTGGGATAAGCCACTAACAGACATCCCGCAATCCCGCTCACCTCTAGCGCCACATACAAACTCACAAAATCTGTACAGACAAACGCGGCGTTCAAGCTGCCATGCAGAATAATCAGTTGGCCATAAAAGAAAGCCGTTTTATCGGTTTGCCAACAGTAGAGAGTCACCGCCGCCGTCACCAGTGCATTGGTCAGGATAAAATAACCGCTCAATTCATCCACCAACAAAGTGACGCCAAAATTATCCAGTAATTTCAGGGATAATGACGGCTGGGAAAATAGATATAAGCCATAGGCTAGGGAGGTAATGGCTGTAATTATCGCCAGATAGCGGTCTATTTTGGGTAAAATAAAAATCAGGAATCCCGTCAAAAAAGGCCAAACTATAAAACCAATAGTGATTGCATTCATACCAAATTATTTTTTTCAATTTCTGAACTTTCCAATGTGGGATTCTCTTTCGATAGCTTCATCACCCCAACTAACATTACAGCCTGAATCGACAGCCCAATCACGATGGCGGTTAAGATGACCGATTGAGGCACTGGATCGGCATAGCTAGCATTATTTTTAGCGTTGCCAATAATCGGGGTAAACAAGCCTTCTCGCGCTGCCACCAGCACGTAATAGGCAATCACCCCTGTACTCATCACATCCATTGAGACAATCTTCATCAACAGATTTTTCTTAAAAATCGTGCCCAAAAACCCGAAGACTATGATAGCAAATACGAATGCTTCTAATCCAATCATTGTGTTTTTACCCTGTTTTGATTAAACTTACTTTTCCTAAGAGTAAATTATTTTTATTCCTCCATTACCAGCTACACAACCAATATTTCTATAGGTTGTAATCTTAATCTACTTCTGCTCCACTATACCATAGTGTAATAATTTTTAACATAAGAAAAATTACTGCTGACAATAAATTCTATAGGGATGCCCCCCAACCGCCACCGCTACAAAGTGGGTAAGTAGCCAATTGGTTAAACATAAGGTATGGTTTATGGTGCGGGAGCGGCCAAAGAAAACCCTTGCCGCGTTTGGCAAGCACTCCCATCCCCCCAACGCCTCACCATTACCGGCGCTGTGGCGGGTCGATCGGGTCCGAGCGAGGTACAGGCTCCTCCTATCGCCCCAGCCCCATTTATAGTCATTTCAAATAAGAGTGAGAGAGACGCCAGATGTGCTAAAATTCAGAAGAATCATTAGGGAGGGGTCAGAATGGCTTATAGTCTGGACTTGAGAAAACGAGTCATAGAGTACATAGAGAATGGGGGTAGTATAACAGAGGCCGCCGCGCTGTTTCAGGTAGGGAGGGCAACTATCTATAGATGGTTAAACAGGCAAGACCTAAAACCGACGCCGGGAAAAGGCCGCCAGCGAAAGCTGGATTATGAAGCGCTAGAAACAGATGTGTCAGAGAATCCGTCAGATAGATTGATAGACAGAGCCAAGAAGTTTGGCGTCAGACCAAGTACGATTCACTACGCTTTCAAGGTGTTGAATATCCGGCGAAAAAAAAGAACTTCGCTATCGAGAAAGAGACCGAGACGAACGCATTAAATATTACAGAACCTTGAGATAAATGATGAAAATTTAGGGCAGCCAAAGTCTTGTATTTATTGATGAGTCAGGATTTGAGCCAGAACCGAGCTGTGTTTATGCCTGGTCAAAGAAAGGGACAAAAGTCTGGGGAGATAGAACGGGAAAAAGAGGCAAAAGGTTAAATATAATCGCCGCTAGAAGAAAAGGTGTACCCGACTTAATTGCGCCGGTTCTCATCACCGGGACTGTGCATGCTGCCGGATTTGAGAGATGGTTGTCTCTCCATTTATTGCCGGAGTTATCCTCACCGTCGATATTAATTATGGATAACGCGCCCATTCATCGAAAGAAGGTGATTAGAGAATTGGCCGAGGCGGCTGGTCATCAAGTAGTATTTTTACCCAAATACTCACCAGACTTAAATGACATAGAGCCTGATTTTAGTGCTTTAAAGAGAGCCCGAATGTAGGCAAGTTTTGACAAATCTATCGACGAAATTATCCGAGAGTATTGCGCCCGATAGTGTCTCGCTTCTATTTGAAAATACTATATGTCAGCGTAGGGGGGATGTGTTAGTTTCTCCAAAAAGAAGGCTTAACCCGAAAAAAAAACTTACCGGGCAGAAAAAGTAGTAACGGAAGTCGGGAGGCAGTCGCGAGTTGATTACCGGAGTAGGATTCAAGATGTCCCACAGGAAAAATTGATATTTCTAGACGAGACAGCGTTCTGGGTAGGGATGATTCGCGAGATGGCCAGAAGTGAGTGCGGGCAAAAAGCCTTCTGTTTAATCCCCTTTTATAAAGGGAGAAAAATGACATTAATCGGCGCTATAAGTAGCAGAAGAGTTGTGGCGAAAAAAGCCATGATTGGCTCGATGAAGAGTGAAGATTTTCTGGATTTTGTGGCCAATGACCTCGTGCCGCAGCTCAAGCCAGGGGATGTGGTAGTTATGGATAATCTTAATATCCATAAAAGGGAAGGTGTCGCCGAACTGATTGCGAATGCCGGAGCCCGGAGTAGAGTATTTACCACCATACTCACCAGACTTCAATCCAATTGAGATGTTATGGTCAACGGTTAAGTCAATGACTGGCGCTGATGCTGATTGGAACAACTACGTTTAAGAACTGGTTTACCAAATGCTGCTACTGTACCAATTAAATCGTGAACAATCTGTACTAATTAAATCGTGAACAAGCTGTAAATATACTAGGCTCGATAAATTGTAGAGGCGGTGCAGAAAGTGCCTGCCCCAGTGGTAGGGGCAACCACGGGGGGATTGCCCCTACCACTGGTTAGCTCCTGACTGGTTTTTCATTAGTCCTTAGTCCTTTGTCCTTAGTCCTTTGTCAAATGAAAAATGACAAGGGACAAGGGACAAGGGACAAGGGACAAGTGACCAAGATTGGATTCCGACGGGAAAGATTTTCCCGTGGATGAGCCAAGGCGGGATACGCCAGACAGAGGCAAGGATGATTGCCGCTGTGATTGACCATATGAGGAATGCGGGGGATCCGGAGGACTGAGAGTAGAGGGGCGTATTTAGACTATAGCCCGGTAGCGATCGGCCTGTGAGCTTGACTGAAGTCGGGAGACACAATCAGCGATAATCTTGGTTGGACTCTGGTTGCAGCTTTAGTGGAGCCACTTTCAGGCAAGAATAAACAGGGGGGGTGTGGATGCTAGACCCTGATGCTGATTGGAGCAACAACTCACCATAAAGGCAACTGAGGGGAGGGTATCATCCCCCAGGAGCCACCAGGGGTAGGTGCTGCCTACTTGAAGTTTCTTTACAAATAGATACATTGTGATACCATCTGGGTAATTTGACAGGGCTGATACCTGCCTTGAGGGTCAGCCAATTGGTGGTGGAGGAGTATTCGGAAAGTGCAAAAATTGAGGCAGTTACATCCTTACCTGCAAAGGACAGGTCCGGAACCGCTCCGGGTTGGGGTAATTGGTGTGGGCAATATGGGCCAGCATCATGCACGGGTCCTCAGCTTGCTCAAAGACGTGGAGTTAGTCGGCATCGCTGATGTCAACCTAGAAAGGGGACTGGACACGGCAAGCAAGTACCGAATCAAATTTTTTGAAGATTATCGGGAGCTGCTGCCCCACGTGGATGCGGTCTGCATTGCTGTACCCACAAGATTGCATCATACCGTAGGTATGACCTGTTTGCAGTCGGGGGTACATGTGCTGATTGAAAAGCCGATCGCCGCTAACATTGCCGAGGCAGAATCTCTGGTGAATGCGGCGGCGGAGTCAGGCTGCATCCTGCAAGTTGGCCATATCGAACGCTTTAACCCAGCATTTCAAGAACTGAGCAAAGTGCTGAAGACAGAACAGGTCCTGGCGTTGGAAGCTCATCGGATGAGCCCTTACTCTCACCGCGCCAACGACGTGTCCGTAGTCTTAGACTTGATGATTCACGATATTGATTTGCTTTTGGAACTAGCAGCGTCCCCGGTGGTGCGGTTAACAGCCAGCGGTAGTAGAACCTGCGATGCACCCACTAATCATAGCCAAAGTGGGGGGGTGGTGGATTATGTCACGGCAACTTTAGGTTTTGCCAACGGCATTGTGGCCAATCTCACCGCCAGTAAGGTAACGCACCGCAAAATCCGCCGGATCGTGGCTCATTGCCGCAATTCACTGACGGAGGCAGATTTTTTAAATAATGAAATTTTGATTCACCGCCAAACTACAGCCGATTATATGACGGCCTACGGTCAGGTGCTTTACCGCCAGGATGGGCTGATTGAAAAGGTTTACACCAGCAATATCGAGCCTTTACACGCGGAATTGGAGCATTTTGTCGGTTGTGTGCGCGGTGGCAACCAGCCTTCTGTCGGCGGACAACAGGCGCTCAAAGCCCTGCGGTTAGCCAGTTTAATTGAACAAATGGCTCTGGATGGCAAAGTTTGGCGCCAGGGAGATTTGGAACTGGTTAATCCCCAGGCGGTGGCTTTTTGATTCCTGGTCATTTGTCCTTGGTCATTTGTCCCTGGTAACAGAACAAATGACCAAGGACCAGGGACAAAGGACAAAGGACAAAGGACAAAGGACAAAGGACAAAGGACAAAGGACAAAGGACAAAGGACAAATAATGCTTGGCCCGATGGCCTAAAATAACTGCTGTAGTGCTTGGCAGATAGCTTCGCTGACTAACTGGTTGCCCTGAGAACTCAGGTGAATGTGGTCTCGGTACAAGGTGGCGGGTACAGCATGAGTCTGAAAAGCGCTCAGCAGGTCGAGGTAGGGGATTTGCTGTTGTTGGGTGAATTGGTGCAGGCGTTCTCTGGCGCGGAGTTCGTAGTCACGAGGGCCTGACGGGCTAGTTTCCCGCTGTAAGGGGGTAATGGCGAGGAGGAATTGGCTGTTGGCCGATCGAGCGAGCTGTTGTAGCTGGCGAATGGCTTCTAGGTTATGACCAACGATATCGCCGGTTTCTTGGGGTAGAGATGGCTCTGGGGGTGGAGGGAACAGATAGCGGCTGAGGACTTCGGCGATCGCCCCATTGGGTTTACTGGCGGGGTAGAAACGACTGCGCCCCACAACCACAGAACTGGGAGGTCCAGCAAATAAATCATCAGTATTGAGTAGCAAAACCAGAGTGCGGGCGCCGAAAGTCCCAAACCGGCGCACAAAGGCGAGCTGGTTTCTCGGTCCCCAAGAGTTAGCACTGGCATTGAGGACTTCCACCGGTGAATAGGTGGTGGAGAGGCGTTTGGCCATAAGTGCCGAAATAATCTCCTCGCCATCAGTCCACCAGCCGCCATTGGCTACAGAATCTCCCAGGAGCAGCAGCCGGATGGTCTCCGGCGGCGGCTGTGGTGCCACCTCCGGGCCGCGCATGGAATACTGGTTGATTTCGATTAAATTTCCAAACCGCCGCAACCGCTGAGAAGGTGCCAGCAGATAGCCTATTTCCGGGTCTGGGAGGTAAATCAGGGGATTGCCAAAACCAAAAATCGCCCGGAGCAAAAGTTCTAGTGCCAAAATCCCGCCCACGCAGACCGCTAAGATTACCAGTGCTATTTTCACCACCATTTCCCCATCAAGTGCCCCCCAGATGTATGATAACCCCCTGTAGGCAAGAGCAATTGTGCTTGACTCCAACCTAATAGGGGCTTTTGCGGCTGCGGTCAAGCCCCAACGAACTGAAAAGGGATGTGGTTTTTGCCGTTAAAACTGGGATGCGGTGGAATTAAGATTAACCATAGGGTGGTAGCGTGGGCTTAAGCGCCCGTGCTACAACTGCGGGCGGGAACGCTCGCACTACAACACCGCATCCATAAGTGAAGTAGGGGTTTGGTTCCCTTTCCTCTACTTCAGTTGATCTACGTTATTGCTGAGTCCGATGGGAAGCAAGTGGACTTATATCTACAACAAATCTTCAAAACCCCAAATCCAATTATTGGCGTAGTGCATTTACAGCCCCTACCTACCTCTGTGAGATGGGGTGGCAGCCTGAAAGCGGTTATCGAGCGAGCGGAGCGAGAGGCTGCGGCTTTGGCCTCTGGGGGTGTTGATGGGATTATCGTCGAGAATTTCTTTGATGCGCCTTTTACGAAAGAGCGAGTGGATCCGGCGGTAGTTACGGCGATGACTATATCGATCGAGCGGCTGATGAATTTAGTGGCTCTACCGATCGGGATTAATGTCTTGCGTAATGATGGCTTGAGCGCGATGGCGATCGCCTCTTGCGTGGGCGCCAAATTTATCCGCGTTAACGTCCTCACCGGCGTCATGGCTACAGATCAGGGAATCATCGAAGGCATTGCCCACCAACTGCTCCGCTATCGGCGGGAATTGGGCTCTGATGTGAAAATCTTTGCCGATGTCTTGGTAAAACACGCCCGCCCCCTGGGGGCGGAAACTCTCCACGCGGCGGTAAAAGATACGATCGAGCGTGGTTTGGCTGATGCCGTGATTCTCTCCGGCTGGGCTACAGGCTGCCCCCCAGTACCCGAAGATCTGGAACTAGCGAAGGACGCCGCCAAAGACACTCCGGTTTTTATTGGCAGCGGTGCCAACTGGGAAAACATCTCCGCTCTGATGTCAGCCGCCGATGGGGCGATCGTCGCCAGTTCCCTCAAACGACATGGCAGCATCGAGCAACCGATCGATCCGATTCGAGTCAGTCAGTTTGTGGAGGCGGCTCGCCGGAGCATCACCACCAAAAGCAAAAGCCAATCTGGGATAAACAGCGTTTCTCAAACCAAAATCTCAGCACATCAAGAGGGTGGTGGATGAGGGGCACAGAAACCCGGTGTAGCACAGGAGCATCTTGATCCATCAAGTGGCAGTGGTATCCCATGTTTCCCGTGGCTCATCCCGAATCCGGTAGGGGTTTGGTTCCCCAACCCCCTACTATCCGACTCTTCGCAGACAAGGGAATATTCTTGCCTTGTCCCTACGGATCGCCGATCCCCCATCCAGATTACAGGTGGTGGGGGAAATTTCCTCCCCGTCTCCTGTTGAAGACGTTTCTTGAATCTCAAATCTAAAGTCTAACAACCCCAATCTATATCCGTTGCTCTGGCTTTAGCCCGGGAGTTGTCCAGCCAACCCATAATGACGATCTGGCAGAATTACTCAATATCTAATAACGCTCAATTTATCCTCAGAGGCTCGTGGTGATGAGCTTTGCGGCTCCGTCGCCTTGTTGAATTGAAAATCTCGCTTTCTTTAATTGGCATAAAGGTCTTATGAAACGCCGAAGTTCTACTCCGTGGATTTATCGCTGGTCCCGTCACACGATCGGGGCGATCGCCACCGCCGGTGTCTTGGAAACTGCCTTTCTTACCATTGCCGAATACACCGGGGGCGCCGCCTCTGTCTGTCCTACCAGTGGCTGCAAGGAGGTACTAGAAAGTGCTTATGCCACCGTATTTGGAGTACCTCTAACCCTGTTTGGGTTGTTGGCATATGCGGTAATGGCGGTAATGGCTTTCGCTCCCCTGGCGATTAATCCCGAAACCAGCAAGCAACAGCGGTCTCAAGCGGAAAATATCACTTGGCTGGGGATGTTCGCTTTGGGCACGGCGATGCTGGTGTTCAGCTCCAACCTGATGTATGTGATGTTGGTGGAAATCAAAGCCATTTGCCCTTACTGTATCGCTTCAGCCATTTTCTCCGTGGCGATTTTCTTCCTCACCGTAGCTGGTCGGGACTGGGAAGACCTAGGGCAGCTATTTTTCATCGGTATTGTGGTGGGGATGGTGACACTGATTACTTTGCTGGGGATTTACGCTAACGTGGATAAACCTGGTGCATCAGGAGGGGGCAGTGGCAGCCAAACCACCACGGTTGGCGGTGAAACCGGACCACCGATTATCAATGAATCGGGAGCGGCGGAAATCGCCCTGGCGGAGCATCTGGCCAAAATTGGCGCCAAAGAATATGGTGCTTATTGGTGCCCTCACTGCCACGAGCAGAAGGAACTATTCGGGAAACAGGCTTTTGCCCTGCTCAATTATGTAGAATGCGACGAGAAGGGGAAGAATGCTCGCCCCCAACTCTGCAAAGATGCTGGCATCAAGGGCTTTCCCACTTGGGAGATACAAGGCCAATTCTATATCGGGGTGCAGAGCTTGGAGAAACTAGCGGACGTATCCGGCTATTCTGGGCCTCGAGACTTTAAACACTCCTTACCTCAGCCTAGTGGCAATTGATCGTTTAGTCATTTGTCCCTCATCATTTGTCCTTAGTCCCTTGTCACTTGTCCCTTGGTACGGGTGATTCGCCAATCGCCCCTACTCATTTGTCCTTTGTCATTGGTCACAAAGGACAAAGGACCAATGACCAATGACCAATGACCGGGGACAAATGACAAATGACTAATGACTAATGACTAATGACTTCAGGAAAATTTTCCTACCGGATGGCTAGACGACTCAAGCGCTGATCTTCACATGGCACAGAAATTCTGAGCTAAACGATGAAGCCACCGGACAAAATCAAAAAGAATCTTTGGGCTGCCTGTATGGGTAGGTTTACCCAGATCCTTCGCTATGGACGGAGGGCAGGCGTTAACCAGCTACGACAGGGGGGAGAATGGCGCTGGCTGCTGTTTGCATCCTCTGGCGTTAGTGGTTTAGTGCTGCTATTACGTTTGGCTGGCCTGTTGCAGTCCTGGGAGTGGGGGACATACGATTTGCTATTTCGCTGGCGCCCCCCAGAAATGCCGGAACAACGTATCTTGATTGTCGGCATTGATGATGATGATATTGGTCACATCAAATCTTGGCCGATGTCCGATCGCCTCTTGGCTGAGCTGCTGCAAAAATTGCAAGCGTCGGAGCCGGTGGCGATCGGTCTGGACATTTCCCGCAATTTACCCATGCCTCCTGGGACCGAAGAACTGGATGCGGTATTAAAGAGCATCCCCAACCTGATCGGCATTCAGACTTTGGCGGACCAAAGCAATATTGGTATTACACCGCTACCGGTACTGGCGGCGGCGGAACAGATTGGTTTTAACAATGTGATGATTGATGCCGATGGTAAGGTGCGCCGCAATTTACTCTACTGGCGGACGAGCCATGATAACCAGTTGCATAAAAGTTTGGCGCAAAGGCTGGCTTGGATTTACCTCAATGCTAAGGGATTGCCCCCGCAGCCGGTGCCGAACAATCCCAGTTATTTGCAGTTGGGCCGCACTGTTTTGCGCCCGTTTGAGGCTTCTGATGGCGGTTACGTCCGCGCTGACAGCTTGGGATACCAATTTCTGGCTAATTTTCGCCCTAGCAAGGACATCTTTGATACTGTAACTTTGCGTGATGTCCTCGCCGATCGGGTGGCACCGGAACGGATCCGCGATCGAATTGTCCTTATTGGTGCCAATGCTAGGAGTATTAAAGATTTCTTTGAAACTCCCTACAGCGCTGGACTCGTATCGGCTCCTGACGAAATTGCTGGTGTGGAACTCCACGCCAATTTTGTCAGCCAGATTCTCTGTGCTGCCATTGATGGACGCCATCCCTCAATTCGGGTTTGGTCTGACCCGATCGAATGGCTGTGGATTTTCCTGTGGTCCGCTGTCGGCGCTCACCTATGCTGGCGCTGTGGCACCCCCTCCCGCTCTTTCATCGCCATCATCATTAGCCAAGGGGTCATCGGGGCTATCTGTTACATAGCTTTCCTCTTTTGCTGGTGGTTGCCCCTGGTCCCCTCCGCACTCAGTTTGCTGGGATCCGCCATCACTGTCACCAGCTACATCGCCCACCTTCAGGATGAGCTGAAAAAATCCAAAGAATTCTTGAACCAAATTATCGATACAATTCCTGACCCGATTTTTGTCAAAGACCAGCACCACCGGTGGGTAGTTTTGAATAATGCTTATGCCAATTTTATTGGTTATCCAATTAGCTCCCTAATTAACCACTCAGAATTTGATTTTCTCCCCGGTCGTGAAGCTGCTATTTTCCGCGATAAAGATAATTTGGTTTTTGCCACTGGCCAATCCAGCGAAAACGAAGAAGAATTCACCGATGCGAGGGGGATTACTCACTTTATTGCCACCAAACGGTCTCTCCATCGAGACCCGGCGGGCAATTTATTTTTAGTCGGAGTGATTAGAGATATCACAGAGCGCAAGCAAATGGAAGATGCCCTTAAGCAAACTGCTGCTGATTTGGCGCGCTCCAATGAGGAATTAAAACTTTCAGAAGACGGCTTGCGTTATATCGCTTATCACGATACTCTTACGGGCTTACCCAACCGAAAGCTATTTTATGAACGATTGGATCAAGCATTAGAATGGGCGGCAATTAATAATCAATCTGTGGCGCTGATGTTTTTGGATTTAGATGGGTTTAAGTTGATTAATGATACCTGCGGACATGATACCGGTGACTTGCTCCTGCAAGCTGTTGCCGATCGGCTGACCCGGAGCTTGCGGGGTAGCGATACCGTCTCTCGCCTCGGCGGCGATGAGTTTACCGTGATTCTCCCAGCCATTTCTGAACCCATCAAAGTGGAACGGGTGGCGCAGAAAATCATTACCACCCTCAGCCACTCGTTCGCGATCGGTGGCGCGGAAATTTCTGTCACTGCCAGTATTGGTATCAGCTTGTATCCCGGTAATGGTGAAGATGCGGACACTCTGATTAAAAACGCTGATGCTGCCATGTACCGCGCCAAAGAACTAGGTAAAAATCAATACGCCTTTTCTCAAACTAAACCTTAGTTTTTTTTTATTATTAATTACGTATCTGTAATTTTTATAGCCATTACGGGCTCAATGATTAATTTTACAAAATTTAATATTAAGATATGTAAATATCAGCGGGCAAAGTTATGGGAGACAGAAAAGTGTTGTTAGCTCAAAACCTTTCCAGAGAGCCAATAGTGGATGATTATAAAAAAAATCTAAATGCAAGTAAATATACGGAAGTGTACCGAATCAGGGAAAATAATTACTGGACATATTCGTGAATATACGTATATAATACGGTTAGAGAATCTACAGCATCTCATCAAGCAGGGGTTATGAGGCGATGGGTCTTATGGGCACTACAATCAAAGTTAGCACCGCGGCAGTTTTATTAATGGGACTGCAACTGATGACCACAGGGACGGCATTGGCAAACGTCAAAGCTGGGACGAATATGGAGATGGAATGGCAGGGGATGACCACCACGCAGGTGGCGGATATCGCCACTGTGGCCCAAGCTCAAGACCCAGAAGTGCCCCCCGGAGACCCGAAACGCACGGGCAATGCAGGTCCCCGGTAAATGCCACGAAAACTTTCATGCTCAAGGACGGCACCCAAGTCTAAACATGCTCCTCATTTGGCTCTCCACCACATCAACATTAGATTTGCAATCTTCCTAGCTGCAAGAGTTAGTGGCAAGAGGAGATTTTGACCAATAATCATTTCTAACCCAAGTGTGAACCTCCCAACTGGCCTCGGTTTCTGGAAAATCACTGCGATAATGCCCGCCACGACTTTCCGCCCGAAAAGCAGCACTGGTGAGAATTAAATGCGCTACATCCAATAAATTACGAGTTTCTCCCCAGTGGCGGATCTCTTGGTCAGCATCCGGGATACTCAACACCAGGGGCGGGCTGGGCTGACAAGATAAAAGATATTTGCTCAAATCTAAAGCGGCGAATTCCGATCGCCACACCTGAATCTGAGAAATCGCCTGGTCTAAACTGGGCTGGCTGCGACATATGCCAGCAGTTTCCCAAACCAAACGCCGCACATCTCGCCGCAGACGATCGATTGTATCCACCTCAGCGGACCAGCTACCAAGGTAGGGGGAGATAGGAAGAAGAGGAGATGGAGGCGAACTCGAAGCCGTGGCGACCTGAATCTGTGCTAGCTGGGCCGCAAATACAATGCACTCGAGCAGCGAATTGCTGGCGAGACGGTTGGCGCCGTGGACGCCGGTGCTGGCAGTTTCCCCCACTGCGTACAAACCGGGAATGGAGGTGGCGCAGTGCAAATCTGTAACAATGCCCCCCATCCAGTAATGGGCGGCAGGGGCTACGGGTACGGGTTCGGTGAATACGTCGATGCCCCAGTGGCGACAAACTTCGATGATGTTGGGAAAGCGGTGGCGGATTTTTTCTGGGGGAATGGGGCGCAAATCCAACCACACGCATCCCAGCTCTGGATCGGATCCGGCTTTTTGTAGGTGTAAAAAAATTGCCCGACTCACCACGTCTCGGGGGGCGAGTTCTCCGGCGGGGTGATAGTCGAATACGAATCGGTGCCCCAAGTGGTCCACGAGGTGGGCGCCTTCCCCGCGCACGGCTTCGCTAATTAAAAATCGGGGGGCGCCCGGTTTGGTGAGGGCGGTGGGGTGAAATTGGATAAATTCCAAGTCTCGCACTGCTGCACCGCTGCGCCATGCAATGGCAACGCCGTCACCAGTGCTGACTTTGGGATTGGTAGTTTTGGCAAATACTTGGCCGCCACCGCCGGTGGCGAGAACCACGGCACCGGCGCGCACCCAGAGGATATGTCCCTGATAAGCTAAGCAAACTCCCTGACATTGTTGGGAATTGGGGTGTAGCCACAGGTCTAAGGCGAAGGCGCGGGAGATGATGCGGATGTTTTGCCGCTCTAAGATGCGGGCGGTGAGGGTGCTAACCACGGCCCGCCCGGTGGTGTCTCTGGCATGGAGGACGCGGCGGCGGGAGTGGGCGGCTTCTAGGGTGAGGGCGAGGTCTCCCTGGTGTCGATCGAAGCTGACCCCTAACTCTAGTAATGAATTGACGTAGTATTTGGCTTTGCTGGCGAGAAATTCTACGGCTTCTAGGTCACAAAGACCGGCACCGGCTTTGAGGGTATCTTCAATATGGAGTAGGGGGGAATCGTCTGGGGCGATCGCAGCCGCCATCCCGCCCTGGGCCCAGTCACTGGCAGACAGGGGCAACTCATCTTTGGTAATCAACCCTACCCGCAATGATGAAGGTAGGCACAAGGCCGCATATAGGCCCGCAGCTCCGGCGCCGACCACTAGCACGTCAAAGGACTCGGGGAGGTCGGGATGAGACTGAGATTTAGCTGAAACATTCACTAATGAAAAATCGCCCCTTAGTTATAGGTTAAGCCGCAAGCATTAGGCTGGTGGCTACCTTATTTTACAAGGGGCGAATGTCATCAGTGTGGCTGAATGATCCGGTTTTGTCACTTGTCCTTAGTTGCAGGGTGGGCATTGTTGCTGATATCCCTGCTGTTAGCGTGATACCTCGGGCAATGCCCACCCTACGCGGCTTGTCCTTTGTTGTCGGGTGGGCATTGCTGGTGATATCCCTGCTGTTAGCGTGATACCTCGGGCAATGCCCACCCTACGGCTCACAGACTACTCCGAGAGCAAAATCGCTGTTTAGTAATAGCCGTTGTTAATCCGATCGTCACCTTCCACTAGCTCGGGAATGGCTTCTGTCACCGTGAAATCATCCAGGTGAGCTTGCAGCCGCTGTTTTTGGGTTTCGCTCAGTCCGGGAATCTCCAAAATGTCTTCCACCTTTTCATAGGGGGCGTTGTTGATGATTTTGGCGGCCAAGCTGGGGTAAAACCCTTGATACTTGCGGAAGGCGCGGATGTTGGTGTTGTTCAAATCGATTTTGCCAGCGATTTCGTTGAACTTCTCATCCACATCATTGAGGACCGGTGCTTCTGCCACTAACAACCGGGTGGGGGATGCCATCGGGTTGAAACCGGCGGCGAGGGCGTTTTGAGTGGCTCCCAAACCACTCCAGCCAAACAAAATGAACCCCAAAACTACGACAAAGCGAACCAATTGTCTCATCATCTGAATCGCTCCCTTATGTATAAACAGGATTTATAGCAAAAATTATCCCAGAATATTGCACCAGGAATCCAATACAGGGGGTGCCTGTTTATCTCCTCACCACAGCAGGGGTTTTTGCCCAGAGGCTGTGGTTATCTCGGTCCTGTGAAGGTCACACAGCTAACAAATAATACAATAATCCAGGTTAAGTTATGATTTTCACCTGTGATTGGCGTAATTTTCCCGGCTGACGCCTCAGCGCTGGTTGGGGTCGTCTGGCACGGGATGCTATATCCCTACCCCAAAACTATTCATCGCCCCCCGCCGCTAGGACACCCCCACAGTCTAGACTTTGGGATGGCTGTGGTGGAAAAATTTTTCCAGATCGGAAAATAAACCCCCATATGTGAGGGTGGCACGATCGTAGCCCTTGAGGTGAACGGTGTACTGCTCGAATAGCTGGTTTTGGTTGTGGAGGTCGGCAAAATATTTGTAGGTGGTTTCTCCCAAGGCGATGTCTTTGCCGATTTCTTTGGTGGCAGACTCTAGGCGAAATGCGGCGTTGACTGTATCTCCCAAGGCGGTGTAGTCGGGTCGATCGCCACTGCCTGTATTCCCTACCATTGCATATCCGGTGTTCACCCCAGCACCAATGCGCAGGGGAAAGGGGAGTGTGTAGCGTTTATTCAGGTCTTCGGTGATCAGATGTAGGGCGTTGAGGGCCTGCAAAATCCGCAACAATTCCTCATGGCTAGCGGTGTCGCTGTTGTGAAACCATACTGCCATCACGGCATCGCCGATGTATTTGTCCACCCAGCTACCGTGGTCTCGAATGATATTCCCGGCGTGGCGAAACCAAGTGCCGATGACTTCTGAGAGGATTTTTTCGTCGAGCTGTCGGGTCAGTACGGTAAAATTACGGATGTCCACTACCATGACTGATATCAGCTTGCGGACATACAGGGCGGCTGTGACGGTGAAATCCTGAGATTCTGGGTCTTCTTGGGGGTCTGGTTCTTCGCTGGGGGGGCAGCTAAACTGCAGTTCTGTCTCTCCGAAGGTGAGGCGATCGCCGTGGTGCAGGGTGACGGGAATGCTCACCCGCCTGCCGTTGACAAATGAGCCGTTGCGACTACCCAGGTCGATCAAATAAAATTCCCCGTTTTCAGTGCATTGCAGCATCGCGTGGTTTCGGGATATCCACCGATCGGACAGCACTAAATTGTTATCTTCGCCCCGACCGATAGTCCAGCAATTGCTACCCACCAAGGGAAGATAGCGATTGCCGGATTCAGTGGGCATAATCAGATGAGGAGCGCGTTTTAAAGTCACCGCAGTTGCTTACCTGTCCGTATTTGTTGGGTATAATAAGGTAGAGCCTAAAAAAACCCGAACCTCTTTCAGGGATTGAAACACCGCAGTTGCCTGCCTAAAGACTGGTAGTTGCAATGATATTAGGCTCTTTACCCGAATCCCTTTCAGGGATACCTAATTGGCGGCTAGAAAAAAAAGGCTATCTACCAAAATTGTACTCAACACCGCACCAGAAAACCCCCACCAGTGCAAATCTTTTTCCCTCCTCATCCCTAAACCTAACCCCACAAAGCCTGTCACCAGTAGCACTGCCGCTAGGACGGCGGCGCAGCCAACACCCCACGGAGTTTTGACTAGGCTCACAGCGTGCTGCATAATTGGCAACGCCAGTTCTGGTTCTACCCGCATCAGCAGCCGCCAGTGTGCCATCAAATCTACTAAGTAAAAGTATAGGTCGGTGACTGCAGTTCCCAGTAGAGAACCGAGATAAAACCAACTCCCTACTAGCCACTGTCGCCGCTGAATGCACCATATGGCCATTGGTAAACCGATCGCTTCTACGGGCAAGTGGAGCAACGGTTCCCACCTCATGCACCCCCAGTATAGGCTCCCCGCCAGCCAACTGCCACTGAATCCTAGGAGCAAATCTCCCCAGACCGCCGTTTGGTGGCGAGACATGAGCATCATGCTCAGCCACACCCAACCCCCCGTTAAGATTAAACTGACCAGGGGCAAGTGCCGCACTAGGGGTGCTTCGATGAATACCGGGACGCTGACGAGAAACACTGCTGCCCCGAACAACCACTGGGGCTGAGACGCTATTTGAGCCAAAAAAATGCTGGTGCTATTGCTGGCGTTGGCTTCTGGCTGCTCTGCCCTGCCAGCGGACCATGTATGGTTAAACAATTTTTCTTTAAGATTCTTTACTTAACTTCATCTTACTTAAGATATCACAGGTATGATTTGATGCCCTGATGCGGGATTATCTTGCCCATAAATCTCTCGGGGGGTACTTCATGCTAGGGGAATATCTACTCAAGTCGGGATTTGTGAGGAAAAAATGACTGGATTATCAAAGCGGTTTTTCACCCTGATGGGTGGTGCGGGAGTTGCTACGGTTCTATGGCCGGGATTGATTGCCCTGAGCTACACTGAGACGGCAACACCAGTTCAGTCGAACGGGGTAGCGGCTCATATCAACCTGTTTCAGGCGGTGATCCTGGGCATGGTTCAGGGCTTAACGGAGTTTATCCCCATCAGCAGTACGGCTCACTTAAAGGTGGTGCCGGTACTTTTGGGTTGGGGAGACCCGGGGGTGTCTTTCAGTGCGGCAATTCAGCTCGGCAGTATTGCGGCGGTGATTTGGTACTTCTGGGAGGACTTGACGACTCTGGGAATGAGTGCGTTTCAGGCTCTCAGAATCCAGAAATTTGATGATAAAGACCTGCGGGTGGTGTTGGGAATTGCCCTGGGCACTGTGCCGATCGTGGTTCTCGGGTTGGTGGTCAAATTCCTGGCTTCTGAATTTTACGACAATACTCTCCGCAGTTTGGGCTCGATCGCCATTGTCTCGATCGGCATGGGACTGCTCCTGGGCCTCGCCGAACGCATTGGCAGCAGAAAGCGCAATTTTGACCAGCTCACTCTCACTGACGGTGTGTTAATGGGGATGGCTGAGGCAATGGCTTTAATTCCAGGGGCGTCTCGCTCCGGAACTACCATCACCGCTGGTTTGTTTATGGGTTTGGAAAGAGGCACCGCCGCCCGATTTTCCTTTTTACTCGGCATTCCGGCAATTACTCTGGCGGGTTTGGTGGAACTTAAGGACTTACTGGAGTCTTTGGGCACTGCGGGAAGTAATACGGAAATTTTGCCTTTGGTGGGGGGGTTGGTTTCCGCCGTGGTGTTTTCTTATGTGGCGATCGCCTGGTTGATTCGGTTTTTACAAACCCAGAATACCTGGGTTTTTGTCTGGTATCGCTTGGGCTTCGGGTTCCTCATCTTAGGGGCAATCTCTGCTCACTTTCTCCCTAACGTCTAACTCTGTGCCCTCAATTCCGGTGGCGAAATAATACTTCTAAAATTCCGGGCTTAGGCTTGACATCTTGCTTTTTTTGTGCTTCGCGCTGCCGCGCCACCTGTTTGAGGGTTTTTTTCAGTATGGGGGGCGGTTCTCGGGCTGGTTCGTCTGTACTGTCCCACCAGGAGACGATCCTGCCCCCTGCAAATCCGCCAATGGCTCCGAGAATCAAGCCAAACCAGCCGGAATACCCCAGGGCGTAAAAGCCCAGAGTGAAAAACATCCCCACCAGCAATCCGGCGGTCATTCCCTCCCAGTGGAAAAAGGATTTTTGCTCGTCTTTCATCGTTGGCTATTTGTCCTTGGTCATTTGTCCAATTTCATTTGTCCTTGGTCATTTGTCTAGTGACAATTGATAATTGACAATTGATAATTGATAATTGATAATTGATAATTGATAATTATCAATTGTTAATTATCAATTCAAATGACAAATGACAAATGACAAATGACAAGTGACTAATGAGAACTGGTGGTCACAGCAGCCAGTTGCGGCTCGATCGGGGTGGTGGTTTCTATGGTCAACACCAGGGGGGTTTCCTCTGGGGTGAATGGTTCCCACCCAGCGATTTGAGCGGCGAGGAGGTCGGCGGTGGCGTCGGCGATGTCCCCGGTACGTTGACGGAGCCGATCGCGTAATACGGCTTCGGGGGCGGTGCAGTTAACAATCTGCAATGGTAAACCTGCGGCTTTTGCCGCCGCGATCGCCTCCCCACGCAGTTGCTCCCGGTCATACTTGGCATCTAAAATCACTGGCCACCCCAATTCTGCCAGCATTAGCCCCAATTCTAACACTCGCCCATAAGTCCGCTGGGTCATTTCTGGCGTGTAGAGGTCATCTCCTCCCCGCTGGTCTAGGGCCACTCCCCCTAAATGCTTCCGTACTGCATCCGATCGGATATGAATCGCACCCAGTCGCCGCGCCAACAGCTTCCCTACCGTACTTTTCCCCGACCCCGACAGACCGGACATCAAAAATAACTTGCCCTCACTCCGTTGTGTATAACTCCAAGCCAACTGATAATAAGCCGCCGCCGTTTCATGGGCCTGTTGCTTTTCCTCGGCGCTCACCCCTGGGTCATCCAACAGAAAGGAAGTCACCTTGCCGCGCACATATGCCTGACGGCTACAATAAAAAGACAACAGGGGCACCCCCTCCCAGTCTCCCGTCTGTTCCAGGTAGGCATTTAAAAAAGCATTGGCTAAATCTTTTCTGCCCCTAGCTTCCACATCCATCACGGCAAATGCTACATCATAAATCACATCCACCAACCGGAAAGGCTCATTAAATTCAATGCAATCAAACAGCAGTATTTTATCTCCCCATTGGGCGATATTTCTTAAATGTAAATCCCCATGACATTCCCTAATTTTCTTCAGAGAGATGCGGCGGGCAAATAGCTCCTGCTCAGAGGCAAATACCCCATCTGTATAAGCCTTCGTTTCTTCAAACTGTTGCTGGGTCTGGGGTCCACCGATGTACTTCTGAGTTTGGGCGTAGTTATCATCCACAGATTCACGAACTTTGGGGATTTCGCCAAACTGGGCGATATAATCATTAGTGATAGTTTGGGCATGGAAATCCGCCACTACCTTGCCCAAATCTTCCATATCTTTCTCGCCAATTAGTCCATTGGCAAACCGGGCACTCCACAGGTCATCTTGATTGAATGCCCGCATTTTCAGGACATATTCCACAATTTCCCCGTTTTGCCCTAGTTGGTATTCGCTCCCCTCTTGGGATATGGGTAATACTTCTAAATATAATTCTGGGGCACTGCGGCGGTTCATCCGCAACTCTTCTTGACAAAAATGCTGCCTTTTCTCTACTGTGGAATAGTCGAGAAAGCCGAAATTAACCGGTTTTTTCACTTTATAGGCATAATCCCCGGTGAGGAACACGTAAGAAACGTGAGTTTGAATCAGTTGCACGGGTGATGTTACCGGATGGGGATAAAATTCCGGCTTTAGCATTGCTTCAATTAAGGGAGAAAACTGGCCGTTACTCATGTTATGTTAACGATTTTATTTAAGTGAAATAAGGGCACGGCGTTATCGTTATTGGTCTCTACGTTCGACGCGAGATATTTGCGATGCCGTGCCCCTACAGTCACTTGTGCGCTTGTCACGCCAACAAATGACCAATGACCTGACGACCAATGACCAATGACTAATGACCAAGGACAAATGACTTTTGACAAATGTGGTTAGCTGGCAGCGGTGGTGGCGGCTTCTTCGCCAGCATCATCCTTTTGCGGAGGCAGGACGCTCACTACTACTTGCTTGGGTTCGCTCAGAGCGCTGACACCTTCGGGGAGGGTGAGTTCTCCCACGTGCAGAGCATCGCCGATTTGTAGTTCTGATACGTTGACTTCGATCGCCTCGGGGATACTATCCGGCTTGCATCTGAGAGTTATCTCTGTCATCACCGGGTCAAGCAGTCCACCTCCCAATTTCACACCCGCCGGGGTGCCAGTGTAATGGATGGCTACTTCCACATCTACGCTCGCTTGCGCCGACACGGCAAAAAAGCTGAGGTGATACAGCTCATCTTTCCAAGCATGGGTTTGTACTTCCCGCAGTAGGGTTTTACCTCTCCAAGACAAGTCGGGGATGTTCAGGTCAATGAGGGTGTTGTTGAGGGAAGCCTCTTTGAGCAGCTTTTCTGCATTTTTGGCAGTGATAGCTAGGGACAGAGATTCCGCCCCTTGGTGTCCGTAGAGGACCGCTGGAATCAACCCGTTTCGGCGCATGCTGTTGGGTTTGCTTCCTTCTGGCCGTTTTTGGCATTCGATCGTAATTTCCATTTTAGCTGCTATCTGTTATTTGTTACTCATTTGGGTCTGGGGCGGCAACCCCACAGGCAGTTTCCGCCATCTTGGCAAAACGCCACAAACTCCTATTATATCAAAATTGGGATAATTCTTACATGGAAGCACTGGGAGCCAGAGGAACCGGGGAGATGGGGCGTTGGGGTGGTGGGGGGGAACTGCGGGGAATCCCTTTGGCACCTAATCGGATTTGGATTTAGTGATGCAACAGATATCCTGGGGTAAATTAAAATATTTCAAACTGGGAAAGGCTGATTACAGCTTGTTCCCCAGTAGGGGCGATTCGCGAATCGCCCCTACGCCGATCAGATTATTTCTGAACAGGCTGTAATTGATACCTGCTATATAATTAGCAAAAAAATAGATTTTTCCAGAAACATTGGCGTTTTGATTTACGTCTTGACTCTCAAAGCATAAATTATGTTACATCTTGCCAGCGAAGTGATATTTTTCTCTATCAATAAAAATTATTTCACTGCCCCTTGGGTGGCTAGCCTCCATCCCAAGCGCACAGCAAGCGATCACCTGTAATGCTTCCTACCAAATGAACTTTCCTGTAGAAGGAGCCGATTAACGGCGGGGGGCGGAGAGGTTTTCTAATATTAACTGTCCCGGCTCTATCCGAATCGCGAACTGAGACAAAATATCTTGACCGATAATACCATATTGGCCAGACCACAACACACCAATATCGGTTGTCACCTTATGACCCCCGAAATTAACTTCCACCTGTACCAGGGGAGATCGACGCATAGATAAAGCTTCTGCCCCAATTTGGTAGTATATCTGTCCCTGGTGTCCCAGAGCATTTGTCAAACCCAAGCTCTGAGCTTGGGCAAAGGTTAAAAATGAGTGGGTACTCCCACTGTCGATTAATAATTTCTGGGCTTTCCCATTCACTTCTACTTGTACGAATGGCAATCCTCCCTCTCGTCGGATTGGGACAACACCTCCCCACGCTGCCTCCGGGAGGATTCCGATCGCCACAGAAAAAACACATAGGCAAACGCTGCCCATCATCCGAGAAATTGCCGAGATTTTTTTCATAAGTATCACCAATTTAATTACTGTGTAATCAGCAGCATAATTTGTGCGTCCCTCAATTCAGCCATAGCTGCCAAGGAGCGCTAGTCATTGTGTGGTAGCTCTTAGCTTTTGTTTTGATGGAGAGCGACCTTATCTGACTGTGCTTGTTGGGATGTAGATATCTCTCGTTACCGAGAAAATATTCTGTTTTGAATTGATTGGTCAAATAACCCCCATTTTTCTGATGACAATAATTTTCATCGTCTAGCCATGCCAAACTTTAGCATAGTAATAACCTGCTGACTGACAATATATAGATTGGGTGAATGACCGTTACTACGAAAGACAATTAGTCGGCCATACCAGATACCTGTTTCTTCGCTAAATACCAGTATTAGCTTACCGCTTCATCAAAAACCTCCAAGAAAAGAATAAACAACTTGTGATTTGATGAGATTCACCTGGTGAAAAGGCGAAAAATTGTGTACTTTTCTCTCAAGTAGTATCTATTACAAATGTTAACGAAATGTAAAAATATTGGCATCAGTGAAATTACGGAAATTGATTTGATGCTAAGCGGAATCGCCTTTATTTTATCTGGGCGAAAATATAGACATATGTCATATATTTATCAATTATAATAAATTTTTATAAAAGAATATAATTTTTATCAAAATTTGGCACAGATAGGTTAAATATCTGTGGTTTTGCCAACTGATGATATTACCCATCTATGGAATCATTGATGACCTTAACCATCTCTGGAGAAACCTGGTTTATGGCTAACCGAGATGTGCGAGAACTGACTGGATTCATGGCACACCATAGAATTAGCCTGATAGAGGATATACCTCGACAACCAGTGATTTGGTGTCTGTGGTGGAGTTATTCCCGGTGGTACGGCCTGATGATGAGTTAAGATTTGAAGATATTTTAAGCTCTAAGTATATCTGGTTATGAGTTTGAGAATTTATGGGGGGCGGCTGCTGAAAACTATGCCGGGTCAGGAAACTAGACCGACGGCGGCGCGGGTGCGGGAAGCGGTGTTTAATATCTGGCAGGGGACGATTAGTGATTGTCGGTGGCTGGACCTGTGCGCTGGTTCTGGGGCGATGAGTGCGGAGGCCCTGTGTCGGGGGGCAGCGCGGGTGGTGGCGATCGAGCGTTCACCACGCGCCAGCGCCATCCTCCAAGAGAATTTAACCAAAGTGGCCACTGAGGAGCAAAATTGGACTATTCTGCGGGGAGATGTACTAAAACGCTTGGAAAAACTACCCCCAGAGCAGTTCGATCGCATTTACTTCGATCCACCCTACGATAGCGATTTATACTTACCAGTCTTAGAGGCGATCGCGCATCACCAGTTACTGGCTCCCACAGGAGAAATGGCCGTGGAACACAGCACCAAATCTCCCCCCATAACTACCTATTCAGCCCAAGACACCTTAGAAATCTGTCGGGAGAAAGCCTACGGCAGCACTGCCGTGACTTTCTACCGACCAATTACAGTTTAAGGAGCGGGCAAGCCTTGTCCTTAGCGCTGATACTGTTGGTAAGCAGCGAAAAACAAACCCGCCAGTGTCACCACAATCAATCCGAGGACGATGCCTGATAGTAAGGGCTCTACCATTTGTTTAGTTCTCCTTGTGATCCGTAGGGACGGAAGCACGTTAACTTTTTTTGCCAATTTCTCATCGTACTAGGTTTAGAGACCCGTGGGGAGTGTGGTCAGGGTGGGGAGTGTGGGGAGTGTGGTCAGGGTGGGGAGTGTGGGGAGTGTGGGAAGTGTGGGGAGTGTGGGAAGTGTGGGGAGTGTGGGGAGTGTGGGAAGGGTGGG
>Ga0209172_10001191_pt1 | contig 58566 bp, 64 predicted proteins | sample LarsenN4metaG_FD_184113 | JGI IMG/M metagenome (GOLD analysis project Ga0209172, IMG submission 184113) | Hot spring sediment bacterial and archeal communities from British Columbia, Canada, to study Microbial Dark Matter (Phase II) - Larsen... ...
CGCGCCTCATTTGATGAGGCAGGTCTACCAAGGAACACTGTTCAAGGACGGAATTGCTGTGCGCACAATGATCGAGCCGACAAGGAAAGCCGCCTGAATCTTTTTACACACCTATTGACAACACCTCAGTGACCACCGCCTCCGCTCTTTCAAGACTTACGTCTGCTTTCGTGACGCCGCCGACTTTCAGCAACGACCTCTTCACGGAGGCCACGCAGAGGCTTCAGGTCATACCCGAAACTGCGAGCGTGACAGTCCTCACCTCCGCGTACACAGCTGTCGTGATGGCGGTTGCCATGCAGCAAACCATAACCAGTTTCGCGAGCTTCATCGCCTAGAAGACCTCACAGGAAGAACGCGGCGGCGTACGGAAACCCGATCATTGTGACGAGCAGTGCTGCCACCACCCAGAAGCCGATCTTATAGCGCTTCCTCACGGCCGGCACCGAACACACCTCACCGGGTTTGCATTCGTCAGCCGGCCGATAGATGCGCCGCCAGGCGAATGCAAGCGAGACCAGCGCAATCGCGGCGAAGATTGGCCGATATGGATCAAGCGCCGTGAGATTGGAGAGCCAAGCGCCACCGAGACCGATAGCGACGAGCACGAGAGGACCGACGCAACACGCTCCGACGAGCAGCGCCGCAATACCGCCCACCGCGAGCGCCGCTGATTCTCCACCGCCGGCACGACTGTCGGGGTCGGGCTTAGACGCCGCATCGTGTCGTCTTAACACTTCGGGCATGTATTGCCTTTGCTATATAAATTGCCACGAGCTAAGCTTATTACCGTAGTCAACTACGGGGTCAAGCGCCCTCAGGATTGCTGCAATGAACGACGCGAAGCCGGGCAATGCCGGCATGACCATCGGGCGCCTTGCCGAGGAGACCGGCGTTCACTTCGAGACCATTCGCTATTATCAGCGATTGGGGCTGATGCCTAAGCCGCCAAGGCCACGAGGTTCGGTGCGCCGTTACGCCAGCGATGCCGTGGAGCGGCTCCGATTCATCAGGCGCGCGCAGGGTCTGGGCTTTTCATTGGACGAGGTCAAGCTCCTGCTCGATCTCGCGACAGGCGAGCACTGCGCGGAGACGCGAACGCTCGCCCAACGGAAACTCCGCACCGTCGAAGACAAGATCGCCGAATTAAGACGCATTCAAGCGGCGTTGCAGAAGCTCATTCGGGCCTGCGGCTCCGGAAGCCGCGGCCACGGATGTCCGATCATCGAGAACTTGTCGAGCGCCCGTCGACCCGAGCGCATGAATTAGCCGCGCCAGTGAAGATTGCAGTCATAGCAGCCCTGTTCATCGCCACGGCATTCGCGGAGATCGTGGGCTGCTACCTCCCGTACCTGTGGCTCAACAACCGCGCGCCGCTGTGGGTACTCTTTCCTGCTGCCGTTTCGCTCGCGCTGTTCGTCTGGCTGCTTTCCTTGCACCCGACTGCCGCAGGTCGGGTATACGCCGCTTACGGCGGTGTCTACGTCGCCGTCGCCGTCCTGTGGCTGTATTTGATTGACGGCGTGCGACCGACGGTCTGGGACGTCACCGGCTCCATCGTCGCTATCACGGGTATGGCGATTATCATGCTGGCGCCCCGCACGTAGCGTTCCGGGCTCGGTTGCTGAGAGAGCTGATACGGGGCGCGGGCGAAACTGGCGAGCCGGGTCCCGCGGACGCGCTCCTGTTTACTCTTGTGCCCACTATCGCGCGATAGCCTTGCGCGCCGAGACGAACAGAATGACGGCGGGCAATACGCTCAATATCTGCTCCGGCGCGATACCGGCAAGGACACTGCCGATGCCCGCACCCAGGAACGATCCCAGCACCATGGCCGTTGCAAAACCGCGTTCACTCGAAACGCCCCGCGCTGCCGGAAAATGCCGAAGTCGCCATATCGTGAGCAGCAGCATCGGAAGGCAGACCGCCAGCGAGACGTCCGAGTTACCCCGATTCTTGAGTTTCCGCATTGTGCAATGCGCCGTCAAGAATCGGCCATCTATGAAGCAGACCACGTTCAGCAAAAAATGGGGTGCTCACCATTTTTCGCCGAGCGTGGTCTGATCTGAGCCGCGGCGACGGCTTGAGCGGTGAGCCGAAAAGCGTGTAAAATCCGCCCCTTTCCGAATACTGGAGCGACAGCGATGGCGCGTGTGTGTCAGGTCACCGGCAAGAAGCCGATGCTGGGGAACAATGTTTCCCACGCCAACAACAAGACGCGGCGGCGCTTCCTGCCCAATCTGCAGTACCGGCGCTTCTGGGTCGAGAAGGAGAACCGCTGGGTGAGCCTGCGGGTGTCGCAGGCGGGGCTGCGCACGATCGACAAGAAGGGCATCGAGGCGGTGCTGGCTGAGATGCGCGCCCGCGGCGAGAACGTTTAAGGAGAAATCCCATGCGCGAGAAGATCAAGCTCGAGTCCACCGCCGGAACCGGCCACTTCTACACCACCACCAAGAACAAGCGCACGACGCCGGACAAGATCGAGATCAGGAAGTACGATCCGGTGGCGCGCAAGCACGTGATCTACAAAGAAACCAAGATCAAGTAGCGCTTTCGGCATAGCCTGCGCGTTGGAACGGACGCTACGCGCCGTTCAACGCGCGATATGAAAAAAGCCCGCACGAAGCGGGCTTTTTTGTTGGAGGTGTCGTTTTCCGGTTTTTTGGGGGCTGTCGTTCCCGTTTTCTTACGCGTAGCAGCGAAGCTGCCGGCTGAATTCCTGCAGCGCCGCGATGCCGCTCGCCTCGGCGCGCCGGCACCAGTCCTCGAGCTGACCCACGAGCTGTTCCTTCGAAGCGCTCGAGCGCTGCCACAGCGCGGCGAGCTCCTGGCGCATGGTGTAAATCGTGTGGAGCACGTTGCTCTTGCTCAGCACTTCGTTCATCTTCGCCCGTTCCACAGTCGGCAGCGCGCGCGCATCCAGATGCAGCCAGCGCTTGAGCATCGCGCGATCCACGCTCACCGCGCGCGCGCGCAAGGCACGCAGCTCGTCGGCACAGGTGCGGCGCAGCGACTTGGCGTATTTCGCGAGCACCTCGTAGCGGTGCGTGACGACGGCCTGCACGGTCGCGAGATCGCAGTGCTTCTTGTCCGCGACGAGCCGCAGCTTGGGCGCGACTTTCTTCACCTGCGCGAGACCCAGCGATTCGAGGATGCGGATGTAGAGCCAGCCGATGTCGAACTCGAACCAGCGGTTGGAGAGCCGCGCGGAGCTCGCATACGCGTGATGGTTGTTGTGCAGCTCCTCGCCGCCGATCAGGATGCCCCAGGGCACGATGTTGCGGCTCGCATCCTCGGGCTGGAAGTTGCGATAGCCCCAGAAGTGGCCGATGCCGTTGATCACGCCCGCGGCGAAGAACGGAATCCACGCCATCTGCACCGCCCAGATCGTGATGCCGATGAAGCCGAAGAGCGCGACGTTGGCGACGAGCATCAACGCGATGCCGAGCACCGAGTGGCGGGCGTAGAGATGCCGCTCGATCCAGTCATCGGGCGTGCCGTGACCGTATCTTTCCAGCGTCTCCTTGTTGCGCGATTCCTTGCGGTAGAGCTCGGTGCCTTCCCACAGCACCTTGTTGATGCCGACGATCTGCGGGCTATGGGGATCCTCCGGGGTCTCGCACTTGGCGTGGTGCTTGCGGTGGATCGCGGTCCATTCCTTGGTCACCATGCCGGTCGTCAGCCACAGCCAGAACCGGAAGAAATGGCTGGGAAGCGGATGCAGATCGAGCGCACGGTGAGCCTGGTGACGGTGAAGAAAGATCGTGACGGCCGCTATGGTGATGTGCGTCACGACGAGTGTGTAAACGACGTAGCCCCACCACGGCAGATCGAACGCCCCTGTAAACATGACCCCCCTTTGGATTCCAAAGCCTGGTTAGAAGCCGCGAGTTTACAGAAGTTCGCTGATTTCGCAAAGAAATTTCTGATCGCACGGCGCCCGGTGCCGCGCGTTTCGGGCTAAGGCATTGTGTCGAATGGGCTATTGGCTCGATCGAGCCGCGCCGATTGCGACGCGGCACCGGCTGCTTCAGGCGACCCGCTCGAGGGCGGCGGCAAAAAAACCATCCGTGCCATGGACATGCGGCAGCAACGAGAGATACCGGCCGGTATCGAGATCGACGCGTTGCGCTTTGAGGATCTGCGCACAGTCGAGGAGCGAGAACCCCGGATTCGCGGTGAGGAATGCATCCACGATCGCTTCGTTTTCCTCCGTGAGCAGGCTGCAGGTCGCATAAACCAGCCTGCCACCAGGCTTCACGAGCCGCGCCGCCCCCTGCAGGATCGCGGCCTGCTTGCGCGTGAGTTCCTCCAGGGATGCCGGCGACTGCCGCCATTTGAGGTCGGGATTGCGGCGCAGCGTTCCGAGCCCGCTGCACGGCGCATCGACGAGAACGCGATCGATGCGCCCCGCGAGCCGCTTTACCCGCGCGTCGTTTTCGTTCGCGATCACCGCCGGATGCAGGTTGCTGAGACCCGAGCGCTTCAGCCGCGGCTTGAACTGCGCGAGCCGCCGCACCGATACGTCGAAGGCGTAAACGCGGCCGTGCGAGTGCATGAGGGCGCCCAGCATGAGCGACTTGCCGCCGGCGCCGGCGCAGAAATCGACCACCAGCTCGCCACGGCGCGGCGCGACGACATAGCCCAGCAACTGGCTCCCCTCGTCCTGCACCTCGATTGCCCCGTTGAGAAACAACGGGTGGCGGTTGATCGCGATCTTGTCCTTGAGCCGTACACCGATCGGGGAATAGGGCGTCGGGCGCGCCTCGATGCCGGAACTCGCGAGTGCGCTCAAGACCTCTTCGCGCCGCGCGCGCACCGTGTTGACGCGCAGATCGAGCGGCGCCGGCTCGCGCAGCGCGCGCCCGAGCGCGAGGATCTCCTCGTCCGTCATGCGGGTCCTAAGCCGCTCCACGATCCAGTCCGGAAGCTCGGCGCGCACGGCGAGCGGCAGGTCATCTAGCTCAAGGGCTTTCACCCGCCCGAGCAGTTCCATCTCTCCGCTCCTGAGCAGCGGCGTGAGCTCGCGCACGCTCGTACCGGCGACGCGCGCGAGGTAAGCGAGCAGCATCGCGCGCGGCGTGGCCTCGGGGAGCAGCTGTTCGAGGTAGCGCTTGCGGCGCAGCACGCCATACACCGACTCCGCGACGAACGCACGGTCCTGCGCGCCGAGCTGGCGGTGCGCGCGGAAAAACTCGTGCAGCACGGCGTCCGCGGGACGATCGAACCGGAGCACCCGGCCGAGCGCCTCGCGCGCGGCCTCGAGCTGATGGCGGTAGATCACCCGTCGCTCAACTCGATCTCTTCCACGATCTGCTCGCCGACGGGTCTCCCCTCGCGATCGAAGAACCGGATCTTGACCGGCAGATGGAGATGATCGACGGCGAGCCAGAACGCGATGCTCTCGGCTCCGGGGCGGGGGATCTGCCGGATCGGCAGCGTGCGCATCACGCCGAGCGGGGTTTCGATTTTTTCCTCTTCCAGCACGTCGATCTCGTAGGTCTCGAAGCGCGAGCCGTTGGTGATCGCGAGCCGCGTGCGGCCGGGCGCGGGCGGCGCGAGCGCGAGCTGGTACATGAAGCTCACGATGTCCTGCGCGTCGGCGACGAGCGCCTCGCGGTGCCGCTCCGGCACCTTGCCGAGCGTGAGCTGGCCCGCCTGCCAGTCGAAGAGCGCCTGAGCCGCCTCGGTGCGCCCGCGTCGCGTCCGGCTCATGAAGAAGCGCTCCGGCCTGAGTCCGCGCGCCGTGAGCTTTCCCTCACTCAGGTAGATGTGCCGCTGCGCGCGAAAGAACTCGACGATCCCGGTCGTCTCCGACACCGAGCCGAGCTTGTAGTCGTTCCCCTTCAGTTCCCACGTCTGCACCGTCTTTCCGACGGTGAAGCGATCGCTTCCCAGATAGGCGATGTAGCGGATGCGCCCTTTGCGCGGCAGGGCCGCAAGCACGGGCGCTTCGCTCACGGCGGGCGCCGCAGCGGGTTCAGACGGCGTGGACGGCGGCGCGGTCGCCGATTGCGCGAGCGGTGCGTCCTGCGCGGTCGTCCCGGAAGGCTCTTCGGCGGAGGGTGAGGGGACTTCGTAGGCCGAGGGCGCGGGACTGGCCACGACGCGCGGCGGGGAAACCGGTTGCTGCGTGCGGCGCGGCGAGCGCGGCGGCGAGATCTCGCGCCGGGTCGGCGCGGGGCGTGCGGCCGGCGGCGGGTCGAGGGGTGCCGCAGGCGCAAGCCGTGCTTCGAGCAGAAGGGTCGATTCCGCCTTCATCGCAGGCGGTCTGAGCCAGCCGCCCATCACGAGCAGCGCGTGCAGCCCCAGCGAGAGCAGCGCGGCTGCGGCGAAGCGCAAGGCGGGATCGCGGCGCATCACGGCTGCACTTCGATATGTGTCAGCGTCTGCTCGTAGCGCACGCCGTCGCTCTCCACGATGAGCATTTTCACCGGAAGGTGGCGATGCTCGGGCGCGAGCCAGATTTCGGTTTCGGAGTCGCCCGACTCACGCTGCTTCACGAGGTGGATCGTTGTCATGCGGCCGAGCGGCGTGTCGATCTCGACGTCGCGGCTGACCGCATACCGATAGTGGTCGAGCTTGCGGCCGTTGGTCATCGGAAAGGCAAGCTCGCTGCGAGCGCCGTAGCCGTAGAACATGAACTGATACATGATCGAGAGCCGATCCTGCGTGCCCATGGGGAGCTTCAGCGTGTCGTTCTTTCCGTCGTGCGCGAGCTCAAGCCGTGCGGCGCCCCAATCGAACTCGGCGCTCACCCGGCGCGGGTCGTTCGCACCGCGCGCGCCCTCGAAGCGCTCGGGTTGCAGTCCCGCGTCGGTAATGCGACCCGCGCTCGTCAGCACCGCGGACCGTGGCTGGATCAGCGCCGCGAGACCGACCGGCGTGCTCTCGCTCACGATGCGATAGCGGCCCTCGCCGCTCTCGAAGCGCTCGTTGACCGTCGCGACGTGCAGGCCGTTGCGGTGAACGCTGTGGGTGAGGACGATCGAGGCGGGCACCGGCGTGCGCGGCGCGGCATGAAGCGCGACTGTCATCGCCAGCAGGACGACGAATGCGGGATACCTCTTCACGGGACGCTTCAGTCCAGTGGCGGAGCGATGAGCGCGGTCTCGCTCGCCGCCGCATCGAGCTTCACGCGCCCGTCTTTCAGCGCGAGACGGCCCTCGCAGAACCAGCGCACCGCCTGCGGATAGATGCGGTGCTCTTCTCGCAGGACGCGCGCAGCGAGCGTGCGCTCGGTGTCTCCCGGCATCACCGGCACCGCGGCCTGAATGACGATGGGTCCGTGGTCGAGCTCTGCCGTCACGAAGTGCACGGTGCAGCCGTGGATGCGCACGCCGGCCTCGAGCGCGCGCCGGTGCGTGTCGAGTCCGGGAAACGCCGGCAGGAGCGAGGGGTGGATGTTGAGCAGGCGTCCGCGATAGCGGTCCACGAAACCCGCGGTGAGGATGCGCATGAAACCGGCGAGCACGACCAGGTCGGGACGATGGCGGTCGATCTCGGACGCAAGGGCGGCATCGAACGCCGCGCGCTTGTCGAACATCCGGTGATCGACGACTGCGGACGCGATGCCGCGCCTGCGCGCGATTTCGAGACCCGCGGCCGCGGGCTCGTTCGAGATCACCGCCGCGATCTCCGCCGGCAGCTTCGCCTCGAGCAGCGCTTCCATGTTGCTGCCCCGCCCGGAGATCAGGACGACGATGCGCTTCATCATGTCAGGCACCGTATTTACGCGATCACCGTCTGCGGGCCGTTTCCGCGGCGCCGCTTCACAGTGCCGATGCGCCACACCTCCACGCCCGCTTCTTCGAGCTGCGCTGCGGCGCTATCCGCTTCCGCCGGGCTCACGACGATGACGAGCCCGATGCCGCAGTTGAACACGCGGAACATCTCGCGGTCGGAGACGTTGCCCTGCTGCTTGAGCCAGGTGAAGAGCGGCGGCGTGGGCCACGTGCCGCGCTCGATGTGCGCGGCAAGTCCCGCGGGCAGGATGCGCGGAATGTTCTCGATCAGGCCGCCGCCGGTGATGTGCGCGATGCCCTTCACGTTCACGCGCTTCATGAGCCGCAGCATCGGCTTCACGTAGATGCGCGTCGGGGCGAGGATGAGATCGGCGAGCGGCTCACCGTCGAGCCTCGTGGCAAGGTCGACGTGCTTCACCTGCAGGATCTTGCGGATCAATGAGTAGCCGTTCGAATGCGCGCCGCTGCTCGCAAGCCCCAGCACGACGTCCCCCTCGGCGATCGTCGTGCCGTCGATGATTTCGCTCTTCTCGACGATGCCCACGGCGAAGCCGGCGAGATCGTATTCGCTCGCCGGGTACATGCCCGGCATCTCGGCTGTCTCGCCGCCGATCAGCGCGCAGCCCGCCTGCTCGCAGCCCTGGGCGATGCCCTTGATGACGTCGGCCGCGGTCGCCACGTCGAGCTTGCCGCAGGCGTAATAGTCGAGAAAGAACAGCGGCTCGGCGCCGGAGGTGAGGATGTCGTTCACGCTCATCGCGACGAGATCGATGCCGATCGTGTCGTGACGGCCGAGCTCGAACGCGAGCTTGAGTTTCGTGCCCACGCCGTCGGTTCCCGAGACCAGCACCGGCTCGCGGTAGTTGCGCGAGATCTCGAACATCGCGCCGAAGCCGCCGATACCTGCGAGCACGCCCTCGCGCAGCGTGCGCCTGGCGTACGGCTTGATGCGCTCGACGAGCTCGTCGCCCGCGTCGATGTCGACGCCGGCGTCGCGGTACGTCAGGTGACGGGTCGGAGGGGTCTTGGACAATTTATCTCTTCCGCACTCGAGGCGCGCCGCGCGGAAAGCGCGCAGGCCCCGGAAAACCGCTCGGAGCGAACCCGAATTGGGCTAACATATGCGCCCGGAAAGGCGGGCTGCCGGACATCGGCCATCGGGTCTTCCATATCGCAACCGTCGCACTTCGGGCTCGCGAAATTTTACCGTAAATGTCACCCACACGTTCCGACTGCGCGCCGGGCGCCCGATGAAGCAGCTCGCTTTCGCGTTCGGCGCGATTCCGGCGCCTGCGCTCGACAATTTCATTCCGGGGCGCAACGCCGAGCTTCTGCATCAACTGCGGCAGCTTGCCGCGAACCGTGCCGCGGAGCGGCTGATCTATGTATGGGGCGCGCCGGCGAGCGGGCGCACGCACCTGCTGAAAGGGGCGGTGGGCGCGGCGCGAAACGGCGGCCTCGACGCGCTTTACTTCGCCTGCGGGCGCGATGCGCCATGGCCGGAGGGCCTCGGTGAGCGCGATTGCATCGCGGTGGATGACGTGGAACGGCTCGATGCGGCGGGGCAGATCGCGCTCTTCAATGCCTGCAATGCCGTGCGCGAGCGGCGCGGCGCGCTCATCGCGAGCGGCAACGTGCCGCCGGCACGGCTGCCGCTGCGGGCGGACCTCGTGACACGCCTCGGCTGGGGACTCGTCTATGAAGTGCATGCGCTCTCGGATGAAGAGAAGATGCAGGCGCTACGGCAGCGGGCGGCCGATCACGGATTTCCGCTCGGCGACGACGTGCTGCGCTATGTCATGAGCCGCGCGCCGCGCGACATGGCGACGCTGCTCGCGGTCACCGATGCGCTCGATCGTCACTCGCTGGAAACCAAGCGCGCGGTCACGGTGACGCTCGCCCGCGAACTGCTGCAGTCGCTCCCTGAGCGTGTGTCGGGAACGGAAGACCGATGAGCGACCGGCTCGTCCTGTTCGATCTCGACAACACGCTGCTCGCCGGCGACAGCGACTTCGAGTGGGCGCAGTTCCTGATCGAGGAGGGCGTGCTCGACCGCGAGGTGTACGAGGCGCGCAACCAGGCGTTCTACGATCAGTACAAGGCCGGCACGCTCGACATCCACGAATTCCTGGATTTTCAGCTGAAGCCTTTGTCGCGCCACCCGCGCGCGGTGCTCGATCGCTGGCACGCCGAGTTCATGGCGCGCAAGATCCGGCCGATCATTCGCGACAGTGCGCACCGGCTGGTCGAGCGCCATCGCGGCGATCTGCGCGTGGTGATCACCGCCACCAACAGCTTCGTCACGCGGCCGATCGCGCGGGAGTTCGGTATCGACAATCTCATCGCGACCGAGCCGGAAGCGCGTGACGGCGAGTTCACGGGCGGCGTCGTCGGGAAGCCGTGCTTCCGGGAAGGCAAGGTCGAGCGGCTTGAAGAATGGCTTGCGCGGTGCGGTCGCACCCTCGCGTCATTCCGGGAATCGTGGTTCTACAGCGATTCGCTGAACGACCTGCCGCTGCTCTCACGCGTCACGCATCCGGTCGCCGTCGATCCCGACGAGACGCTGCGCGCGCATGCGACCGCGCACGGCTGGCCGATCGTGACGCTTGCCTGATGCGGCGTCCCGCGCTCTTCACGATTCTCGCGGCGTCGGCGGCGGCGAGCATCGCTGCGGGGCTGCTCTGCGGCAGCGTCACGATCACGCTGCCGGAGGCCTTCGGTTCGCTCTTCTCATCCGAGCCTGCGCTCGCCCGCGACATCGTCTGGGGCGTGCGCGCACCGCGCGTCATGGCCGCGTTCGCCTGCGGTGCGCTGCTCGCGTGCGCCGGCGCGCTGCTCCAGGTCCTGCTGCGCAACGCGCTCGCCGATCCCTACATACTGGGCGTGTCGAGCGGCGCCTCGCTCGGCGCGCTCGTCGCGCTCACGCTGGGCGCCGGCGCGTTCGCAACGAACGCCGCCGCGCTTGCCGGCGCGCTCGCCGCCATCGTGCTCGTCTTCGGGCTCGGCTTTCGCAGCGCCGATGCGAACGCCTATCGCCTGCTGTTGACGGGCGTGGTGCTCGCGACCGGATTCGCGGCGCTCGTGAGCCTCATCCTCGTTACCGCTCCGCAGGCGCAGGTGAAGGGAATGCTCTACTGGCTGATGGGCGATCTCTCGGATGCGGAGAGTCCCGCAGCGGCATGGATCGTATTGATCTTCGTGGCCGCGTTCGGCATGGGCTACGCGACGCGGCTCGACTTGCTCGCGTTGGGCGAGATGAAGGCCCGCACGCTGGGCGTCGAGGTCATGCCACTGCGCATCGGGGTATTCCTCGTCGCAGCGGCCGCGACGGTGGCGGCGGTGATGCTGGGCGGGGCGATCGGCTTTATCGGGCTCATGGTGCCGCACGCGCTGCGTCTGGTGGGAGTCGTCGAGCACCGCGCCCTCATCCCGTGCGCGATGCTGCTGGGCGGCGCCTTTCTCACGATCGCAGACACCGCGTCGCGCACGCTCTGGGCGCCGCAACAGCTTCCGGTCGGCGTGCTCACTGCACTGATCGGCGTGCCGGCGATGCTCGTTCTGCTGAAGCGACGACCATGAAATCGAGCGCCCCGTCGTTGCTCGCCTGCCGGCAACTCACGCTCAGCGTTCCGGAACGGGTGTTATGCCGCGGGCTGTCGCTTGCGATCGCACCGGGAGAAATCTGGGCCGTGCTCGGACGCAACGGCAGCGGCAAGACCACGCTGCTGCACGCGCTCGCCGGCATCGCGCCGCGGCCGGACGGTGCAATCGTGCTCGACGGCCAGGCGCTCGCGGCGCAGGCCGCGCGCGATCGGGCACGCGAGATCGGGCTGCTGCTTCAGCACGAGGAAGCCGAGTTCTGGGGAACTGTGCTCGACTTCGTTCTGCTCGGTCGCTACCCGCACGCTTCGAGCTGGGCGGGATGGCGCAGCGACGACGAGGCGGCGGCGGAGCGCGCGCTCGCGGAGATGAATCTCGCGGCGTTCGCCCGGCGCAGGCTCGCGAGCCTCTCCGGCGGAGAACGCCAGCGCGCCCGCATCGCGCAGGTGCTTGCGCAGGCGCCGCGCTTCTTCCTCCTCGACGAGCCGCTGCAGCACCTCGATCTCGTGCATCAGATCCGGACGCTAGCGCTTTTTCGCGATCTTGCGCGGACCGGAGGACGGGCGGTGGCGATGGTGCTGCACGATGCGCTGTGGCCGGCGCGCTACTGCACCCATGCGCTGCTCCTGCGGGACGACGGCGAGCCCCTCGCGGGCCCGGCGCGCGCCGTGTTGACGCGCCCGAACCTCGAGCGGCTCTACGGCTGCGGGCTCACCGAGGTCGATGCGGGCGAAGGAAGTTATTTTGTGCCCCGCGTATAACATATAATGTGTCCGGGTCATGCATCCGGGCGGGCGCTGGGAGTGTCTGTCGCAGGCGCTCCAGGTTGGGGAACGCCGCCCATTTCGCCGCCGACGCGAACGCGCGGCACGCCGGAGTCCACGATCTCCCTTTCATGATCACCAAGCTGATCGGCCGGGTTTTCTCCGGTCGTCTGTTCAAGTCGAAGCAGCCGCGCATCGTGCCTTTCAGCGTGCACGGCGTCGCGCGCGAGCGCATCAGCCCGTGCGCGCTGCGGGTGACGCAGACGCTGCAGCAGCACAACCACGCGGCGTTCGTGGTGGGCGGCGCGGTGCGCGACGTGCTGCTCAGCCGCGAGCCGAAGGATTTCGACGTTGCGACCGACGCGACGCCTGAAGAGGTGCGCGCGCTCTTCCGCCGCTCGCGCATCATCGGTCGCCGCTTCCGCCTGGTGCACGTGATGTGCGGCGCGGAGATGGTCGAAGTATCGACGTTTCGCGGCGGAGCGGCGGTCGAGAGCGATGAGGGACGGCTCGCGGACGAGCACGGCCGCATCCTGCGCGACAACGTGTTCGGCACGCAGGAGCAGGACGCCACCCGGCGCGATTTCACGATCAATGCGCTCTTCTACGACCCGGCGTCGCAGGAGATCTGGGACTATCACGGCGGCGTCGAGGACCTGCGCAGGAGGCGGCTGCGCATGATCGGCGACCCGGAGCAGCGCTATCGCGAGGATCCGGTGCGGATGCTGCGCGCGGTGCGCCTCGCGGCGAGCCGCGGCCTCGAGATCGAGCCGCGCACGCGCAAACCCATCCGCGCGCTCGCGGGGCTGCTCGCGAACGTGCCGCCCTCGCGCCTCTTCGACGAGATGCTGAAGCTCCTGCTTTCCGGCCACGCGGTGGAGGGCGTCACCAAGCTGCGCAAGGAGGGCCTGCACCACGGCCTGCTGCCGTTGCTCGACGTGATCCTCGAGCAGCCGCTCGGGGAACGCTTCGTCATGCTCGCGCTGCAGACGACCGACGAGCGCATCCGCTCAGGCAAGCCGGTCTCCACCTCGTTTCTGTTCGCGGCGCTCCTGTGGCACGAGGTGCTCGCGGCGTGGAAGGCGATCGAGGCGAAGAACGTGCCGACCATCATGGCGCTCTACCAGGCGATGGATCAGGTGACGCAGGCGCAGGCCGAAAAGCTCGCGATCCCGCGCCGCTTCAGCGGCGACATGCGCGAGATCTGGGCGCTGCAGCCGCGTTTCCTGCAGCGTTCGGGCCAGCGTCCGTATCGGCTGCTGCAGCACCAGCGCTTCCGTGCCGGCTACGATTTCCTGCTGCTGCGGTGTGAAAGCGGGGAGGTCGATGCCGGGATCGGCGAATGGTGGACGCGCTTCCAGGGCGCGGGCGAGGCCGAGCGGGCCGCCATGCTGGTGCGCGATGCGGAGCCGCGCAAGCGGCGGCGGCGCCGGCGCCGCGGGAAAGCGGAGCCGGCGGGTGAAGGCTGAAGAATGAGTATTGCCGCCAGCCGTCGTTGCAGCGTGCCGCAGCGCCAGCGGAGTCCACGCCTTGAGTGAGTCGTTCGAGGCGGTCAGCGCGTACGTCGGACTCGGGAGCAACCTCGAGGATCCGCCGCGGCAGATCGCGCGCGCGCTCGAAGAGATCGCCGCACTGGCCGGAACGCGCATCGTGCGTGCGTCTTCGCTCTACCGCAGCGCGCCGGTCGGCTATCGCGACCAGCCGGACTTCGTGAACGCGGTGGCTGAGGTGAGGACGAGTCTCGGTCCCCGGCCGCTGCTCGAAGCTCTGCTCGGGATCGAGCGCCGCCATGGCCGGTTGCGCGAATTTCCGAATTCGCCGCGCACGCTCGACCTCGATCTCCTGATCTACGGATCAAAGGTCCTGCGCGAGCCCGGTCTCACCGTTCCCCATCCGCGCATGCTGGAGCGCGCGTTCGTGATCGTGCCGCTGGCAGAGATTGCACCGCAGGCGGAGATTCCGGGATTCGGCCCCGCGCGCGATGCGCTTGCGCGCGTCGATGGGGCGAGCATCGCGAAGGTCGCCGAAGCGCGAACACCATGAGCATCCTCCCCGAAAAATACCGTTATATCGTGGTCGAAGGCCCGATCGGCGCGGGCAAGACGAGCCTCGCGCGGCTCATGAGCGAGCGCTGCGGCGCGCGCCTCCTGCTGGAGGATCCCGAGGCGAACCCCTTCCTTCCCGGCTTCTACCAGGACGCTGAGCGCTACGCGCTGCCCGCCCAGCTCTACTTTCTTTTCCAGCGCGTGAACCAGGTGCGGGCGCTGCGCCAGACGCACCTCTTCGAGCGTGTCACCGTCGCGGACTTCATGCTCGACAAGGACCCGCTGTTCGCTCGGCTCACGCTCGGCGACGAGGAGTTGAAGCTCTACGATCAGATCTACGCTCATCTCAAGCCGCAGGCGCCCACACCGGATCTCGTGATCTATCTCCAGGCGAGCGTCGAGACGCTCATCGAACGCGTGCGGCGCCGCGCCGCGCCCTACGAGAAAGGCATGCCGGAAACGTATCTCGCGCGGCTCGCCGAGACCTACATGCGCCATTTCTATCAGTACAGCGCCGCGCCGCTCCTCATCGTCAACTCGGAGAATCTCAACTTTGTTGATTCGCCCCGAGATTTTGATTTATTGTTGGAGCGCATCAGCGCCATGCGCGGCCCGCGCGAATTCTTTTCCCTCGGAAATTAGAGGCCATACCATGCGTATCACCCTGAACACGCTCCAGAAGATGGCGCACGAGGGCAACAAGATCACGATGCTGACCTGCTACGACGCGAGCTTCGCGGCGCTGCTGGAGGAGGCGGGCGTCGATTCGCTGCTGATCGGCGATTCGCTCGGCATGGTGCTGCAGGGACACGAATCGACGCTGCCCGTCACGCTGCGCGACATCGTCTATCACACCGCGTGCGTCGCGCGCGGCGCCAAGCGCGCGTTCATCATCGGGGACATGCCGTTCGGCACCTTCCAGATCTCGGCGCAGGAGGCGTTTCGCAATGCCGCCGACATCATGGCCGCCGGGGCGCACATGGTGAAGATCGAGGGCGGCAAGCCGATGCTCGACACGATCGATTTCATGACGCGGCGGGGCATTCCGGTGTGCGGGCATCTCGGTCTCACGCCGCAGTCGGTGCACCAGCTGGGCGGCTACCGCGTGCAGGGCAAGGGCGATGCCGCGGCGCAGCTCATGATCGAGGAAGCGAAGCTGATCGAGCAGGCGGGCGCCGGCATGATCGTGCTCGAGGCGATTCCCGCGCCGCTCGCGGCGGAGATCACCAAAGCGGTGAGCGTGCCGACGATCGGCATCGGCGCCGGCGCCGAATGCTCGGGGCAGGTGCTCGTGCTGCACGACATGCTCGACATCTACCCCGGCAAGAAGGCGAAGTTCGTCAAGAACTACATGCGGCTCGCGGGATCCATTCAGGGCGCGGCCGAAATGTACGTGCGCGAAGTGAAGGCGAAGATCTATCCCGGGCCCGAGCACTCGTTTTCGAGCTGAGATCATCGAAGTGATTGCCGCCGCTCCGCCCCCACCCGCGCCTCTCCCCCGCTTTGCAGGGGAGGGGAGACGTGTGGCTTTGCACGAGACCAGTAAGCGCGATCCTTGAATGGACGTCATACACTCCGTCGCGGACTTGCGGTCCCGGCTCCAGCGCGAGCCCAACAACGTCTTCGTGCCGACCATGGGCAACCTGCACGAAGGCCACATCCGTCTCATCGACGTCGCCAAGCGCCGCTCCGTGCGCACCGTGGTGAGCATCTTCGTGAACCGCCTGCAGTTCGGGCCGCGCGAGGATTTCGACCGTTATCCGCGCACGCTGGAAGCCGATTGCGCGCGACTGCGCGAGGTCGGCGTCGATGTCGTGTTCGCCCCCGAGGAAAAGGAGATCTATCCCGAACCGCAGACCTTCGTGGTGGAGCCCTCCGACCTGCAGCACATACTCGAGGGCGAGCACCGGCCCGGCCACTTCCGCGGCGTCGCCACCGTCGTGCTCAAGCTCTTCAATCTCGTGATGCCGCATTCGGCGGTGTTCGGCAAGAAGGACTACCAGCAGTACATCGTGCTGCGCGACATGGTGCGGCAGTTCGCACTGCCGATCGAGATCATTCCGGCGGAAACGGTGCGCGCGCCCGACGGGCTCGCGCTTTCCTCGCGCAACGCGTATCTGACGCCCGCGGAGCGGCGCGAAGCGCCGCGGCTCTACGCGCTGCTGCGCCAGGCGCACGACGAACTGATGGCGGGCGCGCGCGACTTCCAGCGCATCGAGCTGCACAGCATGTCCGAGCTTGCCAATCACGGCTGGAAGCCCGATTACGTCGCGGTGCGCCGTCAGGCGGATCTCCAGCGGCCCACGCCCGAAGACCGCGATCTCGTCGTGCTCGCCGCGGCGCGCCTCGGCAGGACGCGGCTCATCGACAACGTGGAAGTGTTCCTCAAGTAGTCCGCGCCGCTTTTCCGCTTCATTCTTTGTTGATCTACATCAAGTAAGCCCGCGCGGGCAGCGGAGAGAATTTCACCGCTTGCGCATCGCTGCTCGGTTCGTGCGCGCCGGTGCGTCCCTGAATTCGTTCGCCACACGGAGGGAGTGATGAAGAAGCTCTTGAGTTTGCTTGCCGTTGCAGCAATGGCCGGGCTCGCCGGGCAGGCCCCCGCGGCGAGTCCCCAGAAAATCAAGGTCGGCATCCTGCTTCCGCTTACGGGCACCTTCGCCGCCGTGGCGGAGACGCAGAAGGAGGGCGCGCTGCTCGCCGTCGACGTGGTCAACAAGCGCGGTGGTTTGAACATGCCGGGCGGAAAGGTCATGGTCGAAGGCGTCGTGCAGGACGACGAAGCGAAACAGGACGTGGGCGTGCGGCGCTATCGCTATCTCGTCTCCGAAGGCGTCAAGGGCGTGGGCGGACAGACCTGGGCGCCGCTCGCCTACGCGATCAACGCCATCGTGAGCAAGGAGCCGATGCCCTACTTCCCGGTGTGCGTAATGGCGAAGGAAGCGTTCGAGAAAGGCAAGCTCGCCGCCTCGACCTTCGCCACCGCCTACAGCCCGTGGACGGTCGGCTACATGGCGGGCCAGGCGGCGGTGAAGACGCTCGGCAAGAAGCGCATCTTCTTTCTCGCGCGCGCGGACAGTTGGGGCTGGGACATGCGCGACGGCGCCTATGCCGCGGCGAAGGAGTTCGGCGCGGAAATCGTCGGCTACGACGAAGTGTCGCTCGGCACGCCGGACTTCACGACGGTGCTGCAGAAGGTGCGTCAGGCGAAGCCCGATGTCTTCATTTCCGCGCAGTTCGCCGCCGACGCGGTCGCGTTGCTGAAACAGGTACACCAGGCGGGGCTCGGCAAGGAGATGACGATCTTCAACGCCTTCATCACCAACGTCGTGGCGAAGGGGCTCCCGCCGGAAGCGCTCGAAGGCGTCTACGCGATGCACTACTTCTATTACGACCTCGCCGGCTTCCCCGACAAGGAAGTCGCGAAGAGCGCGCAGGAATTCACCCATCTCTATCGCGCCAAGTACAACAAGCCGCCGGACGCCTACGCGACGATCGCCTACATCGCTTACATGGAGATGTTCCGCGGTTTCGAGGCGGCGAAGTCCTTCGAGCCACAGAAGGTCTCGGCGGCGCTGATGGCGAACAAGGGCGTGTTCAACTCGGTCAAGGGTGAAGCGTACTGGCGGCAGGATCACTCCGCGGTGTACAAGCACGCGGCGTTCCTGGTACGCGGCAAGGGCGCCAGGGACCAGAAGAACGAATGGGATCTGTTCACCGTCATCGGCTCCGTGGGTGGCGAGCAGGTGATGCCCTCGCTCAAGTCACTCGGCTACTGATCTCGTCCTCCATTGCAGCGCCGCTCCGACGCTGTGTGACGCGGCGGGGCGGCGCGCGAGCAGAGGCCCAAGTTGATGACATCGGGCACGGAAATCATCCAGGCGAAGGGTCTCACCAAGCGCTTCGGGGCCCAGGCCGCCGTGGACCGGGTGGACTACACGCTGCGCGAGCATGAGGTCGCAGGCATCATCGGCTCCAACGGTGCGGGCAAGACGACCTTCTTCAACCTGATCACCGGCTACTATCCGCCCGACGCGGGCGTCATCCTGCACAAGGGCGTGGACGTGACGCGCATGACGCCGCAGCAGCGCGTGGCGCGCGGCATGATGCGCACCTTCCAGCTCACCTCCACGTTCGACAACCTGACGGTCACCGACAACCTGGTGCTCGCCTTCTTCCGCGCTTACCGCAGGCCCTCGCTGCTCGATCTCGTCTCCAATACGTGCAAGCGCTACCGGCAGGAACCGAAGATCCTCGCCACGCTCGAGACCTTCGACCTCGAGGAGTTGCGCGACCGGCAGGTGAGAAACCTGAGCCTCGGTGAGAAGCGCCGGCTCGAGATCGCGATGGCGGTGCTGGTCGAGCCGGAGCTGCTGCTGCTCGACGAGCCGCTCGCGGGGCTCGCGGAATCGGAGATCAGGAGCGTGCTGGAAGTGCTGCGCCGTCACGTGGGCAAATGCACCATCCTCATCGTCGAACACAAGATCTCGCACGTGAAGGACTTCGTGCAGCGGCTCACCGTCATGCACGAAGGCCGGGTGATCGCCGACGGCGACTACGAGGAATGCCTGCGCCATCCGGAAGTGAGGAAAAGTTACTGGCAGATCGACGTCGCTCAGGAGGGCGCGCCCCATGCCGCCTGACAGCGGAGTGGCCGCGACGACGGCCCCGATCCTGACGGTGGAGCGCCTCAACGTGTCGTACGGCGCATCCAAGGTGCTCTTCGACGTGACCATCGAGGTCGCACCGCGCGAGATCGTCGCGTGCGTGGGCCGCAACGGCGCGGGCAAGAGCACGCTCTTGAAGACGATCGCCGGCTTTCTCAGGCCGGATTCCGGAACGGTGCGCTCCGGGGGCGCGAACCTCGTCGGGCAACGCTCGTACGAGATCGCGCGCCAGGGCATCAAGTACGTGCCGCAGGACAAGAAGGTGTTCTCGGATCTGACCGTGCGCGAGAATCTCGAGCTCGCGAGCTACGCGAGCGGTGACTACGACTGGAAACCCGTCACCGATTATTTCCCGAAGCTCAAGGTGCTGATGGAGCGCAAAGCGGGCTTTCTCAGCGGCGGCGAGCGCCAGATGCTGATGATCGGCCGCGCGCTCCTCGGTCGCCCCAAGCTGCTGCTCGTGGACGAGCCGGCCGAGGGGCTCGCGCCGAGCATCGTTTCTCATTTGAGGGAAGTGCTGAAGCAGCTCAGCGCGAACACCGCGCTCGTGGTGGTCGAGCAGAACCTGCCGCTCGTGTGCGCCATCGCGAACCGGGTGTACGCGCTGAAGGAAGGCCGCATCGTGGCCGAGCTCGCGGATCGGGAGTCGATCCGGCCGGAAGCGTGCGAGCGGTATCTGTGACGGGGAATGCGATGACCAAGGCGTTGCGCTGGTGGTGGGGACTCCTGCTCGCCTTCGGGTTGATCGCGGCTGCGCGCCTGTTCGTCCCGCTGCCCTTCCTGATCGAGGTGCTGATCTTCTCGATCTACACCATGGGCTGCAACTTCCTGCTCGGGCGCGTGGGCTTCATCTCGTTCGGTCAGCCGGCCTATCTTGCGGCGGGCGCCTACGGCACGGCGTTCTATCTCTTCTATTTCGGCACCAATCCCTACATCGGGATCCTCGCCGGCATCGCCTCCGGGCTCGCCGTCTCCGCGCTCGTCGGGCCGCTCTTCGTGCGGTTGAGGAGCGACTACTTCGCGCTCGTCAATCTCGCGCTCGCAGTCATCATCTACTACCTCATGCAGAAGGTGCTCGCCGACGTGACCAAAGGCGACAACGGCCTGTGGTTCCTCACCCGCATGACCTCGACGCCGCTCATCGACATCGCCACCCCCAGGGGATTTTTCGTCTTCGCGCTGTTTGTCGCCTTCGCGCTCTGGGCGTTCTACAAGTACCTCGACGATTCCATATTCGGCGCCTGTTGCCTCGCGACCAAGCAGAACGAGGACAAGCTAGAATTCCTGGGCTACAGCAATTTCCGCGTGCGGCTCGTGGCCTTCCTCATCGCGAATACCACGACCGCGCTCGCAGGCGCGATGTACGCGGTCTATCTCGGCTTCGTGAGCCCGGAGATCGCGAGCCCGCACCGCGCCGCGGATCCGGTCGTCGTCACCATCCTCGGCGGCACGGGCACGCTCTACGGGCCGATCGTCGGGGCGGTGGCGTATACCGGAATGAAGGACGTCATCAGCAAGCTGATCGGCAACTGGGAGCTCTTCATCGGGTTGCTGCTGGTGCTCATCATGCTCGCGGGCGAGAAGGGCATCTGGGGCACGGCGCAACCGTATCTCGAGCGGCTCTTCACGAGACGCAAGGCGCGGGGCGTCGCCGCGGTCAGGGCGGAGGCGCGGCGCTGATGGACCTCCAGCTTCTCGTGCCGGGCATCATCTTCGGGCTCTCGATCGGCTCGATCTTCTTCCTGATGGCGATCGGGCTGTCGCTGTGCTTCGGGCTGATGCGCATCATCAGTCTCGACCAGCTGCTCTACTACTCGCTCGGCGCCTATCTCACCTACACGGTGAGTGTGGCGAGCGGCAGCGTGTGGCTCGGCATGCTGGCGGGCATCGCGATCGCCGCGCTCGCGAGCCTCGCGGTGGAGCGCCTCGTCTTCCCGCGTATCTACGAGCGCGAGCTGACGTTCAGCATGATCACTTCGTTCGGCATCCTGATCGGCGGCGTGGGGATCATCAAGTTCTTCTGGGGAGTGGTGCCGCGCCCGGTCGCCATTCCGACGCTCGCGCAGGTCAACATCCTCGGCACCTCCGTCCCGGTCTACCGGCTGGTCGTGATCGGCATCGCCGCACTCGTGTTCGTCGCGATCTGGCTGTTCCTGAACCGCACCATCATCGGCAAGGCGATCCGCGCCGGCATCGAGAACGTGGATCACGTGGAAGGGCTCGGCATCAACGTCTCGCGGCTCTTCACCATCACCTTCATCATCGCCGGCACGCTCTCGGGGCTCGCCGGTGGACTGCATGCGCCGCTCATCATGGTCGATCCGCAGATGGGGCTGGAGGTGCTCGCGTTCGTCTTCATGGTCGTTATCATCGGCGGGCTCGGCAGCATCAAGGGCACGCTCGTTTCCGCGTTTCTCGTGGGGCAGGTCGTCTCGCTCGGTTCCCTCGTCTACGCGCCGCTCGCGCAGATGGCACCGTTCGCGATCATGCTGCTCATCCTGCTCGTGAAACCGACCGGCCTGTACGGCAGCGCGCTCCTGAAACGATAGCGAAAGGCATCATCATGCGCGCCTTCGACTTCGTCGCCGCGACCAGCGCACAGCACGCCGCCGCGCTGCTGGCGGAGCACGGATCGTCGGCACGGCTGCTTGCGGGCGGGACCGACCTGCTCGTCGAGCTCAAGGAAGCGGCGGCCGTGCCGAGAGTGGTGATCGATCTCTCCCGCGCCCGCGATCTCAAGCGCATCGCGCTCACCGCAGCGGGGCTGAGCATCGGTGCGCTCGCCACGCACGCCGAAATCATGGCTTCACCGCTCGTTCGCGCGCACGCACCGGTGCTCGTGGACGCCGCGCACTCGATCGGCGCGGCGCAGACGCGCAATCTCGGCACGCTGGGCGGCAATCTCGTGAGCGGCGTGCCTTCCATGGACGGCGGGCCGGCGCTCTTCGCGCTCGACGCGGAGCTGGTGCTGCTCAATGCATCGGGACGACGCGAAATGCCGATCTCGGATTTCTTCCTGGGGCCGCGCCGCACCGTCCTCCAGGCCGACGAGCTACTTGCCGAAATCGTGATTCCGAAGGCGAATCTCGGAAAGCCCGCATGCTTCCGCAAGTTCGGCCTGCGCAAGGGGCAGGCGCTCGCGCTCGTCAACGTCGCGGTCAGCGCGTGGTTCGACTGGGACGCACATGCGTTCTCCGCGCCGCGCATCGCGCTGGGCGCGGTGGCGCCCACCGTCGTGCGTGCGCGTAAGGCAGAAGCGTATCTCGAGCGCCGTGCCGTGACGCTCGATGCGATGGCCGAGGCAGGGCGGATCGCCGCGGACGAGGCGCGCCCGATAGACGATTTTCGCGCATCCGCGGGGTACCGGCGCGATCTCGTCGCGGTCCTCACACGTCGCGCGCTCTTCAGCGCGCATGCGGCGGCGTTGCGGGTACACGAGGCGGCCGGGACATGAACGTCACCCTGCGGGTCAACGGAGAAACGCGCACGGCGAGCGTTCCGCCGCAGACGACACTGCTTACGCTGCTTCGCGAGCACTTGCGGCTGACCGGGGCGAAGCTCGGCTGCGACGTCGGCGACTGCGGTGCGTGCACCGTTCTCCTCGATGACAGGCCGGTGAACGCCTGTCTCGTGCTCGCCGCGCAGGCGGAAGGCCGCGAGGTGACGACGATCGAGGGGCTCGCAACACGTGAGGCGTTGCATCCGTTACAGCAGGCCTTCGAGGAACTGGGTGCGCTGCAGTGCGGATTCTGCGGGCCGGGCGTGATTCTCTCCGCGAAGGCGCTGCTCGAAGAGAATCCCGGCCCGACCCGAGCCGAGATACGCGATGCGCTCGCCGGCAATCTCTGCCGCTGCACGGGATACGCGAAGATGATCGATGCCGTGGAGCACGCGGCGAAGATGCTGCGCGGTGAAGTGCGCGCCGCGACACCGGCATCGGTACACGGAGAGGAGCCATGAACGCCAACGTGGACGTGCGGCCGCAAGCGACTGGGGTCGCTGCGCAACCGGGCGCCGGAAAGACGCGTCTCGCGGTGCCGCAAACCATGAAGGCATGGGTGCTCGACGGGCCGGGCGAACTCAGGCTCACCGATAAAGCGGTTCCGATGCCGGGCGTTGCCGAAGTGCTGGTGCACGTGGACGCGGTCGCCATCTGCGGCACCGACCTCGAGGTCGTCCATCGCGGCGAGCCCGCGCTGGTGCAGGGCGGCGCACCGTTCCACCGCAACTTCACGCCCGGCCACGAGTACGTGGGCACGATCGCCGCGCTCGGCGCGGGCGTGGACGAGTTCGCGCTCGGCGAGCGCGTCGCGGTGGAAATCCACGCCGGCTGCGGGCGCTGCGAGCGCTGCCGCGAGGGCATGTACACCGCGTGCCTCAATTACGGCATGAATTACGACGGCCACGACAAGGGTCACCGCGCCAACGGCTTCACCACCGACGGCGGCTTCGCGGAGTACGCCGTGAACCACGTCAATACGCTGGTCCGCGTGCCGGAGGGTATGAATGATGAAGAGGCGACGCTGATCGTGACCGGTGGCACGGCGATGTACGGCATCGACGTCGTGGGCGGGCTCGTCGCGGGCCAGTCGGTCGCCGTGATCGGGCCCGGGCCCATCGGGCTCATGGTCGCGGCAGTGGCGAAGGCGCTCGGGGCAACACCGGTCGTCCTCATCGGCACACGGCAGGATCGCATGCGGCTCGAGACCGGCCTTAAGCTCGGCGCCGACGTCGCAATCGATATCGATGCGTGCGATCCGGTCGCGGCGGTGCTGGAGTTGACGGGCGGCCGGGGCGCGCACTATGTCTTCGAATGTTCCGGCGCGCCGCCCGCGATCCAGTCCGCCACGCGCATGACGAGCCGCGGCGGGCGCATCTGCGCCGTTGCCTTCGCGCACGAGCCGGTGCTCGTGGACGTGGCGCGGCTCGTGAGCAACAACATCCATCTCTACGGCATCCGGGGCGAAGGTCGCAGCGCCACGCGGCGCGCCGCGGCGCTGATGGCGCAGCAACGCTTCCCGGCGAAACTTCTCCATACGCACAGCTTTCCGTTCAACGACGTGCCGGGCGCGATCGCGCTCGCCGCGCGCCGTGCGCCGGATGTGATCAAGATCGTGGTGAGCCTTCGGGAGACGCCGAGATGAGCGAAATCGCACCGGGTCACGTGAAGCCGGAAGGCGCACCGGCGCGGCGCAGCGCGAGGTACCGCTTCCTCTTCATCCAGCCGTTCCAGCTTCCCCGTCACAGCCGCTACGCCGACAAGTATCACTCGGACGAACTCACCAGAGAACAGCGGATGCGCATGAATCATCTCAACATCCGGCATCTGCTCGAGGACGTGGAATGGGACTTTCACGGGGGGCCGGTCGCCCCCTACGGCGACTGGGCGGTGGAGACGCGTGAGGAATTCGCGCACGTCGCGGCGGCGCGGCTGCCGATCGTGCGCGAAGCATGTGCGAGCGGCAAGTACAACGCGATCGTGCTCCTCGGCGGCGGCGAGCCGGGCTTTCCGGAATCGCGCGAGATCGCACGCCGCTACCGGATTCCCGTCACCTCGTGCGCGTTCTCGCAGATGCACATCGCGGCGATGCTCGGCAACCGCTTCAGCGTGATCGATTTCGCCGAGTCGCACAACATGTACTACTACGACCTCGTGACGCGGCACGGCTTCACCGGGCGCTGCGCCTCGATCCGCAATCTCAACTACTATCACGCGCGCCCGGGCCACGAAGGCGCCAGCACCATGGCGGACGAGCGCGAAAAGGCGCTCGCCGGCGAGCGGTCGGAGGCGCTCGAGCGTGCCGTCGAAGCGGCCCTCGAGGCGATCGAAGAGGATGGTGCCGAAGTCCTTACCTTTGGCTGCTCGGACGCGTTCTGGCTGCAGCCCTTCCTTCAGAAGCGGCTCGACGAAATGGGCTGGGAAGTGCCGGTGCTCGAGGGCTACAGCAGCGCGATCGTGCTCGCAAAGCTGATGGTCGACCTCGGGGTGGACGCGAGCGGGCTCATGTTCCCCAGCGATCGGCCGCGCCGGTGGCGCAGGAAGAAAGTGTTCTGAGCGAGGGCGGCATGACCGATATCCGGAAAAGCGGCCAGGCGCGAACTTCCAGTGGCGAGAGTGGAACGATCCGCGTTGCCGGGGGCGAGCGCGAAATGGTGCTCGATACGCTCGGATCCGCGCCGCAGATGCGCTCTCCCGCGGTGGTGCCGGCTGCGCCGTACCCCATCGAAGCGCGTGTGCCCGAAGTGCGCCAACAGACACCCGCGGTGGGCCAGCGCGCGCCGCGGCCCGATGCGCGTCTCCACGGCCTCGGCCAGACGCGCTACATCGACGACCTCTCGTTCCCCGGCATGCTCTACGCCCGGATCAAGCGCGCGGGCATTGCCTCGGCACGCATCGTGCGCGTCGATACGCGCGCCGCCGAAGCGCTGCCGGGGGTGGCGGCGGTGCTGACGGGGCGCGATATCCCGGTCAATTCCTTTGGACCCACCTACCAGGATCAGCCGGTGCTCGCGGACGAGCGCGTCTTCCATGCTGGCGACGGCGTCGCGGCGGTCGCGGCGGTAAGCGAAGAGATCGCCCGCGAGGCGCTCGATCGGATCGAGGTCGAGTACGAGCCGCTGCCGGCGGTGTTCGATCCGCTCGAGGCGATGGGCGAAGACGCGCCCAAAGTGCACCCGCCGCACGGCAACGTGTACGCGCGGAAGACCATCCGCAAGGGCGACCTCGAGGCAGGATTCGCCGCTTCCGATCGCATCTTCGAAGGCACCTTCCGCTCGCAGATGGTGGAGCACGTCTCGATCGAGCCGCACTGCGCGATCGCCGAGTGGGATGCGAACGGACGCGTCACGATCTGGTGCACGGTGGGACGGATCACGCTCGCGCGCGCCGATCTCGCGCGCACGCTCCGGCTTCCGCTCAATCGCGTCCGCATGATCGGCACCATCGTCGGCGGCAACTTCGGCGGCAAGAACGAGATCACCCAGGAGCCGGTGCTGGCGTTGCTCTCGAAGAAAACCGGGCGCCCGGTGAAGGGCGTCTATACGCGCGGCGAGGAGTTCGTCGCCACCACCACGCGCCACCCGATCATCATGGAGTACAGGACGGGCGTGACGAAGGACGGCCGCATCCTCGCGCGCAAGGTGCGGCTGGTGCTCGACGGCGGCGCGTACTGCTCCTGGAGCGAGACCACACTCGGCAAGGCGGCGATCCTCGCCTCGGGACCGTACCGGATCGACAACCTGCTGGTGGAAGCGTGCGCGGTGTACACCAACAAGACGATGACCGGCGCGATGCGCGGGTTCGGCGCGCCGCAGGTGTGCTTCGCCTACGAGTCGCACATGGACGACATCGCCGCGGCGCTCGGCATCGATCCCCTCGAAATCCGCCTGCGCAACGCCTTCGTGGAGGGCTCGCTGAGCCCCACCGGTCAGGCGCTCAACAGCGTGGTAGTGAAGGAGTCGCTGCTGCAGGCCGCGCAGCGCTTCGGCTGGAAGGGGTGCGAAGCGTGAAGCGGCGCGGGCGCGGCATCGCGTGCATGTGGTATCCGATCGGCTTCACCGTCGCGGCGAATCCGAGCGCGGCCACGGTGAAAGTGAACGAAGACGGCACGGCGACGCTGTTGACCGGCACCGTAGAAACGGGTCAGGGCTCGCTCACCGTGCTCGGCCAGATCGCGGCGGAAGCGCTCGGCATCGCGACCGAGGACGTGCATGTCGTCTCCGCCGACACCGATGCGACGCCGATGGACACCGGTGCGATCGCGAGCCGTACCACGTATGTGACTGGCAACGCGATCCGGCTTGCGGCGGAGAAAGCGAAGGCCATCCTGTTCGAGATTGCGGCGTCCGTGATGGGCGTGCGCGCCGATCAGCTCGAAGCGCGCGATCGCCGCATCGTGGTGAAGGGCTTTCCGCAAAGGGGGCTCTCGATCGCCGAAGTCGCGCACCGCGCGCAGGTCGTGATGGGCGAACCGCCGATCGGCACCGCCTCGTGGAACCCGCCGACGGTCGCGCTCGATCCCGAGACCGGGCAGGGCAAGCCCTTCAGCACCTACGTCTATGCGACCCAGATCGCGGAAGTCGAGGTCGATGACGAGACCGGCGAAGTCGAAGTGCTGCGCATCGTCGCGGCCCACGACTGCGGCACGCCGATCAATCCGATGCTGGTCGAAGGGCAGGTCGAAGGCGGGATCTCGATGGGGGTCGGGTTCGCGCTGCAGGAGCAGATCCTGTTCGACCCGGCGGGACGCCAGATCAACCCGAATCTCACGAACTACATCGTGCCGACGAGCCTCGACATGCCGGAGATCGAGGTGGACATCGTGCAAAGCTACGACGCGACGGGTCCCTTCGGCGCCAAAGGCGTCGGCGAGCCGACGTCCGTGCCAACGGCGGCCGCGATCCTCAACGCGATCCACGACGCCGTGGGCGTGCGCATCACTTCTCTCCCTGCCACGGCCGAGAAAGTCCTCGCGGCGGTCAAACAGAAACGTTGCCGGAAGCGTCTCATTCCGGAGCAGTGAGAGCCGATCGAAGTTGCCGCGGCTCGGGTCCTGAAGGATAATCTGCCGCCTGCCGGATGGCGGAATTGGCAGACGCACGGGACTCACAACAACGCGCAGCGTGCGTTGTTGCGGCGAAGGCTAACTTGCCGTGGCAGAGGCAAGGCAAGTTAAGGCCGTAAGGCCGGCCGTAGCCAAAATCCCGCGGCGCTGGAGATCAGACGTGCCGGGATGGCGGAATTGGCAGACGCACGGGACTCAAAATCCCGCGGTGGCGACACCGTGAGGGTTCGACCCCCTCTCCCGGCACCATCCGGTGCGTGATCAAGCTGAGTTAGCAGTCTTGCGACTCAGTCCGCCGGGGTTTCTCGCCCGGCTTTTCCGAGGGCCGCTTTTCTTTCGCCACCATGACTTCGCTGATGGCCGCCGCGATGTCGTGCTCGAGGATGGTCCTTCCCTCATTCGCAACACCGCGACGATCAGATCGATGTCGGAAAAGTGGCGTATGGCCTTCAGTGTCTCCCACGCCGGGCCGCTGCAAGGTGGAATTCTGATTTAGTTGTAGCGATAGCGCCACATCCGGATCGCAAGGGGCAACGGGTAATCCGCCCATGGAGTTGTTTTCAGGAGCAGGCGCAGCACTACTCGCGCAGAATTTCCAGGAAATGGTGCCCCACGTCGAGGCGATAGATCGTGCCGCCGATCTGTTCGAGCCTCTCGACGAGGACCGGACATTTCGGGTGCGACTTGAGCGTGCCCAGGTGCTCGAGCGCACCGGGCGTGCAACGCTGTTCCAGCATCGCGATTCGTTGCTGATCGAGTGCCATGCCGGGTACGACGGATGCGGCTTGGCATCCGTTTCCCGTCCTACACCACAGGGACTGTCGTCAGTCTTGAATCGGTTTCACATCGCTGTTGGCGATGAGCGACTCGAAGCGGCAGCGAGACGCCCCGATCGACACGAGGCGGATTGCGGCACGGGAAGGAAGCAGACTTCGACCCGGCATCCCAGCCCATATAATTGCCGCGATGAAGCTGGATGATTTCGACTACGCGCTGCCGCCGGAGCTGATCGCGCAGTTTCCCGCGGCCGAGCGTGCCGCGAGCCGGCTGCTGCATCTCTACGGCGCAACCGGCGCGATCCGCGACCGGCAGTTTCGCGAGATCGCCGGGCTGATCGCGCCCGGCGACGTGATGGTGTTCAACGACACGCGCGTCATCAAGGCGCGGCTCACCGGGCGCAAGCGCAGCGGCGGGCAGGTCGAAGTGCTGATCGAGCGCGTGCTTTCGCCGAACCAGGCGCTCGCGCAGGTGCGCGCGAGCCACCCGCCGCGCGAAGGCCACCGGCTCACGCTCGCCGATGCGGTGGAAGCGACCGTGATGGCGCGTCGCGGCGAATTCTTTCAGCTGCGCTTCGAGGGCTGCAGCGACGTTTTCGCGCTGCTCGACCGCCACGGCACGGTGCCGCTCCCGCCGTATATCGGGCACGCGCCCGCTCAGGAGGATGAAGCGCGTTATCAGACGGTGTACGCGCGCGAGCCCGGAGCGGTCGCCGCCCCCACCGCGGGGCTGCACTTCGACGAGCCGCTGCTCGATACGTTGAGACAACGCGGCGTCGCGACCGCCTATCTCACGCTGCACGTCGGCGCGGGCACGTTCCAGCCGGTACGGGTGCAGGACATCGAGGCGCATGAAATGCACGCGGAGTGGTATCACGTGCCGCAGGAGACGGTGGACGCGGTGAACCGCGCCCGCGCATCCGGCGGAGGTGTTCTCGCGGTCGGCACGACGAGTTTGCGGGCACTGGAGACGGCCGGCGCGAGCGGCGAACTGAAGGCCGGCTACGGCGAGACGCGGCTTTTCATCTTTCCCGGCTACCGTTTTCGCATCGTCGAGCGCCTGCTCACCAACTTCCACCTGCCGAAATCGACGCTCCTCATGCTGGTCTCGGCGTTCGGCGGGATGGAGAATATCCGGCGCGCTTACCGCCACGCGATCGAGCACCGCTATCGCTTCTTCAGCTATGGGGACGCGATGTTGATCGAGCGCCAGCCGCCGGCCGCGAAAGGAAACGAGGCCCGCGAGTGAAACCTCAACCCGAAACGCGCGACCGTTACCGCGAGTTCGTGACGATCACGACGCGCTGGATGGACAACGACGTCTACCATCACCTGAACAACGTCGTCTATTACTCCTTTTTCGATACCGCGGTGAACCTCTACATGGTGCGCGCCGGCGTTCTCGATATCGAAACGAGCCGCATCGTCTGCCTCGTTGCCGCGACGAGCTGCGATTATTTCTCGCCGATCGCATTTCCCGATATCGTTCACTGCGGGCTGCGGGTCGCGCACCTCGGAACGAGCAGCGTGCGCTACGGGATCGGTGTCTTCCGCAATGACGAGCGCAGCGCGGCGGCGCAGGGCGCCTTCGTCCACGTCGCGTGCGATCGCGCCACACAACGACCGGTGCCGATGCCCGCCGCCATGCGCGCCGCCCTCGAAAAGCTGCGGGTTCATCCCCCCGGCGCTCCTTGCCACCCCTCCTCTTCGAAGGAGGGGAAAAACGCGTGAGACGCGAGACGATGCGATTCGAGGTGCTGGCGCGCGACGGTGCCGCGCGCCGTGGCCGGATGATCCTCGCGCACGGGGAGGTCGACACGCCGGCCTTCATGCCGGTCGGCACCTACGGAACGGTGAAAGCGATGAGCCCCGCCGACCTGAAGGAGGCCGGCGCGCAGATCGTGCTCGGCAACACCTTTCACCTCTGGCTGCGCCCCGGCGTGGAAGTGATCGCCGCGCACGGGGGGCTCCATCGCTTCATGGGCTGGAGCGGGCCGATCCTCACCGATTCCGGCGGCTTCCAGGTCTGGAGCCTGGGCGCGCTGCGCAAGATCAGCGAGGACGGCGTGCGTTTCCAGTCGCCGGTGAACGGCGATCCGTGCTTTCTCTCGCCCGAGGAATCGATGCGCATCCAGCGCGCGCTCAACGCCGACGTCGTGATGGTGTTCGACGAGTGCACGCCCTATCCCGCGAGCCTTGAAGCCGCGCGCGATTCGATGCGGCTCTCGCTGCGCTGGGCCGAGCGCTCCAAGCGCGCGCACGAAGGCAATCCCAACGCGCTTTTCGGCATCGTACAGGGCGGGATGTACGAGGCGCTCCGCGACGAGTCGCTGGCGGGCCTCGTGGCGATCGGCTTCGACGGCTACGCGATCGGGGGACTCTCGGTGGGCGAGCCCAAGCCCGAGATGATGCGTGTCCTCGCCCACACCGCCGCGCGGATGCCGCAAGAGAAGCCGCGCTACCTCATGGGCGTCGGCACACCGCGCGACATCGTCAACGCGGTCATGCAGGGCATGGACATGTTCGACTGCGTGCTGCCGACGCGCAATGCGCGCAACGGCTGGCTCTACACCCGCACCGGCATCATCAAATTGCGCAACGCCCGTTATCGCGAGGATCTTGCGCCCCCGGACGCGCAGTGCGGCTGCTATACCTGCCGCAATTTCACGCGCGCCTATCTGCACCACCTGCAGCGGGTGAACGAAATCCTCGGGAGCCGGCTCAATACGCTGCATAACCTCCACTATTACCAGGACGTGATGCGCGGCCTGCGCGAGGCGATCGCGGCCGGGCGGGTCGCGGAATTCGCCGCGAGCGTCGGTGAGGGTGAGGATGATCCGTGTTAAGATTCAGCACTTTTCGAATGCCGGCCCGGCGGCTAACGGCGCCGGTGCCATGGAGGGTTCTACCGTGTTGATCCGTGAAGCATGGGCCCAGGGTGCGGGCGCGGCGCCCGGCGGGGGGCTCGAGAGCATGCTGCTCATCGTGCTGATGTTCGTCGTGCTCTATTTCCTGATGATCCGCCCGCAGATGAAGCGCGCGAAGGAGCACAAGGCGATGATCGAAGCGCTGCAGCGCGGCGACGAAGTCGTCACCGCCGGCGGGGTGCTCGGTCGGATCAGCAAGCTCAACGAGAACTACGTCACGCTGGAAGTGGCGAACAACGTCGAAATCCAGGTACAGCGGCCGTCCGTCCAGCTCGTCTTGCCCAAGGGCACGCTCAAGAATATCGAGTAGATGCGCAAACCGCGAGGCTTGACGCCCCCGGCCCGCAGGATGGCGCGCGAAACGCCGCGGCCTGCGCGAAAGACCCCATGAACCGTTATCCCCTCTGGAAGAATCTCATCATCATCGCAGCGCTGGTGGTGGGCTTCGTCTATACGCTGCCCAATTTCTACGGCGAGTCGCCGGCGGTGCAGGTCTCGCCGATCCGTCCGGGCCTCAAGGCCGATGCGGCGCTGCTCACCCGCATCGAGGAGTTGCTGAAGGAAGCGAGGCTTGCGACGACCGGCGTCGCGCTCGATCATAACAGCGTCAAGGCGCGCTTTTCCGACACGGAGACGCAGCTCAAGGCGAAGGACGTGGTGCAGACGAAGCTCGGCGCCGACTACGTCGTTGCGCTCAACCTGCTTTCCAACAGCCCCGCGTGGCTCACGGCCATCAACGCGCTCCCGATGTACCTGGGTCTCGACCTGCGCGGCGGCGTGCACTTCCTGCTGCAGGTGGACATGAAGGCGGCGCTCGCCAAGAAAATGGACGCCTTCGTCGGTGACATCCGCGGGCTGCTGCGCGAGAAGCGCATCCAGTACAGCGGCGTCGCCCGTGACGGCATGTCGCTCACCGTGCGCTTCCGCGACGCGGCCACCCGCGACAAGGCGCTCGCCGAGATCCAGAAGGCGCTGCCCGATCTCAATCTCACACCGGCCGAAGACGGCGGCGAATTCCGCATCGTCGGCACGCTCAAGCCCGAGGCGCAGCGGCAGTCCGAGGGTTTCGCGCTGGAGCAGAACATCACGACGCTCCGCAACCGCGTGAACGAGCTGGGCGTCGCGGAGCCGATCATCCAGCAGCAGGGAAGCGACCGCATCGTGGTGCAGCTTCCGGGCGTGCAGGACACCGCGAAGGCCAAGGACATCCTGGGCCGCACCGCGACGCTGGAAGTGCGGATGGTGGAGGCGCATGCCAACGACCCGAGCGTGCGCGACTACGATCCGCAGAAGATCCAGCAGGCACTCGCCGGACAGGTGCCGTTCGGAACCGAGCTCTTCTACCTGCAGCGCGAAGGCAACAAGGAGCCGCTGCTCCTGAGCCGCCAGGTGGTGATCACCGGCGACCGGCTGACGGACGCCTCCCCCGGCTTCGATCAGACCGACAACCGGCCCATCGTCAGCGTGACGCTCGACGGGCAGGGCGCGCGCATCTTCCAGCAGGTGACGCGCGAGGCGGTGAAGCGCCGCATGGCGATCCTCCTCGTCGATCGCGGCAAGCCGGAAGTCCTGACTGCGCCGGTGATCCAGTCCGAGCTCGGCGCGCGCTTCCAGATCACCGGCTTCCGCAGCACCGAGGAGACGAAGGATCTTGCATTGCTGCTGCGGGCGGGAGCGCTTGCGGCACCCATGGAAATCGTCGAGGAGCGCACCGTCGGCCCGTCCCTCGGCGCCGAGAACATCCGCATCGGCTTCTACTCGGCGCTCTACGGGTTCATCGCGATCTCGATCTTCATGATCGCGTACTACCACGTGTTCGGCGTCTTCTCGGTGCTCGCGCTGGGCGCCAACGTGCTCTTTCTCGTCGCCCTGCTCTCGATGCTGCAGGCGACGCTCACCCTGCCCGGCATGGCGGGCATTGCGCTCACCATCGGCATGGCGATCGACGCCAACGTGCTGATCAACGAGCGCATCCGCGAGGAGCTGAGAAACGGCAACACGCCGCAGGCGGCGATCCACGCGGGGTACGACCGCGCGTGGGCGACGATTCTGGATTCCAACCTGACGACCCTGATCGCCGGGATATTCCTGTTCCTGCTGGGGTCCGGGCCGGTCAAGGGCTTTGCCGTCGTGCTGTGCCTCGGCATTCTCACGTCGCAGTTCAGCGCCGTGATGGTGGCGCGCGCGCTGTCGAACTTCTATTACGGCCGGCGCCGCAAGCTCGATCGCATCTCGATCGGGCAGGTGTGGCGCCCGGCGCCGGACAAACGATGAAAATCCCGGGCAGAGGCAGATAGCGTATGGAGTTCTTCCGCATCAAACGCGACATCCCGTTCATGCGCTACGCGCTGATCTTCAACGTGATCTCCTTGGTCACGTTCCTGATCGCCGTGGGTTCGCTCGCCACCCGCGGTCTCAACCTCGGGGTCGACTTCACCGGCGGCACACTGATGGAGATCTCTTACGCGCAACCGGCCGATTTGCAGAAGATCCGGGAAACGGCGGCGAAACTCGGCTTCTCGGAAGCGAGCGTGCAGAACTTCGGCACTGCGCGCGACGTGCTGATCCGGCTCCCGGTGAAGAAGGACCTGACGAGCGCCAGGCTTTCGGAGCTGATCATGGCGGAACTCAGGAAGGAAGACCCGTCGGTGCAGATGCGGCGTGTCGAGTTCGTCGGCCCGCAGGTCGGGAGCGAGCTTCTCTATAACGGCTCGCTTGCGCTGCTGTTCGTGTCGCTCGGCATCGTCGGCTATCTGGCGTTCCGGTTCGAGTGGAAATTCGGGGTGGCGACCATCGTCGCGAATCTCCACGACATCGTGATCATTCTCGGCTTCTTTTCGCTGTTCCAGTGGGAGTTCTCGCTGCCGGTGCTCGCAGCGGTCCTGGCGATCCTGGGCTACTCCGTCAACGAGTCGGTCGTGGTGTTCGACCGCGTGCGCGAGGTGTTTCGCAACCGCAGGTGGCGCAGCCGCAGCGTGCCCGAAGTTCTCGATCACTCGATCACCGCCACCATGTCGCGCACCATCATCACCCATTTTTCCACCCAGCTGATGGTGTGCTCCATGCTCGTCTTCGGCGGCGAGACGCTCTTCTATTTCGCGCTCGCGCTCACCATCGGCATCTGCTTCGGCATCTATTCCTCGGTGCTGGTGGCGGCGCCGATCGTGATGTGGCTCGGCGTCTCGCGGGAAGACCTCGCCAAGCCCGAGCGCAAGGCGGAACCCGAGGCCGTGGTATAGGCGGCGCCGGGTGGAACTCCTCGCCCTCTTCGTCGATATCGTTCTGCACCTCGACCGCCACCTGCAGTGGCTGGTGGCGAACTACGGCGTGTGGATCTACGCGATCCTCTTTCTCATCATCTACTGCGAGACCGGGCTCGTGGTGACGCCCTTCCTGCCGGGCGACTCCCTGCTCTTCGTCGCCGGGACGCTCGCCGCCGGCGGTGACATGTACATCCACGGGCTGTTCGCGCTGCTCGTGGCGGCCTCTTTCTCGGGCGACAACACCAACTACTGGATCGGGCGCTATGCAGGCCCACGCGTCTTCACCCGGGAGAGATCGTGGGCTTTCAATCCTGCCCACCTCGAGCGCACCCGGCGGTTCTATGAGCGGCACGGGGGGAAGACGATCGTCATCGCCCGCTTCGTGCCGATCGTGCGCACCTTCGCGCCGTTTGTCGCGGGCATCGGGCGCATGCCGTATCCGCGCTTCATTTTTTTCAGTTTCGCGGGCAGCGTGTTCTGGATCGGGTCGCTCACCTACGCCGGCTACTTCTTCGGCAATCTGCCGGTGGTGAAGGAAAACTTAAGCCTCGTCATCATCGGCATCGTGATCCTCTCGATCATGCCGGGCGTGGTGGAGTACCTGCGCAGCCGCGCACGCCGACGACTGGCGGCCTGACGGGTGTGAGAAGCGTCGGCTACCCTCCGTTCGCGTCGAGCGGAGCGCAGCGAAGTCGAAGCATGAACGGCCGATATTTCTGCAGCAACCTGCCGGCACCGCACTTCAGGATCCGTCGGCCTTGATGCCGGCCTCGACGATGACCTTGCGCCAGCGCGCGGTTTCGTCAAGCCCGCGCGGGGAATGATTGCGCAGCGGCTGCCTGCGGGAGAGCGCCGTGGATGCCGCCGACCAGCAGCGCGGCGCTCATGCGCACCCAGAATACGATGCGGCTCATTTCAACGCTCCATCGAGCTTGAGCAGCAGCTCCTCGAAGTCGTCCAGTGCGTTGAAGCGCGGCTGCGCGGCGATGTGCGGCGTGACGATCACGTTGCGGAACCGGAGCAGAGGATCGTCGTCGCGCGCCGGCTCTTCAAAGGGGAGATCGGTGACGTAACCGCCCAGACGCCCTGCCTCCAGCGCTTCGGTGAGCGCGGCACGATCGACGAGGTCGGCGCGGGACACGTTCACGAGAAGCGCGCCATCCTTCAGTCGGGCGAGCTCGCGGCGGCCGATGATGCCGCGGGTCGTCGCATTGCCCGGAAGGTTGAGGCTCACGAAGTCGCTGCCCGAAATCAGCTCATCGAGGGAGAGATAGCGTGCGCTGTGGCGGGCTTCCTCGGCGGCGTCGAGTCGATGGCGCTGCGTATAGGCGATGCGCATCCCGCACGCGGCGGCGCGCAGCGCGAGCTCGCGGCCGATTTCGCCCAATCCCACGATCCCAAGCTCGGCGCCGTAGAGCGTGCGCAGTCCCGTGATGCGCGCCCAGTTGGAGTTGGCGGTGTGTGCGCGGTCGTAGGTGGTGGGGGAGTATCCCGCCTGCTCGAGGCGCCCGACGCTGATGAGGCCGTTCGTGGCGCAGATTCCGCGCGCCGCCGCGAGCATGAGGCCAAGCGCGTGCTCGGCGCACGCGATGTTGGCACGCCGTCGCAGCGTGAGGACGCGGATGCCGCGCGCTTTGCATGCGGCCGTGTCGATGTTCGAGGTGATCGTTCCGAATTTCTGCACGGCGCGCAGCCGCGGCGCCTGCGCGATCTCCTCTTTCCCCAGCCGAAAACCTTCGACCACCACCGCATGCGCTTCCGGGAGCGCAGCGGCGAGCCCGGTCTCGCTCGATACAAGTATTACGCGCGCGGGGTGCAGCGAGCGCAGCCGCTTGCGCACTCCATCGACCCATCGCGGAAAATCCGGCAGATCGTGCTCGAAAAAACGCCCGAACGCCGCCATGCGTGCCGGCGCCGCCGCGGGATCGAGCACGAGCTCGATGATGCGCGTAAAGGGATCGTCCTCGACGACGATCAGCGGCCGCGCATCAGCCATGACCTTCCGGCTCGGGATCGATCCTGAGCGCCTTCAGCACCCGGGTGTGCATGTTGTAGGCGCCGATCAGCACGGTCAGTTCGACGATCCCGCGCTCGCCGTAGTGTTTGCGCACGCTGCGGAACACGGCGTCGTTCACCTCGACCTCGCGGGTCATCGCATCGACGTAGGCGAGCAGCGCGCGGTGCCGGGTGCCGAACAGCTCGGACGACCGCCAGTCGGCAAGTGCCTCCACCTGGGCCGCTGTCAGGCCCTCCTGCAGCGCGTAGCGGGTCGCATGCGCGCGCACGATGTATGCGACGCCGTTCAGGATCGCGACCCGCATCACGGCAAGCTCGCGCGTCTGGCCATCGAGCGCCGTTCCGAAGCGGATCGCGGAATTGAAGTCGAGCCATGCGCTGGCGACCGAAGGGCTGTGCAGCAGCATGCGGTAGATGTTGAGAAGACGCCCGCCGCGCGCGCCGCGGATGCGCTCGACGAGCCCGGACAGTTCCGGATGCCGGTCCGCGTCGATCAGCGAAACGCGCGCCATGCTTTAGTACATCGCGCTCGCAAGCCGCCGGCGGTACTGGCTCACGATCTCGGACTGTGGCCCGAGCACGTTGAAGATCTGGAGCATGGTCTTGCGCGCGATGTCGTCGCGAAAGGCGCGGTCGCGGCGCACGATCTCGAGCAACTCCTCGAGCGCCGCCGGATAGTTCTCCTGCGCGGCGCGGAGGTTCGCGAGCGCACGCCGCGCCTCGAGATCGCCCGGGTCGCGCGCGATGCGCTGCTCCAGTTCCGCGGCGCCCGGCGCGGCGGCCGCGGCCGCCGCGAAGCCGATGCGGGCGCGCAGGGCCGCTACCGCGTCGTCCATCTGCGCCACGGCCGGCAGCTTTTCGATCAGCGCCTTCGCCTCGTCAAAGCGGTTGAGGTCGGTCAGGATACGCGCTGCGGTGAAGAGCACGCGCGCGTTCCCGGGCTCCTGCCCGAGCGCTTCTTCGAGGAGTGCGAGCGCCTTCACGCCGTCGCCGCTTTCCCGGTAGAGCGCCTCGGCTGCCGCCGCCCGTTCCTCCGCGGGAGAGGGTATCACCCGGTCCAGAAAGTCGCGCACGGCGCGCTCGGGCAGTGCTCCGGAGAACTCGTCCACGACTGCGCCGCGGACGAAGGCCTTCACGTTCGGGATGCCGCGCACGCCGTACTGCGCCGCGAGATCGGGATTGTCGTCGGAGTTCACCTTGGCGAGCGTGAACCTGCCCTGGTACTCCGCCTCGAGCCTCTCCAGCACCGGCGCGAGCGCGCGGCACGGCGCGCACCACGGCGCCCAGAAGTCCACGATCACCGGGGTGCGCTGCGAGGCGTCGATCACCGCCTGCCTGAAATTCCGTGCGGATACTTCGATGGACACGTCGCGCTTCCTTTACTGTCCGGGCAATCGGGTAATATCGCCTGTTCCATGGAGGCTTCCAACCATATCATTTTCCTCGGCGCGCTGCTCGTGCTCGCGAGCATACTCGCGAGCGTTTTTTCCGCGCGCTTCGGCACGCCGATTCTGCTCATCTTTCTCGTGCTCGGCATGCTGGCGGGCGAGGACGGCCCGGGCGGCATCCAGTTCAGCGACTTTCAGCTCGCGTATCTCGTGAGCACGCTCGCGCTCGCCGTGATCCTGCTCGACGGCGGAATGCGCACGAGCGCCGAGAGCTTTCGCGTGGCGCTCAAGCCGGCGGTCTCGCTCGCGACGGTGGGTGTCGTGGTGTCGGCGGGGGTCACCGGTGCGTTCGCCGCGTGGATCTTCGATCTCAACTGGCTGCACGGGCTCCTGCTGGGCTCCATCGTCGGCTCCACCGACGCCGCCGCCGTATTCGCGCTGCTCCACGCGCGCGGCATGGAACTCAAGCAGCGCGTGGGCGCGACGCTGGAGGTCGAGTCGGGCAGCAACGATCCGATGGCGGTTTTTCTCGTCGTGGTGCTGATCGAGGCGATCGCCGCGGGACAGACGACGCTCACGTGGATGGTGGGGCTCGAATTCGTGAAGCAGATGGCGCTCGGCGCGGTGGCCGGCATTGTCGGCGGGCGCCTGCTCGTGCGGGCGATCAATCAATTGAGCCTCGAGACCGGCCTCTATCCGCTTCTCGCGATCGCGGGCGGCGTCAGCATCTACGGCGCCGTCACGGTCGCCGGCGGCAGCGGCTTTCTCGCGATCTACCTGGCGGGCATCGTGCTCGGCAACGCGCAGCTCCAGGCGCGGGAGAACATCCTGCGCGTGAACGACGGGATGGCGTGGCTCTCGCAGATCATGATGTTCCTCATGCTCGGGCTGCTCGTGACGCCGTCGCAGATTCCGCCCATCGCGGCTCCGGCGATCGGCGTTGCGCTCGCGCTCATCGTCGTCGCGCGTCCGGTCGCGGTGTGGGTGAGCCTGCTGCCGTTCCGCTTTCCCTGGCGCGAGCAGCTCTTCATCGCGTGGGTGGGACTGCGCGGTGCGGTGCCCATCATTCTCGCCACGTTTCCGCTGCTCGCCGGCATCGACAACGCGATGGCGTACTTCAACATCACCTTCATCGTGGTGCTGATGTCGCTCCTGCTCCAGGGATGGACCATCGCGCCGGTCGCGCGGTTGCTGGGTCTCGAAGTGCCGCCCAAGGCGAAGCCCTTGAGCTACATCGATCTCGATATCCCGGGGCAGTTCAATCACGATCTCCTCGGCTATCAGCTCGAGCCCGCCACTCTTGCCGTCGGCAAGCATCCGGCGCAGCTGCCGTTGCCGCAGGAGGTCGAGATCGCGGCCGTCATCCGCGGTACGCACGTTCTCAAGCGGAACGAGATCGATGCGCTCAAGGCGGGCGACTATGTGTACGTGCTCGCCATTCCCGAGCACGTCGAGGCGCTCAACCGCATGTTCAGCGTCGCGCACGGCCCCGACCGCCTCGAGGAGCACCGCTTCTTCGGCGATTTCATACTGGACGGCGGCGCGCGCGTAGCGGATGTCGAGGCGGTCTACGGGCTCGGGCTCGAGTTTCGCGACCCGGACGAGACGCTGGCTGACTTTCTTGCGCGCGAGTTTCGCGGCAGCCCGGTGGTGGGTGACCGCTTCCGCACGCACGGCGTCGAGCTCGTGGTGCGGGCGGTGGAGAGGGGCATCATCACGCGCGTCGGCCTCAAGCTGCACGACTGAGGCTTGCGGAGGGCGGATCAGATCTTCCGCGCGAGGGCGGCGGCTTTTCCGGTGTAGCTGGCGGGCGTGAGCTCGAGCAGGCGCCGCTTTTCCTTGTCGGGAAGCGCGAGGCCGCGGATGAAAGCATGCAGCGTTTCCCGCGTGATGCCCTCCTTGCCGCGGGTGAGCGCCTTCAACTGCTCGTAAGCATCCTTGACGCCGTGGCGGCGCATGACGGTCTGGATCGGCTCGGCCAGCACTTCCCAGTTGGCTTCAAGGTCCGCGCGCAGCCGCTCGGCGTTCGCCTCGAGCTTGGCGAGCCCGCGGGAGCACGCGTCGTAGCCGAGGAGCGTATGCCCCAGCGCGACGCCCATGTTGCGGAGCACCGTCGAATCGGTGAGATCGCGCTGCCAGCGCGAAATCGGCAGCTTCTCGCTCATGTGCCGGAGCAGCGCGTTCGCGACCCCGAGATTGCCTTCCGAATTCTCGAAGTCGATCGGATTCACCTTGTGCGGCATGGTGGACGAGCCGATCTCGCCGGCCTTCACTTTCTGCCGGAAGTATCCGAGCGAGATATAGCCCCACACGTCGCGGTCGAGGTCGATCAGCACGGTGTTCGCCCGGGCATAAGCGTCGAAAAGCTCGGCGAAGCTGTCATGCGGCTCGATCTGGATCGTATAGGGGTTGAACTCGAGCCCGAGCCCCTGCACGACGTCGCGCGCGAGCGCTTCCCAGTCGACGTCCGCATACGCGGCGAGGTGCGCGTTGTAGTTGCCGACCGCCCCGTTCATCTTGCCGGCGAGCTTCACACTCGCGATGCCGGCGCGCGCGCGTTTCAGGCGATGGACGACGTTCGCGATTTCCTTGCCGAGCGTCGTGGGCGAGGCGGGCTGGCCGTGCGTGTGCGCGAGCATCGGGACATCGGCGAGCGCGTGCGCCATCGCGGTCAAAGCCGAGACGATGGCATCGAGCGCTGGAAGCATGATGTCGTCGCGCGCGCGCCTGAGCATGAGCGCGTGACAGAGATTGTTTATGTCCTCGGAGGTGCAGGCGAAGTGGATGAACTCGCTCGCCTTTTCCAGCTCGGGGTGCCCCGCGAATTTCTCGCGCAGGAAATACTCGATCGCCTTGACGTCGTGGTTGGTCTCGGACTCGATCGCCTTCACGCGCTCGCCGTCGGCTTCCGAAAAATCCGCGGCGAGTGCGTCGAGCTGCCTGACCGCTGCGGACGAAAAGGCCGGTATTTCGGCGATCACGGGCTCGCGCGCGAGCGCCTTCAGCCATTCGACTTCCACCAGCACGCGCAGGCGCATCAAGCCCAGCTCGCTGAAATGGTGCCGCAGCGCGGCGACTTTCGTGTGGTAGCGGCCGTCGAGAGGAGACAGTGCGGTGAGGGGTGTCAGCGCCATCGGCCGATGTCGATTCCGAGCTTGAATTCTAGCACACGCGCGTGGGCTCCGAGCGCCCGCCCGCATTGAACGCATGCTGCGGTTCGGCCTAGAATGCAGCGGCGATGATCGACGAAAAGAGAACACGATGAACGCTCGAACGCTGCTGGTGTATTGCGCGGTGTTGTTACTCGCGGGAAAGAGTGTGGATGTCGCGGCGCAGGCGTGGAAGCCACAGAAGAACATCGAGATCATCATCCCGGGCGGCGCGGGCGGCGGCCAGGATCGCACCGCGCGCATCCTGCAGAAGATCATGCAGGACGGGCTCGTGCCGACGAGCGTGACGGTGGTGAACCGCCCGGGCGGCGGCGGCAATCTCGCTTATACGTACCTCAACCAGTTCACGGGTGACGGGCACTATCTCGCGACCGCCACGGCGACGCTGCTCACCAACAACATCCTCGGCGTGAGCCCGCTCAATTACACGCACTTCACGCCCTTGAGCGTGCTCTACGGCGAGTACATCGGTTTCGCGACGCAGGCGGACGGGCCGCTGAAGACCGGACGGGACATCGTCGAGCGCGTGCGCAAGGCGCCGGAGTCGGTCGCCTTCGCGTTCGGGACGAGCCGCGGCAACGCGAACCACATCGGGATCGCGCTCGCGATGAAGGCGGCCGGCCTCGATCCCGCGGCGCTCAAGATCGTGGTCTACAAGGCCTCGATCGAGGCCACCACGGCCCTCATGGGCGGGCACGTGGACGTGGTGGCGACGCCGATGTCCACGTATCTCCCGGTACTCGAGTCCGGCAAGATCCGCATCGTCGCGATCGCCGCGCCGCAGCGCGTCGGAGGACGCTTCGCGCAGGTGGCGACGTGGAAGGAGCAGGGGTACGACGCGGTGATGCCGAGCTATCGCATGTTCATCGCCGCGCGCGGGCTCGACGCCGCGCAGCGGCGCTATTGGGACGGTGTCTTCGCGCGCATCGCGAAGACTCCCGAGTGGCAGAAGGAGCTTGTCGCCAACGAATGGCAAAGCTCCTACATGAACAGCGCCGAGAGCGTGAAGTATCTCGAAGCGCGCTACGCCGAATACAAACGGATCCTCACCGAACTCAAGCTCGCGAAATGACCACGCCCGCACGGATTCTCTCCGAATTCGCCGCCCGACTGAAATACGAAGACATCCCGCCGGAGGTGGTCGAGCGCGCGAAGGACTGCGTGATCGACACCGTCGCCGCGTGCGTCTTCGGCGCCGAGCTGCCGTGGACGAAGACCGTCATCGGTTATGCCCAACGCAACAGCGCCCCGGGCGAATCGAGCGTGCTCGGCACACCGGTCAAGGTGCGCGCGCCGTTCGCATGCCTCGCGAACGGCGCCTCCGCCCACGCCTTCGAGCTCGATGCGCTGTGCGAGCCGAGCGTCGGCATTCACCCGAGCGCCGCGCTGTGCGTGCCGGGGCTCGCGGTGTCGCAGGGCCGCGGGAAGAGCGGCCGGGAATTCCTGACGGCGGTGGTCGCGGGATACGAGCTGCTCTACCGCATCGGGGATGCCGCGCGCCACTCGATCGAGAAGGTCGGATTCCATTCGCCCGGGGTCGTGGGCGTGTACGGCACAGCGGCGGTGGTGAGCCGGCTCTTCGAGGTCGATGCCGCGCGGATGGCCAACGCCTTCGGCATCGCGGGCTCGATGAGCTCGGGGCTCATGGAGTTCTCGCGCTCGGGGGGCATGGTGAAGCGCCTTCATCTCGGGCGCGCGGCGGAAGGCGGCTTCATGGCCGCGATCCTCGCGCGCGACGGTTACACCGGGCCGGCTGAAGTGTTCGAGGGGAAGTTCGGGTTTCTCAACGTGTACTGCCGCGACGCCGATCCGTCGCGGCTCACCAAAGCGCTCGGCTCGACGTGGCACGTCATGAAGACCAAGTTGAAGCGCTACGCCTGCCATTCGACGGCGCAGGTGCCGGTCACGCTCGCGCTCGACCTGAAAGCGCGGCATGGAATCGCCGGAGAGGACGTCGAGCGCATAGCGATCGATGCGAACGAGAAGACGGTCACGCAGCACGCGATCAACGATCCGCGCGACATGACGATGATGCAGTACAGCGTGCCGTTCTCCGTCGCGATCGCGCTCTACCGGGATCCCACCGATCCGCGCGTCTTTTCCGAGGCGACGTTGAACGATAAGAAAATTCGCGCGCTTGCGAAGACGGCGGAGGTGAAGCCGCTCGAAACCGCGGCCGGCTACATGGCTTCGACCGCGCGCGTCACGCTGCACCTGAAGAACGGCAAGTCGGTTTCGGCGGAAGGCCACGACTTCAAGGGCACGCCCACGATGCCGCTCTCGCGCGACGAGCTGCGGGAGAAGTTTCTGAAGCTGACCGCGCACCGCGATCGCGCAAGGGCGGAGCGGCTCTTCTCGCAACTCGCGGAAGCCGAGAAGGTCACCAACATGCGCGAGCTCGATTTCGCCTTGTGAAGCGCCGCTTCAGCGTGTTTCCGGTGCGCCCGCTCAGTCCGCGGTCGCGCCGGCCTCGCGGATGACTTTGCCCCAGCGCTCGACTTCCTTGCGGTAGAAGGCGGTGAATTCCTGCGGCGTGCTCGTCATCGGCTCCGCGCCGACCGCGAGCATCTTCGCGCGCGTGTCGGGGGAGGCGACGATGCGGGCGAAGACTTCCGAAAGCCGGGCGATGATCGGCTGCGGCGTGCCGGCGGGCGCCATCACCACGTACCACAGCACCGCCTCGAGCCCGGGATACCCGGCTTCGGCGGCGGTCGCCACTTCGGGCAGCATCGAGGAGCGCTTCGGCGCGAGCATCGCGAGCGGCCGCAGCTTGCCGTCCCTTACGTAAGGCACGGCGCTTGCGACGCCGATCACGACCGCGCTCACGTGCCCGCCGAGCACCGCGACCGTGGCGGGGGTGATGCCCTTGTACGGCACGATCAGCACGTCCACCTTGTTCGAGGACTTGAAGAGCTGGGCGACGAGGTCGTTGGTCGTGCCGGCGCCGCCGGTGCCGAAGGCGACGCTCCCCGGGCGGCTCCGCGCGAGCTGCACCAGCTCCTTCACGCTCTTCGCCGGGAGCGAGGGGTGGACCGCGAGCACCTGCGGGTTCGCGGCGACGAGCCCGATCGGCGCGAGATCCTTCTCCGGGTCGTAGCCGAGCTTCCTGTAAAGCGTCTTGCTGACGGCGAGTGAAGTGGTGCAGATGACGAGCGTGTAGCCGTCGGGCGGGGATTTCGCGGCGGCCTCGTTGCCGACGTTGCCGCCCGCGCCGGGCCGGTTCTCGGGCACCACCGGCTGGCCCACTTCCTCGCTCAGTTTCTGCGCGAGGAGCCGGCCGAGGATGTCGGTGCCGCCGCCGGGCGGGAACGGCAGGATGAACCGGATCGGCCGCGTGGGATAGGCGATGCTCGTCGACTGCGCGATTGCCATGGTCGTGCCGAGCCCCATCAATGCCGCGAGCCCGCCGCAGACGGTGCACAGCACCTTCGATCGGTTCATGTCGTTGCTCCTCGTTGCGATGATTCGTTACGGCGTGCAACCCATCCCCGCCGGGCGCGGCGCGCGGAAATGATATTCTCTGGGCCCAAGCCATGAAAGCGTCCCGCCGCACGTTGCTCAAGGCGTTTGCCGCGCTGCCGCTGCTCGGTGCATGTGCCGCGCCGCGCGCGACGCCGTCCGGGCTCGTGCTGACGGCAGGCGCAGCACGCCAGCGCATCGTCCCGGAGACATATCCCGAGACCGAGGTGTGGGCGTACAACGGCGCGACGCCGGGGCCGCTGCTCCGGGCGCGGCAGGGCGACCGGCTGCGCGTCGTGCTGGAAAACCGCCTGCCGGCCGACACGACCGTGCACTGGCACGGGCTCCGCGTTCCGAATGCGATGGACGGCGTGCCGCACGTCACCCAGCCGCCGGTCGCGCCCGGCGGGCGCTTCGTCTACGAGTTCGCGCTGCCCGATGCCGGCACCTACTGGTATCACCCGCATCTCTCGAGCCACGAGCAGGTCGCGCGCGGACTCCATGGTGTCGTCATCGTCGATGAGCGCGAGCCGCCGCCGGTGGATCGCGACGTGGTGTGGGTGCTCTCCGACTGGCGCCTCGCGCCCGACGCCGCGCTGCGCGAGGATTTCGACGACCTGTTCGATCTCACGCATGCCGGCCGCATCGGCAATACGGTGAGTGTGAACGGACGTTTCACGGCAAAGGACGGCGTCTTCGCCGTGCGCTCGGGCGAGCGGATACGGTTGAGGCTCGTCAACGCCGCGGTCGCGCGCATCTTCCGGCTCAACTTCGCGGGTCACGCGCCGGTCGTCATCGCGCTCGACGGGCAGCCCGTCACACCGCACGAGGAGCAAGGCGGCATCGTGCTGGGGCCCGGCATGCGCGCCGATCTCGTGCTCGACTGCACGCGCGATCCCGGGAGCCGCGCTGAGGTGACGGACGACTTCTATCCGCGGCTCGCGGGCCGCGTGATGGAAATCGTCTACGAAAGCACGCCCGTCACGCATAGACGGGGACGCGGCGATCCGCCAGCGCTGCCCGCGAATCCGTTGCCGGATCCCGACGCCGCGCGCGCGGAACGGCACGAAATCGTCTTCGAAGGTGGCGCGATGGGCGGCATCCGCGAGGCGCTCTTCGAAGGCAACCGCACGAGCCTCGCGCAGCTCGTGCGCACGCATCATCTCGCGTGGACGGTGAACGGCGCTGCGGTGAAGGGGCACGCCCACGCGCCGATCATCACGCTCGCCCGCAATCGCCACTGCGTGCTCGCGCTGCGCAACGACACCGCGTGGCATCATCCGATTCACCTTCACGGGCACGTTTTTCGGGTGCTCGCGCGCAACGGCAAGCCGACTGAGCATCGCGAATGGCGCGACACGGTGCTGATGGAGCCGCGCGAGCGCGTCGATATCGCGTTCGTCGCCGACAATCCCGGCGACTGGATGCTCCACTGTCACGTCCTCGCGCACCAGGCGGGCGGCATGACGACGATGCTGCGCGTCGCCTGAGGGTGGCAGTGCACGCATTGCACCGCGCGCTCGCGCGGGAGGCGCCGTGAAAGGCGGCGGCTTCTCGCTCCACGCGCGCCGTCCCCGCGACTGGGTGCTGCTCTTCGCGCTCGTCGCGATGTGGGGCTCGGCGTTCATGTTCATCAAGATCGCCGTGGCCCACGTTCCGCCGGCGACGATCGCCGCAGGCCGGCTCGCGATCGGCGCTCTCGTTCTGCTCGTCGTCATCCGGGCGATGGGACTCAGGCTTCCACCGCTCACCCGTGCGTGGCGGCTGTACGGATTGCTCGCATTCGTCGGAAACGCGCTGCCGTTCTACCTCATCGCCTGGGGCCAGCAGGGCATCGACAGCGCGCTCGCCGGCATACTCATCGCCTTCATGCCGCTCGCCACGCTCGTGCTCTCGCATTTCTTCGTGCAGGGCGAGCAGATCACGCGGCCGCGCGCGATCGGATTCGTCCTCGGGTTCCTGGGCATCGTGCTCCTCATGGGGCCGGCCGCGCTCACCGGCATCGCGGGCTCCACCGCGCAGGTGGTTTCCGAGCTCGCCGTGCTCGGAGGCGCGCTCTGCTATGCCGCGAATACGGTCATCGCGAGGCGCAACGTGAAAGGCGACGTGCTCGTCACCTCCGCCGGCGTGCTCGTCATTGCAACGGCGATGAGCGTGCCGGTTGCGCTCGTGGTCGATCGGCCCTGGATGCTCGCGCCCGACGCGCTCGCGATCGCGTCCGTGGTGTGGATGGGCGTGGGGCCCACCGGAGTTGCAACGATTTTTTACTTCCTGCTGGTGGGCTCGGCGGGCCCGACTTTCATGTCGCTCGTGAACTACATCGCCCCGTGCGTCGCGCTCGCGCTCGGTGTCGCCATCCTCAACGAAGCGCCGGGGCCGAACGCCTATGCCGGCCTCATATTGATCCTCGGCGGAATCGCGCTGAGCCAGCTGCGCCGCAACCCAACCCCTTGAAAGCGTGGGCCGGGCGCCCCATTTGGGTTACATGAGCCGCACGCGAGCTGCTCTGGGCGGCTCATCGCGTGAGCCGGATTATCGTGATTTTCTTCACCGACTTATGCGAACGAATGGTGTAGTGTGATGTCAACCATCGAGAGCGCATCACGTTGTTCGTCAGTAGCGGCCGATGAGGCGTGGAAATCATGATGAACGTGATTTACAACAGCGAGAACTACTACGTGGTCGAGTATCCCTCCGAGCACGCGATCGAGCTCGTTGACAAGCGCTGCGCACGCGGCACGTTCTTCCAGGGCGACGTCGCGGAACGCTTTGCGCGATCGATGCAGGACGCGGTGGCGGAAGAGCCGACCGCCGAGCACATCGACGAGTTTTTGGGCGGCTTCGATACGCTGCTCACCCAGCCGGTCGTCTACCACTAAGCGCGCATCACCCGGCTGCGCAGTGCGACGAGCCGGGGTCTTACCGATCGAATACCCGCTTCAACGCCATCAGGTGCGGATCGTCCGCGCCGGGTGACGCTGCCTGTCAATCGACGCGCACGTTCGCGGACTTCGCGACTTTCGCCCATTTCTCGACCTCGCGCCTGACGAAGAGCGCGAATTCGTCCGGCGTGATGCCCGAGGCAAACGCGCCCTGCGCGAGGAGCTTCTCGCGCGTCTCGGGATGCTTGAGGAGCGCGGCAAGCTCCTGGTAGGTCTTGTCGACGACATCCTTCGGCGTGCCCGCCGGCGCCACCACGCCTTGCCACGAGCCGCCGTCGAAGCCTTTGATGCCGCTTTCTTCGACCGTCGGCAGGTCGGGCATCGGCGGGAAACGCTCCCTGGTCGAGATCGCGATCGGCTTGAGCCGTCCCGCGTTCACGTGTGGCATCACCGTCACCGCCGTGTTGAACGCGAGCTGTACCTGTCCCGAGATCTGGTCCACCACCGAAGGCGCCTGCCCCTTGTACGGCACGTGCACCATGTCGATGCCGCTCATCGACTTCAGCATTTCCATCAGCATGTGCGGGCTCGAGCCGTTGCCCGTCGAGGCGTAGGTGAGCTGTCCCGGCCGCGACTTCGCGAGCGTGACGACGTCCTTCACGCTCTTCACCGGCAGCGATGGATGCGTCGTCAGCATGCTCGGCAGCACCGCCATCAGCGTGATGTAGGCGAAGTCCTTGAGGGGGTCGTAGCCGAGCTTGCGGTAGATCGCCGGCGAAATGCCCTGCGAAGCCGGCAGCATGCACAGCGTGTAGCCGTCGGGCGGCGACTTCGCGCAGAGTTCGGCGCCGATGTTGCCGCCGGCGCCCGCGCGGTTGTCGGGGATCACCTGCACGCCCCATGCCCTGGAAAGCCGTTCCGCCGCCATGCGCCCCATGAGATCCGTCGGTCCGCCGGGCGGGAAGGGAATGATGAAGCGCACCGGTTTCACGGGATAGCTCTGCGCATGAAGCGCGGACGCGAAGAGCGCGCAGGCGATCGCGAGTGCGAGGTTGCGGAGCGCTGGACTCATGACCCCTCCGTTCGTGGCCTTCGTGGCGGCATTATGCCCGAGCGTGGCGGCGGCACGGCACACGGCAAGCACCGGCGCGTCAGCCGGTGTAGCCGATGGCGCGCGAAATGCTCTCCGCCGTGCTCTTGACGCGCGCGGCCCACGCCTTGTCGAGGCGGTCGGCCGGCGCGGAGACCGAAAGACCGGCGACCAGCCGGCCCTCGTCGTTGTAGATCCCGGCGCCGATGCAGGAGACGCCTTTCTCGGCCTCCTCGTTGTCCAGCGCATAGCCCTGCCGGCGCACCTGCTCCAGCTCGCGCGCGAGCGCGTCCGCATCGGTGAGCGTGTTGGAGGTGTAGCGCGGCAGGCCGGTGCGCTTCACGTACTGGCGCCAGCCTTCGGGGCCGTCATCGGACAGGAACAGCTTGCCGACCGCGGTGATGTGCAGCGGCGCGCGCGCCCCGATGATCTGCACCACCCGCATCATCGAGGTGTTCGCCGCCGCGCGCTCGACGTACACCACTTCGTCGGCATGACGCACCGAGAGGTTGACGGTCTCGCCGAGCGCCTGGTGCAGGCGCTGCATGTAGGGCAGCGCGACTTCGCGCACGCTGATGCGGGTCTTGACGAGGTTGCCCAGCTCGAGGAGGCGTATGCCGAGGCGGTAGGTTCCGGGCTCGATGCGGTCCACGAGCCGGTTCTCCACCATGACGGCGAGGATGCGGTGCGCCGTGGAAGGGTGGAGCGCGGTTTCGAGCGCGAGCTGCTTCAGATTGACGGGAACGCTGTGCCGGGCGAGCGCATCGATGAGATGCATCATGCGCTCGATGACCTGGATCGACGATTTGGCTTCTTTGGGGGCCACGGCAACGGGGAGATATCCAGAGTCCGAGCGGATTTTATAGGATGAAATTTGGCCGGACAATCGGAGGCGCGCCCAGGCTTCTGGCCACGACTGCCGCCTGCCGTCTATCATTGAGGGGTTCGTTCGAGCGATGTCTCCGTCCTTTTTCAGCGCCGCCCTGTCCACCTGGCGCGCCACCCATGCGCCGCTGCCCGCGTCGCTCGCCGAAACCGAAGCGCTGGAAGCGGTCGTGAAGGTAAGCATCAAGGCGCTCCCCGATGCGCGTACCGCCGACACCCTGGGGGCGGAGCGCGAAGGAACCGGGGTGGTGATCGACGCGAGCGGGCTCGTCCTGACCATCGGCTATCTCCTGCTCGAGGCCGGGTCGATCCTCGTGGTCGCACCGGACGGACGCGTTTTTCCCGCCACAGTGGTCGGTTACGACCACGCGAGCGGCTTTGGTCTCATGCGCACGAGTCCCTCGGTGACGCGACGCGCACTCGAATGGGGCGATTCTTCCGCGGTGCGGGAATTGAGCACGCTGCTCGTCGCGACGCATCCCGCGGCGGGCGGGGCCTCGCACGCCTGCGTCGTCGCGCGGCGGCGCTTCACCGGCTGGTGGGAGTACATGATCGAGGACGCCATCTTCACGGCGCCGGCGCGCTACGAGCACAGCGGCGCCGCGCTCGTGGACGGCGGCGGCCGCCTGGTCGGCATCGCATCGCTGTGGGTAAGCGATGCGATCGAGCAGGGGGTGGCCTTTCCCGGAAACATGTTCGTCCCGATCGATCTGCTCAAGCCGTTGCTCGACGATCTGCTGACGTGCGGTCGGCGGCGCGGCGGCGGGCGCCCCTGGCTCGGGCTGTACTCCGAGGAGGTGGAGGGACACGTCGTGGTGACGCGCGTGCTGCCGGATGCGCCGGCGCACAGGGCCGGCGTGCGCCGCGGCGACGTGATTCTCGGCATCGGCAGCGATGCGATCGGCAGCCAGAGCGAGTTCTACAGCAAGCTTTGGGCTGCCGGAGAGGCCGGGGCCGAGGTGCTGTTGCACGTCCTGCGCAACCGCGTCGTGCAGCGCGTGCGGGTGCGCTCCGCCGATCGCATGGATTACCTGCGTCCCTGGCGCGCATAGCCGGTTCGTGGTTCGACAGGCTCGCCGCGAACGGTGCGACGGCTGCGCTTTTGCTTCGCGGCCGGTGATCGCGGCGCGCGCCGCAGTCCGTCGAGATAAAGATCCACGATGCGCCCCGCCTCCTTATCGAGCGGCAGATAGCCCGGGTCGAGGATCCAGTTCATGATGAGGCCGTCCACCAGCGCGTGCAGGCCGACTGCGGCGTTGCGCGGGTTGACGCCGCGGGCGAGCACACCTTTCGCTGCGGCGTTGCGCAACCCGGCCTCGATGTGGCTCAGGCATGCGTTGCGCCCTTCGATGTGCCGGTCGCGCACCTGCGACATCTCGTTCACGTACTCGCACTTGTGGCAGCAGATCTCGAACACGCGGCGGCACTGCGGATCGCGCACCACGCGCTCGAGCACGTTGAGCGCGCACCCCCGCACGTAGGCGAGGGGATCATCGAGCGTCGCGTCCCCCGCGCGCTGCGCCATCTCTTCCATCGGCAGGACGACGCGGTTCATCATCGCATCGAACAGATCCGCCTTGTTCCTGAAGTGCCAGTAGATCGCCCCGCGCGTCACGCCGGCGGCGTGCGCGATGTCGGCGAGGGAAGTGTGCGACACGCCGCGTTCGCTGAATACGCGTTCCGCCGTGTCGAGGATCTTGTTGCGCGTCTCGAGCGCTTCGTCGCGGGTGCGTCTTACCACGGCATGAAACTCCGGTTCGTAATGAGGAGCAGGCGGTACTTTACATACATTCGTGGTTGTATGTAAACTCCCCGACCTGCGCTCCCGGTTCGTGCGGGGGCAGGAAGGCAGTCATGAACAAGAGGAGCGTCATGTACGAAACCCCGTCGTCGCGTACCTTTACGCATTGGCATGCCGCCGCACTCGCGCTTGCACTGGCCGGGTGCGGGCCGTCCGGCGGGCAGGGTGGCGCGGGCGGCCCCGGCGGATTCCCGCCTGCCGTCGTCGCCACGGTGACGGTCGAGCCGCGCGACCTGCCGGTCAGCTACGAATACCCGGCACAGACGGCCGGATACCGCGAAGTCGAAGTGCGGGCGCGCGTCACCGGAATACTGGAAAAGCGCAATTACCGCGAGGGCGCAGCCGTGAAGCAGGGGCAGTCGCTCTTCACCATCGATCCCGAGCCCTTCCGCGTCGCGCTCGCCCGCGCCGAAGCCGATGTGGCGGTCGCCGACGCGCGGCTTGCGCAGGCGCAGCGCGAGGTGAAGCGATTGAAGCCCGTCATCGAAGCGCGCGCGATCAGCCAGAAGGAATACGACGACGCGGTCTCCGCCCAGCAGATTGCCGAAGCGGAATTGAAAAGCGCGCGCGCACGCGCAAGCGAAGCGAAATTGAATCTTCAGTACACGCGAGTGGAATCCCCGATTTCGGGCATCACCAGCCGCTCGGTGGTTTCGGAAGGCACGCTCGTGTCCGGGCCGAACGTGCTGCTCACCACCGTCACGCAGACCGATCCGATTTACGTCATCTTCGGGATCCCCGACCGCGAGTATCTCGCGCTGCGCCGCGACGTCGAGGCGGGGCGGCTCAAGCTTCCCGAGCAAGGCCGCTTCAAGGCGACCGTCAAGCTCGCCGACGGCCGGCCCTACGGGCGCGACGGCCGCGTCAACTTCACCGACGTGCGCGTCAATCCGCAGACCGGCACGAGCGAAGCGCGCGCCGAGTTTCCGAATCCGGACGCACGACTGCGCACCGGTGAGTTCGTGCGCATCGTGCTCGAGGGCGCGGTGCGCCCCGCGGCGATCGTCGTGCCGCAGCGCGCGGTGCTCGAAGGGCCCAAGGGCAAGTTCGTGTACACCGTGAGCGCGGACAGCAAGGCGGAGCCACGCCCGGTCGAGGTCGGCGACTGGGCGGGCGAGGGCTGGATCGTCACCTCGGGCCTCGAGCCCGGCGATCGCGTCATCGTGGACGGGGTGCTCAAGCTCGGACCCGGCGCGCCGGTCAAGGTGGCGGACGCCCCAGCCGCCAAGCCGGAGGCGAAATGATCTCGCGCTTCTTCATCGATCGGCCGATCTTCGCGGCCGTGCTCTCGATCTTCATCGTGATCGCGGGGCTCGCGGCGATGCGGGTGCTGCCGATCGCGCAGTACCCCGAGATCGCGCCGCCGGTGGTCACGGTGCGCGCGGTCTATCCCGGCGCCTCGGCGGAAGTGCTCGAGCAGACGGTCGCTGCACCGCTCGAGAACCAGATCAACGGCGTCGAGAACATGCTCTACATGAACTCGACTTCGGCCTCGAACGGCGTGGTGGAGATCCAGGTCACGTTCGAAATCGGCTCGGACGTGGACACCGCGGCCCTCAACGTCAACAACCGCGTCAAGCAGGCCGAGCCGCGGCTCCCGCTCGAAGTGCGGCGGCAGGGGGTGACGGTCGAGAAGGGCTCATCGTCATTTCTGCAGGTCATCGCCTTCTACTCGCCGGACGGCACGCGCGACGATCTGTTCATATCGAACTACGTGACGCTCAACGTGCTCGACCGCCTGAAGCGCATCCCGGGCACGACCAACGTCCAGATTTTCGGCGCCAAGGACTACGCGATGCGGATCTGGGTGCGCCCCGACCGGCTCGCGCAACTGACGCTCACCACCGCGGACATCGCGCGCGCGATCAACGAACAGAACGCGCAGTTCGCCGCGGGCCGCATCGGCCAGGCGCCCACGCGCGAAGCACAGGAGCTGGTCTACACCATCACGACCAAGGGGCGCCTCTCCGAGCCGGAAGAATTCGAGAACATCGTGCTGCGCGCCAACGGCGACGGCTCGGTCCTGCGGTTGAAAGATGTGGCGCGGGTCGAGCTGGGCTCGAAGGACTACGAGTTCATGGGGCGCGTCAACGGCCGCACCGCGACGCTCGTCGGGATCTTCCTGCAGCCGGGGGCGAACGCGCTCGAGACGGCGGCGCGCGTCAACGCGGAAGTGAAGGCGATGGCGGAGCGCTTTCCCCAGGGCCTCACCCACTCCGTGGTGTACGACACCACACGCTTCGTCGAGGTCTCGATCCGGGAGGTCGTGATCACGCTCGCCGAGGCGATGGTGCTGGTGTTCCTGGTCGTATTCCTCTTTCTCCAGAACTGGCGCGCGACGCTGATACCTTTTGCCGCGGTGCCGGTCTCGCTGATCGGCACCTTCGCGGGCCTGATGATGCTCGGCTATTCCATCAACACGCTGACGCTCTTCGGCATGGTGCTCGCGATCGGCATCGTGGTGGACGACGCGATCGTGGTGCTGGAGAACGTCGAGCGCATCATGCACGAGGAGCACCTGCAGGCGCGGGAGGCGGCGATCAAGGCGATGCGCGAGGTGACGAGCCCGATCATCGCGATCGTGCTGACGCTGTGCGCCGTCTTCGTGCCGATCGCGTTCCTCGGAGGGCTCACCGGCGAACTCTACCGCCAGTTCGCCGTGACGATCTCGATCGCGGTGGTAATCTCGGGCATCGTTGCGCTGACGCTCACGCCGAGTCTCTGCGTACTGATACTCAAGCGCGAGCACCGGCAGCCCGGGCGCTTCTTCCGCTGGTTCAACGACTGGTTCCACCGCATTACCGGACGCTACGTCGACGGTGTGACCTGGCTGCTGCGGCGCGGCGGCATCGCGCTCGTTCTCTTTCTCGGCATGGTGCTCGTCACCGGTGCCTTGTGGCGCTCGACGCCCGGATCGCTGGTGCCGGACGAGGACCAGGGCTACTACATTGCCGCGGTGTTCCTGCCGGACGGTGCCACGCTCGAGCGCACCGACAAAGTGGTGCAGGAAGTGGTCGAGATCATCAGGTCCAACCCGGCCAACGAGAACGCGGTGGCCTTCACCGGCTTCGACTTTCTCGGCGGCGCGTTTCGCAACAGCGCCGCGACCATCTTCGTGACGCAGAAGCACTGGGACGAGCGCGAGGCCTCGACGCCGCAGCTCGTAGGCGAGTTCTTCATGAAGACCGCGCACATCAAGGAGGCGCTCGTGCTCGCGTTCGGCCCGCCGCCGATCTTCGGCCTCGGCACGGCGGGCGGCTTCGAGTTCTACCTCCAGAACCGCGGCGACGGCGGCGCGGCACGGCTCTACCAGGTGACGCAGCAATTCCTCGGAGCGGTGGCGCAGGACGAGATGTTCGGGCAGGTGAACACGCTGTGGCGCGCCAACGTCCCTCAGCTCTACGTCGCCACCGACCGCGAGAAGGCGAAGTCGCTCGGCGTGCCGGTCGATGAGCTGTACAACACGCTTGCCGCGACGCTCGGCACGTTCTACGTCAACGACTTCAACAAGTACGGGCGCACGTGGCAGGTGCTGATGTCCGCGGACCCGGCGTACCGCGATCGGCCCGACGACGTGGGTTCGGTGTACGTGCGCTCGGAAAGCGGGCGCATGGTGCCGATCGCCTCGCTCGCGAACATCCGCTATTCGTCGGGACCCGAGACGCTCGACCGCTTCAACAACCTCCCGTCGGTGAAGGTCCTCGGCGCGGCCAAGCCCGGCTACAGCTCGGGGCAGGCGATCGAGCGCATGGAGAAGATCGCGCGCGAGACGTTGCCGCCGGATTTCGCCTTCGACTGGGGCGGCGCGTCGTTCCAGGAGAAGCGCTCGGGCGGCACGTCGATCCTCGCGCTCGGGCTCGCGGCGCTGATGGTGTTCCTGATCCTCGCCGCGCAGTACGACCGCTGGGCCCTGCCGCTCGCCGTCATGCTGGCGCTGCCCTTCGGCACCTTCGGCGCGCTCGCCGCGATCGGCATCAACAATCTGCTGCCGCTGCCGTACTACCTCGCCTCCGGCGTGCCGTGGCTGCAGGGGCTGCTCTCGCCGCTCGCCGGCATCGCGCGGCTCACCAACGACGTCTATTTCCAGATCGGTCTCGTGACGCTGCTCGGGCTCGCGGCGAAGAACGCGATCCTGATCGTCGAGTACGCGGTGCTCAAGAAGCACGAAGGCTTCACCACGTCGGCCGCGGCCATCGAGGCGGCGCGCCTGCGCTTCCGCCCGATACTCATGACCTCGCTCGCCTTCATCCTGGGCGTGATGCCGCTCGTCTTCTCGACCGGCGCCGGCGCGGGCGCGCGTCACTCGGCGGGCACCGGTGTCATGGGCGGAATGCTCGCGGCGACGTTCCTCGCGATTTTCTTCATCCCCTGGTTCTACAAGGTGATCACCGACCGCAAACTGTCTGACACGCGCTCGACCGAGGAGATCGAAGGGGAGGTTCGCCACCACCGGGAAGTGGCGCAGCGTGCCGCGCGCACCCCGCACCATCATCCCGTAGTGCATGGAGGCGGCGATGCAGCTTAAGTCCCTTGCTCGTGTCGGCTTCGCGCTCCTCTTGTCGGGATGCGCCGCAGGCCCGGTTTACCAGAAGCCGGCGGCCGAGATTCCCGAGGCATGGCGCGAACTTCCGCAGGAAGGCAGGACCGTGCCGGCCGATCGCTGGTGGACCTTTTATGGCGACTCGGTTCTGGACCGCCTGGTCGAGGAGGCGCTTGCGCACAACCGCGATCTCGCGCTCGCCGCGGCGCGCGTCGAGGAAGCGCGTGCATTCCTTCAGATCGCCGATGCCGAGTTCTTTCCCTCGATCGATGCCGAATTCCAGCGCGATCGCAGCCGATCCTCGGGCCGCTCCTCGCTGCCGCTTCCGCCCGGCGTGCCGCTCGAGCGCAACAACTACCGCGGGCAGATCAATGTCGCGTACGAGGTCGACCTCTGGGGGAGGCTGCGCAGCGCGAGTAACGCCGCACGCGCGGATCTTCTCGCCTCCCGCGCGGCGCAGGAGACGGTACGCGTCACGCTGACGGCGCAGGTCGTCCAGTCGTACTTCACTTTGAAGGCGCTCGATGCACAGATCGACGCCACCCGCCGCGCGCTGGAGCTGCGCGGCCGCACGCTCGACCTGCAGAAGGTGCGGAGCGAGGCGGGACTGATCGGCGATCTCGACCTGCGCCGGATCGAGGCCGAGGTTGCCGCGGCGCGCGCACAGCTTCCTGCGCTCGAGCGCGCGCGTGGCACCGAGGAGGCGGCGCTCGCGGTGCTGCTGGGACGCAGCCCCCGTGCGATCATCGAGGAGTCGATGCGCCTCGCGGCCGACCACGGAACGCCGCCCGCGCTCGTGGTGCCGGAGGGATTGCCTTCGGACCTGCTGCTGCGCCGCCCCGATGTGGTGCAGGCAGAGCAGCAATTGATCGCGGCGAACGCCCGGATCGCGGCGGCCCGCGCCGCGCTGTTTCCGCGCATTTCGCTCACGGGGTATCTTGGCAGCGAGAGCGCCTCGTTGAGCGATCTCTTCTCGGCGCCGTCGCGCATCTGGCAGCTCGCGTTTGCGCTCGCCCAGCCGATATTCCAGGGCGATCGGCTGCGCGCCGAAGTCGAAGTCGTGCGCGCGCGCGAACGCCAGGCGCTTGCACAGTACCAGAAGACGCTGCAGCAGGCGTTCCGGGAAGTGCGCGAGGCACTGATCCGGCAGGATCGTTCGCGCGCGGCGTTCGAAGCCGAGGGCGCGCGTGCGAAGGCGCTGGAAGATACGGTGCGGCTCGCGCGCATCCGCTACGACAACGGCCGCTCGAGCCAGCTCGAAGTGATCGATGCGGAGCGCGCGCTGCTGCAGGCGGAGCTCAACCGCATCGATGCGTTGCGCGCCCAGCGTTCGGCGGTGGCAGATCTCGTGAAGGCGCTCGGAGGCGGCTGGGCCGGGTTCGAGCCGGTCGCGACGGCTGCTTCGTCTGCGCGTTAACCCGAAGTTCTTCCCTGCCGCCCGGACCGACCCGGACGCGCAGGCTGGTTCCAGTCCACGGTGAAGACGCCGCGCAGCTCGTCGTTGGCGCTGGCGACCGCGCGCATCGCCTTGGTCAACACCTCGCCGATGTTGGTGGAGGCGGCCTTCGCGTCGCCCCAGCGCGAGCCGTCCGGGATGTTGAAGCGGTGCATCCCCTTGGCGCGAAAGACCGCCTTCTGCTTCTCGGCCTCGCACTCCCACTGGTCGCAGAGGCGCTTGTAGAACATCAGCGACAGAAAGTAGTTCTTGTAGTCCTGCCCCGCGGTCTTGCCGCGCAGGATGTTCGCCGCGCCCCAGAGGGCAGGGAGCGGATCTCGACGCGGTCGACAATGCGGCTCTTGTCGGAGCCCTGGAAGCGACGGGCCTGGATCCAGGCGTCCGGGAAGTGCCGCTCACGGTCCTTGCCGAAGAGGATCATGCCGCCCACGGTCGGAACCTTGCGACCCTGGTGGTCCGCGAGCAGCCGCAGGCTCTCCAGATCGCGCCGGGCCAGCTTGCGGAAGGCGGCGAACGACTCGGAAGCGGCTCGGAAGTCGAGGGCTTCCGAGTCGAGCCCCGGCATCGGCTGCTCGTCGAAGCCCTCGCCCCGCGCGAAGCGTCGCAGCTCCTCGATCAGCGCGGCGCCCGGCGCGCTGCGAACGCGATGAATTCGTCGAGCGGCAGCGGCCTGCTGACGAGGCAGCCCTGCATCTCGTCGCAGCCGGCTTGCGCGAGAAAGCGCGCCTGCGCCTCGGTCTCGACGCTCTCGGCGACGCTGCGCATGCCGAGCGAGCGCGCGCCCGGGGTCATTGGGGGAGTATCATAAATCCGTGACGCCTTGGTGGAAAACGAACCGTGGGATTCTCTGGCCGCTCCTTACGCTGGCAGTGGGCCTTGCCCTCACCGCGGCGCTGGTGCTGCAGGCGCGCGAGCGGGGGGATGCGGTGGCTCGCGCCCAACTCGACTTCCAAGCCCGGCAGTTCGCCGCGCGCCTGCAGTTGCAGTTCGCGCTGAAGGAGGAAGCGCTGCGGGGGCTGGCGGGGCTCTTCGCCGCTTCCGACGAAGTGACGAGGCGGGAGGTCCGCACCCCTGTCGATTCTCCCCGGCTCAGCGAACGCTTTCCGGCCGTAGTGGAGTTCCGCTTCGCGCGCCGGGTCGCGCAGGCGGAGCGGCCCGCCTGGCGGCGGCAGGTGGCGCGCTCGGTGGCGGCGGCCTTCCGCCCCGGCCGGATGATCGGCGCGCTGGAACTGGCCGGGCTCGCCACGCGGCTGGAAGCGGCGGGCAAGAATTCCGACTGGGCCGCGGCGACATGAGGCTCCCTTTCACCCCCGGCCTGCGCGCCCGCCTGATCCTGTTGCAGCTCGCGGCGTTCGCCGCGCTGGGCGGCCTGATCGTCTGGCAGTCGATCGAGGACCGCGATGTCAAGGGGATCCCAAATTTCCCCAGGTATGGGAATTGAAAATTCCCCACCCGGTTCATGATTCGGTCTCCTCGGTGCGTACCAGGCCGGCCTTGAGTTTCTCTTTGAGCCGGTAGGAATTGCCGC